>Ga0302311_10001983_pt1 | contig 23636 bp, 22 predicted proteins | sample III_Palsa_N1_3_FD_200449 | JGI IMG/M metagenome (GOLD analysis project Ga0302311, IMG submission 200449) | Peat permafrost microbial communities from Stordalen Mire near Abisko, Sweden - III_Palsa_N1_3 | ecosystem: Environmental > Terrestrial > Soil > Palsa > Peat permafrost | place: Sweden... | reverse complement strand
TGGCCGCGCGGATCGGCGACCAGACCGGCGGCCGCGTCGGCTTCTTCCTCTACACCGATGACTTCGCGCGCGACCACGCCGCCATGATCGGCAGAGGCGTAAGGTTCATCCGTCCGCCCGTCCGGGAGCCATATGGCGTCGTCGCGGTCTGGGAAGATCTCTACGGCAACCGCTGGGATCTGCTGCAATCGGCCCCGCCTGCTTGACAGCGCCACGCCCAGATCGCACCGTCATCGCCAAGCCCCGCCCGCATGCCGGCGGGGCTTCTCACATCAGGAACAACACCGATGACGTCCTTGAGCGAAGCCGCGCGGCCGCGCGCGCCGATCGACGCCGGCTTCTTCGTCTCGGTGCGCGGCGAGGACCAGTGGATCACCGTGCGCAGCGTCGACGCCGCCAACCCGCCGCTACTGATCCTCACCGGCCCTGGCGTGGCGTTCAGCCGGATGACGCCGTTCTTCGCGCCCTGGGAGGCAGCCTTCACCCTGGTGCAATGGGACCAGCCGGGCGGCGGCGCGACCTTCGCCAGGAACGGCGAGGCGTCGCTGACGCTGGACCGGCTGGCGGCCGACGCCGCAGCGGTGACCGAGATCGCGCTGGCGCGGCTCGGCGCCCCGAGACTGATCGTGCTTGGCGTCTCAGGCGGCTCGATCCTGGGCCTGAAGCTGGCCAAGGCGCGCCCGGATCTGGTCGCGGCCTGCGTTGGCGCCGGCCAGATCGTACACTGGGCCCGCCAGCAGACGCTCGGCCACCGGCTGGCGCTTGAGGCGGCGCTCGAACGGGGCGATGCGGCCTGCGTCGCCGAATTGGAGGGCCTCGGCGCGCCGCCCTACGCAGAGATCGCCGACGAGCTGGTCTTCGGCAAGCATGCCAACGGGTTCACGCCGGCCGAGCAGGCCGCGTTCGCCTCGCTAGGCCCCGACGGCGCGGCCGCGCTCGCCGCGCCGCCGCCTGGCGCGCGCTATGTCCCGCCAGACCTTGCCCTGCCCGATCCGCGGGAGCGTGGCCTGCGCGCCTATCTGGCGGTCCGGGACGAGATCGCCGCGTTCGACGCCTGGACGCTGGGCCTTACGTTCGAGGTCCCGATGCTCTTCCTGCAGGGCGATCGGGACCACTACACGCCGACCGCCGAGGTCGCCGCCTACGCTGCGGCGATCACTGCGCCGGCGGCTGAAATGGTGAGCGTGCCCGGCGGCGGACATTCGGCGGTGTTCATGCGGGACGTGTTCCTGGCGCTGTTGCAGGCCCATGCCTTGCCGCTTGCACGCGGTCGATCATCTGTTTAAAACACTTGTTTGACTCCGCCTCGCCTGCTAGGCTTTAGCCGTCGTCGGGCCTTTCCGGCGGCGCGCGTTCTCAGGGCGGGGTGAAAGTCCCCACCGGCGGTGATGGCGAGGCTCGCAAGGGCCGGGCACAAGCCCGCGGGCGCCTCGGCGGCAACGCCGGGGGACAGCAGATCCGGTGCGATTCCGGGGCCGACGGTTAGAGTCCGGTTATGAGAACGGTCGTCACGAGGCTGCGTGGGAAACCCGCGTCGGCGTCGTCGGCCAAACCCCTGAGTCGTGGTTCACCCCCGCTCAGGGAGCCTGCCATGACTGCTGTCTGTCCCCTCTCCTCCGACGGCGCCCCGCCCACAGAGCCGGACGTCGCCCCGCCGGCGGGCTTCGCCCGGCACTATCGCCAGAGTCCGGCCACCAACCCCTGGGAGCCGCTCTACAGCCGCAAGCACGGCGGCGTGGTCTCGATCGGCTTCCGCGCCGCCGAGGCCCACGCCAACAGCCGCGGCATCGTCCACGGCGGCCTGATCGCGGCGCTGACGGACAACGCCATGGGTCTTTCCTGCGGCGAGACCCTGGGCGACGCGACTGGCCTGGTCACGGTGAGCCTGGCCGTGGACTTCCTCGGCTCGGTCAACCTCGGCCAGTGGGTGGAGATCACGCCGAAGGTCAACCGCGCGGGCGGCCGCCTTTGCTTCGCCGAAGCGCTGGTGACTGCGGACGGCGAGCCCTGCGCCAAGGCCCACGCGACGTTCAGCGTCGGGCGCCGATCCAGCTAGACGCCGGCCACATCCGCACGAGGTTGTGTTAGGCGGCAGACTCCGTCGAACTTCGGAATCGACCAGGACTCTAGCAAGTATAAGTAGCTAGTGTGCATTTTTTGGAATTGAAGTTTGCTCGGCGCCCAATCCAACGAGTGGGCGAGGTTTCAAATCCAGCACACTAGTCGAGCAGAACCTCGCGTTCGACCCCGATCGCGGCCAGGAAGTCGCGGTCGTGGCTGACGACCAGCAGCGCCCCGTCGTAGGCGGCCAGCGCAGCCTCGACCGCGGCGATGCTGTCGAGGTCGAGGTGGTTGGTCGGTTCGTCAAGGATGATCAGCTGCGGCGGCGTGGCGGCCATCAGCGCGCAGGCCAGATCGGCGCGCAGGCGCTCGCCGCCGCTGAGCGCCCCCGCTGGCTTCAGCGCCGTGACATTGCGGAACACGAAGCGCGCCAGCGCCGCGTGGGCGGCGTTGTCGTCGGCGGCGGGGTTCAGCCGGCGGAAATTCTGTAGCAGCGTCTCGTCGTCGCGCAGCAACGAGGCGCGCTGGTCGAGCAGGGCCGCGGAGACGCCGCGGCGAACGCGGCCGGCGCCGGGCGCCAGATCGCCGGTCGCCAGCCGGATAAGCGTGGTCTTGCCCGATCCGTTCGGGCCGGTCACCGCGACGCGCTCGGGGCCGACGAGGCGCAAGCTGAAATCCGCGAGCACGGGCGTCCCGTCGGGCCAGGCGAAGGCGACGTCCTCGAACGCCAGCGCCAGCTTGCCGACCGGCAGGCCGCAGCGCGGCAGGTCAAACGCCAGCCGGCGCACGCGCTCGATCCGCGCCGCGGCGTCGGCCAGATCCTGCTCGGCTTCGGCGCGCAGGCGATCGGCGAGGCGGCTCTGGCGCTCGCCAGTGTTCTCGGCCCGCTCGGCGCGCGCGTTCAGCAGAAGCTTTGGCATGTCGTTCCGGGCCCGCGAGCGGCGCCCGGCCGCATCGGCGCGGTCCTTGCGCTCCCTGATCGCCTGGATGCCGCGCTCGGTCCGCGCCAGCGCCTGCTGGGCGTGGTCGAGGTCGCGCTGCGCCGCCGCCTCCGCCTCGGCCTTGCGCGCGGCGTAGAGGTCGTAGTTCCCGCCATAGAACACCGCGCCCAGCCCGGTCAGCTCGACGATCCGGTCGACGCGGCGCAGCAGCGCGCGGTCGTGGCTGATCACGAGCGCGCCGCCGCGCCAGCGCTCGAGCAAGGCGGCCACCACGGCGCGGCCATCGGCGTCGAGGTTGTTGGTCGGCTCGTCCATGAGGATGAAGTCCGGCTCGGCGACCATCAGCGCGGCCAGCGCCGCGCGGGTCGCCTGGCCGCCGCTGAGAGTCTCGGCCGCGCGGTGCAGCGCAACGCCCGCAGGGCCCATCTCTGCGAGCGCTGCCTCGATCCGTTGCGGCAGGCCCCAGTCGGCGGCCTCGAGGTCGGCGTCGGTCGCCTCCCCCGCCTCGATCCGCGCCAACCGCGCCAATGCTTCGGCGGCGCCGAGCAGATCGGCCAGCCGCGCGCCCGGCGGCGGCCGCAACTGCTGGCGCAGCACGGCGATGCGGCCACTGACGCTGATCACGCCCGCAGCCGGGACCGCGTCGCCGAGGATCATGCGCAGCAGCGTCGTCTTGCCGACGCCGTTGCGGCCTACCAGGCCGATCCGTTCCCGCCCGAAGGCGAGGCTCAGATTTTCGAAGAGAACCCGGCCGTCAGGGCTTAGCTGGGTGAGGCCGTCGAGGGTGATGAGAGCGGACATGCGGCGCCTGGGCTGAAGCGGACGAACGAAGCGGCGAGGCGGTTCGTCGGCAGGCGCATGGCGGAAGGTCCCCTCGTGTCGAAGGCGCGGAAGATAGATCGCGGCCGGCAAGGCGGCAATGGCGGCTATCGGACCTGCAATCGGCGCGAGGTCCGAAAGCCGCCAGCTTTGACCGCCTGCGCCGCCTAACTGGGCAGCCTCAGCCAATCACGGAGTCACCCATGTCCTTCATCGTTTCCGGCCTCCCGGCCCAAACCTTCGAGCCGCTGTTCGGCCTCGACGAAGCCGCGCTCGCTGAGCACTGCGCCGTCCGCGTCGTCGCTGGCGACACCGGCCGCTATCCGTGCCGCATCTCGCTCGAGGACGCCTCTGCCGGCGAGAGCCTGCTGCTGGTCAACTACCAGCACCAGGACGCCGCGACGCCCTACCGCTCCAACTACGCCATCTACGTCCGTGAAGGGGCGCATGAGGGCCGCCCGCTCGAGGGCGAGTTGCCGCCGGTGCTGCGTGGTCGGCCGATCGCGCTGCGGGCGTTTGACGCCGCGGGCATGCTGGTCGGCGCGGAGCTGGCGCTGAACGACGACGTGGAGGACGCAATCGGACGGCAGTTCGCCAACCCGAGCGCCGCCTATCTGCACGCCCACAACGCGGCGCACGGCTGCTTCGCCGCCCGGATCGACCGGGCCTGAGGCCTCAGCCCGGAACGACGGCGTAGCCGACGCGGGGGAAGTGGACCTGCAGGCGGCCGAGCGCCGGGTCCTCGCGGGCGATCACCACCCGCCGGGCGTTGGCCGCGACCAGGGTCCCCTCGATCGGGTCGCGGCCATAGTCGTCGGCCATCACCTTGACCGCCACTCCGGGCGCGAGGCCGAGTGGGTCCTTGGCGTCGTGGTCCGTATAGGCAGCGGGCTCGGCGGCCTTGGCGATCTCCAGCGCCTGCGCCGGCGTCATCTCGTGGCGATCGCCATGGCCGATGGCGCGGACCCGCGTCCGCCAGGCGCCGAGGCGATCGAAGCCGGCCATCAGCTGCGCGGTCGTCTGCCGCACCGCGCCACCGAGGAACCAGACGTTCATGTAGGCGGCGATGTCGGCCAGGCCCGGCGCGTCGCCGGCCAGGTAGTCTGACTGCGCCAGCGCCTGGTCGAGCCAGGCGGCCTGGGCGCGCCACTGTTGCTGCATGTAACCGGCCGCCGCCTTCATCTGCGCGGTGTCGAACGGCCGGCCGGAGAGTTTCTCGCGGTCCTCGATGAAGGCCTTCGGGACCTCGATCTCGCCGAAGATGATCGGCACCGCCGAGGCGAAGAACAGCCGGTCGGCCCACAGGTTCACCGCCCAGCCGGCGCCGCCCAGCGGCATGCCGCCGGCGTGATCGGCGACCTCGGCCATAATCACCTGGCTGTCGCAGTAGACGTCGGCGCCGATCTGCAGCACCGGGATCCGGCGATAGCCGCCGGTCAGCGGCGTCAGCTCGGGCTTCGGCATGATGGTCGGCTGGATCACCGAGCCCCACGACAGCCCCTTCAGTCCGAACAGCAGGCGCACCTTCTCCGAGAACGGCGAGGTGTCGTAGTGGTGCAGGATCAGGTCTGGTTGGGGCATGGCCGGACGCTAGAACATCGCCTGCGGCCTGGAAACGCCGCCGCGACGCAAGCCTCGCGCCCGTTCTGGTTTTGGATCAGGATGCGATCCAGCCAAGTACTACAACAATCAGAACACCACCGGGAGAAACGCCCATGCGCAGCGCCTTCAATATCGTCATGCGGGTCTTCAGCACCTTACTGGGCTTGCTGGTGATCCTGATGGGATCGATCTGGACGATGCAGGGCCTGCGCGTCGGGCCCGCCGCGATCATGCGCGGCTTCATGGTCAGCGACTGGCACTGGACCCTCTACGGCGCGATCTTCGCCCTGTTCGGCATCGGCCAGGTGATCTGGAGCAACACCCGGCAGGTGAAAATCTGAGAGATTCAAAAGGGATAACCGCGGAGATCGCGGAGATACGTGGAGCGACCGAGCGGCGTCTGGGACGGCGGGTATCCGACGGGCCATCGTGATTGATGCGCCAAGCATCGATATTGATCGCTGCGCCGCTAGGCGTCGCCACCGCCGCGTCTCGGTGGCTCCGCGTATCTCCGCGATCTCCGCGGTTCAACTTTCTTCGGGCGCCCCGCGGCGAGCTGAGACGCCTTACGCGCTCGCCCTATTTCTGAGACAACGCTCGAAAATGCGGAGGAGACCGCCATGACCGAGCAGTTGATCGAGACCTTCGAGGACGGCGTCGCCACCCTCACCATGAACCGGCCCGAGGCGCGCAATGCGCTCACCGGCGAGATGGGCTCGGCGCTCTCCGCCGCGGTGCGCCGCTGCGCGCTCGACCCGCAGGTGCGCGCAATCGTGCTGACCGGCGCGGGCGGCGCCTTCTGCGCCGGCGGCGACGTCAAGGGCTTCGCGGCCGGCACCAGCCGCGGCGCCGCCCCCGGCCAGGGCTCAGGCCCCAGCGTCGAACAGCGCATCGCCGGCCTGCGCTCGGGCATGGAGGTGGTGAAGTGGCTGCACGAGGCGCCCAAGCCGACTCTGGCGGTGATCCCCGGTCCCGCCGCCGGCGCCGGGCTCTCGCTGGCGCTGGCCTGCGACCTGCGCATCGCCCTCGACACGGCCAAGCTGACCACCGCCTTCTCCAAGGTCGGCCTGGCTGGCGACTACGGCGGCTCCTGGTTCCTCAGCCAGCTGGTCGGCGCCGCCAAGGCGCGCGAGATCTACTTCATGGCCGACGTGATCACCGGCGCGGAAGCCGCGGCGCTCGGCATCGTCAATAAGTCGGTGTCCGCCGAGGAGCTCCCCGCCGTCGCCGTCGCCTACGCCAAGCGCCTCGCCGGCCTGCCGACCGTCGCCATCGGCTACATGAAGCGCAACCTCAACGTCGCCGCCCACGCGACGCTATCCGAGGTGCTGGATCTGGAAGCCACCCACATGGTCCGCACCATGATGACCGCCGATCATGCGTCGGCGGCCAAGGCTTTCGTGGAAAAGCGCGCGCCGGAATTCGCCGGGCGGTAGGGCAGGCCCCCCCATCTCTTCCCCCGGAACGGGGGGGAACGGTCGCGGCAAAGCCGCGACCCAGGGGCCCTCCGCCCTAGCTTTTTTATTTTTTTCTGCGCCCCCGTCGCATGTCCGGCAGCCGCACGCCGATGTGTGCGCTGCTGGAAGACCCGAACGGACATCTGATCCGGCTCGAGATGATGAGTCACTCGGAGGGACCGCCCATCGGGTGGTCTAGTTGTCAGGCGACCTACCAGGACAGGCCCGGCCCGGATACCGGCGCCGGCCTCACCGATCTCGAGTTTCACGACGGCCGCCTGATCGGGGCTTGGGACTCGCCGCCCGAAGGCCCGGGCTCGAAGGCGACCGCGACTCTGGAAGATGGCTCGAACTTCACCCAGCGATGGAACCGCCCGCCGCTGGCGCCGGACACCGTCTTCGCCCTCGAGTGCACGCGCACCGACCTGCGGACCATCCCATGGACAGGCCCCGAGCCGCGCGTCGATCCGGTCCTCAACGTGCTGCAGGGCATATTTCTGCAACCGCTAGCCGCCGCCGAGCGGGCGGGCCTCGAAGCGAGCGAGCGGCCGCCCTGAAGGGAGGCCCCGTCGCCCTCGCGTCGCTCAGCCCCGGAGCCCGCATCGGCGACGCGCGGGCCTTCGCAGCGGCCCACCCTTTCGTTTCGGTGCGGCCAGGCCCGGACCCGAACTATACGCTGCTGGAAGTCGATCTGGGCGCGCTTCGGAGCCCCAACCTAACCTACTTCCACGACAGCGGACGCGTCGGCGTCAGGAACGGCCAGGTCGTGTGGCGGATGCAGCCGGGCCTCGACTCCGGTTGGGGTCTGGCGCGCGAACGCGAGCTGCCGCCGTCGTTCGTCTGGCGCCCAAGGGCGCCCGCGCACCGGCTTTAAGCGCCGCCTCAGACTCAGGTCGACTGTTCCACGCTGGCTCCGGGGACTGCTGCTTGGACCGCATTCTCGATCGAGCTGCCGTGGGGTGAGGCTGGCCATAGCCGCGCCGCTCATCCAGTCTAGACCGGTGGCGAGCCCCTAGCCGGCAGCCGGGGAGGAACCACGTGGCCGAACTGATCCTGCACCACTACCCAGAATCCCTGTTCTCCGAAAAAGCGCGCGCCCTGCTCAACGCCCGCCAGCTGCCGTGGCGGTCGGTGGTCATTCCGATGATCATGCCCAGGCCGGACACTATCCCGCTGACCGGAGGCTATCGGCGCACGCCGGTGCTGCAGGTGGGCGCGGACGTCTATTGCGACACGGCGCTGATCGCCGCCTACCTGGATGACAAGGGCGCGGGGCCGACGCTGTTTCCGGCGGCCACCCGCCTTGCGGCCAACACCCTGGCGCGCTGGGTCGACACCGAGCTGTTCTGGGCGGCGGTGACGCTGCGGTTCCAGCCCTCCGCCATGGGCTCCTTCTTCGCCAATACCGAGGCGGCCGCGGCCTTCGCCGCCGACCGGGCGAACTTCAGCCAGGGCGCCACCACCCGCAGGATTCCGCTGCAGGAAGCGCTGCCACGCTACCAGGTGTTCCTGGCCGAGCTCGACGCCCAGCTGTCCGACGGACGGCGCTATCTGTTCGGCGTGGATTGGACCATCGCCGATTTCTCGATCTATCACGTGGTCTGGTTCATCCACGGCGGCGGCGCGATGACCGACCTGCTCGCCCGCCACGGCGCCGCGAGCGCCTGGTTCGAACGCATGAGCGCGTTCGGCGCGCCGATCGGCGCCGACATGACGGGCGCGCAGGCGCTGGAAGTAGCGCTGAACGCCACGCCGATCGCCGTCGAGGCGGTGAACGACCTGGGCGACATCGCCCTCGGCGCGTCGGTTGACGTCGGCTCCACCGACTACGGCGTCATGCCCAGCCGCGGGGCGCTGGTGAAGTGCGACACGCGCGAGATCGTCATCCGCCGCGCCCACGAGCGCACCGGCGAGGTCCAGGTGCATTTTCCGCGCCTGGGCTTCGGGGTGCAGCCGGCCGTTTAGGCGAATTGTCGGGAGGCCGCCGCGCAACCGACACGCGGATGTCGGCGTTCAAGTCCGATGCTGAGGCTCGCCCTTATCGTCCAAAATCCGGCTGCCACCAGCGTGATCACCTGGGTCGGCATGGTCATTCTCGGGTTGCTGGCTGCGATGATCATTGCCCTGTGGGTCGTCCTGGCGCGCCGGAGCGTGCACCCCGATGAAGGCGCCAGCGATCCCGGCCTCGAGGTCTTGCGCCATCGGCGACTGGTGGTGCTGCCCTCTCGTAAATCCCCCGACCCGGAAGGCCCTGTCGTGTCCGAGCTTGACCCCACCGGAGAGTCCGAGCCGACCGGCCGCTAGGCCGTCCTCGTAATCTCCACCACGTGGAGTCCGTCGCCCGACGCCGCGCAGGCGGTGAAGCCGGACTGCACCGAGCAAAAGTCGCCACCTGCGCCGTGGCAATGTTTACGGGCCAAGGAGCCGGCGCCGGTGCAGACATAGTGCGTGGCGCCGCGGACGATGTGCTGCAGGTCGTGCTCGTGACGCGGAGGTAGAGCGGGATGCGATGGCGCTGCAGGATCGGGTCCAGCCGCGCCATCAGTTCGGGCGAGCCGCCGGGCGCGCCATGTGCGCCGCCCGAATAGATCGGGTGGTGGCCGACGACGACCTTCCAATCCGCGGTGAACTGGGCCAGCGCGGCGTCGAGCCACCTTAGCTGCGGCGCCGTGCGCTGGCCGGCGACCTTCACCTTCTTCGCGCCGTCGGCGTGGTAGGCGGCGATGAAGGGGGAGGTGTCGAGCACGAAGAGGTCGACGCCGACCCGGCCCTTGCTGGTCGCTGGTCTGGCGACTGCCGTACCAGCGGCCGAGCATGTTCCAGCGCTTGGACGCCTGGGCGTAGTCCAGTTGGGCCTGGGTATTGCCGTGGTAATCGTGGTTGCCCAGGGCGACATACCAGGGGATTTGCAGTGACGGCGCGGTGTAGACGTCCTCGAACGAGGTCTTCCATTTCGGATCGTCGATGCTGGCGACGCCGTCCTCGTAGAAGTTGTCGCCGACCGAGATGACGAAGGCGGCGTCCAGCGCCTTGGCCGTCTCCCCCATCCGCGCCGCCACCTCGGCCTGGTGAAACGCCCCGTCGCGGCCCCAGTCGCCGACGGCGAGGAAGCTGACGATCGGGTCGGGGTGCGGCTCTGCGGCCCTGGCCGGAACGAAAGGCGCCACCGCCGCGAGGCCAAGGCCCTGAAGCGCGCCGCCGGGTGATCAAGCCAGGCGACATCTCCCCTCCCCCGCCAGCGCCACTTTGAACATAAAGTTTGTCATCCCGGAGAGCCGCGCAGCGGACTCATCCGGGATCTACTACCACTGCCGACGGCGGCTCTCCGCCGCTTTGCGGCCGGGATGACAGTGTTAGGGCTACAAGATCGCCCGCACAGTCTCCGTAGGGCCACCCACGCCTTCGACTCCCCACTCAGCCTCTGGACATTGCACGCGCCGGAGCCGGTGGCGACGCAGGCGGCGCCGGGCCGAATCGCGCGCCATCGACCTTCCCATCCGGCGCAAGCACCAGGGACCAGAGCTCGGCGCCTTTGGCGAACTTCACCTCGAACCTGTCGCCGCCCATATCGCCCGGCGAGCGGAAGGTCACCGACTGGATCGGCCCCAGGCTGGCCAGCAGTGGTTGGATCTTGGTGAGCTGGCTGCGCACAACCTCGGCGAAACCCCGGGTCAGCTGGCCGTAGTCGGGCTGGCCGCTCGCGGTGCCTTCGATCAGGCGCCGCAGCGCCGCCTCCGCCCCTGGTGTCGGCGCGGCGCGCAGCTGGAAGAGGCTCGCCTGGGAGAGCACGGCGATGTCGCCGCTCGCGGGGGTTGGCCCGAGCTTCCCGATCGCCACGCGCAGGGCCAGTGCCGCCGGCGTGGCGATGTCGGGCGTGACGCCGACACCCTCCCAGTTGGCGCCGGTCACCGGGCTGCGCGCCTTGCCGGAGGGCAAAAACATCCAGAGCCCTGCGCCGAGCGGCCGCCCGCCGCCGGGATTGGCGCCGCCTCCGGTGGTCTCGCCCACCAGCACGGCGAGCTTCAGGTTCTGCATGTCGTAGCAGAACTCCTCGCCGCCCGAGAACGTGCGAGGACTGGTCAGCACATAGATCGGCTTGCCGGCGAACGACGTCGGGGTAGGCGAGGTGAAGGTCTGCATGGTGCTGTAATCGGCCGTCCCGGCCTTGCGCCGCAGCAGGTCCATCACGTGGACTGGCTTCTTCGCGTCCACAAAATAGCTGACCAGATAGGCCACGCCGTCCGGGCTGCCGCCGGTGTTGCGACGCATGTCGATGACCAGCGCCTTCGTATCCGCCAGGCTGGCCATCGCCCGGTCGAGCGCGGTCCTGAACGCCTGGGGCGGCGGGAAGCCGACGATCTCGACATAGCCGATCCCGCCGGCGAGCCGGTCGGCGCGGACCACGCCGGACTCGCTGATCGGCGGCGGTTCGTACGCGACCGGCGCCTGGTCGGGGGCGCCGACCTCCAGGTGCTTGTCGTGGGTTATCTCGGCCAGGTCGGCGCTGAGCCGCAGGGCGAAGGCCGCCGGGGTCTGGAGACTGTCGTAGTCGCCGGCGGCGAGCGCATGCTCGACCTTCGCGGCGGCGCGGGCGCCCTTGTCCGGCTCGACGTATTCGTCGCGCATGGCCTTGGCTACTTCGCCGACGATAGCGCGCCGGGCAGTCGCATCGAACGGCACGGTCGGGGCGAGCGTCCGCGCCGGCTGCGGCGTCGCGGGATGGGGCGCGGGCTGGGCCTGGACCGTTGTGGCCAGGGCGATACAGGACACGAGGACGGCGGCTAGGTTTCTCATCGGAACGATCGCCTGAACGTAGGACTGCGAGCAAAGCGATAATATCGCAACACGCCGTTGCGCCGGGCGCAATGAGCCAGCGCCCAAGCCGCGTCAGCATGTTGACATGCTTGGATGAGCCCACCTCAGAGAAACGCCCGCACCGTCTCCAGGAACGCGTCCAGCCGGTCGTGGTGGACCCAATGGCCGGCGCGCTCGAACTCGACCACGCGGGCGTCCTTGAAATACTGCATGCGCCCGTCCGTCTCCGGGTTGGACGCCCAGCTTTCCTTGCCGTTTACGAACAGGATCGGGCAGCTGATGTTGCCCCAGAGTTCCTGCATCTCCTCGCCGGTGAAATCGGCCGGCGAGAACGAGCGGACATAGTTGTCGAACTTCCAGGAATAGGTGCCGTCCTCGTTCTGCATCGCCCCGTGCAAGGTGAGGTAGCGGGCCTGCTCTTCGGACAGATGCCGGTTCTCGGTCTGCATGCGGTGGAACGCGTCCTCCAGCGTGGCATAGCGGCGCGGGATGCGGGCGGCGAGCTTGCGCGTGTCGGCGACCCAGCTGCGCATCCGCTCGACCGGTCCGCGCACGGCGCGTTCGGCCAGCATCGCCGGCGACGGGCCTAGCCCCTCGATCGCCACCAGCTTGCTCACGCTCTCCGGATAGACGCCGGCGTAGCGCAGGCTGATGGACCCGCCGAGCGAGTGGGCGACGATCCGGCAGGGCGCCAGATGTTGCTGGTGGATCAGCTGGGCGAGGTCATAGACGAAGGCGTTCAGCGAATAGTCGCCGCTGGTCGACCAAGCGCTGTCGCCGTGGCCACGCAGGTCGGGGGCGATGATGTGGTAGTCGCGGCGCAGATCCTCGGCCACCCAGTCCCAGTTGCGGCAGTGGTCGCGCCCGCCGTGGACCAGCACCAGCGGCGGCGCGCCGGGATTGCCCCAGTCGACGTAGTTCAGCCGCAGGCGCTGCGAGATGAAGGACTGGGAGGTCGGACCGAGGAGAGACTGGGGCATGGCTTGGCCTCCGATACCCAAGATCGCGGCGGCGCGCCATATCGGGGCGCCCACGCCCGCGCAGTTTACCGCGTTCGCCGTGTTGAACAGTTCGCCATTGTGAGGGAGGCTGTCGGTACGCCTTCTGGGGCGCCTTCCGGGGGGACGACAGATGGCCGACACCGCGCTCCGCACGCCGCCCGCCGCCAAGCCGGTCGTGGTCTACAAGCCGAGGAACCCGGCCGGGCTGGCGCAGGCGCTGGTGATCGTGCTCTACGCCGACATCGCCGTCGACGCGCTGAACCTGATCGCCGACACCCTGGACCTGCGGTTCGTCAGCCAGTTGGATCCCGAGACGCCGACGTCGCTGGGCCACGCCTTGCCGGGCGAGGGCGCGATCGACCTGTTCCAGGGTCTGAGCGGCCTGCTGCAGGCTATCGTCTTCCTGGTCTGCGGCTTCCTTTGCCTGAAGTGGATTTACCGCGTGTCGCTCAACGCCCACTCGATGGCGTCCGACATGAAGACGACGCCGGGCTGGGGGGTCGGCTGGTTCTTCGTCCCCATCGGCAACCTCTGGAAACCGTTTCAGGCGGTTCGCGAAACCTGGCAGGTCAGCGCCGCGGGCGGGCCGGGATGGCAGAGCCAGCCTGCACCGAACATGTTGGGCTGGTGGTGGCTGGCGTGGATCGTCGCCAACATCCTGGGCAACATCGCCTTTCGGCTGCAGATGGGGGCGACCAGCACGGGCGCGGTCGCGATCTCAAGCGGCCTGTCGGTAGCGCAGGACATCGCCAACGTCCCGCTCGACGTGCTGTTCATCTTCATCGTGCAGCGCCTAACCGCCATGCAGATCGAGGCGTTGAGCGGCCGCGTGTTCGACTAGCTCTACACGTTCGAATCCAGCCCATGATCAGCGATCACGGCATTCCGCCTGGTCCCATCGCGCTCTGGCTGGGTGTCAAACCGGCTCGCTCGCAACTGTAGTAAGCCTCGTCAGGCCCACGGGAGGTCCACAAGACACGTCCTCGCTTGATGGCCACGAAGAACCAAGAATAGCCGCCGCCCGTCCGGCCGCGCGAACTGAACTGACCACAGACGACCGAGACCGGCCCGTCGACGGCCGCCGCGAACGCGCCTTGCCTCACCGACGCCGCTTCCATGACACGCACGACGCGAAACGTGACGCTGTCCGGATCCCCGAGGTCATCCTTGATCGCATTTTCTGCTTGTTCGCGCGCGCCGCTGGGCACCGTGGGCGTTGGCCCTGGCACAGGCACCTCCGCGCCACTCACCGTCGCTGCGCCCGCCGCGCCCGCAACGCCGGCCATCACCAGCGCCACAATCAGAGCCCGCGTTCGCCCACCTCCAGTTGACACCCGAGACCCCCCTTCAGCGCCTGACGATGGATAGGCGGCCATGAATGCGGACGCCCTCTTTCATGCTTGCAGGCGATGCTCCCATCATAGGCCTAAGACGGCAGGTTTCCACGCCATCGCCAGCACGACAGCCCGCAGCATCGCGCACCCCTCGCAGCCAAGCTCGACGCCCGCTATGAGGCGGGTAATGTGCGGAGACGGCCGATGACGGAACACGTGATGATCGATGCCGACCGGCGCGCCGCGCTCGAGGCCTCGGAGGTCAAGGCGCTGGCGATGTTCGACGCCATCGAGGCGGCGGGGCTGGTCGCGCCGGGCCGCACCGAGGGCGAGGTGGCCCGCGACATCTTCGCCCTCGCCAAGGCCCGGTTCGGCGTCGCCCAGCACTGGCACCGCCAGATCGTCCGCACCGGCGCCAACACCTTGACCACCGCCGCCGACTATCCTGACGAGCTGACCATCGGCGCGGACGACACGGTCTACGTCGACCTGGGCCCGGTGTTCGAGGCGTGGGAAGCCGACATCGGCCGCACCTACGCGGTCGGCGACGATCCGCGGAAGCACCGGCTGGCCGCCGACCTGCCGCGGGTGTTCGAGCGGGTGCAGACCCACTACCGCGCGACGCCGGACATCACCGGCGCCGAGCTCTACGCCTTCGCCCAGGCGGCGGCCGACGAGGCGGGCTGGGTGTTCGGCGGGGCCATCGCCGGGCACTGGGTCGGCGAGTTTCCGCACAGCCGCTGGCCGGGTGAGCGCGACTTCAAAGCGATCTGGCCGGCTAACACCGCGCCGATGCGCACGCCGGACCACCTGGGCCGCGAACGCAGCTGGATCCTCGAAATCCACCTCGTTGACCGCGCCCGGGCCTTCGGCGGCTTTTACGAACGGTTGTTATAAGCGCGCCGGCGCCCAAATGAGTGTCAGGGCTTGTCAGCAAGCCGCTTTGTTCTCATCTTGTTCTTGTCGCCTCCCCGACTCCCGGTATTACAGTAGGCGGCTGGGCGACAGCCCCATCCAGGCGAAGTTTTGAATGTCCGAAAACCGGTTTTTGCGCGTGCGCGGCGCACGCGAGCACAATCTGAAAGACGTCAGCGTGGACATCCCGCGCGACGAGCTGGTGGTGCTGACCGGGCTCTCGGGCTCGGGCAAGAGCAGCCTGGCGTTCGACACCATCTACGCCGAGGGCCAGCGCCGCTACGTCGAGAGCCTCTCGGCCTATGCACGCCAGTTCCTGCAGCTGATGAGCAAGCCCGACGTGGACCTGATCGAGGGCCTCTCGCCGGCAATCTCGATCGAGCAGAAGACCACCAGCCGCAACCCGCGCTCCACCGTCGGCACGGTGACCGAGATTCACGACTACATGCGCCTCTTATGGGCGCGCGTCGGGGTGCCCTATTCGCCGGCCACCGGCCTGCCGATCGAGAGCCAGACCGTCAGCCAGATGGTCGACAAGATCGTCGCCCTGCCGAAGGGCACGCGGCTGTTCCTGCTGGCGCCGGTGGTGCGGGGCCGCAAAGGCGAATACCGCAAGGAGATCGCCGAGTGGCAGCGCGGCGGCTACCAGCGGTTGAAGATCGACGGCGCCTATTATCCGATCGAGGACGCGCCGGCGCTGGAGAAGACGTTCAAGCACGACATCGACGTGGTGGTGGACCGCATCGTCGTGCGCGAGGGCATCGCCGAACGTCTGGCCGAGAGCCTGGAACAGTCGCTGCGCCTCGCCGACGGCATCGCCGTGGCAGAGTGGGCCGACGTCCCAAAGGACGAGTCTGGGGGTGAGACCGAGCCGCGGCGGCTGCTGTTCTCCGAGAAGTTCGCCTGCCCGGTGAGCGGCTTCACCATCGCCGAGATCGAGCCGAAACTGTTCTCGTTCAACAGCCCGGCCGGCGCCTGCCCCGCTTGCGATGGCCTTGGCATGAAGCTGAAGTTCACCGCCGACCTGGTGGTGCCGGACAAGGACAAGACCCTGCACAAGGGCGCCATCTCGCCCTGGGCCAAGGGTCCCTCCCCGCTCTACACCCAGACCCTGCAGGCGCTGGCGCGCCACTACGGCTTCTCGATGGACGAGCCCTGGTGGAAGCTCAGCGAGCAGGCGCACGACGTGGTGCTGCGCGGCTCCGGCTCGGACAAGATCCAGTTCGTCTACGACGACAACGCCCGCAAGTATGAGGTCAACAAGACCTTCGAGGGCGTGCTGCCCAACCTCGAGCGGCGCTGGCGCGAGACCGACTCCAGCTGGGTGCGCGAGGAGCTGGCGCGCTACCAGTCGGAGACGCCGTGCGAGGTCTGCGGTGGGGCCAGGCTGAAGCCCGAAGCCTTGGCGGTGAAGATCGCCGGCAAGGACATCGCCGAGGTCGGGGTCCTGGCGATCCGCCCGGCGCGCGACTGGTTCAGCTCACTGGAGGGCCAGCTCTCCGACAAGCAGATGGAGATCGCCCGGCGGATCCTGAAGGAGATCAACGACCGCCTGCGCTTCCTGGTCGACGTCGGCCTTGAGTACCTCAACCTATCGCGCGGCTCCGGCACGCTGTCGGGCGGCGAGAGCCAACGCATCCGGTTGGCCAGCCAGATCGGCTCGGGCCTGACCGGGGTGCTCTATGTGCTCGACGAGCCCTCGATCGGCCTGCACCAGCGCGATAACGCCCGCCTGCTGACCTCGCTCAAGGGCCTGCGCGATCTCGGCAATTCGGTGCTGGTGGTCGAGCACGACGAGGAGGCGATCCTCTCCGCCGACTATGTGATCGACATGGGCCCGGCCGCCGGCATCCACGGCGGCCATGTCGTCGCCGAGGGCAAGCCGGCCGACATCATGGCCAACCCCAAGAGCCTGACCGGCCAGTACCTCACCGGAGCGCGGGAGATCGCGGTGCCGGAGCATCGCCGGCCGATCTCGCCGAAGCGGATGCTGAAGGTGATCGGCGCCACCGGCAACAACCTGAAGAACGTCACCGGCGAGATTCCAGTCGGGACCTTCACCTGCATCACCGGCGTCTCCGGCGGCGGCAAGAGCACCTTCACCATCGAGACGCTCTACAAGGCCGCCGCCCGCCGGCTGAACGGCGCCTCCGACGCGCCGGCGCCGCACGAACGGATCGAGGGTCTGGCCGAGTTCGACAAGGTGATCGACATCGACCAGAGCCCGATCGGGCGCACCCCGCGCTCGAACCCGGCCACCTACACCGGCGCCTTCACCTCGATCCGCGACTGGTTCGCCGGCTTGCCCGAAGCCAAGGCGCGCGGCTACGGCCCGGGCCGGTTCTCGTTCAACGTCAAGGGCGGGCGCTGCGAAGCCTGCCAGGGCGACGGCCTGATCAAGATCGAGATGCACTTCCTGCCCGACGTCTACGTCACCTGCGATGTCTGCCACGGCCAGCGCTACAATCGCGAAACGCTGGAGATCCTGTTCCGCGGCAAGTCCATCGCCGAGGTGCTCGACATGACGGTCGAGGAGGCGGCGGACATGTTCAAGGCGGTGCCGCCGATCCGCGACAAGATGGAGACGCTGAAGCGCGTCGGCCTGGGCTACATCAAGGTCGGCCAGCAGGCGACGACCCTGTCGGGCGGCGAGGCGCAGCGGGTGAAGCTGTCGAAGGAGCTGTCACGGCGCGCGACCGGCCGCACGCTCTACATCCTCGACGAACCGACCACCGGCCTGCACTTCGAAGACACCCGCAAGCTGCTGGAGGTGCTGCACGAGCTGGCCGACCAGGGCAACACGGTGGTGGTGATCGAGCACAACCTCGACGTGGTGAAGACCGCCGACTGGGTGCTCGACTTCGGCCCCGAGGGCGGCGACGGCGGCGGCGAGATCATCGCCGTCGGCTCGCCCGAGGACATCGCCGCCAACGAGGCGAGCTGGACCGGGCGATACCTGAAGGAAGTGCTGGCCCGGCACGCGGCCCGCGCGAAGAAGGCCAAGCCGCGGGTGCTGCAGCGGGCTTAGTGACAGCTGCCCGGTTAAGCTGGTCTTTTTGAGGTAATGTTGCAGGCGTCGCCCGACCAGTTCGGATCACAAACGCATTTGCCGTGTGCGACATTGCCGTGAGCGCAAAGCAACGGCGCGGTCTGACAGGCGCCGCCCTTCCAGCCGGGCTGGCATACGCACCAGCCGTGGGAGGATTTGCCATGGTCGCCGCAATCGAGCGGCTTTTCGGGCGTGTCGCACTCAGCGCCAGACCAGCCCGGGTCGCAGAAGCAGCGGCCGAAATCCGTGTGGCCGTGGCCGCTGCAGGGCGCCGAGTTCCATTGTCCCGGGGCGCCGCCCCCAACTGGCTGAGCCAGGGCCGCGGGGCCTAGGACCAGTGCGAGCACGGCGAATGAGGCGGCGAGTCTCACAACCCCTCCCGGACATCGTTTACCGGCAGCTTCACCGTGCCGAAGATCAAGTCAAACACGAACATCTCCGTCAGTCTCGCTTGCGGCGGCCGAGACGCCCAGGGCATCAGGTCAGCCGCTGGTGACGAGGCTGATCTGAGCCGCCACCACCTTCGCCGCCCCAGATCACTTTGTCAGGTCCATGACGAGTTTCTCGCCGCGATACTCAGTCTTGCCCTGCACTGCGACGACGGCCCCAGTCAGGGTCAGCGTATGGGGCGACGCCTCATATACGGCGTGGTCGGCGCGGGCGATGCCGTGGGCTGAGACATAGAGAACATGGCCGTTGGCCACCAGCTTCTGCACCGGGCCCGCCGCATAGACACTAAGCTCATCGGACATCAAGCGGTCGCCTCCCATTGTCACCGACGCGTCGCCCCGCCAGATGGAAAGATGTTCGCCATCGACGACCTTCCCCTCATCGGCTGTAACGTCGATCGGCGCCGCGGGTGCTGGCTGTGGGAGAGACGACACCGGGACTGTAGCCGGCTTGAGCTGCGGGTCGGCGGGCTGAGCGGGGTCGAACGGAGCTAACCGCGGAGGCGTTGACTCGCCAGCCTGGGCAAGTGCGACGCCGGCGGACGCCGGCGCCTGCAGTTGCGTGGCGTCGGCGGTTGGTTCGGGCTCGACGTCGACGCCCCCGGACGAAGAGCCCGGCGGCAACAACGCCGGGGCGGCGGCAATTTGCACGATCGCAGGCATGAGAGAACGTGCCTGTTGCGATCCGGCAGGCTTCACGGACTCCCTCACGGGCGGCTCCGCCGACCAGGCGGCAACGCCAGCGCCAACCGTAAGGATTGCGACGACGGCCGCGCCCGCGGCCAGGCGCAGGCGTCCAGGTGAGTTATGCGCCAACATTTCGATCCTCTCAGCGAGCAGGGTTGGTGACTTCGCGGGCCACGCACAGCCGAGAGGCAGTGGCGCGTCGGCGAGCTGGGTCTTCAGCAGGGTTTGAGCGTAGGTCCGGCGCTCGGCGGGGTACCGGCTTACGACCGCCGCATCGCAGGCTAACTCTTGGTCCACCCGGGCGCAGCGCGCGGCGAGATGGATCAGGGGATTGAACCAGTTCAGCGCCTGAACCAACGCCGTCAGGGCGTTGATAGGCGCGTGACCGCTGGCCAGGTGCGTACGCTCGTGGGCGAGGATCAGGGCGCGCTCGGCAGCGTCGAAACGAGTCTCGAAGTCGGCCGGAACGACAAGTCTGGGTCGGAACACGCCGACGACCGCCGGACCGACGTGGGCATTGGCGGCGTGGGCGAGACGCGGGTCGTCGGCGTCGGGGGTGATCGCGCCGAACGGCTTCAGCGCCCGGCGTTGGCCGAGGACCAGCAACGCCAGCGAGACGGCGCTCCCGACCAGCCATAGACCGAGCAGGACGTGAGACATGTCCGGCGCTCGGCTGGTCACCGGGACGGCCAGGGCCGTGAGCTGAGCAAGGGATGCAGGGAACGCGGGCGTGGCTGAGACGGGAATGCTCGCGAACGACGCCGGGGCGGCCACCGCAACTATGCGCGGCGGCGCCAGGATGGCCAACATGGCCGCCGGGACGACCAGCCAAAGCGCATAAGCGATCCTCGGGCCGACCAGCGCGCGCGCTCGGCGGCGCACGGCCAGCACCGCCAGAATCGCGACTGCGGCGGCCAGGTTCGCGTCCATGAGGGAGGAGAGCAGGCTATTTGTCACCTTCCAGCCTCTCGATCAGGATGCGGAGGCGGGCGATCTCGTCGCTGCTCAAGTCCTCCCGCTGGGAGAAGTGGGCGACAAAAGGTTCGAGCTGGCCGTCGAAAAGCCGGTCAATCAGGCTCTTGCTCTCGGCGTGGACGTAATCGCCGCGCGCGACGAGGGGGCGATAGAGGAACCGGCGGCCATCCTTGGAGGCGGCGACCGCCTTCTTACGAACCAACCGGTTCAGGAGCGTGCGGATGGTAGCGTCGGTCCAGGTCTCTTCCGTCAGCGCCTCGCTCACATCCTCGACCGCCAGCGATTTGTCACAGCGCCAGAGCACCTCCATGATTTGGCTTTCGGCGGCGGTGATCTTCACGGTGGGTACGCTTGCCCGCCCATAAATGACGATTGTCGCGTTTACAAATGACGTTTGTCGCGATTGGAGTCAAGCCTGCGCGAGACGCCTCAGCCCGCGGTTCTCCTCGTCGCGGTGAACGGCGGCAGGGTGCGAGCCCGATCTCGTTGTCCAGGGCTCGAGGCCGTACCGGGACGGACCGATACCAAAGGCTAACTTTAACCTGGGTGTCGGCGGCGCTATCTCGGCGCCCGTGGAAGCGCGTCTTATCTGAATTGGAGCCGTCTATGAACCAAGTACAGGTCGAGCAGCAAAGCTATCAGATGCCGCCGCAGGATGGGTTTAGCGTCGCACACTTTCTCACCGTCGCCGACATCGAGCGATCGGCTCGATTTTACGAAACGGTCTTCGGAGGCCGCATTCTGAGCAGCGGCGACAGCAGCGGCGCGCCGGGGTACATCCAGATCGCGAACACGTGGCTGATCGTCAACGTCGGCGGCGGTCCGACACCCGATAAACCATCGGTAACGCTCAGCGCCCCGGGCCCCGACGCATTCAGCAGCTTCATGAATATCCGGGTGGCGGATATTCATGCGTGCTACGAATCATGGCGAGCTCGCGGCGCCGAATTTATTACGGAGCCAAAAGAAAAGTACGGCGAGACCCGCTGCTACATTCGAGATCCTGATGGATATATTATAGAAGTTGGGCAAAGCAAGCCGGGCTTCACTTACGGCTAGGCAGGAGCGCCTCGACTCATCCCTTAGGCGCTACCCCCCCGAGCTATCGACGGGGTAGTCCGGCGATCCTGACGGCGACCCCTTCAGAGACTCGCCACCCAGACCAGCCCGGCCCACGGCTCTGCATTGTCCTCCGCGATGAAGTCCCGGCGAGGATCGCGTCGAAGATCCAGCCGCGCCATCACAGCTTGCGACCTCGTGTTGTCAGCCGCGGCGTAGGCCAATACCTCCGACAGTCCGGCGCGTTGGAAGACGTCTTTCAAGGCCGCTTTGGCGGCCTCTGTCGCATAGCCCCTGCCCCATTCGCTGCGCATCAGCCTCCAGCCGAGTTCATAGTGTGCGCCGAGCGGGTGGCCTTCGCGCGAAGGCATGACTCCCGTGTATCCCACGAAGCGTCCATCCGGCGTCTCGACCGCCCAGCGACAGAAGCCCAGTTGTTCGAAAGCGAAGGCATATCGATCAAGTTTCCGGTTGCTTTGCGCTCGCCCAAGCGGCCCCGACGCGTAGTCGACCGTCACGTCCGGGTCGGCGTGCATCGCCGCGAAGTCGCCTCTGTCGCCCTCACGCCAGGGGCGCAGACGAAGCCGGGTTGTCTCGATGATCACTGCGGCGCCCAGAAGTTTCCCCTCAATCTCCTGTGCTCGCTTGAACTGCTGGGCAAGGTCGGCTCCCCGCAGTCCTTCGAAAGGTCCGCCGTCCGCTTTTCGATAGCCGGGCTGATCTGGCGAGGAGGGCGCACAGGCTTGTCCGCCTGGTGTCGTTTTGTGGACAAGGTGGCAGTCGGCTCTCCGGCGGAGGCCCAACGGGTAACTTCCACCCATCGGGGACGTTGAAAACCTACGCAATCCTGGGCTCTGATGAACTTGCGACAAGCGCCGTCACGTCGTGGAGGTTTTGGGCCACGCAAACGCAGAGGGCCCTGATTTCCGCGGTCGGGGGGACGAGGTCAGGCACCATGATCGTCATCATGCCTGCCGCGGACGCGGAGCGAACACCACTATGGGAATCCTCTAGCGCCAAACAGAAGCCAGCTGGCGCCCCCAGACGCTCAGCCGCCACCAAGTAAGGATCCGGCGCCGGCTTGGAATTGCGGTAGTCGCCATGGCCGATAACCGCATGAAAGCGATGTGTCAGTTTATGCGCGGCTAGGTGATCCCGTACGGTCTCGTGGGCCGATGAGGTCGCAATGCATCTGGGAAGATCAAGATCGTCCAGCAAGTCGAGCAGTTCGAGCACGCCAGGCTTGAGCCTGAGTTCGGTAGCCGACAACTCCACAAACCTATCCGTCATCCGGGTGTAGTAATCGTCGATGCGAAACTGCTCGCCAAGCTGCTGGAGCATCATCCCGCGACCCCGCACCCACGGCACCCCGATTGTTAGCCGGATGACGTCAACCGAGACGTCGTAACCGCCCAGCTTGGCCGCTTCGAGGTACGCCTGTTGGTACAGTGCCTCGGTGTCGAAGAGCAGCCCATCCATATCGAAGATGACGGCTTGAGGTGCGTGGGGCAGAGACATGGTCTGGCTCAACAGTACGTCTGCGATGGCTTCCAGCGCAAAGGTCTGACTTCAAGAGCAACTGCTGAAAATCCACCCGTCTCTCTGGGTCAGCGGCTGCCGCTAAGCGCGTCCGCTCAAGCTCGTTGTCGGCTGGAACGCCGCTGTGTGGACCGGGGTCTCGCTACTGCTGGCTGCGGACTCGACAGTCTGGCCGAGGGGTTTGACCCTCAGAGCCTCTGTGAACCGACCCAGCAGTTTCTTCATCTCGCTCCCGCGACACTGCCTAATCCTCCGTCGCCGCTCTCGATCCGAACCGCCAGCCGGACGCCAGGGCTTGGGCGGCGCAGTGATTCAGCTGGAACACGGCTGCGAAGTGCCGCTCCATCGCCCGCGACAGCGCCGGCCTGAACACCACCCGGTCGCTATCGACGCACTCGATGGCGCCCGACTCGGCCAGTAGCTTGTTGATGTGCGCCCGCGAGACGCTGTAGCGACGCGCCAGGGCGTAACGCGAGATCGGCGCGGTCTCCAGCAGCCGCTTGCGATCGGCCGCCTGAGCCCCGAGCAGGTCGAGCAGGATCAGCATCCCCGCCTCGCGATCGAGGAAGAAGCCGATCGGCGGAATGCTCTTGAAGGTGAATATCTCGCGCCGCCGACTGGCGACGATCGAGATGGCGACGGCGTAGGCGACGAAGCCGTCGTCGGTCTGGGCGATCTCCGCGGCGCACGCGAGTTCGGGCGCCAACCGCAGGGTTGACCGCAGGTCGATCAGGGCGCGGTCGCGCAAGGCGCCCACTAGGCTGGCGCCCAGGCGCATCGGCCGACGGGTCCAGAGGCCGGGTCCGGCCCCGATGGTCATCTCGCCCATATCCTGGCAGCGGCGGACCACCTGCTGCACCCGGCCCGGGCTGGAGATCCCGTTCGCGACGCAGCTGGCGGTCAAGGCGTGAACAGTGAGTTCGCCCACGAGAT
>Ga0302311_10001982_pt1 | contig 23643 bp, 20 predicted proteins | sample III_Palsa_N1_3_FD_200449 | JGI IMG/M metagenome (GOLD analysis project Ga0302311, IMG submission 200449) | Peat permafrost microbial communities from Stordalen Mire near Abisko, Sweden - III_Palsa_N1_3 | ecosystem: Environmental > Terrestrial > Soil > Palsa > Peat permafrost | place: Sweden... | reverse complement strand
CCGTGACGCAGGCGTCGATATCGATGCCGGCAATGCGCTGGTCGAGGCGATCAAGCCGCTGGCCAAGGCAACGTCCCGCAAAGGCGCCAACGCCAGCTTGGGCGGATTCGGCGCATTCTTCGATCTGAAAGCCGCCGGTTTCAAGGATCCGCTGCTGGTCTCGACCACGGACGGCGTCGGCACCAAGCTGAAGATCGCGATCGACTCGGGCCGCCACGACACGGTCGGCATCGATCTGGTCGCCATGTGCGTCAATGACCTGGTGGTCCAGGGCGCCGAGCCGCTGTTCTTCCTCGACTATTATGCGACCGGCAAGCTGGACGTGGCGGCGGGCAAGGCGATCATCGCCGGCATCGCCAAGGCCTGCCAGGAAGTGGGCTGCGCGCTGGTCGGCGGCGAAACCGCCGAGATGCCGGGCATGTATACCCATGGCGACTATGATCTGGCCGGTTTTTCGGTCGGTGCCGTCGAGCGCGACCAGGTCATCGACGGCACGACGGTTGCTGCGGGCGACGTGATCCTGGGCCTGGCGTCCACCGGCCTGCATTCGAACGGCTTCTCGCTGGTGCGCAAGGTCGTGTCGGATGCGAAACTCGACTATGCCCAGGCGGCCCCGTTCGCGACCGATCTCAGCCTGGGCGAGGCGCTGCTGACGCCGACGCGCCTTTACGTCACCTCCTGCCTGGCCGCGGTCCGCGCCGGCGGCGTCAAAGCCTTCGCCCATATCACCGGCGGCGGATTGCTGGAGAACATCCCGCGCGTGCTGCCGGATGATCTGCAGGCCGAACTCGACGTCTCCGCCTGGTCCCTGCCCCCGGTGTTCCGCTGGCTGGCCGACACGGCCGGCATCGCGGCGCCGGAAATGGCGCGCACCTTCAACTGTGGCATCGGCATGATCGCCGTCGTGGCCGCCGCCGATGCCGATCGCCTGATCCGGATCTTCGCCGACAAGGGTGAGACCGTCAGCAAGATCGGCCGGATCGGGTCCCGCCCGAATGGCCAGCCGGGCTGCGTCATTCCGAAGCTCGGCACCGCCGCATGGCCCGCCTGAAGGTCGGCGTCCTGGTTTCGGGCAATGGCTCGAACCTGCAGACGCTGATCGATCTGTGTGCGGCACCGGACTTCCCGGCCGAGATCGTGCTGGTCGTCTCCAACAAGCCCGGCGTGGTGGCGCTCGACCGTGCCGCCCGCGCCGGCATTCCGACCGCGGTCATCCCGCATCAGGGTTTCCCGGACCGGATGGCGTTCGATCAGGCGATCGACGCGGCCCTGCGCGCGGCCGGGGTCGAATTCATCTGCCTGGCGGGCTTCCTGCGCGTGCTCAGCGAAATGTTCGTCGAGCTGTGGCACGACAAGATCATCAACATCCACCCGGCGTTGCTGCCCAACTTCAAGGGCCTGCATACCCATGCCCAGGCCTTGGCCGCGGGCGTGCGCTTCCATGGCTGCACCGTCCATATCGTGCGGCCGGTCCTGGACGACGGTCCGATCCTGGTGCAGGCGGTGGTGCCGGTGCTGGCCGGAGACGACGAGCAGTCGCTGGCGGCCCGCGTGCTGAAGGCCGAACATCGGGCCTATCCGCTGGCGCTGAAGCTGATCGCCGAGGGCCGTGTTCAGATCGACGGCAACCGGGCCTTGATCGACGGCAAGGTGCCGGACGCGGCAGCGCTGTTGATGAATCCGCCGGAATAGCGCCCAAGCCCACTTGCCAACTCGACCCGGTCGAGGGTAACACCCGATATCGTTTTTTCTCTTTCTGGCTTCATTCGAGGATATTCGCGATGGCTGATACCGAACTCATGCGGCACCAGCAGATCTGGCACAGCTTCACCAATTTCGTGAAGTTCGGCACGAGCGCCGTGCTGCTCCTCGTTATCCTCTTGTGGTTCTTCCTGGTCGTCTGACCCGTAGCGCTGCCGAACCCACCGCCGCCGGGCTTGCCGCGCCCCGAGCGGCGGTTTTCACTTCTGCCCGAAATTGTCTGAGAGCGCGGCCTTCAGGATGGTCGAGAACACCTCGCTCTCGTCATCGTGAAAATCCGCATCGATCCTGCGCGCATCCGTCACCAGCGCCGGCAGGTCGCGTCCCTGCCACATCAGCCGCCGGAACGAATTCCAGGCGAACTCAGTCGGCGCGAAACCGTCGGCCTGGATCTGCGAGCTGTCGGCGTGCTTCGATAGCGAGGTCGCGAACGGCAGGATGACGAAAGCCGTCAACTTCCCCGTCACGATCTGATCGCGCAGGCCCAGATCATAAGGGCGGTCCAGCGGCTCCCGCTCCATCAGGTCGAGCAGCTTCCGCTTCGAGTGCCGATTGACGATATAGGACGTCGCGCCGGCGAAAAAGAAATCGCCCTTGAGCGGCAGGTAGTAGAGCTCGCCCTTCTGCCGCGCCTGCTTCACCAGGCCGAACATATGGACCATCGCCCGCGGCCGGGGCACGCAGATGTCGGTAAAGACCAGGTCCCAGTCCTGGCCCTCGAACGCCGGCGGCACGCCCTCGATCGTCGGGGTCGAGCCGGGCGCAAACAGCACGTCGTCTTCGGCGATCAGCACGTTCTCGTCATGATCGAGCGAGCGGCGCAGCGCCTTCAAATGACTGAGATAGCAGGCTTTTTCGCCGGGACGGTTGTTGCCCGGCACGCCATTGGCCTCGACCGTGGCGATATCGATCGCCGACACGCGCTCGATGGCGGGCTCGCGGTGGCTGCATGCGGCGAAATTTCCCTCGACGAAGGCGCGGCGATCCGGAGCGCCATCGAGGTTGATGTAAAGATACTTCATACGCAGACCCTTGCGGCGCAAGCCGGCTCCGATGCTAGTCGAGCGCACCGGTGAACGCCATCGTCCGCAGCATGTCCGAGCTTGATCCGGACAATCGGCAAATCGATACTCGTCCGATGGATGTCCTCGACCGCCGACTGCCGCTCTATCAGCGCCTGCGCGACCAGATCGCCGGCGAAATCACCCGCAATACCTGGGGCCCCGGCACCGCGATCCCGACCGAGGCGGAGCTGGCGCAGACCCACAAGGTCGCCGTCGGCACCGTGCGCAAGGCGATCGATCTGCTGGTCGCCGAAGGGCTGATCGAGCGCTCCCAAGGCCGCGGCACCTATGTGCGCCGCCCGAGCTTCGACAGTTCGCTGTTCCGCTTCTTCCGCTTCCAAGGGCCGGACGGCACGCGCCGGGTGCCGGAAAGCCGCATTCTCGGCCGGGACGTCCGACCGGGCCCGGTCGAGGCGACGCGGGCGCTGGGCCTCCCCGACGCGGCACCGGTGCTGCATTTGTCGCGCCTGCGCCTGATCGACCATCGCCCGGTGCTGGCCGAGGAAATCTGGCTGTCGGCGGCCCGTTTCGCCCCCTTGATGGCGTTGGCGGTCGATGCGTTCGGCGATCTGCTCTATCCGCTCTACGAACACCATTGCCGGGCGGTCGTCGCCTCGGCCCGGGAAACCCTGTCGGTTGCCGCGGCCGAGCCGGACGCCGCGACATTGCTGGCGATCGCACCCGGTGCACCGGTCGTGGCGATCGAGCGGTTGGCTCTCGGCTATGACGACCAGCCGCTCGAATGGCGCCGCTCGGTCGGGCCGGCCGAGCAGTTCCGCTATCAGATCGAGATCCGCTAGCGCCGATCTTGACATGGGGCCGATTCCAATCCTCTAGTCATATATATGAATTTGTCGCCACCCAAGGCGGCAAGAGCCTGGGAGGAAGCTGGTGACCGACTGGTATCGAGCGAGCGCGCCCGTCGAGCGCCGCACCTTCTGGGCCTGTTTCGGCGGCTGGGCGCTGGATGCGCTCGACGTGCAGATGTTCAGCCTGGTCATTCCGGCCCTGATCGCGACTTGGCATGTCAGCCACACCGAGGCCGGCCTGATCGGCAGCGTGACGCTCGCCACCTCGGCCATGGGCGGTTGGTTGGGCGGCGCCCTCGCCGACCGGTACGGCCGGGTGAAGGCGCTGCAGGTCACCGTGCTGTGGTTCGCGATCGCGACCTTCATCGCCGCCTTCAGCCAGAATTTCGAGCAGCTGCTGGTGACCAAGGCGCTGCAGGGCTTCGGCTTCGGTGGCGAATGGGCGGCCGGTGCCGTGCTGATGGCCGAGATCATCCGGCCGGAGAACCGCGGCAAGGCGCTGGGTGCGGTACAGAGTGCCTGGGCCGTCGGCTGGGGGGCCGCCGTGCTGCTCTATGCTGGCCTGTTCTCCGTGCTGCCGCAGGACCTGGCCTGGCGGGTCATGTTCGGCGTCGGTCTGATCCCGGCCGCCCTGGTGATCTATGTCCGGCGCGGCATACCGGAGCCGATCCGACATGACGATCCCAAGGACCAGCCGGGGTTCTTCATTACCCTGTTCGGCATCTTCAGCCCGGACACGCTGCGCGCCACCCTCGTCGGCGGGCTGTTCGGCCTCGGCGCCCATGGCGGCTTCTACAGCATCACCACCTGGCTGCCGACCTATCTCAAGACCGACCGCGGCCTGTCGGTGCTATCGACCGGATCCTATCTGGGCGTGATCATTGTCGCCTTCTTCATCGGCTGCATCGTCGCAGGCCAGTTGCTCGATCGCCTCGGTCGCCGCGCGACCGTCGCGGGCTTCGCCATCGGCTGCATCCTGGTCGTGATCGCCTATGTCATGCTGCCGATCAGCGACGGGCTGATGCTGGTGCTGGGCTTTCCGCTCGGCTTTTTCTCCGCCGGCATTCCGGCCAGCATGGCGACCCTGTTCAACGAACTCTATCCGGCCGGCACGCGCGGGACCGGCGTCGGTTTCTGTTATAATTTCGGCCGCATCCTGTCGTCGGTGTTTCCGGCGATGATCGGCTATTTGAGCGGCTCGATCTCGCTCGGCATGGCGATCGGCGTCGATGCGGTCTTCGCCTATGCCCTGGTGCTGCTGGCGCTGCTGCTATTGCCCGAGACCCGCGCCAAGGCGCTCGACATCCCGGACGCCGTCGCTGGGAGCGCATCATAGAGATCGACAGCCATGCCCATGTGTTCACACGGGCGCTGCCGCTGGCCGGCGGCCATCGCTACGCACCGGACTATGATGCCGGCGTCTCGACCTATCTGGATCAGCTCGACCGGCATGGTCTTGCGGGCGGCGTGCTGGTCCAGCCGAGCTTCCTCGGCACCGACAATGGCTTTCTGCTGGCAGCGCTCCGCACCCACCCCGACCGGCTGCGCGGCATCGCCGTCGTGGCACCGGGCAGCGATCTGACGGCGCTCGACGGCACCGGCATCGTCGGCCTCCGGCTCAACCTGATCGGCCGGCCCGACCCGGATTTTGCCGATGCGGTCTGGCTCGATCATCTGGCCGCGGTCGCGCAGCGCGGCTGGCAAATCGAAGTGCAGGCCGAGGCCCGTCGCCTGGGTTCCCTCCTACCGCCACTGCTGGCCACCGGCGTTGATGTCGTGATCGATCATTTCGGCAAGCCCGATCCGGTGCTTGGGCTGGAGGACCCTGGTTTCCGTACCCTGCTGGCGGCCGGTGCCAGCCGGCGGGTCTGGGTCAAGCTGTCGGGGGCCTATCGCGCCGGCGGCAGCGAGGTCGCCCTAGCCGCGGTCCCGCTGCTGAAGCAGGCTTTCGGCCTCGATCGCCTGGTCTGGGGCAGCGATTGGCCACACACCCAGTACGAACAGACGATGGACTATGGCACCGCCCGCGCCATGCTCGACCGGTGGCTGCCCAACGACGAAGACCGCCATCAGGTGTTGACGAAGACGCCGGCGCGTCTGTTCCAGTTCTGAATTTGGTGCCAAGAACCGGAACGCAGGCCCGAGCCGGGTGACGCTAGAGTCCGATCCTCACTGGAGGAGTTGGACCCATGGATTTCCGTATCACCGGCCTATCGCCCGAGCCGTTCCGCCATCTGTTCGGCCTGTCGGACGAGGAATTGGCTCGCCACAACGCCCGCCGCTATATCGCCGACAGCAAGCCGGGCTTTCCCGACCGTGTCGAAATCCGCGATGCGGAACCGGGCGAGAGCGTCCTGCTGGTGAATTATCAGCATCAGCCGGCCGAGACACCCTATCGCGCCAGCCATGCCGTCTTCATCCGCGAGGGAGCCGAAGCGGTCTATGACCGGACCGGCGAAGTGCCGCCGGCGCTGGCCGGCCGGCTGATCTCGCTGCGCGCGTTCGACCAGGACCATATGATCGTCGACGCCGATGTCGCCGACGGCGCGGCCCTGGAACCGCTGATCCAGCGTCTGCTGGCCGACCCCAAGGTCGCCTACCTGCACGCCCATTACGCCAAGCGCGGCTGCTACGCCGCCCGGATCGAGCGGGTCTGAAAAACAAAACCGCCGCCGGAGCGATCCGGCGGCGGTTGCGATTTCGACAGAGTGCCGCCAGGAATTAGGCGACGATCTCCGAGCCGGCGAAGAAGAACGCGATTTCGTTCGCGGCATTCTCCAGGCTGTCCGAACCATGGACCGAGTTCGCCTCGATCGATTCGGCGAAATCCTTGCGGATCGTGCCGGCCGCGGCGTTCGCCGGGTTGGTGGCGCCCATGATCTCACGGTTCTTGGCGACGGCGTTCTCGCCCTCGAGCACCTGGACCACGACCGGACCCGAGGTCATGAACGCGACCAGGTCCTTGAAGAAGGGGCGTTCGCGATGCACGCCGTAGAACTCGCCCGCGACGGCGTCGCTCATCAGGATGCGGCGCTGGGCGACGATCTTCAGGCCGGCGTCTTCGAAGCGGGCGTTGATCTTGCCGGTCAGGTTGCGGCGCGTCGCGTCGGGCTTGAGGATCGAGAGGGTACGTTCGATGGCCATGGCCGGGTCTCCAGAGCGTGCAAAAGGATCCGACGGCAGGACCGTCGCGAAAAAGGTGGCGCCTTATAGCTGCAAGCACGGGATGGGGCAACGGCTTAGCCCGCAGGCAAGCCTTGCGTTCAGACCTTACGTTCCCAGCCGCCGTTAGGCTTCTGCTGCCAATAGGCCAGCTGGTGCCCGGCCGCCTGGTAGCGCTTCCAGCGGGCGCGGGCCGCGGTCAATTGATCCTCGTCATTGCCGTCGAACAGATCGAGGCAACGCTTGAATCCGCCGATCTCGGCGACTTCGGCCCCGCCAACCTGGGCCAAGAGATCGGCGCCGTTCGGGTTCTCGTCAGCGGCGGTCAGATAGATCGGCTGCAGGGCAGCATGGCCGTCCCGGGCACTGCCGTGCGGCAAAAACGCGCCGGGGTCATAGAGCCAGAGCTGCTGGACCAGCCGCTCGACCTCCGCCTCGTTCGGCGCGCGGACGACGGCCCGCATGCCGGCGCCCAGCGCCTTTTCGAGGAGGCGCGGCAGCGCCTCCTCGAGCGGGCTTCGTTGCAGGTGATAGAAACCGATCTCGGTCATCAGTCCTCGTAATGGTCGGCGACGAAGCGCTCCAGCAGGCGCACGCCATAGCCGGTCGCCCCCTTCGGCACGGTCGCCGCGTCCTTCTTCGACCAGGCCATGCCGGCGATGTCGAGATGGGCCCAGGGCACGCCGTTGACGAAGCGCTGCAGGAACACGCCGCCGATCGAAGCGCCGGCATTGCGGTCGCCGGTGATGTTCTTCATGTCGGCGACATCGCTATCGATCGCGCGATCGAACGCCTCACCCAGAGGCATGCGCCACAGCTTCTCGCCGACGGCAGTGCCGGCCGCGGTCAGCCGCTCGGCCAGCTCGTCATTGTTCGAGAACAGTCCGGCATATTCGCTGCCGAGCGCCACCAGGATGGCACCGGTCAAGGTCGCGAGATTGACCATCAGCCGCGGCTTGAAGCGGTCCTGGGTGTACCAGAGCGCATCGGCCAGCACGAGACGGCCCTCGGCGTCGGTATTGTTGACCTCGATCGTCTGGCCCGACATCGACGTCAGGATGTCGCCCGGGCGGATCGCATTGCCGTCGGGCATGTTCTCTGCGAGCGCCACGACGCCGATGACATTGACCTTGGCCTTGCGGCCGGCCAGCGCCTTCATCAGGCCGATGACGGTGCCGGAACCGCCCATGTCCCACTTCATCTCTTCCATGCCGGCGCCCGGCTTCAGCGAAATGCCGCCGGTGTCGAAGGTGATGCCCTTGCCGACGAAGGCGATCGGAGCGGCCTTCTTGTCCTCGCCGCCCAGCCACGCCATCACGACCAGACGCGGCGGCCGGACGGAGCCCTGGCCGACACCCAAGAGCGCGCCCATGCCCAGCTTCTTCAGCTTCTTTTCATCGAGCGCCTCGACCTCGACGCCCAGTTCGGTGAGCGTCATCGCCTGGTCGGCCAGGCTTTCCGGATAGAGGATATTGCCGGGCTCCGACACGAGGTCGCGGGTGAAGAAGACGCCGTCGGCCAGCTTGTCGAGATCGGCGAATGCCTTCTTCGCGGCCGCGGCGGCATCGCTCTGGATCGCGAGCTTCTTCAGGGTCGGCTTCTGCTCGGCCTTCAGCTGGGTCCGATACTTGTCGAAGCGATAGGTCCTGAGCCGCGCGCCGAACGCGAGGTTGGCCGCGGCCTCCGCCGGCGACAGCTTGCCGTCGAAACCGCCCATCTGAACCGTCGCCTCGCTCTCGCCGGCGCCGTTCAGATGGGCGACCAGCGAGCCGCCGAGCGACTGGAGCGTCAGCGCATCGACGTCGGCGAGCTTGCCCAGGCCCGCGAGCACGACGCCGCTCGCCCGCAGGTTCGCCGGCGCCAACACGGACAAGAGCTGGCCCTTCTTACCGGTGAAGCGGCCCGACGCCATGGCCAGCGACAGCGCGCCGCCGGTTTCCTTGTCGAGGGCTGCGGCGACCGGGGTCAGCGCGCGGTCTTCGCCAACGCCCACCACGACCGTGCCGGCCTTCGGCGCGCCCAATTCGGCGAAACTGATCTTCATGATATTCCTTCTCGATTCTCGAAAGGGATCTGCGGAAGATCCCGTGAGCCTAGCGGGCCCATGCCGGGGCCTCGTCATTTTTCGGGCCTTGGCGGCCCTAGAGCGATTCTCGATCACGTGTGATCGAAGATCGCTCAGACGTTATCAATCTGGAGCGATTTCTAATCGTTTGGATGATTCCATCCAAACGGAAAGCGCTCTGGCGTTTTGTCTAGCACCCCGCCACGGCGACCGCCACCGGGGCGTGATCACGAGCTTTGGAGCGGAGAACAGGGCGCCATGTGCAATTCTGTCTAGGTTTTGCCCGAATCGCCTTTGTATACTCCGCGCGCCATGAACCGCCTTACCCGCTACATCTTTCGACAATGCCTGGGCGCCACCCTGTTCGTGACGCTCGGCCTGACCTCGGCCTCGTGGCTGATTCAGTCGCTGAAGCTGGTCGACCTGGTCGTCAACCGCGGCGTCGGCATCGGCATCTTCTTCGAACTGGCGATGCTCAGCCTGCCGCAGATGCTGGCGCTGACCCTGCCGATCGGCTGCTTCGTCGGCGTGCTGTTCTCGTACAACAAGATGGTCAGCGACAGCGAACTGATCGTGATGCGCGCCTGCGGCCTCAGCCAAGGCCTGCTGGCGAAGCCGGCGCTGATCCTGGGCGGTGCCGGCGTGGCCGCGATGCTGGCGCTGTCGGTCTATTTCCTGCCGGCGTCGAAAAACGCGTTCAAGGATCTGGAATTCCAGATCCATAACCAGATCGCCTCGGTGCTGCTGCAGGAAGGCACGTTCAACGTCGTCTCAGACACGCTCACCATCTATGTCCGCGCCCGCGACAGCGCCGGCCGGCTCGAGGGCCTCTTGATCCAGGACAGCCGCGACAAAGCGAAGCCGGTGACGCTCACGGCCGAGCAGGGGCTGATCGTCCAGGTCGACAATACGCCGCGGGTGTTGATGATCAACGGCACGCGGCAGGTCTGGGACCCGGTCAAGCAGACCCAGGACGTCCTGACATTCGATCGCTACAGTCTCGACCTCAACCAGTTCCGTGACGCGCCCGGCGCCCGCTTCCTGCAGGCGGAAGAACGCTATATCCCGGACCTGTTCTTCGCGACCGACGCCGACAATGATCCGGTGCTGCACGCCCATCTGCTGGTCGAGGGCAACAACCGCTTCATCAGCCCGCTCTATTGCCTGAGCTTCGTCCTGGTGGCGCTCGGTGCCATCCTGACCGGCGAGCTCAATCGGCGCGGCCAGACCAAGCGGGTCCTGGTCGCCTTCGCCATCGTCGCCGGCCTGGAGGCTACTTCGATCAGCTTCACCAATCTCGCGACCCGCAATCTGGCCCTGATCCCGCTGATGTGGCTGAACGTGCTGCTGCCCGGCCTCATCGGGCTCGTCCTCGTGCTCTACGGCCACCGCATCCTGCGGCGCCGGGCGCAGATGGCACCGGCGAGCGAGGCCGCGGCATGAGCTTTCCGACCACGCTCTACGGCTACATCGCCCGCCAATTCCTGGTCTGGTTTACCGGCACTTTCATCATGATCGTGCTGCTGATCTTCGTCGGCAACCTGATCGAGCTGTTGCGCCGCGCGGCACCGCACCCCGAGATCGGGATGGCGACGCTCGTCAGGATGGCGGCGCTGCAATTGCCCTATACCGCCCAGCAGGTGACGCCATTCGCGGTGCTGTTCGGCAGCATCTTCGCCCTGTCGCGCATGACCCGAAGCCAGGAACTGATCGTCGCCCGTGCTGCCGGCGTCTCGGTCTGGCAGTTCCTCACCCCCTCGATCACCATCGCGTTTCTGATCGGCGCCGTGGGCGTGATGCTGTTCAACCCGCTCGCCTCCTCGATGCAGGCGACCTTCAAGCAGATGGAGAACCGGCTCCTGAAGGGTCAGGCGGACTCGCTGCTGCTGTCGCCCTCGGGCCTATGGCTGCGCCAGAGCGATTCGACCGGCACCCAGGCGGTCATCCATGCCCAGCATCTCAATCCCAACGACATGACCGCCGATGGGGTGACGCTGTATTTTTTCCGCGACGGCGATCACATGCTGCGCCGGATCGACGGCAAGTCGGCGGTGCTGGTCGACGGTCATTGGACCGTAACCGACGCCTGGGAATGGCGGCCGGAACGCAAGCCCGAGTCGCAGCATCTGGACGAGGTCACGGTCGCGACCAACCTCACCCCGCGCAAGATCGAGGACAGCTTCGCCACCCCCGACACCATGTCGTTCTGGGCCCTGCCCGGCTTCATCGATCTGTTGGAAAAATCGGGCTTTTCTGCGCAGCGCCACAAGCTCTACCTCTATTCTCTGCTGGCGCGCCCGTTCCTGCTATGCGCTATGGTGCTGATCGCGGCGATCTTCTCGCTGCGCATGCAGCGGCGCGGCGGCACCACCACGATGATTATCGGCGGCGTCGCCGCAGGCTTCTTGCTGTATTTCCTGACGGATGTGGTATTCGCCCTCGGGCTCTCGTCGACGATCCCGGTGGCGCTGGCAGCTTGGACGCCATTCGGGATCAGCACGTTGCTGGGTGTCACCCTTCTGCTCCATCTCGAGGACGGCTGAGTTCTTCATGCGCCATCGGGTTCAGACGTTCGTTAGAGGCGGCCTCATCGCGCGCCGCCGGGTCGCGCGCGCGGCCCTGTTGGGGGTCAGCCTGTCGGCCCTGGGCATGGCGCTCGACAGTCCGGTGTTCGCCCGCGAAAGCGGCAAGCCCGCATCCGGCAGCGGCCAACCGGTGCTGTTCAGCGCCGATGAGGTCAATTACGACGACCAGTACGGGTTGGTGATCGCGCGCGGCAATGTCGAGCTGTCGCAGGGCAGCCGCACGCTGCTGGCCGACACGGTCAGCTATAACGAGCGCACGGATACGGTCACGGCGTCCGGCCATGTCAGCATGCTGCAGGACACCGGCGACGTCGTGTTCGGCAATTATGTCGAGCTGACCGATTCCATGCGCGAGGGCTTCATCAAGGATATCCGCATCCTGCTGGCCGACCGCTCGCGCCTGGCCGGCAATACCGGACGGCGCACCGACGGCAACCGCACGGAAATCCGCCGCGGCGTCTACAGCCCCTGCGACCTGTGCAAGGACGACCCGACCCAGCCGCCGATCTGGCAGCTGAGCGCTGCCACAGTCATCCATGACAAGGAAGAGCAGAAGGTCGAGTACGAGGATGTGACGCTGGATCTGGGCGGCACGCCGGTGCTCTGGTCGCCCTATTTTTCGCATCCCGACCCGTCGGTGAAGCGGGCGAGCGGCTTCCTGCCGCCGACGCTGGGCTCGTCCAACACGCTCGGCTCCAACATCTATATCCCGTATTACTGGGTGCTGGCGCCGGACAAGGACCTGACGATCTCGCCCCTGATCACGACGAACCAGGGTGTCGATCTGTCGGGCGAATATCGCCAGCGCTTCAGCAACGGCTTCATCGACACGCGCGCGAGCTTCACCGACGCCGACACGGTCAGCGGCACGACCGACGACCCGACGACGGCGCATGATCAGTTCCGCGGCCATATCGCGTCCTTCGGCCAGTTCGATCTCGATGACAATTGGGTCACGGGCTGGGCGGTGCGGCGCACGACCGACCAGACCTATGAGCGGCTGTATCATTTCGGCGGCTCCGAGAATTTCCTGACCTCGGACGCCTATATCGAGAATTTCGACGATCGCAATTACGGCTCGGTCTATGCCTACAGCTTCCAGTCGCTGCGCCTGGGCGTCAGCGATCGCAGCCAGGCCTATGTCCTGCCGCTCGCCGACTATACCTGGGACTGGAAGCCGCAGCTGTGGGGCGGCCATTTCAGTGCCAACGTCAACGCCGCCGACATTCTGCGCGAGAGCAATTCCAGCACGAACACCATCGTGTTCGACGGCTCGACGGTGGTTCTGCCCGGCCGGTTCAACGAAAGCGGCCCGAGCAGCCGGCGCATCTCGGCCGGCGGCGAGTTCGATCTGCCCTGGTCGACAGCCGACGGCAGCCAGTTCAACTTCGTCGCCGGCGTTCGCGGCGACGGCTACAACGTGAACAATCAACAGATTCTCGGCACCGGTACCGTCACAAACATCGCCGGCACGCCGTTCGTCACCAACAGCCGGATCTTCAACGGCTCGACCGGCCGGATCTTCCCGCAGATCGGCCTCGAATGGAAAGATCCGCTGATCCGGCAGTTCTCGAGCTCGAGCCTGGTCATCACCCCCAGGATGGCGATCTATGCCGCCCCGGTCGGCGGCAACCCGCCGCAGATCCCCGACGATGACAGCGTGTCGTTCGACTATAATGAAAACGACCTGTTCGTGCGCAACCGCCTGGTCGGCTACGATCAGGTCGATGGCGGCCAGCGCGTCGACTACGGCGTTCAGGCCGATTGGACCAGCGACGACGGCCAAAAGGCCCGGGCGCTGATCGGCGCCAGCTATCGCTTCCAACGCCAGACCCCGCTCGACTACGGCCTGGGTCTCGACCCGGCGGTCAACGGCTATTATCAGCAGACGGTCGCGATCAATTCCGGCACGGGTATCAATCGGCAGAATTCCGACTATGTCGGCCGGCTGAGCTACAATCCGTCGGACTATCTGGAAACCAGCTACCGCTTCCGCTTCGACCGCGAGGACCTCCGGCCCGAGCATCAGGAACTGGGCATCGCCGCCGGCCCACAGGACCTGCGCGTCGGCCTCGCCTACCTGCAGCTGGGCGACGATCCGCGCGACGGCGAGACGCATCGCCAGGAGCTGTCGCTCAGCCTCGCCTGGATCTATAATCAGTATTGGACCTTCTCGACCCGGGCGACGCGCGAGCTGTCGGGCGACAATGTGAACCAGGTATCATCCGGCTTTGCCGTGCAATATCAGGACGAATGCCTGACTTTCGTCACCTCGCTGACCCAAAGCGGCATCCGCGACCGCGATATCAAGCCGGGTACTACCTTGTTGTTCCAGTTCGTATTCAAGAACCTGGGCGAAATCACGTTGCCGCCGCTTCAAGCGGGCAATGAATCATTGCCGTGACGCGGGGCCGCGTCCGCGTTACAACTCCGCCCGGTCGCCTGATCGTGGCCGACTGATCATTCGGGACTTGACCTTGCAGCTTCTCCGCAGTGCTCGCAGCCGCTTCGCCGCTCTTCTGGCCTTCACGCTTCTGACCGCCGGCTGGCTTCAGCCCGCCCATACTCAGGAGTTCCGGATCGCCGCCGTCGTCAACGACGACGTGATTTCCATGTCCGACGTCGACGAGCGGATGAAGTTGGTCCTGGCGTCGACCAACCTGCAGAACGACCCGCGCGCGATCCAGCAGGTCCGCGCCCAGGTCCTGCGCTCCTTGATCGACGAAAAGCTCGAGCTGCAGGAGGCGAAGAAGGAGACCGTGGCGGTCGGCCTCGCCGACATCTCGGAGGCGTTAGCCAACATCGAGACGCAGAACAAGATGCCCAAGGGCGGCATCGATACGTTCATGAAGCAGCATGGCATCAATCGTCAGACCATGGTCGATCAGATCACCGCGCAGATCGCCTGGGCCAAGACCGTCCGCCGCCGCTTCGCCCATTCGGTCATCGTCAGCGACGAAGAGATCAATGAAGCGCTGAAGGAACAGCAGGAGAATGCCGGCAAGCCGCGCAGCCGCGTCGCCGAAATCTACCTGTCGGTCGACAATCCGAGCCAGGACAGCGAGATCCGCGAGACGGCTCAGCATCTGGTCGACGAGATCCGCAAGGGCGCGCCGTTCCCGGCGGTTGCCCGCCAATTCTCGCAATCCTCGACCGCCAATGTCGGCGGCGACATCGGCTACGTTCAGCCGGGCCAGCTCGATCCCGAGGCCGATCGCCTGATCGACAAGCTGCAGCCCGGCCAGATGATCGGCCCGGTCCGGCTGACCGGCGGCTATTACATCTATCTGCTGATCGACCGGCGCGGCGCCCAGGATCCGAACGCGGCGATCCAGGTCAACCTGACCCAGGTCGTGTTCCCGATCCCCGAAGGCAGCGACCGCAATGCGGTCATCGCCAAGGCCAAGGCCGCCACCCAGGACGCCCGCAGCTGCGGCGAGCTGTCCAAGATCGGTCGCGACATCTCGCCCGAACTGTCCGGCCCGATCGGCGACGTCAAGGTGAGCGATCTGCCGGCCGAGGTTCGCCCGACCATTCTCGCCGCCAAGATTGCGACACCGACCGACCCGATCCCGGTGCGCAACGGCATCGGCGTGTTCATGATCTGCTCGCGCCAGGGCGGCGATGTCGAGGAGATGCGCGACCAGGTCGCCGACAACATCACCCGCGCGCGCCTCGAAAACCTGGCCCGCGGCTATCTGCGCGATCTGCGCCAGGTCGCGTTCATCGACCTGCGCGTCTGAGGCTGCGACCATGCCGCCTCTCGTCCTGACCATGGGCGAGCCGGCGGGGATCGGCGGCGAGCTCGCGTTCGCCGCCTGGTCCCGACGGGCAGCCGGCGTGCCCTGCTTTGCCCTGCTCGATGACCCGGCCCGGCTGAAGGCGCTCGCGCGCCATCTGGGCCAGGATATTCCGGTGCAGCCGATCGCCACGATGGCCGAGGCCATCGAGGTCTGGGACAGGGCTCTGCCGGTGCTGCCGATCCCGCTCGCGGGACCGGTCGTGGCCGGCCGCCCGGACGCGATCAACGCGGCCGCGGTCATCCAATCGATCGAGCGGGCGGTCGAACTGGTCCGGTCCGGTGCGGCGTCGGCCGTGGTGACCAACCCGATCCAGAAGCAGGTGCTGATCGAGGCTGGCTTCAAGCACCCCGGACATACCGAATTCCTGGCCGAACTGGCCGGTCCCGGCACGGTGCCGGTCATGATGCTGACTTGCCCCGGTCTCAGGGTGGTCCCTATCACGATTCATCAATCGCTGCAGTCCGCTATCGCCGATCTGAGTATCGATAAGATCGTGACGGCGGCGCGCATTACCGCGGCAGCGCTGGTGCGCGATTTCGGCATCAAGCGGCCGACGCTCGCAATCTCCGGCCTCAACCCGCATGCCGGCGAAGGCGGCGCGTTCGGGCGCGAGGAGATCGAGATCATCGGCCCGGCGATCGAGCAGCTGCGCGCCGAAGGCCTCGCCATCGACGGCCCGCTGCCGGCCGACACCATGTTCCATGTCCGCGCCCGCCAGCGCTATGACGCGGCGCTGTGCATGTATCACGACCAGGCGCTGATCCCGATCAAGACCATCGATTTCGAGCGTGGCGTCAACGTGACGCTGGGCCTGCCGTTCGTGCGCTCGTCGCCCGACCATGGCACGGCGCTCAACATCGCCGGCACCGGCAAGGCCAGCCCCGAAAGCCTGATCGCCGCACTCGTTACCGCCGACCAGATGGCCCGTACCCGCGCCACGGCCAGCCGGTGAGCGATACGCCCAGCCTGCCGTCGCTGATGGATGTCATCCGGAAGCACGGCCTGGAGCCCAAGAAGAACCTGGGCCAGAATTTCCTGCTCGACCCGCGGCTGATCGACCGGATCGCGCGCGCGACCGGCCCCCTGGACGGCATGCATGTGGTCGAGGTCGGTCCCGGCCCCGGCGGCCTGACCCGCGCACTCCTCGCCGCCGGTGCCGCCAGCGTCGTCGCGATCGAGCGCGATGCCCGCTGTGTCGCGGCACTGCAGGATCTGGCCGCCGTCTACCCCGATCGCCTGACCATCCAGGCCGACGACGCGCTGGAGGTCGATCCGACCACGCTGGTGCCGGCCCCGCGCCGAATCATCGCCAACCTGCCCTACAATATCGCGACGCCGCTGCTGATCGGCTGGTTGCGCAACATCCAGGCCTATGACGCGCTGGGATTGATGTTCCAGAAGGAAGTGGCGCAGCGCCTGACCGCGGCGCCGCGCACCAAGGCCTATGGCCGCCTGTCGGTGCTGACCCAATGGCTGGCCGTGCCGGACATGGCATTCGACATCCCGCCCGGCGCCTTCTACCCGCCGCCCAAGATCACCTCGACGGTCGTGCATCTGACGCCCAGGCCGCAGCCGCTGGCCGAGGCGCGCATCGAGGATCTGGAACGGGTCACCGCCGCTGCCTTCGGCCAGCGCCGCAAGATGCTGCGCGTCAGCCTGAAGACGCTGGGCGTCGATACCGACCGGCTGATGAGCCTGGCCGGCGTCACGCCGACCGCGCGCGCCGAGGAGCTGGAGGTCGAAGAATTCTGCGCGCTCGCCCGCGCGCTCGCGACATTCAGCGAGCGCGGGGCCGCCGCGGTTTAGGAGTGGCGATGTCGACGGCAAGCGCCGCGATCATCCGAGGGGGGCAACTGTGGCTGGATCAGACGCTGCGCCAGATTTCCGGTGTGGCCTGGCGCGGACAGCAGGCTTCGAGCAGAACTCGCAACTGGTCCTGCAGTTCGCGCCCCTTGTTGCCACCGTCGCCGGCGAGCCGTTCGGCGATGATCGCCTCGATCGCCGCGACATGAAGGTCTATGGTCATCAAGGTCTTAGGGGCGGCGAAATCGCCGTAGCTCAATAGAATGCATAGCGAGGTCGCGACCTGCGTGACGAGCGGGTAGCCGAACGAACCACCCTGGCCTTTGAAATCATGGGCTATCGTTGCGAACCGCTCGGTCGTGGGCGCGTCGGACGGCGTTTCGCGAAACGGCCGCCAGGCCGCACGGAGTTTCACGACCTCTTCTGCGGCGAGATCCGGATAGCGATCACGGAGCACGGAGAGCTTCGCCTGGATGCGTGCGGCCCGCTCGGGGTCGGCGCGAAACCCCCCGGCCTTGGCCAGCAATTTGTTGGGACGCTCGATCAGTTCATAGGGGTGGCCATCCGGCCCCACCATCTTGCGAACCTTCATTTCCTCGTCACTCATCATCTTCGTCCCCTGACAATAGGGCGTTGATCTCGGACTCGGTCAGAAGTGAATCCGGCGGCGCGCGCCTCTCGGTCCCACGGAAGTTCTTGGTCTGACGTCGCCTGTCCGGTCCGAAATAGCTGGCGGTACGGACGAACGGCCGCGGTCGGTGAATGATATTCTCGATGCGCTGAGCCACCTTAATCGCCGACAGCGGCTTGGCCAGAAACTCGGTTATTCCCGCGTCGCGCGCCTCGATGATACGGCTGTATTCAGTGTGGCCCGACATCATCACGATCGGCACGAAAGGGTCCGGGCTGTCACTTGCCTTGCGAACCAGCCGGACGAAATCGAGCCCGTCGAGCGGTTCCATCGCCCAGTCGGCGAAGACGATGTCCGGCAGGAAGGCCCGCATTTCGCCGAATGCGGCGGCAGAGTCAGGTGCGGTCGACACGTATCCGACCCCCAAGCCGGTCAGGAGGAATTTCATCAGATCGCGCATGTTGCGATGATCATCGACCACCAGCACCTTCAGTTTCTCAAGGCCGGTCTGATTTGACTTGGACATATGATGCGCGGTCCCAAGGAGCGTCCATATAGAAGGGTCAATCTACAAAGATCTGTCTATCCGGGATTCTACGGATAGAGGAACCGGCGGCCGACCGAGACGGCGCGTCAATCGAGGCCTGTCATGCGGAGTGGCGCAATCTGCGTCGGCATAGACTCTCTTGGCCCCCTCCCGCGAGATCACACCGCATGCGATGCGGCGCTCAATGCTTAAGGCGATCCTAACGGAACGGGCATAGGACAGGAAGACGCGCAGTCACATCGGGATTGTCCCTTGGTTCTCAACCATTTCCTCGTCCGCTGGCAGGGTCTGCAGCACGCCGCACTGCGGCAGCTGCGCGCGCTCGGCCAAGCGGGTGGCGCAATCCTCGGCTTGTGTGCGATCGCCGTCTTGTGGGGCGGCATCTTGCATTCGCTGTCGGTCGAGCGGGACCAGGCGTTGCAGGGTGCCGCACAAAACACCGCCAATCTCGCCCGGGCGTTTGAGGAACAGATCGTCCGCTCGATCAAAGCGGTCGATCAGACTTTGCTCTATGTCCGGGACAGCTATGAGAAGGATCCGTCCGGGTTCGATATCCAGGCTTGGGCACGGAACGTTCAGTTCCTGCCCGATCTCACGTTCCAGATCTCGCTGATCGACAAGAACGGCATTTTCTTCGGGTCGAATCTGTCGAACGGCGAGCGTGTCAATCTAAGTGATCGCGAACATTTTCGCGTCCAACGCGACAACCCACGCGACGAACTATTCATCAGCAAACCGGTCTTGGGGCGGGTCAGCCAGAAGTGGTCAATCCAAATGACGCGCAAGATGATTGCCGCCGATGGCTCGTTCGATGGCGTAGTGGTGGTCTCCCTCGATCCGCAATATCTCTCGAAATTCTATGATTCGGTCGAACTCGGTACCGAGGGCGTGGTAACGCTGACCGGCACGGACGGGGTCGTCCGTGCGCGGGCCGCCGCCGGCGACACCCAGATCGGCCAATCGCTGCTGGGCACCCGGCTCCTGATCGAATCCGCCCGGATCCCGTCCGGAAATTTCGAGTCGGTCAGTACGATCGACCACGTCGCCCGCGTCTATGCCTATCGCAGCGTCCATGAATATCCGCTGCTGGTTAGCGTCGGCATTTCCCGCCGCGACGTGCTGGCGGTGACCGAACGCAATCGCGACCTCTATCTTCTGCTGGGAGCTGTCCTGACGGCGCTCCTGCTGGGCGCGACGCTGATGATTCTGCGCCGCGATGCAGGCCTGCGGGAGACGCGCGAGAAATTGCGTATCAGCGAGATGGGCTATGCCCAGAAATCCACCTCGCTGGAAGCGACGCTGGAAAACATGAGCCAAGGCATCATGATGGTCGATGCCGATCGGCGGGTTCAGGTTTGCAACCAGCGCGCCATTGAAAAGCTCGGCCTGCCGCCGGATCTGATGGCCCGCCAACCGCTGTTCGACGAGGTCTTGCACTGGCAGTGGCAGCAGGGCGAGTTCGGCAGGGATGGTGACAAGCTCGAAGCCTCGCTCCGGGAGTTCGTGCTCGCCGGTGGCATCTCGAACGAACCGCAACGCTACGAGCGCACGCGCCCGAACGGCCAGGTGCTGGAATTCCGCAGCATGCCGCTCGCCAACGGCGGCGTGGTCAGAACCTACACGGACATTACCCAGCGCAAGGAGACCGAGCGCGGGCTCCGCGCGGCGCGCGACGAAGCGGACCGGGCGGCGCAGGAAAAGGCCGATTTCCTGGCCATGATGAGCCATGAGATCCGCTCGCCCATGAACGGACTGCTCGGCATCATCGAGCTGCTGCACAACACCCGGCTGGAAGCCGACCAGGCCTATATGGTCGAGCTTGCTCAGGAGTCCGCGAGTGCCCTCCTCGGCATCGTCAACGACGTGCTCGATCTCTCGAAGATCGATGCCGGCGCGGTGGCTCCGGCGAGCGAACCGACGGCGATCCATGAGCTGCTGCGGGAGCTGATCAAGCCGTTTGCCCTGGCCGGCGCCCGGAAGGACCTGTCGTTGCGCTATGAGCTGAGCGACGACGTTCCGGGATGGATTGCAGTCGATCCGCTGCGGCTACGCCAGATCTTGGGCAATCTCTTAAGCAATGCGGTCAAATTCACGCCCGCCGGGGGCCTGGTCGAGCTGACGGCGTCCCGGGCCGGTGGCGATCGCCTGGCGTTCGCGGTACGCGACACCGGCATCGGCATGACGGCCGAGGTGCTCGATCGGCTGTTCCAGCCTTTCTCGCAAGCCGACGCTTCGACGACGAAGAAATTCGGCGGCACCGGCCTCGGCCTATCGATCTCGCGCCGCCTCGCGCGGCTGCTCGGCGGCGACCTCGCGGTGACCAGCGAACTGGCCAAGGGTAGCGTCTTCACGCTGACCTTGCCGCTCGTCGCGAGCAATCCCACCCTGGACCGCACTGACGGCACGCCTGCCCCAATCGTGGCCGAGGCGTTGCGCCAGGTCCGGGTATTGGTCGCCGAGGATCTGGAGACCAATCGATGGGTCATCCAGCGCCAATTCACGCGCATCGGCATCATGGCCGAAGTAGCCGAAGATGGGCATCAAGCGCTCGCCGCCCTGGCCGAGGGCCGTTTCGGGTTGCTGGTGACCGACTGCCATATGCCGGGCATGGACGGGGTCGAACTGACCATGCGGATCCGGGCCGCCGAGCGCGCATCCGGAGCCCCACGGCTGCCGATCCTGGGCCTGACTGCCGATGTCACGGCCGAGATGCGGGACCGGTGCCTGGCCGCCGGCATGGACGATGTCACCTCCAAGCCGATCAACCTCTCTCGGCTGGCTGCGGTCCTGGCACGGATCGTTCCGTTAGCCGGCGAAGCTCCGCCGATCTTGGCCACGACGGCGCTCGTCACCGAGGATCGCCTGTTCGACGACAGCACCTATCTCGATCTGTTCGGCGAAGACGGCGATGTCGGCATCACCTGGATCGAAGGCTATATCGCGACCACGGTCGCGGCGCTCGACCGGGTCCGTGCGGCGATCGAGACCGATGACCGCGATGCCCTGCGAATTGTGGTGCACACGTTGGCGGGCGCGTCACTCACCGCGGGCGCGATGCGGGTCGGCGGCCTCGCCGCCGCATTCGAGAGGGCAGCGCCGTCGGCAAAACCGCTCGAGTTGCAGCAGCGCTCGGCGGAGCTTCTGGCCGCCTTTCAGGCAACCCGCGCCGAACTCGAACGCTTCATCGAAACACGGCGGGTGCGGGTGGCCTGAGCAAGGCAGCGCTAAGCTCCCTGTGCCAGCAGGGGAGCGGCCTCCCACGCTGCTTTCCAGACCGGCAGCTCGGAGCCGGGCAACGGACGGGCAATCAGGTAGCCTTGCGCGGTATCGCAACCCAGGCCGGCGAGCAAATCCCATTGCGCGCGGGTTTCCACCCCCTCCGCGACGACTTCAAGGTCGAGTTGATGGGCCATCCCGATTGTCGATTCCAGTACGATCCGACTCTCATCGTCCTGGAGCGCCTTGCTGACGAACGACTGGTCGAGTTTCAATTCGTTGAAGGGCGCGTTCAGCAGCTGCTGATGGGTCGAATAGCCGGTGCCGAAATCGTCGATCGACAGCCCGTAGCCGTGAACGCGGAGCCGCGTGACGGTTTCGCGCGCGACCGCCTGCTGCTGCAGCCAGCCGTCCTCGGTCACTTCCAGCGTCAGCCGATCCGGCGCCACGCCATGGGCGGCCAGGATCTGACCAATGCGTGTCGGCAGCTCGCGCGAGAGCAGGCTCACCATTGGCAAGTTGACGCTGACGCCGGTATCGATGCCGTCTCGGCACCAATCGGCACATTGCGCGATCGCTTTACCCAGCACGAGATCGGTCAGCTCTTCGAGCTTGCCGGAGGTTTGGGCGAGCGGCAGGAAGGCGTTCGGAGACAACAGGCCGTAGACCGGATGTTTCCAGCGCACCAGCGCTTCGGTGCCGACCAGGCGGCGGTCCGCGAACGAGACCTTCGGTTGATAGTATGCGATCAGCTCCGGACCGCCGATGCCGCGCTCGAACTCGTCGATCGTGATCGAGGCGCCCGGTCCGCCTGTCTGGCGCCTTAACTGGGTCGCAGGGGACTGGATCACCTCCAGCAGCTTAGCGACGGTCACCGGCTTCGCGATGATCTGCACGGTCGGCAAGCCATAGCCCAATGCGGTCTCGCGCGCCGCGCGAAGCACGCGCGCATCCGCGCCGCTGGCCAGAATGACCTGCGCGTGACGATAGTGCTCGGCCAGCAGCCGCAAGGTTTCGACCCCATCGACCTCGGGCATGTGAAGATCGCACAAGATGACGTCGATCGCGCCACTCCGGCCAAGCACGGCCAGCGCCTCAGCGCCGTCGCCCGCCTCATGGACCACGGCGGCGCCGATTTTTTTCAAGGCCAGGACCATGGTCTGGCGCGTAAATGCGTCATCCTCGATGACGAGGGCGGCAAAGGCGACACGGCCCTCCATCATGTCCTGGATCCCGGCTTTGGTATGGTGAACGATAGTTAAACTAGACGGGCGCTACTTAATTTTACGTGCATCATGCGACAGCGGAAGTCGTTTGGCGCGGCACCAAAATCGCTCGCGATGGCTTGAACGAGCACGTTCCCGCCATGACCGAGCAAGGCCGGGCCCGGACAAGCCCGACGAGATTTATGTCCACTTTCGGGAACTGGACCATTGTGGGTAACTGGCCGGCATGGGTATGAGGCCGCCGGAAACAGCGTCGGCGCCGATGTCAGCTTCTTGGATCGTCGCGGTCACCCCGCCCCGTCGCCAGGTCGAAACCGACTATCGCCCGAATGACCGCATAAGCCTTGGCCCTACCGCTGGCTGATCCGCCGTACGAAGTCCACAAGCCCAGTCTGGCGCTTGCGCTTGGCCCGCTCCGCCATGACGATCGCCTGCAGCGAACTCAAGCTGTCCGGCAGGTCGTTGTTGACCAGCACGTATTCGTACTCGGGCCAATGGCTCATCTCGTCGAGCGCCTTGTCCATGCGGTGGCGCACGACCTCTGGGCTGTCCTGGTTGCGGGCGGTCAGGCGCCGTTCCAGCTCGCCGACCGAGGGCGGCAGGATGAAGATGCTGACCACGTCGGCGGCCAGGGTCGATTGGCCCAGCTGCTGGGTGCCCTGCCAATCGAGATCGCTGATCATGACCCGGCCGGCCGCCAGCTCGCGCTCGACCGGCTCGCGCGGCGTGCCGTAGGAATTGCCGAATACGGTGGCATATTCCAACAGATCGCCGGCCGCGACCATCTCATCGAATCGGGCCTGGGTGATGAAATAGTAATGCACCCCGTCGACCTCGTTCGGCCGGCGCGCGCGCGTCGTGACCGAGACGGAGAGCGCCAGGCTCGGGTCCGAATCGAGGAGTTTGCGGGTGAGCGTGGTCTTGCCCGCGCCCGACGGCGAGGACAGCACGATGATGAAGCCGCGGCGGCT
>Ga0302311_10001981_pt1 | contig 23650 bp, 21 predicted proteins | sample III_Palsa_N1_3_FD_200449 | JGI IMG/M metagenome (GOLD analysis project Ga0302311, IMG submission 200449) | Peat permafrost microbial communities from Stordalen Mire near Abisko, Sweden - III_Palsa_N1_3 | ecosystem: Environmental > Terrestrial > Soil > Palsa > Peat permafrost | place: Sweden... | reverse complement strand
CGAACAAGGCTCAGGAGAATCGGAGCGCAGGCACCGTTGCGAGGCTGCGGCGCCATCGCGGTGCCGCTGGCGGCAAAGGGGCACGCTGCGTTATCGGAGCCACTGCGTGGCAGCTGGTCGGTGCGCGCGGCGCCAGCGCTCGGCACTGAGCACAACACCAGTCGCACTTCACCGTGAACCGGCGCCGGCATGAAGCCAGCAGGCACCAGCGCCCGCATCACCAGGCCGAGCAGTGCCAGTGCCCCCAGCCAGTCGCGCCAGCCGCGCTGGCGAAGTGTGTTGAAACTGCTGTTCATCGCCTCAAGGTGCCAATTTCCTACCATGCGCAACCGCGCATCGGCGCCGCCGTATTTCACCATGTCAGCTGGCGGTGTGCACTATCTCAGGCAGCTCTGCTGCGGACTTGACGCAAACCGCGCCGCCTGAGCAGTGGTACGGGCGGAGCGGCAGGGCTATTCTTGCCGCCGCCGCTCCCGCCCCAGTGCTGCCGCCAATCCGGCTTCGAGGACCTTAAGCTATGGTTTCCCGACTCAGCTCAGTCTCGCTGTTCCGGTGCCTGGTAGCCGCCGCGTGTCTCGCACTGGTTGGCGCACCTGCGCTGCCGGCAGCGCCGCCGCCGGCCAATGCCGCCACTGATTGGGACTTGACGGATCTATACCCCAATACCGCGACCTGGACCGAAGCACTGGAGCACACGCGCAGTGTTGCTCAGCATCTGGATAGCTATCGCGGGACGCTGGGTCAGAATGCCGCGGCGCTGTTCACTGCCCTGGATGCAGTGAGCGCCGTGCGCAAAGACTCCTCCCGGATTGCGATGTACGCACAGCTGCAATCCGACTCCGATCTGCTCGATGCGGCCGCGCGTAATCGCCTGCAGCAGGCGCAGGTGCTGGGTACGCTGGTCGATGAGCGGAGCGCGTGGATTGCGCCCGAGATCATCGCGATCGGCGCAGAGCGCGTGCAAGCCATGGAGACCGAACTGCCGGAGCTGGCGCAGCGCTTTGATCACTTTCTGGACAATACGCTGCGCGCCGCGCCGCACACGTTGAGCCCGGAGCTCGAGGCCATATTGGCGCAGGCCGGAACCATACTGCAGCAGCCTGGAACAACGCACGGGCTGTTGAGCGACGGCGAGCTGCCGTTTCCGACTGTGACGCTGAGCACCGGCACCAAGGTGCGGCTGGATGAGCCGGCCTACGAGAAGTACCGCACCTCGGCCGTGCGTGCCGATCGGCAGCGGGTCTTCGATGCGTTCTGGGGCTTGCATAAGAGTTTTGAAGGCACGCTTGGCAATCTGCAGGCCGAACAGGTGATGGGCGATGTGTTTAGCGCGCGTACCCGTCATTTCGACAATTCGATCCAGGCGGCACTGTTTGCGGACAACTTGCCCGAGAGTGTCTACCGCACCCTGGTGAGCGAGACCCACGCGGCGCTCCCAACGTTGCACCGCTACCTGCGGCTACGCAAGCGGCTGCTGGGTATCAGCGGACCGCTCGAATACTTCGATGGCTACGCGCCATTGTTCGCGAGCAGTGCCGAGCCTAAATTCAGCGTCCAGGCTGCGCAGCGCCTCACGCTGGCGGCGCTCGAACCGCTGGGCGATGCGTATCTCGAGCAGCTCCGCCAGGGATTTGCCGGACACTGGATGAGCGCCTATCCGCGCCAGGGCAAGACTTCGGGCGGCTACACGGCGACCGACGCGTACGATGCGCATCCGTATCTGCTGCTCAACCACACCGGTGAGTATGAATCTCTGTCGGCCTTTGCACACGAATGGGGACACGCGATGCACACGGTGATGGCCGATCGCGCGCAGCCGTTCGAGAAATCCGATTACTCGCTGTTCATCGCCGAGACCGCCGCCATCACCAACGAACTGCTGCTCAACGATTACATGGTGGCGCACGCCAAAGACCAGAACGAAAAGCTCTACTACCTGGGGCAGGCGCTCGAATCGATTCGCACCACCTACTTCCGGCAGGTGCAGTTCGCCGAGTTTGAACTTGCGATGCATGAGGCTTTCGAGCAAGGGCAGGCACTCTCGGGCGACTCCTTGAGCCAGATGTACTGCACAATCCTGAAGAAGTATTACGGTGAGGCCGAGGGGATCATGACGATCCGCCCCAACTACTGCCTGGAGTGGAGCTACGTTTCTCACTTTTACGAGGATTTCTACGTCTTCAAGTACGCCACCTCGATTGCCGGTGCAGCCTACTTTGCCGAGGCCATTCACTCGGAAGGGCCCGCAGCGCGCGATCGCTTCCTCGCCATGCTGCGTGCCGGTGGTTCGGACTATCCCTATCCGCTGTATGTGCAGGCCGGCGCGGATCTGGCGACACCGGGGCCTTACCGCGCGCTGATGGCACGCATGAACCGCCTGATGGATGAGATCGAGCAACTGCAGCGCACCCACTAGCGCCCTGGCCACCTACTCGGCGGCAATATGGTAGAGGTCGATGGACTTACCCACGCGCTCGACAGGTGTGTAGGCGCTGAGCCAGTGATAGCCATCACCGCCCTCCTTCAGCGCCAGCATTGAGATGGCCACCCAGCCGGTCACTGGGGTATTGGGGGCGAGAATCTGGAAGGGTGGCAGCCCTTCACGCGCGAGCTCGACATTGCCGCGGTAGGCCAGATAGACCTCCGGCACCTTCAGGCGCGCCAGTTCGGACGAGAGGCGGCGCATATCCTGGCCCCAGTCCAGATCCGAATCGACCAGGATCTGCTCCGGATGATCCCCGGCGATGAAATTGAAATAGGCCAGGTAATCCGGATAGGCAATGATCGGAGTGAGCAGCTGCCAGGCGGCAAGTCCCGCCAGCAAGAGTCTTGGCGCCGCGCTGCGGGCAGCCTGCCAGCCGTGGATCAGCGCCCATGCGGCGCCGATGGCCAGCAGCGGATACAGAATCAGCACATGCCGTACGCCAATATTGATATGACTATAGAGGCTTGAGAAGGCCAGCACCGCGACAAACCACAGTGGCACCGCCAGGTGGATCGCGGCTCGATCCCGCCAACCGACATAGCCAAGCGCCACCAGACCAGGGAGGCCCAGCAGCAGCAGCGGGAGCGGTGTCTTGACGGCCAGCGCGACCAGATAGAAATACCACCAGCCATGCACACTGCTCTCGCCGAGCAGGTAGGAGCGGTGACCGATGAAGTTATGCCATTCGACACCCAGGATGTTGAGTGACAGCTTCTCGACCCCGATCGGCACGCGGTGCAGCGACAGCCAGTGATAGGCCACATCGTGCAGCCATCCGGAATGGCCGACGTACAGATCGATGGCCTTGTTCCAGCGTTGATCAGGCATCGTCATATAGATCATCTGATCGCCATAGACCGCAATGCCCACGCAGGGGACAAGCAGCAGCGCCAGTGGCGCGAGGAGTGCCCAGCGGGCGAACGGCGGCCGCTCTCCGGAACGCACTTGGGTCAGCGCCATCGCCAGGAGTACCACCAGCCCTGCCAGTGCCATGAACGGAATTGCCGACATCTTGGTGCTTACGGCAAGACCCACGGCCAGACCCAGCGCCACCGTGCGCCACACGGTGGGCTTGTCGGCCCAGCGCAGCAGCGCGACGAAGGCCAGCATGCACATCGCAGTGACTGGAACATCCAGCGCCACGACACCGGCATGGCCGAGGATGACTGGGGTTGCCAATAGCAGCGCCACCGCCGGCAGTGCACAGCGCTCCTCGATCCAGCGGTGCACCAGCGACCAGCTCGCAAATACCAGGATGATCAGGAACGGCAGCATCCCCAGGCGTGCCAGCGTCAGCAGCGTGTCGTAGCTCGCTGCTGAGTGATAGAGGATCAGCCGTCCTTCGGGCTCGCCGTTGGGCGGTGGTGTGTAGTGAGCGCGCGCACCGGCCAGGTACGGACCGATGGCAGCAGCGAGCCGCGCGAGCGGCGGATGCTGCTCGTCATACAGGTACTGGCCGCGATCAATCAGGCAGATACCGGCCGCGATGTGCTCGGGCTCGTCCCAGATATTGCCGAACACCCGCCACGTAGAGGCGCTCAGCGCGCAGCCAAGCAGCGCCAGCGCCAGTGGCACGAGCCATGTGCGTCGGGGCAGATGGAATCTCATTCGGATAGTTAAACCTTGGCGCGTTCGCCGGCCCGACGGCCGTGCCGGTGCAAGAATATACGACCGCGGGCAGCTTGCCGCGTAAATGCTCAGCGCCCGCGCGCCCGAGTCACTCCAGATCGGCCGCCGCGCCGGTTGCGGCGGTGTAATAATCACCACAGCCAGACCCGTGCCGGATCGGATCGCGAGAGGGACCTCAATGCCAGTGATCGCCGTGGCGCTCGTGCTCGGAGCCGTGATTGGCGCCGTTGCACTGTGGCGCGTGCGCTCCCGACGGGCGCCCGCGGCCGCGGCAGCCGCGGCGGCAACGCGCGCGCTTGAGATCGAGCCGGCACCGCCTGCGGCGGGTGCCGCCGGGGGCACCTCGGGAAAATTACCGGCCGCACTGGCGCAGGCCTCGGAACTGCTGTGGCAACATGCCTTTCGCATCGGCGCTGGACCGAGTGAGCTGGCCGAGGCGCATCGACCGGTACGCGAGGCCATCCTCGCCGCCGCCAGTGGTGGCGCGTTGCCGGATCGCTATTTTCCGCGCCGTCCGATGCTGATGCCGCAGCTGCAGGCGGCAGTCAATGATCCGAATGCGGCGCCGACGCGCCTTGCGGGCATCATCGCGCAGGATCCGGTGCTCGCTGGCGATGTCCTGCGCCTGGCCAACAGTGTTTTCTACCGTATGTCTCCCGAGCCTGTGGAGACCATCCAGCGCGCCATCATCGTGTGTGGCACCGATGGCCTGCAGTCGCTGGCGGCCACGGCGCTGATGCAGCCGGTGTTCCGGGGTGGCCAGGAGGGTTTCGCGCGCTTTCCCGCGCTGCTGTGGGAGCGCAGCGTGCGGGCCTCTGTTGCCGCGGAGCTTTATGCCCAGCGACGGCGCAGCGGTGAGCGGCTGACCGCGCAGCTGCTGACGATACTTGATGCCCTCGGCCCGCTGGTGGTCTACCGGATGACGATGGATCAATACCGCAGCGTCGCGCCTTTGCAGCCGGCGCCGCGATTGCTGGTAGAAATGATCACACGCTGCAGTGGGGATCTCTCGCGCCGCGTGGCCGAACACTGGGACAGCCCGCCGCGGCTCGTGGCAGCGCTCGCGATCGCCGGATCGGGATTGAGTCCGAGCGAGGACCGCCAGGGACTTGGCGTGCTGGTCGATGCGCTGCGCACCGGCCAGTTGCTCGGGACACTCTCGCTGCTTGAGAGCGAACGCGTGCTCGATGCCGCCGAGGCACGGCGCCTGGCGAAAGAAGCTGGCGTGGAGGATGAATTGTTTGCCGCCGTGTGGACACGACTGATGCGCGAGCAGGCGCACGCCTAGCCGCGCGAGGCTGCCCGAGACCCTGAGGTACCCATGATTGAATCAGAACTGGGCGCACTGGCTGCGCGCTTGCGCGAGTTTGCCAAGGCTCGCGACTGGGAGCAGTTTCATGCACCCAAGAACCTGGCCATGGCGCTGGCGGTCGAGGCCGCTGAACTGATGGAGCCGTTCCAGTGGCGCACAGCGGCTGACAGCGAGGCACTTGATGAGGCCACGCGCGAGGCCGTGGCGCTCGAGCTCGCCGACGTGCTGCTCTACACCGTACGGCTGGCGGATCGACTTGGCATCGATTTGCAGGCAGCGGCCTACCGCAAGATCGCGATCAATGAGCAGCGGTATCCGGCCGACAAGGCCCGCGGCCACCACCGCAAGTACAGCGAGCTCTGAGGCCCTGGCCCCGACCCGGGGCCGCTCGCACCAGTCGAAACGTGCTGCGCTTCACACTGTTGGAGCGCAAGAATCCCCTGTTTTGACCGATACATGGTGTGAGTACAGCGACTCCAGCGGAGCCCGAGCATCCGGGGGCAGAGCGATCCACCGTTCCATGAATCCATCAGCCCCAGTATCTACCGACTCCGCCAGCGCTGCGGCCGACCTGCTGCTGCGGCAGCTGGTGGAGCAGTGGGCTGGCATCGCGCTGCTCTTCGATGCCCAGCTGCGTTTGCGTGCCTGCAGCGCTGCGGCGCGCGCGGTGCTCATGGCGCCGGCCGATGCGCTTTTCAATGAAGTCCACTGGCCCTGGCCGCTACAGCTCGCTGATCTGGAAGCGGCGCTTGCCGGCCAGACGGTGCAGCTGGGCGCCGATGCGCTGCGGGAGCGGGGCGCCATGGAACTTAAGCTGGAGTTGTGGCTGCATCCGCTGACCGACAGCGCCGGTGGCAACGCCGTGCTGTGCCTGATCGATGCGCCCAGTGGAGCGCGCGCCTTCTCGAGGCGCGATGAAGCCTTCAGTGCCGCCGACATCGGCAGCTGGCGCTGGAATTTCCTCAGCGGTGAGACCGAGATCGATCGGGAGTGGTGCGCGCAGCTCAAGCTCGATTCCTGTGCGGGCCCCGATCTGCTAGAGCGCTGGACGCGCCAGATCCACCCGGACGATGCCCCTGACTATCGCCGCCGCCTGATTGATCTGCAGCTGGGCAGCATCACACGCTTTGAGTCTGAGTACCGCGTGCTCACGAGCGACAATCGCTGGCTGTGGATCATGCAGCGGGGCCAGATCACGGCCCGCTCCTCGCAGGGCGAGCCGCTGGAGGCGGCGGGCATCTGCATCGAGATCGATCAGCGCAAGCGGCAGGAGAATCTGCTGCGCCTGAATGAGTCGCGGCTGGCCACCGCGCTCTGGGGCGCGCGGGCCGCGTTCTGGCAGTGGCACGTGCCGACCGATATCCGAACGCCAAGTCCGATGTGGTTCGCCATGACCGGCTACACCCGCGAGCACTGGGAGAGCCAGAGCAATCCATGGCGTGAGCACATTCACCCCGAGGACTGGCCGGTCATCGAGCAGGCGATCCGCCGTTACTGGGCCGATGAGACCGATTCGCTAGAGTATGAATATCGCATCCGGACCGCGGCAGGGGAATGGAAGTGGCTGCTCGATCGGGGTCGCGCCGTGGAATGGGATCTGGAGAACAAACCGGCTGTGATCATGGGCGTGGCGCTCGATGTCGATGTCCAGAAGCGTGTCGAGGCGGCGCTGCGCGACAGCGAATCGCGCCTGCACACGGCGGTCTGGGGCGCTGGCATCGGTTTGTGGGAAGTGAATCTGAATCAGACGGCGCCGCGCTGGTTCAATGACTGGTGGGAGCGCTACGGCATCAGCCCGCACACGGTGTCGGTGGACCCCGAGGCGCGCCGGCCGCATGTGCATCCGGAGGATTTTGCCGCTTCGATGGCGCGGCTGTCCGAGCACCTGGCCGGCCAGGTGGATCAGTACGATACCGAGTATCGCGTGCAGACCGCCAGCGGGGAGTGGCGCTGGATCTTCGAGCGTGGTCGCGTGTCCGTGCGCGGCGAGAGTGGCGAGCCCTTGAGCCTTGTGGGCATCTGCCTCGATATCGACAAGCACAAGCGCTCGTAGCTGCGATCGTTGTCCTGCGGTGGTAGGCTCGTTCTATTCACCTCCCACATCTCCAGATGAGCGCATGGCCTCAGGCCTGATCCCATTTTATTTCCGAGCAGCCAGTGCTGGCGCATTGCGGCCGCCCGGCGAGGCCGCTGCGTGAGCGATCCCGCTGCACTGGCCCCGCCGCTGCTGGCCTGGCATGCCCACTCCGGCCGCCATGACCTGCCCTGGCAGCAGCACATCAGCGCCTATCGCGTGTGGGTGTCCGAAGTAATGCTGCAGCAGACGCAGGTTGCGACGGTGATCCCGTATTTCGAGCGCTTCATGGCGCGGTTTCCGGATGTCGCCGCGCTGGCGCGCGCGCCGCTGGATGTGGTTCTGCATCACTGGTCGGGGCTCGGTTATTACTCCCGCGCCCGCAACCTGCATCGTGCCGCTCAGCGTGTGGTCGCGGATTTCACGGGTGAACTGCCAACCGATCTGGATGCACTGCAAAGTCTGCCCGGAATTGGCCGTTCAACCGCCGGTGCGATCCTGGCGCTGACCCTGGGCAAGCGCCTGCCGATCCTCGATGGGAACGTGCGCCGCGTGCTGGCGCGTTACTTCGCATTGCACGGCGCGCCTGGTGTGGCCGCCATCGAACGCCAGTTCTGGGCGCTGGCCGAGGCCAGCACGCCACAACACGAGGTCGCCATCTACACCCAGGCGATCATGGATCTGGGTGCGACGGTCTGCGTGCGTCGTCGGCCAGTGTGCAAGGTCTGCCCGCTGCAAGGTGAATGTGTGGCACACCTGAGCGGCCAGGAACATGCGCTGCCCACGCCTCGCGCGCGCGCCGCGCGTCCAGTGCGCCAGGTGGTCATGCTGCTGGCTCGCCGTACCGACGGTGCGGTGCTGCTCGAACGCCGGCCCGAGCAGGGCATCTGGGGCGGTTTGTGGTGCCTGCCGGAATTTCAGAGCGGGGAGGATGCGCGCGCCTTTGGGGCGCAGCGCCTGCTGCGCAGCGCCTTTGAGCCCGGGTTCCGCGCGACCCTGCGCCACGCCTTTACCCACTTCGAGCTGGAGATTTCACCGCTCATGGCTCGCTGCGAGGGTTTTGCCGGCGTGCGGGACAGCCCGCCGAGCCTGTGGTTTGATCCAGCGCATCCAGCCGATGTGGGCTTGCCCGCGCCGGTCAGTGCGCTGCTGGCGGCCTTGTAGCGTCCGACCCTGCGACTGTCGGAGGCCTATCTCTTGCTATGATTACGGCATGAGCCGAACTGTCCATTGTGTGCTGTTAAAGAGTGAGGCCGCAGGGCTCGATCGGCCGCCTTACCCGGGACCGCTGGGGCAGCGGATCTTTGAGCAGGTCTCCAAGGAAGGCTGGTCGCGGTGGGTTCGCCACCAGGTCATGCTGATGAATGAATACCGGCTCTCGCCGGTCGACCCTAAAGCCCGCAAGTTCCTTGAAGCCGAGATGGAGAAGTTCTTCTTCGGCGATGGTTCTCAAAAGCCAGCTGAGTTTGTAACGCCCGAAACCTCCAAACCGCCCTAATCTCTGGTGGCGCGCATTTGACGGCCGCGAGTCCTTGACGCTCCGTCCCCGCAGCCGGTCTAATACGCGCCCCTTCGTGTCCCGTGGCCGGGTAGCTCAGTTGGTAGAGCAGCGGATTGAAAATCCGCGTGTCGGTGGTTCAATTCCACCCCCGGCCACCATTAAATTAATTGACGTAGGCGCTTCGGCCTCAGACCCGGTCTCCCCAGGGTAACGCCGGGGTGCCGCACCTTGGGCGCGTTCGGAGGGCACTTGCGCACGGGCGCCTGATCCCGCCGGACTCAAAGGCCTCCTGTTCGGCACTTCGCATCTCTTAGCGCACCTAGAAAGGAGACCCCAGTAAGGCCGGGAACTTATCGCGTAGCCACGGCCCTATATAGTCCTTTTAAAGACTATAGCGCATTTAGTCCGTATAGGGACTATCTTCCCTATAATCTCTTACTTAAAGGACTAATTGAATCTATGAGCTACGAAATAATAACGACAGCTCAGCTCGCCGCGCACATGCGGTCTCTCCGGCGGGCGCAAGAACTCACTCAAAGTGCGCTCGGTGCGCGCGTTGGATTGAGCCAGTCTCGTATCGGAAAGATTGAACGCAGGCCTGCCCAGGTGAGCGTTGGCGAGCTGCTCAGGGTGCTAGCCGCACTGGACGTGCGAGTTGTCCTGCAGCCAGCCAGGACGGCAAGCGCAGCCGCCAAGACAAGCGAAACCGCCGGTGACTGGTAAGTCCAATGCCGTCGCTTAATGTTTGGATGAACGGCGATCTGGTCGGTGAGTGGAGCACCTGCGATCCGCAGACCCATTCGATCTAATCCAAGAGATAGGCCGCGACGGCGTCGGCGCCCGCCGGACGCTCTCACGACCGGGACGGGTTGCGTTGTCGCAACCCGTCCCGCTCCAAGCGCGCGCTACGGGGACCTTCAGTGTCCGAAACTGTAGTTCACATCCAGACCAATGGTACGCGGCTGATTGACGATGTAACGGGTGAAGGCCGCGGTCTGCAGGTTAATCTGCGGCTGCGTGTCCAGCAGCGCCTCCTTGTTGAGCAGATTGTTCGCAAACAGATTGAGCGACCAATCGCCCGACTTGATGCCCGCGCGCAGGTTCATCAAGCCGTAGGCCGGCAGGTGCACCAGTATCTGATTCTCGTTGTAGAGCGTGACGGTCTCACCGTAAGGCGCGTTGGTGCGCTCGCCAATATAGTTGTAGGACAGCGAACTGGTCAGCTCGAGCTTGTCGGACAGCGGCTGCACGTTGCGCAGGGTCACGGACGAGGTGACCTTCGGTGAGTCGGGTATCTCCGTGCCCTTCACGTACCCTGTGATGGCGCTGTTAGACAGGAATTTGCTGTCCGCGTAGCCCAGATTGCCAGCGAACGAGAAGCCCGCCGGCAGCTTCAGCCACAGTTCCACTTCCGCCCCGAGGATGCTGGCGTTCGATCCGTTGACCGTGTATCCGAAGCCGCTCACGTTGGTGGCAAGCTCTGGGCTGTTCCAGCGCTCGTAGTACACATCCGCGTTGAGCGTCAGCTGGCGATCAAAAAATTCACCCTTCTCGCCCAACTCGTAGTTCCAGACCGAATCGGACTTGAACTGCGGCACGCCCTGCGAGGTGGCATTGGGGAACTGCGCATTGGGAGTGTAGTAACCACCCGGGTTGGTTGCCGTCGCCGACAGTTTCTGCTGCAGGCCGCACTGCAGGATGATGTTCAGGCTCGATGGCGCAGCGCAGGCGCCCGCCGACACGCTGGTCAGGTAACCCGTGAAAGGCTGGTCGGTGCCGCCCATGCGGAAGCCGCGGGCTGCAGTGACATACCACAGCTGCTGCGGAGTCATCTGCCAGGAAAGATCAAACTTCGGGTTGACGCCACTCGCACTGCCTGAGGAGGCCGTGTTGAATGGCGTGGTGTTGCCTGCAATGGTCGGCGCACCACTCAAGAGGTTGGCGAACCCGTAGGGCGTGAAATCACCCCATTCGCTGTTGGTCTGGCTGTACTCATAGTGATAGCCGCGCAGTCCCACCGTCGCCTTCCAAGTGTCTGCGAACGCGAAGGAGGCTTCACCGAACAGGGCATTTTGCGTGATGGTCTGGGGCATGTAGTCGACATAGACGTCGCCAATGCCGTACTGAATAGCCTGTTGATTGATGGACCACATAGCCCAGTCGGATAGCAGACGCTGGTAGTAATAGCCGGCCTGCCACTGGAAGGGTCCCTTGTCGGTGGAGGTCAGGCGCAGTTCCTCACTGAGCTGTTGGGTACCGTCGCGTTCCTGTACGCCGGGTCCCGTGGGTCCGGGTCCGACCGGGCCGAGTCCGCCTGCCGCGATGTCGTATGGGCTGGGCGTCCCCGCAGAGCCCAGACCCGAGGGCCCGTCATTCTCCTCCGTACCATCCTGGGAGACCAACGTGATGCGCGACCAGTCGGCCGTGGCCGAGGTGATCAGCATGTGCTCGGTCTGCCATTCGATCTTGAGACTGCCGAGCGTGAATTTGTCATCCTGCGGCTCGGGCGTGTCGTAGATTTCCCAGTGTCCCTGGGCTGCAGGTACCTGCGGATTGGTGGGTGCGCCGTTGACGTCCACGGCATTCGGGCCATCCTGATGTGTGTGCTGCCACATGAATGCCGGGGTAATGGACAGTTCATCGAAGGGGCGCCACAGCAGCGTGGCGCGGAAGGAATCGAAACTTGAAGCATTGGCCTGGCTCACGGTTTCCGCCAGCGGCGCAGTGTAAAAGCCGGGCGAGCGGGCATTACCGTTTGGGCCGTAGCCGTCCGTCATCACCGCACCGTCAGCGAACACGTAGCGATTGAGCCAACCGCTTTCCGAATCCGAGGAGCCCACCAGGCGCAGAGCCACCTCGGCTCCGAGCGGCAGGTTCACCATGCCGTTCTGGGTGAGGTTGGTGCCTCCACCAGAGCCGGTTTGCGACACGACGGTCTCGCCGCTGACGGCGTAGACATCAATCTGCGGCGCGTTGGGCACCACCTTGACTGTGCCACCCATCGAACTGGAACCGTACAGGGTGCCTTGCGGGCCGCGCAGGATTTCCACGCGGTTCAGATCGTACAGGTTGGGGTCAATGACGATCTTGCCCAGCTGGGCAGAGGCCGGCGATGACAGCGCCGTCTCATCCAGATAGAAACCGACCACGGAAGCGTTGCCACCCGCGGAGCTCAGGCCTCGCATCTCGAATTCCGTTTGGCCGGGTCCGGAGGTGCGCATGGCGATGCCGGGCACGGTCTGCGCAAGGCTGTTGAAGTCCGTCAATCCCTTGTTGGCAATATCGGCCGCCGAGATCGCCGTGACGCTGATCGGGGTGTCCTGCACCGTCGACTCGCGCTTGGTGGCGGTGATCAGCACCTCTTCCAGGTCGTTGCCCTGATCCGCCGCCGCCGCCCAGGGGCTACCTGCGACAGCAAGCGCGACCGATGTGACCAAAATGCTCTTATGTTTCATGTGTGGGTCTCCCTCAATTAATACATGGCGCATTGGCTAGGCGCCGTCACAGGTAGCGCTACAGATTCGTGAGCGCCACGTTGTAAAGGCAATCGACAGGCACAAAAGTGTTGCGCATTGGCAACATTTATTATGGAAAGATTATGCACGGCGCGAAGTGCGATGTCACCACCTCGCCTCACCGCGTCGCGCTTGCATGAAACGACTGTTTCATGTAACACTCGTTTCATGGAACGCAAAGACGAACTCTGTGGCAAGGCCCTCGACTACTGTCTCAAGCACGGGGTTGCCGATTTGTCCTTGCGCCCTTTGGCAAAGGCCATTGGAACCAGTGCACGGCTGCTGATCTACCACTTCGAATCAAAAGACGGGCTGCTCAGTGCCGTCATGGATGAGGTGCGAGTGCGTGCGCAGCGCTCCTTCTCCGAATCCATGGCGGAGGTCGGTCAGTCCGGTGCGCTCAAGCAGTTCTGGAACTGGGCGACCGCGGCGAAAAACAGTCGCTACGTCCGCTTGCTCTTCGAGGTCCAGACGCTGGCGCTACAAAACCCGGACGTCTACGCCCATCTGCTCGAGGGCAATAGCCTCAGCTGGCTCGCGCTGATTGAGAACGCACTGCCAGCGACTCCAGACCGACGTGCCAAGGCCACGCTGTGTGCCGCGGTGATCGACGGTCTGCTGCTCGAGTTTCTCAATACTGGCGACTTGCAGCGCACCAGCGAAGCTCTGGCTCTGTTCGGGTCACTGTTAAGTGCTCAAGCGCAAACCCCCACTCGTCGGCGCGCTCGCCGGCTTCCCCGACAGGAATGAACTCACATGAACGAACTTACAAATCCTGCGCCGACCGAAGTGAGCCCGACCACCAATCCCCGGGCGCTACTGGCACCGCGCAAACACACCGTGATTTTCCTGTTGATCTGCGTGGCCATCACCGTGACCAGCGCGCTGAACGCCAGCCACACTGGCGCCGCGGACGCACCGGTTCGCGCCGCGCAGATGCTGCGGCTCTACCTGTTCCTGATCGCCCTGGAGTGGCTCTGGGTGCGTTTTGTCATGCGCGGCATGCGCCAGCAGGGGCGCTCGATCCGCGAATTCTTTGGCCAGCGCTGGGCGGTGCCCGCCGAAGTGGCGAAGGATCTGCTCTATGCGGCACTGGTCTTTGCGGTGATCTACGGCATCGCCTTCGCCGATTCCCGCTTTTGGCCGCACGGCGCGAGCCCCAACAACCCGCTGTTGCCAGCGATTCCTTCGGGCGCACTCGGTATTTCCGTGTGGGTCGCGCTCTCGATCTCAGCCGGCATCTGCGAGGAAATCGTGTTTCGCGGCTACATGCAGCGTCAGCTAACCGCACTCACTGGCAAACCCGGTGTTGCCATTGTCGGGCAGGCGATCGTCTTTGGCGTCGCGCATGGCTACGAAGGCGTGCATGCGGTGCTGTTTATTGTGGTCTATGGGCTCGTGCTTGGCTGCCTCGCAGCCTGGCGCGGCAATATTCGCGCTGGCATCTGGGAGCACGCGGTGTGGGACATTCTCGCGGGACTAGGGCTGATTTGAGATCCCGCGCTTAGGAGTCAGAGCCGACTGGCCCATCTGCTTGTGCATTGGCACAAATTGAATCTGCAAGCCGCCCGTGAGCGGGTAGGTAATCGGTGGATCGGCGATGTAGCCGCAGGCCTCGTAGAGGCGCACGCCCGGAAGCGTCGCCATCATCTCCAAGGTCTGAAATCCAGCGTAGCGGGCTTCGCTTTCGCAGCGCTCGAGGATGCGCCGTCCCAGTCCGCGGCGCACGTGTCCGGGATCGATAAAAAAAGCGCGGATCTTTGCGCCCTCAGTCGCAGGGTCCAGCCACGCGTCGTCCCGCTCCGCCCGGCTGTCGCTGCCGAAGAGCGTCCGACGGCGGCTCCAGCCGCCACAGCCAACGACCTCGCCCGCGTCGGTCACGACCACAAAGTACGTGCGGTCGCTTATCAGTTGAGTGTCGAGCCCGAAGGCGCCGAGGAGCGCGGCCTCAATCTGCTCGGCAGTGTAGTCCCCAGTGCCCAGCGCCCTTATGGAGCGGCCAATCAGATGCCGTACGACTTCGCAGTCCGCGAGTGTGGCAACTCGGAGGTTGTAGCCCACGAAACCTCCTTAGCTGGTGTAGGCATTCTACGAGAGCCGCTTCGGACCCGTAACGCCCTGGAACAGCGTCTGCTCCGATGCAGGTACCACGGTGGACCGCAGCCCCTATCCTCTGGGTGCCACCACGGCGGCGGCAGTCACCTTCAAGCCAGATCCGGGCGCTCCCTGCTCGCATCCCCAGTTCTGGGCACCCCTTATCCTGATGGGCAAGCCGCCTTAGCGCCTCATCGAACGTGAAGCGCCGCCCCCTCAGGATGATGCCGGCGTGCTGGTCGTACCGGATTCAGCGACCGGGAGTCTGCCAGTCGTCCGTTGCGCCCTTAGCACCCGGCAAATTTGCCCACTGCAACTCGCTGCGCATATAGCTGAGATTGAGCAACACCGTAGACTGTCCGTTAGCCAGTTCGGTGATTCGGAACTGGGTAATTTGCACGTCAGTGAGCTTTGCCGTCAGATAGACAATTTCCGAGGCTCCCACTTGCTGCGTGAAATTCACGATCGCGGAATTGAAGCGCTCGCCACGTTGCACGGCAGCCAGTTCAGCCCGCGTATCTGCATCGTAGGGCAAGGTGACGATCAGGGGCTCATTAGCTTCTCGGCCGGCGGCGCGTCCCGCTGCCGCCTCGGCTGGCGAAGCTACCGCGAACGAGGCGGTCAGCAGCTGGAACTCCTGGGTTCTCGCCGGCGCACCGAGGCGGTTTGAGCCCATCGGCGTGACCCCTTCGAGTCGTAGCGTAGGGCCTGCCTGCGCAGCGGCGCTGGCGAGCAGCAAGATGCCAAGTGCAGCGACGCGGTCTCGGTAGCTCAGCATTGGCGGGTCCCTCCGCAAAGGGGCACCACGGCCCCGTCGGAACGACATATTAACTGAAGGCGCCGCGGTGCGGCATAGGTCCCGGCTGATGGGGCCAGGGTTGGGCGGGTCGCTCCGTTCAGTGTAAGAAATCTGCAAAAATCTCCGACTAGGCTCGAGCCGGCCAGGTACTGGCGATGGCGGCAGCCATCGAAGTTCAACGGCAGGAACAAAAATCAACCCGTGCACCGCCAGCGCATGCCCTCAAGCCTATGAGCCAATGAGCGGGAGGCATCCACCTGGAGGGCGCGCTCGGGATACATGATGAGGTACAAATGGACAGCGACAGCGAACTCGATCTGAGACGGCGCATTCAGAACGAGATGACCGACAGTTTTGATGAAGAACTCGAGCTGGAAATTGACGACGAGCGGCTGGCCGAGCTGCTCAATGCCAAGAGCGATCATCCGCCGAGCGCTGCCTTAGCCAGCCGCCAGCTCTACTTCAGGGAGCTGTTCCGCCTGCAAAAGGAGCTGGTGAAGCTGCAGGATTGGGTGGTGCGCCAGAAGCTCAAACTGGTCGTGATCTTCGAGGGCCGCGACGCCGCGGGCAAGGGCGGTGCCATCAAGCGCATTAACCAGCGGCTCAATCCGCGCGTCTGCCGCGTGGTTGCACTGCCCGCGCCTGATGAGCGCCAGCGCACCCAGTGGTACTTCCAGCGCTACATCGAGCATCTGCCGGCGGGTGGTGAGATCGTGCTGTTTGACCGCAGCTGGTACAACCGTGCGGGTGTTGAACGGGTCATGCGATTCTGCACGGAGGAGGAACTTGAGGAGTTCTACCGCTCGGTGCCGGAGTTCGAGAAGATGCTGGTGCGCTCGGGCATCGTCCTGCTCAAGTACTGGTTCTCAATCAGCGATGATGAACAGCATCTGCGGTTCGAGATGCGCATCCACGACCCGATCCGGCAGTGGAAGCTCTCACCGATGGATCTCGAATCGCGCCGCCGCTGGGAACAGTACACGAAGGCCAAAGAGGCCATGCTCGAGCGCACGCATATTGCCGAGGCGCCTTGGTGGATTGTCGAGGCGGACGACAAGAAGAAGGCCCGGCTCAACTGCATCCATCATTTGCTGCGCCAGATCGAATACCACGAGATCGAGCACCCCGAGGTGATCCTGCCAGCGCGCGTACATAACCCCGATTACTCGCGCGCGCCGATACCCAAACAGATGTTCGTGCCGGACGTATATTGAAGATCAGGCTTCAGTAGCCCCAGACCTCGCGCGCGATCTCGACGACGAGACGGATCTTGTCCCATTGCTGCGATACCTGCAGCGCATTGCCGTGCACGGTGCTTGAGAATCCGCACTGGGGAGAAAGTGCCAGCTGCTCAAGCGGCACGAAGCGTGCAGCCTCATCGATGCGGCGGCGAATAGCATCCTTGTCCTCGAGGGCTCCCAGCTTGGTGGTGATCAGGCCGAGCACCACGATCTTGCCCTTGGGCAGGAATCGCAGCGGCCGAAAGTCGCCACTTCGAGCATCGTCGTATTCAAGAAAATAGGCGTCCACCTGCATCTCGGACAGCAACGCCTCAGCCACCGGCTCGTAGCCGCCCTGGGCCGCCCAGGTGCTCTTGAAATTGCCGCGACACAGATGCACCGCAAGCGTCATGCCGGCAGGCTTCTGGGCCACGACGCGATTGATAAAGCTCGCGTAGCGATGAGGCAGCTCATCGGGATCATCGCCACGCGCTCTTGCCGCTTCGCGCATCTTGTCATCGCACAGGTAAGCGAGGTTCGTGTCATCCATCTGTACGTAGCGGCAACCCGCGGCTGCCAATGAGCGCAGCTCCGCGCCGTAGGCATCGGCCACGTCCTGGTAGAAAGCTTCAAGATCCGGATAATGCGTCGCGCTGATGCCGGCGCGGCCACCGCGAAAGTGCAGCATGGTCGGGGAGGGGATCGAAACCTTGGGCGTACGCGCGGTCTGGCTAGCCAGATACTGGAAATCTGCCAGCTGGATCGCCTTGAGGTGCCGAACCTTGTCGATCACACGCATCACCGGCGGGGCGAGTTCCTCGCTGCCATCTGGCTTGCGGATCGTCACCGGGATGTCAGTCTTTACGCCCCCGAGCTGCGCCAGAAAATCGATGTGAAAGTAGGCGCGCCGGAACTCGCCATCGGTAATGCCCTGCAATCCAGCCTGCTCCTGCATGCGTACGACTTCGCCGATGGCGCGATCCTCGATGGCCCGCAGCTGCGTGGCCGTTATCAGTCCGCTGGCAGCTTGCTCCCGTGCTTCGAGCAGATAGGCGGGCCTGAGAAAACTCCCGACATGATCGGCGCGGAACGGCGGCTGTGGCTCGGTGCGGTCCGGCTTAAGGTTCGCATTCATGATTTTCCCTCCGCTTTGGGTTCCTATCTTAGCCTTAGCTGAGCTTTGGACCAGCGCAGATCGGCTGCGCCGCGTGCCGCGCAGCGCTGCGGGTATCGAAGCCCTATCGGCGCACCCGGCAGCAGCAGATAATGGCGACCCCCAAGAAACGCCAGGAACGCAAACGCAATGAGCCTTATAGGAGTTCTAGGAGTTCGCCATCAGGGATACTTTATTCATCGTGGCTGCGCGGCGTGAGCACCAGAAGCTGGCTGGCCTTCGCGGCTCTGGGGCTGATCTGGGGAGTGCCGTATTTCCTGATCAAGGTCGTTGTACAGGAGGTCCACCCGTTTGTGCTGGCATGGGCGCGCTTGACGATCGCCGCGCTTATCCTGCTGCCGATCGCCTGGCAGCGCGGCGCGCTGCGCGGGCTCCTGGCGCACAGCGGCGCGTTGTTTGCTTTCGCGGTGCTCGAGTTCGTCATCCCGTTTTCCGCCATCTCATTCGGTGAACGCTGGATCAGTTCCTCGACCACCGGGATACTGATCGCGATGGTGCCGATCGCTGTCGTGCTGCTGTCGCGCTTCTTTGGATTACACGAGCCGCTTGGCGTGCGGCGCCTCTTGGGTCTGCTGATTGGATTTGCCGGCGTGATCGCCCTGGTGGGCTTTGGACCGATTACCGGTCTGCGCGGCTGGGCCGGCGTCGGCTGCATGCTGCTGGCAACCCTGGGATACGCTCTGGGTCCGCTGATCATCCAGCGTTATATGAAGGGGATGAGTCCCATCGGTCCGATGTCAGTGAGCATTGCGATGGCCGCGCTGTTGCTATTGCCGGCGGCGCTCGCGCGCTGGCCAGGCGCGATGCCCTCGAAGCCCGCTGCATGGTCACTGCTGGCACTGGGGGCGGTTTGCACGGCACTGGCGATGCTGCTGATGTTCTACCTGATCAAGGCGGCCGGCGCCTCGCGCGCTTCGCTGATCACTTATGTGAATCCCGCGGTGGCAGCGCTGCTGGGCGTCGGGATCCTGCATGAGCGCCTGGGGGTCGGTGGCCTGATGGCCTTTGCGCTGATCCTGCTGGGGACCTGGCAGGCGACCCGCGGCGGCGTAAGCAAGGCGCAAACGGCGTAACAGGCGCGTTCCGCCGCCGTTGCCCTATAGTCAATCTGATTCGCAGAATCAAACACTTGCCTGCTCGTGGCATCCGCCAGTAGCTTCGTAGTCCCGGCGGCGCAGCCGTAGCAGGTAAACTGCGGGATCAGGGTATTGTCCTGCGGTTGCCGATGCGCCGCGCATCGTTAGCTCGGTGGCGCCAGGGCATAACAAACTGATCATGGTTACAGAGGTCAATGATGTCTGATCGGCTCTCTAGATTGCTGGCAACGCGCCCCTGGGTGCTCGCGGATGGCGCCACCGGCAGCAACCTGTTCGAGATGGGTCTGGTTTCGGGCGAGGCGCCTGAGCTGTGGAACACCGAGCACCCGGAGCGGATCAGCGCGCTGCATCGCGGCTTTGTTGAAGCGGGTGCCGACATCATCCTGACCAACAGCTTCGGCGGCACGCGCTATCGGCTCAAGCTTCACAAGGCCGAAGGCCGCGTCCGCGAACTCAACGTGAGTGCGGCGCGCCTGGCACGCGCGGCTGCCGATGCGAGCGGCCGCGAGATCGTAGTGGCCGGCAGCATGGGCCCGACCGGCGAGATCCTTGAGCCTCTGGGCCCGCTGACTGTGGCGGCTGCGCGCGAGGCATTCGCAGAGCAGGCCATGGCACTGGCTGAGGGCGGCGCCGATGTGCTGTGGATCGAGACCATGTCCTCGAAGGAGGAGGTGGAGGCAGCCATTGAAGGGGCCCGCACCAGCGGCCTGCCGGTAGTGAGCACACTGAGCTTCGATACCAACGGGCGCACGATGATGTCGCTGACGCCACAGGATCTGGCCGGGATTCACCATGCACACGGCTTGCTCGCCTCGGGCAGCAACTGCGGCGTCGGTCCCTCGGAACTGGTGGCCTCAATCGTGAACCTGGCCAAGGCCTCGGCACCCAGTGCGGTGCTGATAGCAAAGGCTAATTGCGGCATCCCGAAATATGTCGACGGGGCAATCCGCTACGATGGGACCCCGGAATTGATGGCCGAGTACGCCCGCCTGGCCTGGGATGCGGGGGCGCGCATCATCGGTGGCTGCTGCGGCACGACGCCGGATCACCTGCGCGTCATGCGTGCGGCGCTGGAGGCGCACACGCGCGATGTATCTCCGGGCGTCGAACTTATCGAGGCGCGCCTGGGCACGATTTCGACTGGCGCCCGGGCACAGCTCAAGGGCCTGATGGATCGGGCCTCGGGCGCGGCACCTGGGGCCACGACCCGACGCACCAGCGCGCGGCGTGCCGCGCGCGGTGGCGATCCGGCCTGAGCCCGATGACGAATTTCCCGGCGATCAAGCGGCCGTGAGCAGCCCAGCGCGCCTGCTGATTTTGGTGCTGGGCGCCGCATGCTCATGGGCCTCGATGAGCCCGGTGTTCGCCGCGGTGCCCGATCTGAGCGGCACCTGGGAAGCGATCGCACCACCGAGTGCACTGCGTACCAATACCGGGGCTGCGCCACCGCTGCTGCCTGCGGCCCAAGCGATCTACGAGACTCACCGCAAGGCGCTGGCTGCCGGGGATCGCGATTTTGATACCACCACGCGCTGCCTGCCCCCCGGTGTGCCGCGGATTCTGTATGAACCGCGCCCATTCGAGATCGTGCAGCGCGAGACCTATCTGGTGATGTTGTTCGAGTACCAGCACCTGAACCGCGAAGTCTTTTTTGCCGACAAGCACCCGCCGCTGGTGAACGGCCGGCGTTTTCTCGGGGACTCCATCGCACGCTGGGATGGGCAGACGCTGGTGATCGATACCACCGGCATGAAGGACACGACGCTGCTCGATGGCGCCGGCCTGCCACACAGCAAGAGCCTCCATGTCATCGAGCGTTACCAGCTATTGCCCTCGGGCGCTGGCCTGGAAGCGCAGATCAGTATTGAGGATCCTGCGACCTTCACGCAGTCATGGCAGACGCGCCTGCGCTTCCGGCGCGTCAAGGCGCAGTTTGCCGAAGACGTGTGCACCGATCAGCATCCGGAATGGTTCAGCAAACTCAAGCAGACGGAGCAGTGAACCGGATGTGGACCAAGGCGTTGCGGACACTCGGCGGATCGTGCCTGGTGCTGGCGTGCCTGGTGGCGCCGAGCTTTGCGCACCATTCTTTCGCGGCCTTCAATATGGATCAGACGCTCAGCATCACCGGCACCGTCAAGGATTTCGAGTGGACCAATCCCCACTGCTGGATCGTGCTGCAGGTTCTGGGGACCGATGGCACTTCGAGCGAATGGCGCTTCGAGGGGGCGCCACCGATCATGCTCTCGCGCGGTGGCTGGACCGAGGATTCGCTGCACGCCGGCGATCGGATCACCATCAGCTATCACCCGCGTCGTGATGGCAGCCATGGTGGCGGCTTCCAGTCAGTCACGCTGCCTGACGGGCGCAGCATTGGCATGGGTGGCCCGGGCCCGCCGCCTGCCGGCAGCGCCCCGCCAGCGGCTGCCTCGCCACCGGGAGCGGCGCCGTGAGATTTCCTTCCATGCCTAAAGCAGCCTGGGTCGCGGCAGTCACGCTCGGCCTGGTGGCGCAAGCGCTCGCCCAGCTTGCGCCGCGGCCAGCACCTGGCAATCAGTTTTTCCAGCCGCCGGGCGAACCGCCAAGCCACAAGCTGCTCTCCCCGGTAAAGGGCGCTGGCCCGCTTGGTGGCGGCGCGCCCGTAGCACCGGTCACGCCACCTGTTGATCCGCGTGATTTCGAGGGCAGCTATGCCAATGTCATCGGCTACAACGCGCTGTCGCCAGCCGGTACGGCCGGTCGCTGGTCCGCTCCGCCCTTCAATGCCCAGGCCGAAAAGATTTTCTGGAACCGGGTCGAGATGGAGAATGCCGGCACGCCGGTGCCCGATGCGGGAATTGCCTGCAAACCGATGGGATTGCTGCGTGCGATGAATGCAGAATTCGGCTGGCAGATGATGCAGGCGCCCGACCGGCTGACGATCCTAATCAATGAGGATCATCTGGTGCGGCGGATTCGCATCGGTGGCGTGCATCCGCGGGCGCTCAAGCCCGGCTACATGGGCGATTCGGTCGCGCACTGGGATGGCAATACTCTGGTCATCGACAGCACCGGTTTCAACGAGCGCACCTGGCTTGACTTCGATGGCACCCCGCACAGCGCGCAACTACGGGTGACCGAGCGGCTGCGTCGGATCGAAGGCGGTTTGCTTGAGATTCTGACGACGATTGATGATCCGGCGATGTATCGCTATCCGTGGACCACGCGCAACCTATGGCGCTGGGCGCCGATCACGGAAGCGGCACCGGAGATCATCTGCGAGGAAAATGATCTGGAGCTGAGCGATTACACCGGCAAGGATCTGCAGGTTCACCACTAAGGAGGGTGAGGAGATGTCCGCTGAAGAACTTCGAGAAACACTGGCGCGCCTGCATCAGGAGCTGCAACGCACACCGAGCCTTGATCGGGAGTCGCAACAGCTGGTGATGGAGATCAGCGCCGACATTGCCCGTCTGGCAAGGCCGAATGCCGCACTCGCGGCCGATCACACCTCCCGGCTTGAGTCACTCGCGGTGCGCTTTGAGTCGGGGCACCCGGCGCTCGCGGCCAGCGTGCGCCAGATCATCGACGTGCTTGGCAAGGCCGGCATGTAGAGGCGCCCTTAAGGTTCAGGCCACGTCGAGTTTTGGATCGCAGCGCGCCGCCCACGCGAGCAGGCCGCCCTCAAGGTGCGCGACCGCCGGCATTCCAGAACGACTCGCCAGTTCCGCTGCGCGCGCACTGCGAACCCCTGAGCGACACACGAACACCACGGTCGCCGGATGAGCGAACTCTGGCAGACGCGCGGGCAGCTCGCTCAATGGAATGCTCATCGCGCCATTAAGGTGCCCGGCGGCAAACTCATCGGGTTCACGCACATCCACGATGCGCAGCGTCGTGGCGGTCTCGCCACGCCCCAGCAATGCCTGCAGTTCATCGGGCGCCAGGCGGCGTACGGGCACGGCACCCGCAGGCTGCAATGGCGCAGGATTAGCGAGCTCGCTGATCGACGGATGCGTGCCGCACACCGGGCAGTCGCTGCGCGCACGCACCTTGAGATCGCGAAAGCGCATCTCGAGGGCATCATAGGTCAGCAGGCGCCCGATGAGCGGTTCACCGATTCCGGTGATGAGCTTTAAGACCTCAGTCGCCTGAATCGCGCCGAGCACGCCGGGCAGTACGCCGAGTACGCCGGCCTCCGCGCAGCTGGGCGCGGTCTCGGCTGCCGGTTGCGGAAAGACGCAGCGGTAGCAGGGGCCGCGAGCAGGAACATAAGTGAAGGCCTGCCCTTCGAAGCGGTAGATCGCCGCCGACACCAGCGGCTTGCCGAGCAGCACGCAGGCATCGTTGATCAGATAGCGCGTGGCCAGTCGATCAGTGCCATCCACGATAATATCGTACGCGCCGATTAACTCGCGGGCGTTGGCCGCGTTGAGCTCCAGCGCATGCGCGGTGACCTGGATCGCGGGATTGAGCGCGCGCAGCCGGGCTTGGGCCGCAAGGGCCTTTTCGCTGCCGACGCTGGCGGAATCAAAGAGCACCTGGCGCTGCAGATTGGACAGCTCGACCCGATCGCAGTCGAGCACACCGAGTGTGCCGACGCCGGCTGCAGCGAGGTAGAGCGCGGCAGGGGAGCCGAGGCCACCGACGCCGACGATCAGCACCCGGGCCCGTCCCAGCCGCTCCTGCCCCTCGATGCCGATTTCCTTGAGCGCCAGATGCCGGCTGTAACGCTGCCGTTCTTCGTCGCTAAGGCTCACGTGAGCATCTC
>Ga0302311_10001979_pt1 | contig 23664 bp, 25 predicted proteins | sample III_Palsa_N1_3_FD_200449 | JGI IMG/M metagenome (GOLD analysis project Ga0302311, IMG submission 200449) | Peat permafrost microbial communities from Stordalen Mire near Abisko, Sweden - III_Palsa_N1_3 | ecosystem: Environmental > Terrestrial > Soil > Palsa > Peat permafrost | place: Sweden... | reverse complement strand
ACCCCTCCACCAGCCTGCGGCTGGTCCCCCTCCCCTTGCAGGGGAGGATGTTACGTCATCAGATATCCTGCGCCAGTCGCCCGTACAGGTCCGGTCGGCGGTCGCGGAAGAAGCCGAAGGCGGCGCGGTGGCGCTTGATACGGTCGATGTCGAGCGTCGCCACCAGCACGCCGGTCTCCTCCGCACCGAATTCGGCGAGCATGTCGCCGCGCTCGTCGCAGATGAAGCTGTTGCCGTAGAAACGCTGGCCCTCTTCGGTGCCGATCCGGTTCGACGCCACCACCGGCACGACGTTCGACACCGCATGTCCTACCATCGCGCGCCGCCACAGCCGCGAGGTGTCGAGCGAGGGGTCGTGCGGCTCGGTGCCGATCGCGGTCGGGTAGAAGAGCACCTCAGCGCCCATCAGCATCAATGCGCGCGCGGTCTCGGGATACCATTGGTCCCAGCACACGCCGACGCCGACCGTCACCGGCGCGACGTCGCCCCATACCTTGAAGCCGGTGTTACCGGGCCGAAAATAGAATTTTTCTTCATAGCCGGGCCCGTCGGGGATGTGGCTCTTGCGGTAGACGCCGCGCACCGCGCCATCGGGCCCGATCATCGCGAGGCTGTTGTAGTGATGCGGGCCGTCCGCCTCGAAGAAGCTGGTGGGGATCGCGACGCCGAGTTCGGCGGCGAGCGCCTGCATCGCCAGCACCGCGGGATGCTTGCCCGTCGCCCGCGCGCCCGCGAACAGGCCTTCGTCCTCGGTGCGACAGAAATAGGGGCCCTCGAACAGCTCGGGCGGCAGGATCACCTGCGCGCCCTTGGCCGCCGCCTCGCGCACCAACTCCGAGACATGCGCGATATTGGCGGCTTCGTCGCTGGTGAAGGCCAGCTGCATCGCGGCGACGGTGATCTCGGTCATCGAAAGTCTCTCTACAAGCGCACGCCGAAGCGCGCGGCGATCAGGACGGTGGCGAGATAGGCGAGGATGGTCAGTACGCAACCCGCGATCAGCGCCGGCCAGAAATCGATGCCCCGCCGCAGCATCGCAGGAATGGCGAGAAACATCGGCAGCGAGGGCAGCACGTACCAGAACGTCGCCTCGGCGTGGGCCGCCATGGTCTCGGCGTCGGGCTTGTCATGCCACAGCCAGATCATGCCGAGTACCGATACCAGCGGCAGCGATGCGATCAGCGCGCCGCCGGCAGGATAGCGCCGCGCGACGGTCGATACCGTCGCCACGATCAGGCCCGAGAGCAGCGCGCGGATCCAGAAGGCGAGCATCAGGCCGCGGATGGTATCTGCTGCGAGATGCAATGCAGGCTGCCACCACCGGTGAGCAGATGGTCGGCGCGGACGCCGATCGCCGCCCGATCGGGGAACAGCGCGCCGATCGCGGCGATCGCGGCGCCGTCATTGGGCGCGCCGTAGATCGGCACGACGACGGCCGCGTTGCCGATGTAGAAGTTCATGTAGGAAGCGGGCACGATCTCGCCATCGCGTTCGACACGGCCGGGCGAGGGGATCGCCACCACCTCGACACCGAATGCTTCCGCCCGCGCTTTCGCATCCGCATAGACCGCGGCATTGGGATCGTCCGCGTCCGCAGCGACGGGGATCGCCAGCCGGTTCGGGCCGACGAATCGCGCGAGATTGTCGACATGGCCATCCGTATGGTCGTGCGCGAGCCCATCGCCCAGCCACAACACCCGCTCGATCCCCAGGTCGCCCGCAAGCCTCGTTTCGATGTCGGCGCGCGACAGATCGGGGTTGCGGTTGGGGTTGAGCAGACATTGCTCGGTGGTGACGAGCAGCCCGGTGCCGTCGCCGTCGATCGCGCCGCCTTCGAGCACCCAGTCGCAGGCGGTGACGCGCAGGCTGCGGCTGTCGGCGAGCAGACCGCCGATCGCCTCGTCGCCGGGCAGATCGTATTTGTCGCCCCAATAGTTGAAGCGGAAGTCGCGTGCCCCGATCCGACCGGTGCCGTCGCCGAGCAGGATCGGTCCGGTGTCACGCAGCCACACGTCGCCGAACGGTCGCACCAGCACGTCGGCATCGTCGCCCGCCAATGTCCGCGCCGCGTCGCCCGCCGTTTCGTCCGCCGCGACGAGAATCACGCGCTCGCCCTTGCCGCCGGCCCACACCGCGCGGGCGAAGGCCACCACCTCCTCGCGCGCGGGCTCGAGGTCCTCGACCCACAGGTCGGGATGGCTCGGGAAGCCGATCCAGACCGCGTCGTGCGGGCCCCATTCGGGCGGGGGAAGGATGGTCATTGGGGTGTGATTCCCGATCGGCTTGGTGTCGCGCGGTCTTGGCAGGCTCGCCGGGCGCGGGCAATCGCGGCTCTTGCCAAAGCCGGAAGATCGCGACATTTTCCGCGCGGGGAATGGGCAAGAGGCATATATGAACAGAGTGAAGTGGGGCGTCGCGTCGGCGGCGGCTCTTGCGGTGTCGACGGCGTCGATCGGCGCGGACCGGTCGCCCGAGGCGGTCGCGGCGGCATTCGGAGCGCGGCCGTTGATCCAGAGCGGCAGCCTGTCGCCGGACGGAACGCACATCGCCTTCATCGCGCCCGGCGAGGGCAAGACGAGCACTGCTGTGGTGGTCGACGTCCTCAAGGGCGAGCAGACCGCGATCATGTCTTCGGACGGCAGCCCGTTGAAGATTCAATCTTGCGGATGGTCCGGGGCCGCACGGTTGCTGTGCTCGCTCTATGGGATCACCGTCTTCGATGCGCAGAGGCTGTCGTACACCCGGCTGCTCGGTGTCGATGCCGATGGATCGCATCAGGTCACGCTCGGGCGCAGAACCAACGATCGCTCGCTCGGGATCAACCAATATGACGGCGCGGTGGTCGACTGGCTGTCCGGTACGGACGGCATCGTGCTGATGGCGCGCAATTTCGTGCCGGAAAACAATACGGGACGACTCGTACAGGCCAGTGGGAACGGGCTCGGCGTCGAGCGCGTCGATACAAAGACGGGCATTGGCCATGTCGTCGAAGCGCCACAGATCAACGCTTCGGCCTATTATTCCGACGGAGCCGGCGTCGTCCGGATGGTTCAATTCGAGGGCGGGCGCGATGCGGGAGTGCTTACGGGCTCCACCAGCTATTCGTACCGCACGCCGGGAAGCCGCGCCTGGACGCCGTTCAGCCGGGTCGCGGCGGATGGCCCCGGTCTGCGTCCGCTGGCGATCGATGGCGCGGCGAACGTCGCCTATGCGCTCGACAAGAAGGATGGGAAGGAGGCGCTCTACCGGGTCGCGCTCGACGGCACGATGACGTCCGAGCTGGTCTATGCGGATCCCAAGGTCGACGTCGATAGTGTCGTGGCGGTGGGTCGCAGGGGGCGGGTGATCGGCTTCACCTACGTCACCGACCAGCGCAACGTCGTCTATTTCGATCCGGACTATCAGAAGCTCGCTGCTCAGCTGTCGAAGGCGCTGCCCAATCTGCCGCTGGTCGATTTCAGCGACACCAGTGCCGACGAGCAGAAGGTCATCGTCCACGCCGAGAGCCCGACCGATCCGGGGCATTTCTATCTGCTCGACCGGACGACGCACAAGATGGTCGAGATCACAGCGGAACGTCCTGCGCTGAACGGGTATACGTTCGGCAAGGTCAAGGCGATCAGCTATCCGGCCGCAGACGGCACGTCGATTCCCGCCTACCTCACCTTGCCGCCGGGCAGCGACGGCAAGAACCTGCCCGCGCTGGTGATGCCGCATGGCGGCCCGGCGTCGCGAGATAGCGGCGGCTTCGATTATCTCGCGCAATTCTTCGCGCAGCGCGGCTTCGCGGTCATCCAGCCCGAGTTTCGCGGATCGACGGGCTATGGCGACGCCTTCTACAACAAGAACGGCTTCCACTCGTGGCGCACCGCGATCGGCGACGTGACCGATGCCGGTCGCTGGCTGATCAAGCAGGGCATCGCCGATCCATCCAAGCTCGCGATCTTCGGCTGGTCCTATGGCGGCTACGCAGCATTGCAGTCGAACGTGCTCGATCCGCACCTGTTCAAGGCGGTGGTCGCGGTGGCGCCCGTCACCGATCTCGACATGCTCAAGGCAGAATGGCGCGGCTTCACCAACTATGAGGTCGTCCAGCGGCAGGTCGGCGACGAGCAGACCGCGATCGACGCCTCGCCGTTGCGGCACGTCGCGGGTTTCGAGGCGCCCGTGCTGATGTTCCACGGCGACAATGATCTCAACGTCGGTATCGGCGAGTCGCGGGCGATGGATGCGGCGCTTCGTCGCGCGGGGAAGCAAAGCCGGCTCGTGGTCTATCCGGCGCTGGACCACTATCTCGAAGACAACACAGCCAGGGCCGACATGCTTGCCCAGTCCGATGCGTTCCTGCGGGCCCAGCTCAAGATCGCGCAGCCCTGATATTCCGGTTTGAACGAGAAAAGGCGGCTCCCGCGAGGGAACCGCCCTTGTCTTGGCAGCTGCCTTGGCAGCGAGGCCGATCGATCAGCGCGAGTAGAACTCGACGACCAGGTTCGGCTCCATCTTGACGGGGTAAGGCACCTCGTCGAGCGTCGGGATGCGCTGGAAGGTGACCTTCGAGGCGCCGTCCTGTGCCAGGTAATCGGGCACTTCACGCTCGGACAGGCCCTGCGCCTCGATCACCAGCGCCATCTCCTGCGCCTTGGCGCTGAGCTCGACGACGTCGCCGATCTTGATCTGGCGCGACGCGATGTTGCACTTCACGCCGTTGACGCGGACATGGCCGTGGCTGACGAGCTGGCGCGACGAGAACACCGTCGGCGCGAACTTGGAGCGGTAGACTACCGCGTCGAGACGGCGCTCGAGCAGGCCGATCAGGTTCTGCGAGGTATCGCCCTTGATCCGGTCGGCCTCGAAATAGGCCTTCTTGAACTGCTTCTCGGTGACATCGCCGTAATAGCCCTTGAGCTTCTGCTTGGCGCGCAGCTGGATGCCGAAATCGGTGGCCTTGCCCTTGCGGCGCTGGCCGTGCTGGCCGGGGCCGTATTCGCGCTTGTTGACCGGCGACTTGGGGCGGCCCCAGATGTTCTCGCCCATGCGGCGATCGAGCTTGTACTTGGCGCTATGGCGCTTCGACATAAGACGTCCTTCAATTGCGTTGCGATCCGGGGATCGTGAAATGCTCGGGGCCGCTCTGACGCGATCGCGATCCGAGGATCCGACCGGCGGGGCACCCGCTTCACCGAGCGTGCGGGGCCAATTGCGAAGCGGTCCCCTTAGCGGCGTCGTCACGAAAGGCAAGCGAAACCGGTGTGGCGCGCGCGGCATCGCGCGGCTAAGGGCAGCGGATGACCGATATCCTCGCGCCCGACGCCTGTGCCACCATGACCGAAGTCCGTGCTGGGGTCGACGCGACCGACCGCGCGATCGGCGCGCTGCTCGCCACCCGTTTCGGCTACATGCGTGCCGCGGCGCGGATCAAGCCCGAGCGTGGGGCGGTCCGCGACGAGGCGCGCAAGGCGGCGGTGATCGCCAATGCCGTCGTCGATGCGCAGGCCGGCGGGTGGCCGGAGGCGGTGGCGGCGGAGATGTGGGAAGCGTTGGTCGAGGCGTCGATCGCTTATGAGATGCGGCATTTCGACGCGAAGGGGTGACGTGATCTTGTGCTCCTGCGTAGGCAGGAGTCCAGGTGAAGCGAGCGTAACGCCTGCAATCCTAGGCTCCTGCCTGCGCCGGAGCACGGAAGCTTGTTGATATGCGCTCCGGCTAATTCCGCGGGTGTGGCTTGGCCAGCGTGGTCAGCACGCCGCGGACGGTGCGCACCTCCTGGCTCGACCAGCTGGGCTTGGTGAGCAGCGTACGGAGCATCCGTGTCGTCGTCACGCGCCGGTCGGGCGGGAAGAAATAGCCCGCGGTATCGAGCATCGCGTCCAGCTGCGCGATCATTCCGTCGAGCTCGAACTGCGACGCGGGTGGCTCGATGTCGGTCACCGACGGTTGCACGAGCGCCTGCTGCTTCGACCATTCATAGGCGACGAGGATCACCGCCTGCGCAAGGTTGAGTGAACCGAACTCGGGATTGATCGGCACCGTCACGATTTTCCGGGCGAGCGCCACGTCGTCGGTTTCGAGCCCGGCGCGTTCGGGGCCGAACAGGAAGGCCGAGCGGCCCGACGCAGCATGCACCTCCGCTGCGGCCTCGGCGGGCGTCACCACCGGCTTCGTGACGCCGCGGCGCCGCACCGTGGTGGCATAGACATGCCGACAATCCGCCACCGCCTCGGCGACGCTGTCGTAAATCGTCGCCTCGTCGAGCACGCGATCGGCGCCCGATGCGGCGGGCGCGGCCTCCGGGTTGGGCCAACCGTCGCGCGGGGCGACGATGCGCAACTCGGTCAGCCCGAAATTGAGCATCGCGCGCGCCGCTTTGCCGATGTTCTGGCCGAGCTGCGGGCGGACGAGGACGATGAGGGGGGCGTTGGTGGCTGTGCTTCGACTGCGCTCAGCACGAACGGGGTAAGGAGCGGCGCCATCCGCCCAAGACGCGGGAGCCTCATCCCCCCCCTCCGTTCGCCCTGAGCGCAGTCGAAGGGCACGCGCCTCCCGTTCGGCGGGCGGAATCGCCGCCGCGCTGATTGTCGCCCAGTCGCTGCGGATCAGCGCCTCCTTCTTTATGCGCGACCAGCCCTTGATCTGACGGTCCGCGGAGAGCGCTTCCTCGCGCGACCCGAAGCCTTCGGACCAGACCAGTTCGAGTGGGCGGCGGTCATGCGTGTAGCCGGGAAGGGCGCCGGCATGATGCTGCGCGATCCGGGATTCGAGATCGTCGGTATGGCCGAGATAGAAGCTGCCGTCCGAGCAGCGGAGCATGTAGGCGGCGAACGTCATGGCTGTCCTTCGACTGCGCTCAGGACGAACGGGGGTGGGGCGGGGACGCCGACAATCGCCATCACCCTTTCCCCACCTCGCTCACATTGCCCGCGAATTCCTCGAAGTCGCGTGCTTCGGTGAAATCCTTGTAGACGCTGGCGAAGCGGATGTAGGCGACCGGGTCGAGGCCCTTGAGCCCGTCCATCACCAGCTCGCCGATCTTCGCGGCCTCGACCTCCTGGTCGCCCGACGTCTCGAGCTGGCGCTGGATCCCCGACACCAGTCGGTCGATCCGCTCGGCGCTGATGCCGCGTTTGCGGCAGGCGATCTCGATCGAGCGTTCGAGCTTGACCCGCTCGAACGGCTCGCGCTTGGCGCCGTTCGACTTGACGACGGTCACCTCGCGCAACTGCACGCGCTCGAACGTCGTGAAGCGTCCGCCGCAGCCCTCGCACTGGCGACGCCTGCGGATCGAGGCGGCGTCCTCGGACGGACGGCTGTCCTTAACCTGGCTGTCTTCATGGGCGCAGAACGGGCAGCGCATGTCTTGTCCTTCCTCGTCATCCCGGACTCGATCCGGGATCCAGAGCGGCAAGCACGATGCCCGTAACTCTGGATCCTGACTTTCGTCAGGATGACGGCGTCATCAATAGATCGGGAAGCGCTCGCACAGCGCGCGCACGCGCAACCGCACGGCCGCCTCGACCTCGGGGTCGCCATGCTCGCCCTTGGTGCGCAGGCCCTCGAGCACATCGGCGATCATGTCCGCGATGTCGCGGAACTCCGCGATGCCAAAACCACGCGTGGTTCCCGCGGGGCTTCCCACGCGAATGCCCGACGTCTTGACCGGCGGCAGCGGATCGAACGGGATGCCGTTCTTGTTGCAGGTGATGCTGGCGCGTTCGAGCGCCTCGTCGGCATCCTTGCCGGTGACGCCGAGCCGGGTGAGGTCGACAAGCGCCAGATGCGTATCGGTGCCGCCCGAGACGAGATCGGCGCCGCGCTCCTTCAGGCGCGAGGCGAGCGCCTTGGCGTTGGCGACGACGGCGGCCGAATAGGTCTTGAACTCGGGTTGCAACGCCTCGCCGAACGCGACCGCCTTCGCGGCGATGACGTGCATCAGCGGGCCGCCCTGGAGCCCCGGGAACACCGCCGAGTTGATCTTCTTGGCGATCGCCTCGTCGTCGGTCAGGATCATGCCGCCGCGCGGCCCGCGCAGCGTCTTGTGCGTCGTGGTGGTGACGACATGCGCATGGCCGAACGGGGTCGGGTGGACGCCGCCTGCGACGAGGCCCGCGAAATGCGCCATGTCGACCATGAACGTCGCGCCGACTTCATCGGCGATCGCGCGGAAGCGCGCAAAGTCGATGTGGCGCGGATAGGCGGAGCCGCCGGTGATGATCAGCCGCGGCTTGTGCTCGCGGGCGAGCGCCTCGACCTGGTCGTAGTCGATCAGATGCGTGTCGGGCTTCACGCCGTACTGCACCGCGTTGTACCATTTGCCCGACAGCGCGGCGCGCGCGCCGTGCGTCAGATGGCCGCCGGCATCGAGGCTGAGCCCCATGATCGTGTCGCCGGGCTTGGTCAGCGCGAGCATGACAGCGCCGTTGGCCTGCGCGCCGGAGTGCGGCTGGACGTTGGCAAAGCCGCAGCCGAACAGTTGCTTGGCGCGATCGATCGCGAGCTGCTCGACGACGTCGGACGGCGCGCAGCCCTGATAATAGCGCTTGCCCGGATAGCCCTCGGCATATTTGTTGGTGAACACCGATCCCTGCGCCTCGAGCACGGCCTTGGAGACGATGTTCTCCGAGGCGATCAGCTCGATCTGGTGGCGTTCGCGATCGAGCTCCTGCTCGACGCCGACGAAGACCGCGGGATCGGACTCGGCGAGGTTCTGCGTGAAGAAGCCGTCCTTGCGGATGTCGGCGAGGGTGTTGGGCTGGGTACTCATGCGGGCTCCTTCTCGAAGCAGGGATGCGTCAGTTTTTCGATGCGGCCGGCGTGGCGACCGCCGGTGAAATCGGCGGCGAGGAACGCCTCGATGCACGCCTTGGCCTGCTCGATGCCGATCAGGCGGGCTCCCAAAGCGATCGCGTTGGCGTCGTTATGCTCGCGGGCGAGCTTCGCCGACAGCGGCTCGGAGACGAGCGCACAGCGCAGGCCGGGGTGGCGATTGACCGCAATTGAGATGCCGATCCCCGATCCGCACAGCGCGATGCCGCGCCCGGCCTTGCCATCGGCGACCGCCCTGGCGAGCGCGAAGCCGAAATCCGGATAGTCGACGCGCGCGTCGCTCGCAGGGCCCAGATCGAGCACCGCGTGCCCCTCGGCGCGCAGCCATTCGGCGAGCTCGGCCTTCATCGCGAAGGCGGCGTGATCGGAAGCAATCGCGATGGTCTGGGCCATGTCCGGGAACCTGTTGAGTCGGATCGGCGTCTCTCTACGGGCGTGGCCGCAGATAGGCTAGGCCGGAATAGGATTTTGACCCATGCGCCGCTCGATCGCCCTCCTCGCCGCCACCGCCTTACTCGCGCTGCTGGGCGGCTGCCACGGCACGCAATCCACCGCCAACCAGCTTGCCAACTCCGCCGATCGCATGGCGGACTCGGTCGACAATTGGGGCGATACCGCCTCCAACAGCGTCGATGCCGCGGGCAACACGACGCAGGGGCGTATCGCAGGGCTCGACAACCGCATGGCTGGGATCGTCGATCCGCCCGCAGCGCAGGGCTGGATCGGGCGCTGGAAGGGCGTGGAGGGGCTGACGCTCACGATCGCCGCCGATCCCGCCAAGCGCCCCGGCCATTATCAGCTCACCGATCGCTACACGCTCGACGACAAGGGCGTGTTCGACGGCGTCGCCAAGGGCGCCACGATCATCTTCACGCGCCCCGACGGCCGGCAGGTGCTGCACGCCACCGACGGCATGGCGACCGGGCTCAAATATCTGGCGACCAAGAAGGACTGCCTTACCGTCAAGCCGGGCGAAGGCTATTGTCGCGACTGAATCGGGGCAGGGGGCGGAATGATCGGACGGACTTTGGCAGCGGCGCTCGTCGCGGCGAGCGTCGTTTCGGGCGTGCAGGCCGCCGCGACGGTGCAGCCCGTGATCTCCGGGGTGTCGCCCGCGGTCGACGGTCGTCTCGATGTCGATGTGCTGCTGACCAATGCGGGCGTCAGCGATGCGCCCGCGCCCGACTCGATCGCGGTCACCACGCATCTTGCCGGCCGCGACGCCGCGACGACGCTGTTGCGCATCGGCGCGACGACGGCGATCCGGCCGGGCGGTTTCGCATCGCTCCGTTATCGCAGCGCGCAACCGATCGACGGCGCGGGCGCCGCGGTGCTGTCGCTAGGCACGGCGTCCGGCGGATATGCCTTTGCGATGACCGCGGACCAGAGCAAGGTCGCGGTCGGCACGCCGCCGACATCCGGACCGCCGTCCGACGTCGCACCCGGCACGATCGCCGCGCGGGACAATGCGCCGATGCCGGGCAACGGCTTCCTCGGCAATCTGTCGAGCTATGGCCCGATCTACGCCGCCTTCGGGCACGGGACGGACAGCGACGGCAAGCTGGAGCTCGGCTTCAAATATCAGCTGTTCGGTCGCGCGGGCGATCCCGTGTCGCATTGGTACGACGGCATCCACTTCGCCTATACCCAATATATGTATTGGGATGTCGGGCATGATTCGGCGCCGTTCCGCGACGTCAACTACCAGCCCGAACTGCTCTACATCTATCGGCACCCGGCCGACGGCCATGGCGATGTGTTCGGCGCGCAGGGCGGATTCCTCCACCAATCCAACGGCCGCGGCGGCGACGCCTCGCGTGGCTACAACCTGCTCTACATCCAGCCGCAGGCCGAGTTGCCGCTGGGGCGCTGGACGGTCAGCGTCGCGCCGCGCTTCTACGCTTATGTGATCGATCGGTCCGACAATCCGGACATCGCGCGCTATCGCGGCCACCAGTCGCTCGCCGTCTCGATCGGCGAGCAGGACGGGATCAAGCTGTCGACCTCCAGCCGCTTCAATTTCGGCAGTGGCAAGGGTTCGGTCGATGCCGATCTTAGCTATCCGTTGACGCACGTCTGGCATGACCTGCCGCTCTATGTCGTCGTCCAGGGCTTCACCGGCTATGGCGAGGACCTGCTGGATTACGACCGCAAGCAGACGCGGCTGCGGGTGGGGCCGGGGATCGTGCGATGAGCGACGTGAGGGACGAGGATCTGGTGGACGCGGCGCGCGTGCCGATCGCGGCCGTCATGCTGGGCGCGGCGGGGCTGTTGCCGCTGATCCTCGCGCTGTTCGTGCGGCTGGCGGGTGGGGTCTATCCCGACACGCCGATCCCTATCGTGTTGGGCGGCTTGGCGCTCAGCTATGCGGCGCTGATCCTGAGCTTTCTTGGCGGCATATGGTGGGGTGTGGCGGCGACGCGCGCGACCCCCGAACTGATGCCCAGGCTGATGGCGATCGCGGTGGTGCCTTCGCTGATTGCCTGGCTGGTCGTCGCGATGGCGTGGAATTTTCCAGCGACCGCTTCGACGACGCTGGGCGTGACGATCGCGCTCACCCCGCTGGTCGACCGCTGGCTCGCGCAGCACGGGCTGGTGCCGGCGTGGTGGATGAAGCTGCGCCTGCCGCTGTCGCTGGCGCTTGCGGCATTGACGCTGGGGTTGGGATTTTCGCTGGCGTGATCGGAGAACGCCCGGCTCCTTGATTCCGTCATCCCGGACCTGATCCGGGATCCAGGGCTTCGGACGTAGCCGATATCGGTTCCGGATGCCGGATCAAGTCCGGCATGACGAAGTTGGGTCTACGCCGCCACCCGCAGCGCCATCCGGTCCCAGATCTCCGCCAGCGCGCCGGTCAGCTCGCGCATCATCTCTTCGGTATGCGACGGCCCCGGCGTGAAGCGCAGGCGCTCGGTGCCGCGCGGCACGGTCGGGTAGTTGATCGGCTGGACGTAGACGCCGTACTCGGCGAGCAGGATGTCGCTGATCTTCTTGGCCTTGACCGGATCGCCGACGAGCAGCGGCACGATGTGCGTGGTCGACGGCATCACGGGCAGCCCAGCCTCGGCGAACAGGCCTTTCAGCATCGCGGCGGCGGCCTGCTGGCCCTCGCGCTCGACCGACGAGGCCTTCAGATGCCGCACGCTCGCCAGCACGCCCGCGACCAGCACGGGGGACAGCGAGGTGGTGAAGATGAACCCCGGCGCATAGCTGCGGATCACGTCGATGATCTGGCTGTCGCAGGCGATGTAGCCGCCCATCACGCCGAACGCCTTGCCCAGCGTCCCCTCGATGATCGTGATCCGGTCGGCAACCGCGTCGCGTTCGGAAATGCCGCCGCCGCGCGCGCCGTACATGCCGACCGCATGGACCTCGTCGCAATAGGTCAGCGCATTGTAAGTGTCCGCGAGATCGCAGATCGCCGCGATCGGCGCGACGTCGCCGTCCATCGAATAGACGCTCTCGAACGCGACCAGCTTGGGCGTGTCGGGATCCTCGGCCGCCAGCAGCTCCTCGAGATGGACGAGGTCGTTGTGGCGGAACACGCGCTTCTCGCAGCCCGAATTGCGGATGCCCGCGATCATCGAGGCGTGATTGAGCTCGTCGGAGAAAATGATGCAGCCGGGCAGCACCTTGGCCAGCGTCGCCAGCGTCGCCTCGTTCGAGACGTAGCCGCTGGTAAACAGCAGCGCACCTTCCTTGCCGTGCAGGTCGGCGAGTTCGGCTTCGAGGTCGACGTGGTAATGCGTGTTGCCGCCGATATTGCGCGTGCCGCCCGAGCCCGCGCCGACGTCGTGGAGCGCTTCCTCCATCGCGGCGATCACTTTCGGATGCTGGCCCATCGCGAGATAGTCGTTCGAGCACCACACCGTGATCGGCTTGGGGCCGTTGTGGCCCGCGAAGCAACGCGCATTGGGGAAATTGCCCTTATTGCGCAGGATGTCGATGAACACCCGGTAGCGGCCCTCGGCATGGAGCCGATCGATCGCCTGGGCGAACACGCGCTGATAATCCAAAGCCAGTCCTCCTGCCGCTCGGGCGAGACGCCAATAGCGCGTCGTTTCACGAACATCCACTCCCCCCACGGGAGGAAATACGATCACGGCGATCGAACGCGCCTTACAGTCGCTCGATCCGCGACAGCCCGCGTTCGGCGAGCGCGGGTGTCAGACTGCCGACATCGACGTCGGAGGTGAACACCGCAATCCCTTCGCGGGCGGCATCGGGCCAGGGTTGATGCTGCGTGAGGACAACGACGCGGCGGGCGATGCCCTCGCCGCTGTCGATCAGCATGAGCGGCCGTGGCGCCGCGGCGGCCAATTCGTCGGCGAGCAGCGGGAAATGCGTACAGGCGAGCACCAGCGTATCGATTCGATCGCCGTCCGGCTGCTCAAGAAGCAGATCGAGTTCGGCGGCGACGCGTGCGGGATCGGGTGGCGATCCGCGCAGCTTGTCCTCGGCCATCTGGACGAGTGCGGCCGAGCCCTGGCGCAGCACCGTGCAATCGGCGGCGAATTCGGCGGATAGTCGATCGACATAGGGCTGACGGACCGTCGCCTGCGTGCCGAGCACGCCGATCACGCGCGTCCGCGATACCAGGGCGGCCGGCTTGATCGCAGGCACGGTGCCGACCACGGGCAGATCCAGCGCGGCGCGGATCGGGCCGAGCGCGATCACCGATGCGGTATTGCACGGAATGACGACGAGCCGCGGCCGATAGCGTTCGACCAATCGGCCGAGCAGGGCCGGCACGCGCGCTGCAAGCTCTGCCTCGGTTTTGGTGCCGTAGGGGAAGCCGCCCGAATCCGCGACGTAGACGATCGGTGCCAAAGGGAGCGCGCGCCGGATCGCGTCCAGCACCGACAGTCCGCCGACTCCGGAATCGAAGAGCAACAGCGGGCGGTCGGCGTCCATCGCGCTGCGATCTAGGCGCGCCGGGCGCATCCCGCAACCGACCTTGCCGCCGCAGCGAATGCTAATCCATCTTGTTGCGCAGGCGGTGACAATCCCTATGCTGGCGCAGTACGAGGGGACGCACCGGGTGATCGCAACCAACTGGCTTGAATTGGGCGCCGCGGCCCTCATCGGCTATCTGCTGGGATCGATCCCTTTCGGTCTGCTGGTCACGCGGCTGGGTGGCGCCGCCGATCCGCGGACGATCGGATCGGGCAATATCGGTGCCACCAACGTGTTGCGCACCGGCCGCAAGGAACTCGCGATCCTGACGTTGCTGCTCGATGCGGCCAAGGGCGCGGTGGCGGTGATCGTCGTCGGGCAGATCTGGCCCGATCCGACGCCACCCTCGCTGCCCGCGATCGTCGCCGGCGCCTTCGCCTTCCTGGGCCATGTCTATCCCGCGTGGCTGCGTTTCCGCGGCGGCAAGGGCGTCGCCACCTTTCTCGGCATCGCTCTGGCGTTGTCCTGGCCGTGCGGACTGGTGTTCGCGCTGGTCTGGCTGGTCGCCTTCGGTGCGACGCGGCACAGTTCGGTGGGCGGGATGAGCGCGGTGATCGTCACCCCGGTGACCGCCGCGGTGCTCAACCGATCGGATCTGACGCTGGTCTTCCTGCTGCTCGCGCTGGTCGTGCTGTGGAAGCATCGCGCCAATGTCGAACGGCTGCTCGACGGCACCGAGCCGCGCTTCGGCGGCGGCAGCGGCGCCGTCTGACGCCGCCATGCCCGGCGCGATCGACGACACCGTCGATGGGTCGGGATCGCCCGAACGCCCGGCCGCATCGCCGAAGGTCGTGCGCGAGGATCGGATCGCCAGGCTTCGGCTGATCCGCACGCCGACCGTCGGCCCCGTCACCTATGCGCAGCTCCTGCTCCGCTTCGGCAGCCCGGCGGCCGCGCTCGACGCCGTGCCCGATCTGGCGCGGCGGGGCGGGGGCAAGCCGCCGACGATCCCGTCGCGCGCCAGCGTCGAGGCGGAAGTCGCCGCGGTCGAGGCGGCGGGTGCGCGCTATCTGTTCATCGGTCTGCCCGGCTATCCTGCGCTGCTCGCGACCGTGACGGGGGCGCCGCCCGTGCTGATCGTCCGGGGACGGCGTGCGATCGCGGACCGGCCCGTCGTCGGCAAGGTCGGCGCGCGCAACGCGTCGGCGTCGGCGTGCCGCTTCGCGCGCGGGCTGGCCGCCGAACTGGGCGAGCGCGGCGTCGCCATCGCCTCGGGGCTGGCGCGCGGGATCGACACCGCGGCACATCAGGGTTCGCTCGCCACCGGCACGATCGGCGTGATCGCGGGCGGCATCGACATCGCCTATCCGCCCGAAAACGCCGCGCTGCAGGACCAGATCGCTACCGATGGCCTGCTGGTCGCCGAGCAGCCGCCCGGCACCGAGCCGCGCGCGCGGCACTTCCCCTATCGCAACCGCATTATCGCCGGGCTGGCGCAGGCGATCGTGGTGATCGAGGCGGCGCCCAAATCGGGCTCGCTGATCACCGCGCGCTATGCCGGCGATTATGGGCGCGAGGTGCTCGCGGTGCCGGGCTCGCCGCTCGATCAGCGCGCGCAGGGCTGCAATTTGCTGATCCGCGAGGGTGCGACACTTGTTCAGAACGCCGACGACGTGATGGAGGCGCTGCGTCCGATCGATCCGCGCGCGACGCTGGGGGAGCCCGCGATGGGCGACTATGGCGGTCCGAGGGTGTCGGTCGACGTGGCGGATGCGGACCGTCGCGCGGTCGTCGACCTGCTGGGGCCGTCTCCGGTGCCGGTCGACGAGATTGTGCGGCTCTCGGGGCGGCCACCTGCGATCGTGCAGACGGTGTTGCTGGAGCTCGAGCTGGCCGGGCGGCTCGAGCGCCATGCTGGCGGCCAGGTAAGCCTAAGCTGATATCTACCTGAGGGTGGTCGATCGGGGCCTCGGGTAACTGGCCGCGGCATCCGCCTTCAATCCGCGACGGCCTCACATCCTGTAGCCGATGTAACGTTCCTCAGGCGCTATTCCGATCGACGGCGCTTGACGGCAGGGCCTCGGGCTTCCCACCCTCGTACGCGTACACGTGAAGGACTGCGTCAACATGAAGCTCGTCGTCGTCGAATCGCCCGCCAAGGCCAAGACCATCGAGAAGTATCTCGGCCCCGGATTCAAGGTGCTCGCCTCCTATGGCCACGTCCGCGATCTGCCCGCCAAGGACGGGTCGGTGAACCCCGACGACGGCTTCGCGATGGAGTGGGAGAATTACGCCGACAAGACGCGGCAGCTCAAAGCGATCACCGACGAGGCGAAGACCGCGACGAGCCTGATCCTCGCCACCGATCCCGATCGCGAGGGCGAGGCGATCTCGTGGCACGTCCAGGAGGTGCTCAGGAAGCGCAAGGCGCTGCCCGCCGATACCGTGCGCGTCACCTTCAACGCGATCACCAAGGCGGCCGTGCTGAAAGCCATGGCCGAGCCGCGCGCGCTCGACGAGGATCTGATCGACGCCTATCGGGCGCGCCGCGCGCTCGACTATCTGGTCGGCTTCACGCTTTCGCCGGTGCTGTGGCGCAAGCTGCCCGGCGCCAAGTCGGCGGGGCGCGTGCAGTCGGTCGCGCTGCGTCTCGTGGTCGATCGCGAGCGCGAGATCGAGGCCTTCAAGGCGCAGGAGTATTGGTCGGTCGCAGCAGACCTCGAGCAGGATGCGGTGCCGTTCGTCGCGCGGCTGGTGAAGTGGAGGGGCGACAAGATCGATCGCCTGACGATCGGCAAGGAGGGTGATGCGCAGGCCGCCAAGGCCGATGTCGAGGCCGCGCGGCTGTCGGTCTCCTCGGTCGAGACCAAGCCGCTCACGCGCAATCCGCCGCCGCCCTTCACCACCTCGACGCTGCAGCAGGAGGCGGCGCGAAAGCTCGGCTTCTCGGCGAGCCACACGATGCGGATCGCGCAGTCGCTCTACGAGGACGGGCTGATCACCTACATGCGGACCGACGGTGTACAGATGGACGAGAGCGCCATCTCGGCTGCCCGGAAAGCGATCGCCGAACGCTACGACGGCGGTTACGTCCCCGACAAGCCGCGTATCTACCAGACCAAGGCCAAGAATGCGCAGGAAGCGCATGAGGCGATCCGCCCGACCGATTTTTCGCGCGAGAAGGCCGGATCGGGCGATCATGCGCGGCTGTACGAACTCGTCTTCAAGCGCGCGACCGCGAGCCAGATGGCCTCGGCGCGGCTGGAGCGCACCACGGTCGATCTCAGCGACGGCACCGGCACTCTGGGCCTGCGCGCGACCGGGCAAGTCGTGCTCTTCCCCGGCTATCTCGCGCTCTACGAGGAAGGTCGCGACGACGAGCGCGACGAGGAAAGCCGCCGCCTGCCACGCATCAGCGAGGGTGATTCGCCCGCGGTGAAAGCGGTGCGCGCCGAGCAGCATTTCACCCAGCCGCCGCCGCGTTTCTCCGAAGCCAGCCTGGTCAAGAAGATGGAGGAACTCGGCATCGGCCGCCCCTCGACCTACGCCTCGACGCTGCAGACGCTCAAGGACCGCGACTATGTGCGGATCGAGAAGAACCGCTTCTTCGCCGAGGAGAGCGGTCGTCTGGTGACGGCGTTCCTCGAGCGCTTCTTCGAGAAATACGTCAGCTTCGACTTCACGGCGGAGCTCGAGGAGGAGCTCGACGACGTGTCGGGCGGTCGCGCCAATTGGCAGGCGGTGCTCGAGGCGTTCTGGAAGGACTTCAAGCCCAAGACCGTCGAGGTGATGGAGCAGAAGCCGTCCGAGGTCACCGCCGAGCTCGACACCTTCCTCGCGCCGTTCCTCTTCCCCGACAAGAGCGACGGCACCGATCCAAGGCTCTGCCCCAATTGCCACGAGGGCAAGCTCGCGCTTCGAGGTGGCCGCTTCGGCGCGTTCATCGCCTGCTCCAACTATCCCGAGTGCAAATACACCCGCCGCTTCGCGCAGCCGGGCGGCGCCGAGGCCGGTGGCGACACCGGCCCCGAGGAACTCGGCAAGGATCCCGAGACGGGCGAGCCGATCACGCGCCGCTCGGGGCGGTTCGGGCCGTTCATCCAGCTCGGCGAGGGTGAAAAGCCCAAGCGCTCGTCGATCCCCAAGGATGTGCCGGTGCTCGATCTGGCAATAGCGATCCGGCTGCTGTCGCTGCCGCGCACCGTCGGCGACCATCCCGAGAGCGGCAAGCCGGTCACCGCGTCGATCGGCCGCTACGGTCCGTATCTCGCGCATGACGGCAAATATGCCAAGCTCGCTTCGACCGACGAGGTGTTCGAGACGGGGATGAACTCGGCGGTGGTCAAGCTCGCCGAGGCGGCGGCGGGCGGTGGTCGGCGCGGCGCTGCGCGCGAGCCGATCGCGGTGCTGGGCGCGCATCCCGAGGGCGGCGCCGAGATCAAGGTGATGGAGGGCCGCTTCGGCGCCTACGTCACCGACGGCACCACCAATGCGACGCTGCCCAAGGCGGCGGACCCCAAGGCGCTGACGCTCGACGAGGCGGTAATGCTGCTCGCGGAACGGGCCGCCAAGGGGCCCGCCAAGGGCAAGAAGCCGGTGAAGAAGGCTGCGGCGAAGAAGCCTGCAGCAGCGAAGAAGGCACCCGCGGCGAAGGCTGTGGTGGCCAAGAAGGCGCCGGCCAAGAAGGCACCCGCGAAGAAGAAGGCGCCGGTCGCGGTGTAACGCGGACGTTCCCCGGCGCACGCCGGGGCCCAGAGCTTCGCGCGCGGCGCTTCCGGTACTGGACCCCGGCTTTCGCCGGGGAACAGCAAGTCAGCGGTGCTGCGGCCGCGCCTGCGCGCGCTGCGCACGAGCAGCCTTGGCGGCGCGATGGTGGCCATAGGCGCAGCCGGCGGCGGCGCCGAGCACGGCATGGCCCTTGCCGACGAAATGGCCGCCGACGCCGCCGACGGCCGCGCCTTTGAGGCAGCCCGCGGCGTCTGCTGGCATCGCTGCGGCGCCGAGCGTGGCGGCTGCAAGCGCCAGTGCAATCATGGTACGCATCATAGTCTCCCGGGCGCGGTGCGCGCTGCTGTCCAAATGACGAATCGCGCGCGCGGTTGCACGGGCATCACCGATTAAATCGCCGTAACCTGCGTCAACCGGTGACGAGCCGATCGTCGCCGAGCGTCTGCATCACGCTCACCGGCCCCGCAAAAGTGATCCGCGGATCGAGCATGGCGGCGTCCACTCCCATCAGCAGCAGCCCGCTCTGGCAGGCGATGACCTCGACGCCGAGGCCGAGCGCTTCCCCGAACAGCTCGGCAAGCGTCGGCAGCCCGCAGGCGGCATAGTCCGCATCGTGGGGATCGCGCAGCGGGGCGAGCGCGGCTACCGCCTCGCCCTGGCAGAAGACGCGCGCCCGCCCGCCCAGCGCCGCGTTCGCCGCCGCCAGCTCGAGCCCGGCGCGCAGCGAAGCAGGCCGCAGCACCATGAAGGTCAGCCCGCGCACGAACACCCCGGATCCTTGGGCAGCGCGATCGTGCGGAAGCGGAAGGCGAGCGCATCGACGAGCAGTAGCTTGCCCGTCGTGTCCTCGCCGAACGGCACGATCTGCCGCACCGCCTCGATCGCCGCAAGGCTGCCGATCACGCCAGTGAGCGCGCCGAGCACGCCCTGATCGGCGCAGCTGACATCGGGCCGGTCGGGATCATGGCCGACCAGACAGCGATAGCAGGGGCTGCACGGCTCCCACCCGCGGTAGACCGCGAGTTGCCCCTCGAACTGGCCCACCGCCGCCGACACCAGCGGCACGCGCGCCGCCAACGCCGCATCCGCGACAATCAGCCGTGTCGCGAAATTGTCCGATCCGTCGACGACCACGTCGACGCCCTCGAGCAGTCGCGCGACATTGCCGGCATCCAGCCGCCGATCGATCGGCAGCAGCGTCACGTCCGGGTTCATCCGCTGGACGAAGTTTGCCGCTGCCACCACCTTGCGCGATCCGACGTCTCGGGTCGCGAACAAGGTCTGCCGCTGGAGGTTGGAGAGCGCGACGGTATCGTCGTCGACCACGGTCAGCCGACCGACGCCCGCCGCTGCCAGATATTGGATTACGGGCGATCCGATCCCGCCCGCGCCGACGATCAGCGCATGCGCGTCGAGCAACCTCTTCTGCCCGCCGCCACCGATCTCCTTGAGGATGATGTGCCGCGCATAGCGATCGAGTTGCGCGTCGGTGAGGCTCATGGGCGCGCCACAGCTGCCGTTCTCCCGCGAAGGCGGGAGCCCAGGGTGGCAGGCGATGTCGCTCGTGGCTCTGGGCTCCCGCCTGCGCGGGAGAACGGGAAGGTCGTCACGGCAGCGAATGACGCCCGGTCGATCCGAACCCGCCTGCGCCGCGCTGCGTGTCGTCGAGCGTCTCGACCTCGAGGAAGCGCGCGGCGGTGACTTCGGCGGGCACCAGCTGCGCGATCCGCTCGCCGCGCTTCACCTCGAACGGCTGCGCGCCGAGATTGGCGAGGATCACCTTCACCTCGCCGCGATAGTCCGCGTCGATCGTGCCCGGCGTGTTGAGGCAGGTGACGCCGAACTTGAGCGCGAGCCCCGAGCGCGGACGGACCTGGATCTCATATCCCGCCGGGATAGCCACGGCAAAGCCGGTCGCGACCGCATGGCGATCGCCGGGGCCGAGCACGACGTCCTCGGCAGACACGATGTCGAGCCCGGCCGCGCCGGTGGTGGCATAGGCGGGGGCGGGCAGGCCTTCGCCGTGCGGCAGGCGCTTGAGATGGATTTCGATCATCGATGTTGGTCCGTCATTCCGTTCAATATTTCGTCATCCCAGCCTTCGCTAGGATGACGGGGGAGGGACTGTGGCGTTCACCGCAACGCCTCCGCAATGCGGGCCGCGATCCGCTGTGCGACCTCGGCCTTGGGCATCCGCGGCCAATCCTCGACGCCGTCGGCGGTGACGAGGTGCACCGCGTTGTCCGGGCCGCCCATCACCGATTGTTCCTTCGGGCCCGAGACGTCGTTGGCGACGATCCAGTCGCACCCCTTGCGCGCCAGCTTGGCCTGCGCGTGCGCGACGAGGTCGTTGGTCTCGGCGGCGAAGCCGACGACGAGGCGCGGACGGCGGGGGGAATGCGACAGCGTCGCGAGGATGTCCGGGTTTTCGACCAGCGCGAGCGCAGGCGGCTCACCCGATTTCTTGATCTTGAGCCCGCTCGCCTCGGCGCGCCAGTCGGCGACCGCGGCGACCATGATCGCGGCATCGGCGGGGAGTGCGGCGTCGACCGCGGCCGCCATGTCGCGCGCGGTCTCGACGTCGATGCGGGTGACGCCGGCGGGCGTGGCGAGCGCGACGGGGCCGGCAACGAGCGTCACCGAGGCCCCGAGCGCAGCCAGCGCCTCGGCAATGGCGAAACCTTGTTTTCCCGACGAGCGGTTGGCGATGTAGCGGACCGGATCGATCGGCTCGTGCGTCGGGCCGGCGGTGACGAGGATATGGCGTCCCACCAATATGCAGTTCGCACTGGGCGAAGTCGGAGTGCGTGTTCCAGGCGCCGTGCCCGCGTCACGTCCTTCGACTTCGCCCAGCACGTACGGGGAGGGGGGGACTGATAGCGCCGCCTCGACTGCCGCGACGATCGCCTCGGGCTCCGGCAGCCGCCCCGGCCCGAACTCGCCGCACGCCATCGGGCCTTCGTCGGGCGCCATCACCATGATGCCGTCCTCGCGCAGCGTCGCGACATTGCGCCGGGTGGCGGCGTGGAGCCACATCCGCACGTTCATCGCGGGCACCGCCAACACCGGCTTGTCGGTGGCGAGCAGCAGCGTGGTGGCGAGATCGTCGGCGATCCCCGCCGCCATCTTCGCAAGCAGATCGGCGGTCGCGGGGCAGACGACGACGAGGTCGGCCTGTCGGGACAGTTCGATATGGCCCATCTCGACCTCGTCCTTGAGCTCCCACAGCGAGGTGTGGACGGGCTGCTCGGAGAGCGCGGCGAGCGTCATCGGCGTGATGAAATGCGCGCCGCCCGCGGTCAGCACGCACCGGACCGTATGGCCGCGCTTGCGTAACAGGCGGATCAGCTCGCAGGCCTTGTAGGCCGCGATGCCACCGCCGACGATGAGGAGGACGCGCTTGCTGCTCACGGCCTCTCCATGGCGCAAGCGCGATCGCTTTGCCAGTTCCCCGGCGCAGGCCGGGGTCCAGGCCCGTACGATGTAGCGGACGCGGCGTTTCGTAGAAACGTGGGCCTGGACCCCGGCTTTCGCCGGGGAGCGCTTAGCGCAGCCGCATTCGTCGCCGCTTGCGCAGCATCAGGATCGACCAGTCGCCGTTGACGATCACATCGGCGCTGCGCATCCCCTCGCGGCGATAGGCGGCGGTCACAGCGTCGGCCTGCGTGGTCAGCAGCCCGGCCAGGATCAGCGTGCCGCCGGGCGCCATCGTCGCGACGATGCTCGGCGCAAGCTCGATCAGTGGTTGCGCGAGGATGTTGGCGACGACGAGGTCGAACGGCCCCAGCGCGTCGTAGAGCGGATGGTCGACACCTTCCGCGACCGCCAGCCCGATCCGGTCGAGCGGGATGCCGTTGGTCTCGGCATTCTCGTAGCTGACCTCGATCGAGACCGGGTCGATGTCGGTGGCGAGCGCATGCGCGCGCGGCCACAGCGCGAGCGCGGCAAAGGCGAGCAGGCCGGTGCCGGTGCCGACGTCGGCGATCATGCGGTGACGCGCGCCCTGCCGCTTGAGCCGGTCGAGCATCTCCAGGCAGCCGGTGGTCGTATAGTGATGCCCGGTGCCGAACGCGCGCCCCGCCTCGATCTGGAAGACGGTCGCGTCGGCCGGGACTGCGTCGGCGTGCGCCGCGGTGTGAACGTAGAAGCGGCCGGCGCGGATCGGTTCGAGCCCGGCCTGGCTCAGCGTCACCCAATCCTGCGCCGCGACCTTCTCGATCACCGGCTTGCGGCGGCTTGCGGAGGGTGCGAGCGCGCGCACCGCGGCGATCGTCGCCGCATCGGGCTCGGCCTCGGTATAGGCCTCAAGCAGCCATTCTTCGGGCCGCGACTCGTCGGGCTCGAGCGTGTTGAGCACGGGCGGCTCGTCCATGCCCGGAAAAGGGTCGGTCGCCGACGCCAGCGCTTCGGCCTCGATGCGCGTGCAGGGCAGCACGATCTTCCAGCTGTCGCCGTCAGCGGACATAGCTTGCTCCGTTGACGTCGATCACCGCGCCGGTCGCCGATGCGGGCGCGTCGAGCGCGAGCCAGCGCACCGTTTCGGCGATCTCCGCCGTGTCGGCGACCTTGCCGAGCGGGATGTCGGCGAGCAGCGCGTCGCCGCCGCGGCTGGCGAGATACTCCTCCGCCATGCCGGTCATCGTGAAGCCGGGGCAGACCGCGAAGGCGAGGACGCCGTTTTTTGCGTGACCGCGGGCGATGCTCTTGGTCATCGCGACCATGCCCGCCTTGGACGCGGCATAATGCCAGTGGGCGGGTGAGTCGCCGCGATAGGCGGCGCGGCTGGCGACGTTGACGATCCGACCGCCGCTGCGGCCCGCCTGCGTAAAGTGGCGTACCGCGAGACGGCAGAGTTCGGCCGACGCGGTGAGGTTGATCCGCATCGTCCGCTCCCAGGCGGCGACCCAGGCGTCGTGCGTCATGTCGATCGGCGCGGCCTCGAAGATGCCGGCGTTGTTGATCAGCACGTCGATCCGCCCGTCGAGCCGGTCGAGCGCCTCGTGCCACAGCGCGTGTGCGGCACCCGGCTCGTCGAGATCGGCGGGGATGCGCGCATCGTCGCCGGGTCTGCTGGCGTGGCCGATCAGGCGAATGTGCGGCTGGTCGAGCGCGGCGGCTATCGCGGCGCCGATGCCACGGCTGGTGCCGGTGGCGAGGATGTGGATGCGGGTCATGCGCGCTCCCTAGCGCGGGAGCGACCCGTCACCCACCCCCGTGGGG
>Ga0302311_10001975_pt1 | contig 23672 bp, 24 predicted proteins | sample III_Palsa_N1_3_FD_200449 | JGI IMG/M metagenome (GOLD analysis project Ga0302311, IMG submission 200449) | Peat permafrost microbial communities from Stordalen Mire near Abisko, Sweden - III_Palsa_N1_3 | ecosystem: Environmental > Terrestrial > Soil > Palsa > Peat permafrost | place: Sweden... | reverse complement strand
TCTGCGGCGTGAACCGCGATGGCGAACTGGTGCACGTCGGCCGCGTCGGCACGGGCTTCGGACGCGACACCGTCGCCCGGATCCTGCCGAAGCTGAAGGCCATCGAGACCGACGAGAACCCGTTCAACGGCAAGACCGCACCAAAGAAGGCGGCGGGCGTCCATTGGGTCCGCCCCGAGCTGGTCGCAGAGATCCAGTACGCGGGCTTCACGGGCGACGGCACGCTGCGCCAGGCCTCGTTCAAGGGCCTGCGCGAGGACAAGCCCGCGGCCGAGGTGGAGGCGGAAACGCCCGCGCCGGCGTCGATGACCGAATTGAAGGAGCCGACCCCGACAACGATCCACACCAAGACCGTCATTCCGCGAGGCTCGACGCCGGTGATGGGGGTGACCATCTCGCATTCGGATAAGCCACTCTGGCCGGACGCCCACGACGGCAAGCCTGTGACCAAGCTGGAACTGGCGCAGTACTACGAGGCCATCGGCGAGTGGATGCTGCCTCACGTAAAGGGCCGGCCGTGCTCGATGATCCGCATGCCGGACGGCATCAACGGCGCGCAGAACTTCTTCCAGCGCCACGCGGCCAAGGGCCAGTCGGCGCTGATTACGGAGGTCGAGGTTTGGGGCGATCGCAAGCCCTACATCCAGTTCGACCGGGTCGAGGCGCTGGTCGCGGCGGCCCAGACCGGCGCGCTGGAGCTCCACCCCTGGAACAGCGAGCCCTTTTCCCCCGAGCAGCCGGGCCGCCTGGTGTTCGACCTCGACCCGGCCCCGGACGTCGCCTTCGACGTTGTGATCGCGAGCGCCCGGGAGATCCGCGACCGCCTGGAAGATCTGGGCCTTGTCAGCTTCTGCAAGACGACCGGCGGCAAGGGTCTGCACGTGGTCACACCCCTTGAGGCGGAGGGCATCGACTGGGCGGTGGCCAAGGCCTTCGCGCGCGACGTCTGCAAGGTGATGGCCGCCGAGGCGCCGGACCGCTACCTGATCAACATGGCCAAGAAGGAACGCACTGGGCGCATCTTCCTGGACTACCTGCGCAACGATCGGATGGCGACGGCCGTGGCGCCGTTGTCGCCGCGGGGACGGCCAGGCGCGCAGGTCTCCATGCCGCTGACCTGGAGCCAGGTGAAGAAGGGCCTCGATCCCGCAGCCTACACCGTCCGCACGGTCCCGGCCTTGGTGAAGAAGCTCAAGGCCTGGGAGGACTACTGCGACGGCGAGCGGCCTCTCGCGAACGCCATCAAGCGGCTTGGCAAGGTCTGATGGCCCGATGGCGGTGATCAGCGCCGGCGTGGTCGTCTACCGCCAGACCGGACCCCGGCCCGAATTCCTGCTTGGCCATCCGGGCGGGCCGCTTTGGGCGCGCAAGGACCAGGGCGCCTGGATGGTCCCCAAGGGCCTCATCGAGGCGGGCGAAGATCCCGCCAACGCCGCGGTTCGGGAGTTTGAAGAGGAAACCGGGCTGACGTGTCCTGCTCTGGCCCAGCCCTTGGCGGCGCTCCGCCAGGCCGGCGGCAAGACGGTGCTCTGCTGGACCGCTGAGGCGGATCTCGATCTTTCAGCCTTCAGGCCGGGTCAGTTCGAGATGGAGTGGCCGCCGCGCTCCGGCAAGCGCGTGCGTTTCCCCGAGATCGACCGGCTGAGCTATTTCGCCGACGACGAGGCGCTGCGCCGCGTGCTGCCGTCGCAGGCGCCGCTGATCGCCGAGGTGCTGTCCATCCTGGGCGCGGCGGCCTGACGGATGCGGATCGCGACCTTCAACATCAACAACGTCAACAAGCGGCTGGCCAACCTGCTGGCCTGGCTGGCGCAGACCAAACCCGACGTGGTCTGCCTGCAGGAACTCAAGGCGGAGGACCGCGCCTTCCCGATCGCCGCCATCGAGGCGGCCGGCTACGGCGCGGTCTGGCGGGGGCAGCGCACCTGGAACGGTGTCGCCATCCTCGCGCGGGGTGCGACGCCGGTGATCACGCGCCGCGCGTTGCCGGGCGATCCCTCTGACGACCAGGCCCGCTATATCGAGGCGGCCGTAAACGGGATCCTGGTCGCGTCGATCTACCTGCCCAATGGCAATCCTCAGCCAGGTCCCAAGTTCGCCTATAAGCTGGCGTGGTTCGAGCGATTGATCGCCCACGCAGGTGACCTCCTGGCGGCGGGTGTGCCGGTCGTGCTGGCCGGCGATTACAATGTGGTGGCCACCGAAGCTGACATCTGGCCCGGCCACCACGAGCAGGCCAACGCCCTCCTCCAGCCGGAAACCCGGGACGCTTTCCAGCGCTTGCTGGACGCGGGGTGGACGGACGCGCTTCGCGCGCTTCACCCCGATGGACCGCTCTGGACCTTCTGGGGCTACCTGCGTCACCGCTGGGCGAACGACAAGGGCATGCTGCTGGACCATCTGTTGCTGAGCCCCGATCTGGCGCCTGCGCTGCGGGCGGCGGGGGTCGATCGCGATGTGAGAGGCCAGGAGGGCGCAAGCGACCATGCGCCGACCTGGATCGAGATCAATCGGGGCGCGCGTCGATCGCCGCGGACTTCGCCCACGCCTGCCGGCGCCCGGCGGCGGCGGCCATCACGATGACCGACCACCCCCGTACTCCGGACGGTCGGTATTTTGTCGCCCGCGGCCGCTTGTGGCGCATGGCGAACCCTTCGCTTTCAGCCGGCGAGCGGCAGCGTCTCGTGGACGCCCTGATGACGGCGCGGCGCGCGGTCCGCACGGCGCGTCTCGGCCAAGATGGCCCGGCTGAAGCCGAGGCCCATGCCGTTGTCGATCAGGCCAAGCGGGCGCTCGGCGAGCGCGGGCCTGTGTGGTGGACCGATGGCGCGCCCGACCTCAATCGCCACATGGCGCGCAACACGCCTTATGCGGCGTGGTTTGCGTCCTTGGCGCCGCCACGGGCCCCGTCGCCGGCGGCCGTCAGAGCATCGCCAGACGCGTCTTCCGCGTCGGCGGCGCGAACTCCGCGTCAATAGCGGTCAGGTCCTCTTCGGTCAGCTTCAAATCCAGGGCGCGGCGGTTCTCGGTGACATGAGCCACGTCGCTGGCCTTGGGGATGGCGATGACAGCCGGATCGCGCAGCACCCAGGCCAGAGCCACCTGGTATGGCGTCACCTCGTGTCGATGGGCCACGGCCGCGAGGGCGGGTGAGGCAGGCAGTCGGCCTTGGCCAATCGGGCTGTAGGCCATGGCCGGGATTTTGCGCTGGCGGAGTTGAGGCAGCAGGTCGAACTCGGCGCCCCGCTCTGTCACGTTGTAGAGGATCTGATCGGTGGCGCAGGCGTCTCCGCCGGCGCGGACCAGCTGCTCCATGTCGCCGTGATCGAGATTGCTGACGCCCCAGCGGCGGATCTTCCCCGCCCGGATCAGCGCCTCCATGCCCTCGACGGTCTCGCCGAGCGGCACGGACCCGCGCCAATGCAGCAGATAGAGATCGAGATGGTCTGTTCTGAGGCGCTGGAGGCTGGCTTCACAGGCCCGCTCGATCCGGCCCCGCCCGGCGTTTTGCGGATAGACCTTGCTGACCAGGAGGACCTGGTCGCGAAGCCCTGCGAGCGCCTCGCCCAGAAAGGTCTCCGTCGCGCCGTCGCCATACATCTCGGCGGTGTCGATCAGGGTCATGCCGAGATCGATGCCCGCCCGAAGCGCCGCGGTCTCCAGGTTGCGCAGGCGCTGATCTTCCCCCATCCGCCAGGTGCCCTGGCCGAGCGCCGGCACGGGGGTGGTGTCGGGGAGGATCACGCTGCGCATCGGCGGCTCTTTATCCCGCGAACACGGAAGGGCGCCAGCCCGCCTGTTGCGGGACCGGCGCCCGTCAGGGCCCGACTACGCAGCGAATTCCGCGATCATCTTCGAGCAGAAGGCCGGCAGGTCGTCGGGCTTGCGGGAAGTTACGAGCCCGCGGTCGACAACCACTTCCTCGTCCACCCAGTCGGCGCCCGCGTTGCGCAGGTCGGCCTCAAGCGACGGCCAGGAGGTCATCTTGCGGCCATCGATGGCCCCGGCGTTGATCAGGGTCCAAGGACCATGGCAGATCGCAGCGATCGGCTTGTCGGCTTGCGCGAACGACCGCACGAAATCGACGGCGCCCGTGTCGATCCGCAAGGTGTCGGGGTTGGCGACGCCGCCGGGCAGGACCAGGGCGTCGTAGTCAGCGGCATCGACGGACGACAGGACCTTATCGACCGCGACCTTCCGGCCGACCTTGTCGTGCTCCATGCCCTGGATTTCGCCCGCCTTGAGCGAGATGACGTCGACCTTGGCGCCGGCGGCTTTCAGCGCCTGGACAGGCGTTTCCAGTTCGGATTGTTCAAAGCCGTTGGTGGCGAGGACCGCGATTGTGCGGCCGTTCAGGTTCTGGTCGGTCATGGCTGCATCTCCTGTCTGTGCCCGTCAGCCTTGGCTGCGCGGACGAGGGCTCAAAGAATGTGGAGGGCTAGGGTTGCCCGGCGCCGCCGGCCGCGCCGTAGACTTGGCCGGTGGCGTAGCTGGCGTCGGCGTCGGCAAGCTGGACGTAGATCGAGCCGAGTTCCGCTGGTTGGCCGGGGCGGCCCATGGGCGTCTGGCCGCCGAACTTCTCCAGCTTTTCCATGCTGGCGCCCCCGCTGACCTGCAGCGGCGTCCAGATGGGACCGGGGGCGACCCCGTTCACCCGAATGCCCTTGGCGGCGAGTTGCTTGGCGAGCGACTTGACGAAGTTCATCGTCGCCGCCTTGGTCTGGGCATAGTCGTAGAGGTCTGGCGTCGGGTCATAGGCCTGCTCCGACGTGGTGGCGATGATGGCGGACCCAGGCTTCAGGTGCGGCAAGGCCGCCTTGATGAGCCAGAACGGCGCGTAGATGTTGGTCTTCATCGTGGCGTCGAAATCCTCGGTGGAAATATCGAGGATCGAGTCGTGCGCCTGCTGGCGGCCGGCGTTGCTGACCAGGATATCGAGCCCGCCCAGGCCGCTGATCGCCTGGGCCACCAGGTCATTGCAGAACGCCTCATCGCGCAGGTCGCCAGGGATGGCGACGCCGACGCGTCCCTCGGCCTCGATCAGGGCGATCACCTCGCGGGCGTCGGGTTCTTCGGTCGGGAAATAATTGATCGCCACGTCCGCGCCCTCGCGGGCATAGGCGATGGCGGCGGCGCGCCCCATGCCGGAATCGCCGCCGGTTATCAGCGCCCGGCGGCCCAGCAGGCGCCCTGATCCGCGATAGCTGGTCTCGCCGTGGTCGGGCCGGGGATCCATTTGGCTGGCCAAGCCCGGCCAGGGTTGCGACTGCCTTTTGAATGGGGGCTTGGGAAATCTGGTGGTGGGGTCGGTCAGGGGCGAGGCGCCAGCCGCAGGCGACATCGTGTCATGGCGGGCCATGGGCTTCTCCGGGTGATCGCAGTTCTGAAAGAATGGGTCGTGGCAAAACGACGAGCGCCCGTTTTTGTTGCGGCCCCGGCGGTCGTGGTTAGCGCAGCTGACTGTCCTTGCTGCCTCGGCGGTTGATACCGACCAGGACGATGCGGCTGTCCCGGCCGGACTGGCAGCTCACGCAGGTCCGCGCCCCGGGCAGGGCCTTGCGGCGCGCTTCAGGGATATCGTCGCCGCATTCCACGCAGTGCTCGGCGCCCTCGCCAACCGGCAGGCGGGCGCGGGCGGTCAGCACGCCATCGGTGATGGTGTCTTCGATCTGGTCCAGAACGGCGCCTTCATGCGCCCAGCCCGTCGCCATGTCCTCTCCATAGGTCCGTCGTGTTGCAGATCTAAATAGGCGGCGCCGGCGCGATCCAAGCTGAGCTTTCGGCAGCTTGGGCGGGCGGGCTTTCCAGCAACGCTCTGATCCCCATCGAGAAAAGCCTGATGGAGGCGAACCCGTGACGCCTGGCGGCGTTGACACCGAGGTCATCGTCAATTGGATTGCCCGTGTCAGACGTTCTTGAGCCTTCCTCAGCCTTGCATAGCCGGCCGCCTCCGGCCGCGTCGCCGCAGGGACTGGCCGACCGGCTCGAGCTGGCGGCGATCGCCCTTGATCGCACTCGCATGCCTATGGCGGTCACCGACCCGCGCCAACCGGACAATCCGATCGTCCTGGCCAACCAAGCCTTTCTCGATCTGACCGGCTACAGCGCCGAGGAAGTGGTCGGGCGCAACTGCCGCTTCCTGCAGGGGGAGGGAACGTCGCCGGCCGTGGTTGCCGAGATCCGCGCCCGCATCGCCGAAGAGCGCGACTTCACCATCGAGGTGCTCAACTACCGCAAGGACGGCACGGGCTTTTGGAACCAGCTGCACGTCAGCCCCATCCATGACGACGACGGCAAGCTCCTCTACTTCTTCGCGTCCCAGGACGACGTTACCGAGTTTCGCAAGGTGCAGACGCTGGAGGCCACCGAGCACCGGCTGCTGAAGGAGGTCGATCACCGGGCGCGTAATGTGTTGGCCGTTGTCAACGGCATCGTTCGCCTCAGCCGTTCGGACAACGCCAATCTCTACGCCGCGGCAATTCAGCAGCGCGTGCAGGCGCTGGCCTCGGCACACACCCTGCTGGCCGACCGCGGCTGGCAGGAAGTCGAGCTGGAGCAGATCGTCCGCCAGCAACTCGACCTTCTAGCCTCCGATCGGATCACGGTGGCGGGTCCCGAGGTGAGGGTCTCCGCCTTTGTAGTCCAGCCGTTGGCCCTGGTGATCCACGAACTGCTGGTGAATGCGACGATGCACGGCGCGTTAGCTGGACCCGATGGCACCCTGGCTGTGCGGTGGCGGGGACTGGAGCAATATGGCGGCTTCGAACTCACCTGGGAGGAGGCGGCGCTCAGCACCCGTCCCGAAATTCGCCCCCCGGGGTTCGGCACAATGATGATGCGCGGCATGATCGAAAAGCAACTGCGTGGCCATGTGGAGCGGGCGTGGACTGATACGGGGCTTACCGTCACCATCACCGTTCCAAGCGGCCTTGAGAACCCATCGCCGCCTGCATGACGCGAACCCCTAACGACGCTGGACGTTCAAGGTGTTGAAAACAGAGGAGCTTGTGATGGCCGAGCTGTCGTCTAAATCGCGTAACAAACTCCCGCCCAAGGATTTCGCCGAGCCAGAAAAGCGCGCCTATCCTATCGAGGACAAGGCCCATGCCCGCAACGCCAAGGCGCGCGCCAGCCAACAGGTCAAGGCAGGCAAGATGTCCAAGGCGGAAGAGGGCAAGATCGACAAGAAGGCCGACAAGGTTCTCAAAAAGTAACGCGGCGGCGGCCCGTCTGATGTCTTTAGGCCTTGGCGGATCGCTGCGTCGCCGCAGTCCACACGGGCGCCGGTCCTCTGGCGACTGGCCTTCGCTGCGTTAATCCCAGCTGCCCAATGGCCTCCGTGCCGTCGCTGAAGCCCCGCTTTTTGGAATGTTGGGGGCACGACATGCATTGCGCTGGTCTTGGCTGGACGTCATTCCCATGCAAACTGGTGGCCGAACAGTATGCGCGTTCGCACGTGAAGTTGGGCCATCCACAAGGCCGCATCGTCGAGGACAGTGATGGCTCTTGTTAAGACCTCGAAGATTTCGACCGCGGCGCCAAATCGGCCAACCGCGAAGACGATTCCGGCACCTGCGCCAGTCGCCCGCGCGCCTCGCGCGGCGCTGAGCCAGGACAAGCTTTCCGAGCGGCTGGCTGCGGCGACCGAGGAGCTTGCGGCGGGATTGACGGAGGCCTCCGCCGCTGCGGAAGAACTGCGCCGCTCGATGGAACAGATCGCTAGCGGCGCTGAAGAAGCCGCCGGGGGATCGCAGGAGCAGCTCGCCGCGATCAAAAGCGTCCTGGCCAATATGACGACGGCGCGAGGCCAAGCTGAGGGGTCGCGCAGGCGCACCGAAGCGTTGCAGGTGGTGCTGGCCGAGGCCACGGTGAAGGTGACCGGCTCGGTCAAGGCCATCGAGCGGAACGCGGGCCGTCAGAGCGCCTCCGTACAGGTCATTGCCGAGCTGGAGCGACGGGCCAAGGACATCGCCGAGATCACCCAGACGGTGAGCCGGATTTCGGATCAGACAAACCTCCTGGCCCTCAACGCCGCCATCGAGGCGGCGCGCGCCGGCGATCACGGCCGCGGCTTCGCCGTGGTGGCCGATGAGGTTCGCGCTTTGGCGGAGACGTCCGACAAAAGCGCCCAGCAGGTCCAGGGTCTGGCGGACGCAATCCAGACGGAGGTGCGCGCCGTTGCCGGGGCTGTCACCGCATCCGCCGAAACCGCGGTCGCGGAGGCCCGTGCGGGCTTGGCCGTCGTCGACATTCTGGAGACGGTTCGCGGCGACATGGGGCGCATCAGCCAGGGCAGCCATGACATTCTGACGGCGTCCCTTGAAGCCGAACGGTCCGCCATCGAGGCCCAGCGCGGCGCGGAGCAGGTTGCGACCGCCGCTGAAGAGCAGGCGGCAGGGGCGGCCGAGGCGCAGACCGCCATCCAGCAACAGGCCCAGTCCCTGGACCAGGGCCAACTGGCCGCCCAATCCATGGCGGCCATAACCGAGGAAATCCGCAAGGACCGGGCGGACGAGTCGGCCGCCGACCAGATCGCATCCGCCGCCGAAGAGCTGTCGGCGACGATCCAGGAGCTGTCCAGCGCGGCCAGCCAGATCATGGCCGCGGTCGACCAGATCAACAGAGGCTCGCAACTCCAGGCCGCGGCGACCCAGCAGACCTCCGCGGCCCTGAGTCAGATCGAGGGCAGTGCGCGCCTGGCCCAGAGCAACGCCACGACGGCTTCCGAGCGGGTGGGTTCGGCCGAGGAGGCTTTGTCGAAGGTGCGCGGCGCGGTCGAGAGCCTGATCGGCGGCGTGACGTCCTCGCTTGAGGAAACGCAGGCAAGCCTTGCGACCATCGTTCGCCTGGAGGGCGTCGGCCGTCGCATTCAGACCATCGTGGACGAAATCACCCTCGTAGCGGTGCAGACAAGCATGCTGGCGGTGAGTGGCTCCGTGGAGGCGGCGCGCGCCGGTGACGCTGGGCGAGGCTTTGCCGTGGTCTCCAACGACATCCGCAGCTTGGCGCGGGAGGCCTCCGAGAGTGTCGCGAAGATCAAGGACACGGTGACCGGCATCTTGGATCAGATCGCGTCCCTGCGCCGAGATCTGGAGCAGGTGGTCGCAATGGTCGAGATTGAAGTACAGACGAACCGCGCGATCTTCACCTCGCTTCAAACCCTAGACGATGAAATGGCGGCCCTGAAGTCCGCCAGCCAGGAGATCACCGACGGCGCCCAAGCGGTTCTCGCCGCCGCCACGGAGACAGCGACCGCCGCCCGCCAGATCGCGGCAGCGGCCGAACAGGCCGGCGCGGCGTCCCGTCAGGCCGCGACGGCGTCCAGTGAACAGGCCCGTGGGGCGGAAGACCTGGCGGCGGCCATCGAGGAAATCGCCTCCCTGGCGGATGAGCTGAAGCGGCAGAATGGCTGATCCCGCTCAGGCCCTGGCGGACAGTTCGGCGCCGACCCGCCGGTTCCTGACGTTCCGGTCGGATGGGGCTCTCTACGCTCTGCCGGCGGAGGAGGTCTCGGAGATCATCCGCATACCCCCGGCGGCGCGGGTACCCCATGGACCGCCAGGTCTGTTGGGGGTCGCGAACCTGCGCGGCGTTGTCCTGCCGCTGGCCAGCCTGCGCGGCCTGCTCGGCAAGCCGGAGGTCGGCGTGACGCCGGCATCGCGGGCGGTCGTCCTGCGGGGCGCCGCACCCGTGGCGCTGGCGGTGGACGCCGTGGCCGCCTTGGTGAGCGTGGATGCCGACCGCGTCGAGACCCGACAGGTCGAACTCGCCGCCGCCGAAGGCGAGCGGCTGTCCGGCGCCTTTCAGGCCCAGGCATCGGGGGAGGTGGCCAAAGTCTTGGACGTCCGCGTTCTGCTCGACGCGGCCTTTGTCCCGCGCGCGCAGCCTCAGCGGGCGTCCGGTCCGGCGATGAGCCGCGATCAAACCCAAACCGGCGCTGCCAGGGATCAGCGCCAGAAACTGGTTACGTTTGAAGTTGCGGGCCAGGAATACGGCCTCGATCTGGCGGTCGTGCAGGAGATTGTGCGCGCACCGGACTCTGTCGCGGTCGTGCCCCGCGCCGAAGCCGTGGTGGTCGGCGTCATGGCATATCGCGATACGCTGTTGCCGCTGATGTCCCTGCGCGGTCTGCTGGGGTTCGGTCCTGACGCTGGCGGCAAGGACGAGCGAAAGGTGGTGGTGACCACGGTGAACGGCGTGCTCGTGGGCTTGGTGGCCGACCGCATGCGGGCCATCGTCCCGGTCGAGCCGGAACGCCTTGAGCCGACGCCGCCAATGCTGGCCGCGCGGACCGGCGGCGAAGCCAGGGTCAGGGCGATCTACCGCAGTGAAGATGGGCGGCGACTGATCTCGGTGCTGGCGGCCGAACTGCTTTTCCGGGAGGACGTGATGCAACGGCTGGGCAGCGGACCGGGCGCAGCGCAGCTTGGCGCCGCCGAAGGCGATACTGAGCAAGGCGCGGTATTGAGGTTCCTAGTCTTTCGCCTCGGTGACGACGAGTTCGGCCTCCCGATCGAGACTGTTGACGAGGTCGCTCGCGTTCCCGAGCAGATCACCCGCATGCCCAAGACCCCGGCGTTTCTCGAAGGCGTGGTCAACCTGCGGGGCGTTGTTCTGCCCGTGGTGGACCAGCGGCGGCGGTTTGATATGCCGAAGCTGCAGGGCGCCGCCGGCCAGCGGCTTGTAGTGGTTCGCACCGAGCGCCATCGCGCCGGCTTGATTGTCGATTCGGTGTCGGAGGTCCTGAGCGCTTACGCGGACCAGGTTGATCCGGCGCCGGACCTGACCGGCCAGGCGACGCAACTTGTATACGGCGTCCTGAACCGGGAGAGCGCCGGGCGCATCGTCTTGTTGCTGGACCCCGCCGAACTCCTGACCCGCGCGGAGCGCGGGCTGCTGGAGACCTTTGAGGCCGAGGCGAAGCAGGCCGATTTGTGATTAAGCTGCTGGTGGTCGACGATTCCGCCTTGGTGCGGAAGCTGCTCGTTCAAGTGTTCGCCGCCGAAGCCGATTTCGAGGTTGAGGTCGCGCGAGACGGCGCTGAGGCGCTGACGCAGTTGGCCCGGTTTGGCCCGGACGTGATCACTCTCGACATCCACATGCCACAGATGGACGGCCTGGCGTGCCTGGACCGGATCATGCTGGAGCGGCCCACGCCCGTCGTAATGGTCTCCACCCTCACCGCCGACGGCGCGGAAACCACGCTGGAGGCGCTGCGATTGGGCGCCGTTGATTTCGTGGCCAAGCCAGAAGGGGCGGTCTCGCTTCGCATCCACGAGGTGGCGTCGGATCTGGTCGCCAAGGTGCGGGCGGCGGCAGGCGCCCGGCTGTCCTCCAGTCATCGCCTGAAGGAGCGCGTCCGCCATCGGATCGGCGGGGCGCCAAGCGTCCCGAGCTCGGCAGGTGGGGGGGAAGAGGACGAACATGCGCCTGCGACAGGACGCGGGGTGGTGCTGGTGGGCACGTCCACCGGCGGGCCGCCCGCGCTTGAGGCGCTGCTGACGCCTCTGCCGGCCGATTTCCCCTGGCCGATCTTGGTGGCGCAGCACATGCCTGCCACCTTCACCGGTCCGCTGGCGCAGCGGCTGGACCGGCTTTGCGCCGTGACGGTGGTCGAGGTCAGCCGACCGGTTTCGCTCGAACCAGGCCATGTCTATGTTGGGCGCGGGGACGCCGACATCATCGTCTCGCGCCGCGCCGGGGACCTGGTGGCCATGGCTGCCCCACCCTTGGCCAATTATCCTTGGCATCCAAGTGTCGACCGGCTCGTTACCAGCGCAATGGACCACACGTCGGCGACCCAGATCGTCGGCATCCTGATGACGGGGATGGGCAATGACGGGGCGCAGGCCATGACGCGGCTTCGCGAACAGGGGGGCAGGACCATCGCCGAGGCGGAGGACTCCGCTGTGGTCTGGGGCATGCCGGGGGAACTCGTGAAAGCCGGGGGCGCCGACTACGTGGAGTCTGTCGGTGAGATCGCTGCCCGTCTTCAGATGTTGACGCCCTGATGCCGCTGATCCGCAAAGGCGCGAACGATAAGTCCGCCGCGGACGTCGGTGCGCAAGGGGACAATGCGTCCCTCCTGCTGGGTGGCGACCGCGATCAGAGGTGGGCTGCCGCCCGGACGCTGGCGGACTATCCGGACGGCGGGAAAGCCTTGGCCGCCGCCTTGCCGAACGAGCAGGACCCGCGGGTCCGGGAGGCCATTCTTACGGGTCTGATCCGCCATCCCGGCGACGCCAGCGTCACCGCGATCCTCCCCTTGATCGGCTCTGACGACGCCAGTGTGCGGACCGGGGCCCTGGATGCCTTGCGCGCGATGCCAGAGGCGTTGGCGGCGCGGCTCGGCGAGGTGCTGGCGGATCCCGACCCGGACGTGCGGCTTCTGGTTTGCGACTTGGTGCGGGTTCTGCCTTCCACCGAGGCCAGCCGGACGCTCAGTGACCTTTTGGATCGGGAAACCGAACTCAACGTCTGCGCGGCCGCCCTTGACGCCCTGGCCGAGGTGGGGGGTCTGGAAGCGCGGCCGGCGCTGGAACGATGCGCCGAGCGATTTGCGGCCGAGCCCTTCCTCCGCTTTGCCGTCAGGGCCGCCCTCGACAGGATCGGCGCGCCCTCGCCGGAACCTCGTGGCTGAGCCGGAACCCGTCACACAGGAAGAGTTCGGCCGGCTGTGCGAATTCGTCTACCGGCGCACCGGAATGGTTTTCACCGAGGCCAAGCGCTACTACGTCCAGCGCCGGGTCAACGACCGCATGGCGGCCACCGGCGCCACCTCCTTCGCCAGCTACTTCGCGCGCTTGCGAAGCGACGTGAAGGGCGAGGTCGAGCAGTTCATCAACGCCTTCACGGTGAACGAGACCTACTTCTACCGCGAAGACCACCAGCTCCGGTGCCTGACCAACGACATCCTGCCGGCCCGCACCCGGGACAAGCGGAAGGGTGATCCCCTGCGCATCTGGTCGATCCCCTGTTCGACCGGCGAAGAGCCCTATTCCATCGCCATGTGGCTGTTGGACAACTGGCCGCAGGTAGATGCGTTCGACATCGAGATCATCGGCTCGGACATCGACACCAAGGTGCTCGAGGCGGCTGAAGCCGGCATCTTCGGCCGACGCGCGCTGATGCGGCTGACGCCGGACACCATCGACCGCTACTTCCACAAACTGGACGACGAACGCTGGATGATCCTGGACGACCTGCGCCAGTCCGTGCGGTTCACGCCGGTCAACCTGGTCGAGCCCGGCGAGACAAGGCCTCACGGCCAGTTCGATGTGATCTTCTGCCGGAACGTCCTGATCTATTTCGATGACGCCTCGCGCAGGATTGCGGCTGAAAACCTGTTCGACAACCTGGCGCCGGGCGGCTTCATCTGTCTCGGCCACACCGAGTCCATGAGCCGCATCTCGCCACTCTTCGACGTCCGGCGCTATGCTGACGCGATCGTCTATCAACGACCAATGGAGGGTGCGCGTGGCTGATATGACCAAGAAGCGCGTCCTGGTGATCGACGACGCCAGCCTGGTGCGGATGTATTACCGCGACGCCCTGGAGCGCGCGGGCTTTGAGGTCGATGAGGCGCTGAACGGGTTGGAGGCGCTGGAGAAGCTGCTGGCCGCGCCGGCCGACCTGCTCATTGTCGACGTCAATATGCCCCAGATGGACGGGTTCACCTTCCTCAAGGTCCTGCGCCGGCAGGACATCCCTGTGGCCTCGGTGCCTGCGCTCGTCACCAGCACGGAAGCCAAGCCGCAGGATTTCGCGGCGGCCCGAACCGCCGGCGCCAATTTCTATCTGGTCAAGCCGGTCGCTCCGGAGACCCTTGTGGAGCACGCCGCTCTCCTGATGGGGGTGGCGCGATGAATGAGTTTATCGCGCAGTTCCTGGTCGAATGCCGGGAGCTCGTCACCCAGGCGACGGACGACCTGCTGGCGCTGGAGGAGCAGGGCGACGACCGCGAACGCCTCGACAGCGCGTTTCGCGCCTTCCACACCCTTAAAGGCGCAGCCGGCATCGTGGACTTCGACGCCATGGGCCGCGCCCTGCATGCCGCCGAGGATGTCCTCGCCGCCGTTCGTTCGAACGCCGGCCAGGTGACCCCGCAACTCATCGGCGACGGCCTGACCTGTCTGGACCAAGTGTCCCAATGGTTGGACGCCATGCAAGTCGATGGCGAGATTCCTTCAGGGGCAGATGCCCAGGCCGACGCGGTGGTGCGCCGGTTCGGTCAGACGATCGAGGCGCCAGGCCCCAAGCCGGCGACCGGGGCCGCAGCTGCGCTGCATTGGGCCGGCGATTTGCAGCGCAGGCATGCCGACTTGGGAGCGCAGGCCCGCGCCGCGTTACGCTACGCGCCTGCGGCGGAAGCCTTCTTCCGCAACGAGGATCCACTCGCGACACTGGCCGAACTTCCAGGGCTACTCGTCCTTGAGATCGAACCTCCACCGTCACAGCCGTTGGAGACCTTCGACCCCTTCGTCTGCCAGCTGGTTTTCACGGCCTTGTTCAGTGTTGAGGCCGGCATCCTTCAAGACTTGCTCGCGGGGAAGACCGGCGCTGAGGCCGTCGCGCTTTCAGCCGGCCCGGATTCCGGCCTACCGCCCGTGGCGCGCAACCTGATCGAGGCCCAGCGGCTGCTGCTCGCCGATTCCAATGCCGAGCCCACGGCGGGCCGTACGGGCTCTGCCCTGCGGGTGGCGGCCAATGTGCTGCAAAGCCTGGGGCGAGTGGAGGAGGCTGAAAAGTTGGGCGCAATCGGGCGCGATGGCGCTTCGGCCGCCCTTGAGGCGATCCTGGAGGGTCGTTTCGAGGGGGCGAGCACGCCGGGAGCCGTCACGACGAGGTCTTCTCACGAGGCCACGCCACGCGCCTTGCGCGTGGATGTGGAACGGATCGACGCCTTGGTGAATCTCGCTGGCGAGCTCACCGTGGCCAAGAACGCGCTCGGTCACGCGGCGGCGCTTGCCATATCTGGGGGGGACCCAACAGCGCTTGGCGCGCTTCTGAAAGACCAGCATGCCCAGCTTACGCGGCTGGTGGCGGCGTTGCAGCGCTCGGTGTTGAACATCCGCGTCCTGCCCCTGCGCACGGTGTTCCAGCGCTTTCCACGGCTGGTGCGCGAGATGGTGGTGACATTGGGTAAACCGGCGCGCCTGGTGACGGAGGGCGAGGATACCGAGGCGGACAAGGCCGTGGTGGAGTCGCTGTTCGAACCCCTTCTGCATGTCCTGCGCAACGCCCTGGACCATGGGGTGGAATCCGCGGACGCCAGGGTCGCCGCCGGCAAAGCTCCAAGCGCCACCATTCACCTTCGCGCCCTGCGTCAGGGCGACCGGGTGATCGTCGAGGTGGAGGACGATGGCGGCGGCATAGATATCGCCAACGTGCGCCGTGTCGCTTTGGAGCGCGAGGTGGCGACGGCTGCGGTGCTCGCCGACATGCCGGACGGTGAGGTGGCGGATCTGATCTTCGCGCCGGGCTTCTCGACGGCCGCGGAGGTGACCAGCCTGTCGGGGCGGGGCGTGGGCATGGATGCGGTTCGGATCGCCGTCGAACGCATGGGCGGGCGGGTAACGCTGCATAGCCAGCCCGGCGTTGGGACGACCGTGCGGTTCTCACTGCCGTTCACCGTGATGATGAGCGCGGTCATGACCGTCGAGGCCGGCGGCCAGATGTTCGGGATCCCGCTAGAGGCGATAGAGCAGACCCTGCGGCTGCCACGCGACCGCATCTCGCTGATCGGCGCCGCACAGGCATTCGTGCTTCGCGACCGCACGGTGCCGCTGATCGATCTGGCTCATTCGCTGGGGCGAGGCGGGGGCCGCGACGAGGCGGCGTCCGCCAATATCGTGGTGACGCGGTCCGCCGGGCAATGGGCCGGACTGGAAGTCGATCGGGTCGGGGACCGAATGGACGTCATGCTTAAGCCGCTTGAGGGCCTCCTGGCCGGTATGAACGGAATCGCTGGCACGACGCTGCTCGGCGACGGACGGGTTCTGCTGATTCTCGATCTCCAGGCGTTGCTGTCATGAGCGTGCGACTAACGGATGATGGCCGCGTTGAACTTCATGGAGCCTGTCCGAGTGCGGATGCCGAGACGCTCCTGGCCTATCTGTCGGAAGCGAAGCGGACGGTGGACTGGCGAACGTGTGATACTGCCCATGCTGCGGTCGTGCAGGTACTGGTCGTGTCGCGCGCCGAGCTTCTAGGGCCGCCGCTCGGCGCGTTTCTTCGTCAGTTTGTAGAGCCAGCTCTAAAAGCGCAGTAAGGTGACGAGTGTGCGTTTCTAAGGCCTGTCCGTCGCAGTGGACGTGTTGTTGAGGACCGATGACTTACCAAATACTCATTGTTGACGACAGCAAGCTTGCTCGGATGGCTGTGATCAAGGCCTTGAACGCGCTACATCCCGACTGGACCCGTGTCGAGGCGACCAACGCCGAAGAAGCCCTGGCGCTCGCCAAGCAATCGCCGCCCGATATCGCCCTGGTGGATTTCAACATGCCGGGCCGGGACGGGCTGGCCCTGGCAGGCGATTTCCGGGCCTTGAACCCGGACATGCCGGTCGCGGTGATATCGGCCAACCTTCAGCAGGAGGTGGTCGCCCAGGCTAGTGAGGCAGGGGCAAGCTTCCTGCCAAAGCCGCTGACGCAGGATGCCCTGGAAGGATTCCTCGCAAGCGCGGTCGAACGACTGAAGGCGGCAGGCAAGTGAGCGGAGCCTTGGGCGATCTGGACGAGCTCGAGCTCGATGCGCTCACCGAACTGGTGAACATCGGGGTAAGCAAGGCGGCGCTGAGCCTGCGCGAGATGGTCAAGGAACAGGTGATCCTCTCCGTCCCCGAACTGCGTCTGCTCAGCCGAAACGAGGCGATTGGCATCCTCAGCGGGCAGGAGGGCGGTCGGCTGGTGGCCGTCCACCAGGTCTTCGAAGGCGATATCAACGGCCGGGTATTGCTGATCTTTCCGGAGACCAAGAGCCTTGAGCTGGTGCGCGCCGTCACCGGCGGCGAACTGCCGCTGGAGGACATCATCGAGCTGGAACAGGAAGCCCTGGCCGAGACGGGAAACATCATTCTGAACGGCTGCCTGGCCACCATCGCCAACCAACTGCAACGCACGCTGAAAATGTCTCTGCCCGAAATCCTGCGGGGCGAGGGACCTGAATTCTTCGAACTTGAGCCGCCGCCTGAATCGGGCCACGTGGTGATGTTCCTCTATATCAACTTCGCCATGCAGAAGCGCGACATCAAGGGCTACATCGTCATGCTGATGGACCTGCCGTCACTGGCGGCCCTGAAGGGTCTTTTGGCGGACTACATCCACCGCACCACGGGCGAACCGACTTTGGGCCATGACGCCGCCAGCTGACCATGACCTGACAGGAGCCCTCTGGGACGCGCTCGACAGCGGCCTGGTCGTGCTCGACCGAGACCTGCACATTGTCGTCTGGAACAGCTGGATGGCGAGCGCCACGGGGATTTCGGCGGGTTCGGCGATCGGACAGCGGCTGGCTGACCTGCCGCTCAGCGCCGGTGTCGACAAGCTATTGGCCGCGGTCACCTCTGCGCTGGAGACCGGCGCCTCGCGCCTCCTGACCCATTCGCTGCACCCGGCTTTGCTACCCTTGAAGACCCGGACGGGCCGCCGGCTCATTCACAATGTGACTGTGCGCCCCATCGGCGAGCGCCCCCAACGCCAGTGCCTGGTCCAGATCGTGGACGTCACGGTATCGGCTGAGCGTGAAGCGATCCTGCGTGACCGCCAGAACGCCCGGTACGACGCCGTCGTGCAACATGCCGCGGACCCGATCCTGACCATGGACGATCAGGGTGTGATCCAGCTGGTGAACGCCGCCGCAACCCGCGAACTTGGTTTCACGTCCGCAGAAATGCTGGGTCGGCCGCTCACCAGCTTCCTTGCGGACGCGGAGGATTGGGGGTTCGCCTGGGATCGCGTGGTGGCCGGTGACGAGGTCCATTGGCCTGTCGAGCTGGCGGTTCGCCGCAAGGACAAGACGCTCAGTTACGTTGACGCCTCGGCCTCGCGCTGGCTCAGCGAGGCGCGCGTCTTCGTCACCGCCATCTTCAATGACGTCAACGAGCGCCGGGCGGCGGCGGCCGAGTTGCGGAGCCTCAACGACACCTTGGAAGAGCGGGTGAAGGCGCGGACCAGCGATCTGGAGCGCGCCCATGAGCAATTGCGTCAGTCCCAGAAGATGGAGGCCGTCGGACAACTCACCGGTGGCATCGCGCACGACTTCAACAACCTTCTGACGCCAATCCTCGGCGGTCTCGACATTCTTCACCGGCGCGGGACCGCCGATGGGCGCGCCAACAGACTAATTGATGGCGCCCTCCAATCTGCCGAGCGGGCGAAGACGCTGGTGCAGCGACTCTTGGCGTTTGCCCGGCAACAGCCCCTGCAGACGTCTGCTGTTGACCTGGCTCACGTCGTCCAGGCGATGACGGAACTGGTTGGCAGCACGCTGGGACCCCGTATCCGACTGGTCACCGATATCGAGCCGGACCTGCCGAAGGCGCTCGCTGACCCGAACCAACTTGAAATGGCCTTGCTGAACCTGGCGGTGAATGGCCGGGACGCCATGATCGACGGCGGCACGCTGACGGTGAGCGCAAAAGCCGGGGTGGTGGACGCAAACCACAAACTCACTCCGGGCGCCTATGTCGTCTTGTCGGTTTCGGACACGGGGTCCGGGATGGATGCTGAGACGCTGGCCCGAGCCGTCGAGCCCTTCTTCTCGACGAAGGAGATCGGCAAGGGCACCGGCCTGGGGCTTTCGATGATCCACGGGCTGGCCGCCCAGCTGGGCGGTGCGCTTGAACTTTCAAGCGTTGTCGGCGTGGGGACGACCGTCGATATGTGGCTGCCGATCGCTGGCGAAGGCGCGCCGGTCGCGGCAGCCCTCGTCGAGGGGGTAGACGAAAAGGGTGCTGGTCTCGTCCTGCTCGTCGATGATGAGGACTTCGTCCGGGCCTCCACAGCCGAGATGCTCATGGACCTCGGCTACGAAGTCATCGAAGTGACTTCCGCCAAAGCGGCGATGCAACACCTCTCTGACCCACGGTTAAAACTCGTGGTGACGGACCATCTCATGCCCGGCATGACCGGGGCCGAGTTCGCCCGCGCCGTCCAGACCCAACGGCCAAAACTTCCGGTGCTCGTTATCTCGGGCTACGCGGAAGTGGAGGATCTGGCGCCCGATCTGCCGCGGCTGATCAAGCCGTTCCGCCAGAGCGAGCTTTCAGCGAGTCTCGCGGCTCTACGTTAGAGGTCGAGGTGGGAGTCGCAGATGAACCGATCCAACCGACGGTGGTTTTCCGCGTCTCCTCATGCCTCTAACGGCGTGCTGAGCAGGGTCATTCGTTAGGCGGACATTCCGCGGCGGGTTAGTCAGACCCGCTCGTAGGCGCCGACCAGGACGCCCTTGGCCAGGACGTGACCGATCATCGCTTCGACGACGGCGGAGCGGCCGGGCGGATGGTCGAACGCCAGCTTTCGGTCCAGGGCGAAGATCTGGAACGCATAGAGGTGCGGGCCGTGGCCGGTCGGCGGGTCGGGCGGCAGGTAGGCCGCCTGCAGGAAGGAATTGCGGCCGAGGTTTTCATCGAGGCCATGGTGGTGGGGACTTCGGAAGAGCCCCTCGTCGACCGAGGTGAGATCGGGCGGCAGGTCCCAAGCCAGCAAATGAACCAGGGGCTCGTGGCTCGGCGCGTCGGGATCCTCGACGATCAGCACAAGGCTCTCGGCGTCTTCCGGCGCGCCCCGCCAGGTCAGGGGCGGGGACAGCATCTCGCCGTCCGCGGTGAACCGGTCGGGGATGTCGCCGCCGTCGGCGAAGGCCGCGCTTTCCAGCGTGATGGTGTCGGGGGTCTGCGCGAAGCCGTCGTCCTCAGCGATAATCTTCTCGTAGCCGGCGCGCACGCCGCGCAGGGCGTGGCCGAGGCCGCGGGGCAGTTTCTCAAGCATGTGATTCTCCTGGCCAAAGGTTTCGGTGTGGTGGGTTTCCGCAAGAGGTCCCGGAACATTCAGACTTGGGCGCCCCACACCGTCGTCTGAGGCCCGGCCGCCCGTCGGTCAGGCCGAAGCGGCGGCGCCTGAGGGTGAGGCGTCCACCTTGTCTAGTCGGTCGAGGGCCTCGGCCAGGACATCCTTGTCACTGAGGAACAGAGCCGCAAACGGCACGGACTCGCAGCGGTTGGTGCCGTGGCCGGCCTTGGCGAGGATCAGGTCGAAGTTGGACACCGTCACCTCCAGATCGCCCGTGCGCCCGGCGGCGTTGGTCAGGCGCTTGGCGAGCTGATCGAGATCGAATTTCATCTGCCGGCTCCGCTCAATTGGGTCGCAGGACCACCTTGGTCCATTCGTTCTGGTCGTCGTGGAAGCTCTTGTAGGCGCCGGGCGCGTCTTCCAGTCCCAGCCGGTGGCTGATGATGAAGCTGGGGTCGATCTCGCCCTTCAGGATCCGCTCGAGCAGCGGGGCCAGGTACTTGTGCATGTTGGTCTGGCCCATCTTCATGGTCAGCCCTTTGCCGAAGGCCGCGCCGAACGGGACCTTGTCGAGGAAGCCGCCGTAGACGCCGGGGATCGATAGGGTGCCGCCCGGCTTGCAAGCGAGGATCGCCTCCCGCAGGACGTGGGGTCGGTCGAAGCTCAGCTTCAAGGTCGTCTTGACGAAGTCCAGGACGTTGTCGACGGCGCAGCCGTGCGCCTCCAGGCCCACGCAGTCGATGCAGTGGTCGGGGCCGCGGCCCCCGGTCATTTCGGTCAGGGCTTCGTTGACCCGGACCTCCTCGAAATTGATGACGTCGGCGCCGGAGGCCTTGGCCATTTCCAGGCGGCCGGGCCGGTGATCGACGGCGATGACGCGCTCGGCGCCCAGGAGGAAGCAACTCTTGACGCAGAGCTGGCCCACAGGGCCCAGGCCCCAGATGGCGATCGTGTCGCCCTTCTGGATGTTGCAGTTCTCGGCCGCCTGGTAGGCCGTCGGGAAGATGTCGGAGAGGAACAGGACCTGTTCGTCGTCGAGGCCGTCGGGGATCTTGACCGGACCGACATTGCCGAACGGGATGCGGACATATTGCGCCTGGCCCCCGGCGTAACCGCCCATCATGTGCGAATAGCCGAACAGGCCCGATCCGGCGTAGCCGTAGAGCGCCTCCATCATCGGCGCCTTGTCTGACGGGTTGCTGTTCTCGCAGGCGCTGAAGAACGATGACTTGCAGTGGCGGCACTGGCCGCAGGCGATGGTGAAGGGGTTCACCACCCGGTCGCCGACCTTCAAGTTTGTGACCTCGGGGCCGACCTCGACCACCTCGCCCATGAACTCGTGGCCCAGGATGTCGCCGGACACCATGGTCGGGATGACCCCATCGTAGAGGTGCAGGTCCGAACCGCAGATGGCGGTCGCTGTGGTCTTGATGATGATGTCGTGCGGATTGACGATCTTGGGGTCGGGCACAGTGTCGACGCGGACGTCGTGCTTGCCGTGCCAGGTTACGGCGCGCATCGGGATCTCCAGGGGTTAGGGGCGGACACGCCCGATCAGCGGGTTTCGGCGGCTTTGGCTTCGTCCGAAGCGTCGGCCTTCTTGAAGCGGGGCGCCGCGCCGGCTTCGTACTCGGTCGTGGCGATCTCGCCGGTCTCGAGCAGCATCTTCAGCCGCCGCAGGTCGCGGTGGGCCTGCTGGCCGGGCTCCTTCTGGAACAGCGTGGCGACGACCTTGCCAAGCGCGCCGCCGGGCGGCTCGTAGACAATGGTGGCGTGGATTTCGCAGCCGCGGTCGCCCGGCGCGTCGCGGAACTCGACCCGGCCGTGGTTCTTCACCTCGGCGTCCGGGCCGGTTGTCCAGGCCAGCAGACGGCCGGGCTCTTCCTCGGTGATGACCGAGTCCCATTCCACCGAATGGCCGGCCGGCGCCTCGACCACCCAGTGGGACCGCTTGTCGTCGAGCACATCGATGCGTTCGATGTTCTCCATGAACCGAGCGAGGTTCTTGAAGTCGCGAAAGAAGGCGAACACCTCCTCCCGCGGCTTGCCGATGGTGACGGCGCGAACGGCCGTGGCATCGTCGCTCTCGCGGTCCTTCATGTGCCGGCGGGCGTCGTCAGGCACGGTGTCGCTGGAGATCATCACGTGGTTCCTACTGCTGCTTGCCGGAGCCGGGCTCGGCCATGCCGCGGTGCATTTCGGCGAGCTGGGACTGCGGGGTGATGGCGGCGACGGCGGCCTGGACCTTATTCATGAAGCCGGCGACCACATCGCCCTCGCCCTTCATCATGGCGTCGAAGCCGGTCTTGGCGACCTTGGCGGGGTCGGCCTTCTTGCCCTGGCCGACCTTGGTGTCCATCAGGTCGGCGCGTTCGAAGAACTCAGTGTCGACCGGGCCCGGCATCAGGCAGGTGACCGAGACGCCGGTGTCCTTCAACTCGTTGCGCAGGGCGAAAGAGAAACTGTCCACGAACGCTTTGGAGCCGTTGTAGACGGCCTGAAAACTGCCGGGCATCAGGCCGGCGATCGAGCCGGTGAACAGGATGCGGCCGCGGTCGCGGGTGCGCATGCCCTTGGCCAGGTTGTGCACCAGATAGAGTGTGCCGGTGATGTTGGTGTCGACCACATGGCGCGCCTGCTTCCAGTCTTCGTCCAGGAAGCCGTGACCCAGGCCATGGCCGGCGTTGGCGCAGAGGATATCGACCGGTTCGTCGCCAATCATGTCCAGCAGCTGTTGCACGCCCTCTTCGGTGGAGAGGTCGGTCTGGACAGCGCGAACTTGGGCCCCAAGGCTCTCGAAGGATTGCTTGGCCTCGGCGATCGAAGCCTCGTCGGCGGCGATGGCCAGGTCATAGCCGTGCTCGACGCAGAGCTTGGCCAGCTGGTAGCCGATGCCAGAGGATGCGCCGGTGACAACGGCAAGCGGACGCGGGGTGGGCATGGGTGCGATCTCCGGATGAAATCCGTTAACCGCTCTGCCCGTGTGGCGTTCCGCCAGGCGGCGATTATTCTAGCTTAGCAATGGGTTAGGTCGAGTGCGCGACGTTCGCCGCACGTCTTTCGCTAGGCTGGGGGCCAGCGGACCGGCCAGTCGTCCATGTCTTTGCGGAGCCTTGCTTGGCCGTCGGAACCAATCGCTTTGCCAGCGCCTCCTAGGAGACAAATCCAGGAGGATCCCATGTCCATTCTCGACAAGGCCATCGCCGCCGTCACCCCGCCCGTCAGCGACGAAAAGCGCGCTGAAGCCCATGCCAAGGCCCGCGCCGCCGCTGAGCCGGGCGACTGGCTATCCCAGGTGCTCGATCACCACGAGCAGATCGATCAGGCGTTCGCCGCGACTAAGGCCGCCTCGACGGCCGAGGCGCGTCGACGCGCGCAGAAGAAGCTGGGCGCCTTGCTCACCGGGCACTCCATGGCCGAGGAGGCGGTGATCTATCCGGCTCTGGCCCAGTCCGGAAAGCAGGGCCACGCCAACACCGCCTACACCGAGCAGGTCGCCGCCAAGCAGCAGATGGCGGCGCTCGAGATGATGGATCCGATGAGCGAGGACTACCTCGACAAGCTCGGCCACCTGGAAGGCGCGGTAAAGACCCACGTCTACCAGGAGGAAAGCGACTGGTTCATCGACATGAAAAGGGACGCGCCGCCTGATGCCCAGACGCA
>Ga0302311_10001969_pt1 | contig 23691 bp, 18 predicted proteins | sample III_Palsa_N1_3_FD_200449 | JGI IMG/M metagenome (GOLD analysis project Ga0302311, IMG submission 200449) | Peat permafrost microbial communities from Stordalen Mire near Abisko, Sweden - III_Palsa_N1_3 | ecosystem: Environmental > Terrestrial > Soil > Palsa > Peat permafrost | place: Sweden... | reverse complement strand
AGGCCCGTTCTTCGAGGGCCCCGCTGTCCGTCCCCGGGATTGGTCCGCCCCCTGCCGTCGCGGGTTCGCCGACCGTAGGCCAAGGACCCGCGTCCCGGCCCCCCGCCGCGCGCTGACCAGGCCTTCGTCGGCGAGCCGCTGATAGGCCTCGACGATCACGCCCCGCGAGATCCCCAGGTCATCGGCCAGCACCCGGGTGGGCGGCAAAGGCGCTCCCGCCTGCAGCCGTCCGTCGATGATGGCGGCTCGGACGGCGTCGGCCAGCCAGCTCGTCAGCCCCCGTGCGGGGGCCGACGCCGGACTCAGCTGCAGGAAATCCGCGCCGCCGACCCTAGCGTCCACGGCCCGCCCCGCCTGTCCCGATCATTGGTCCAGCATAAAGCCGCTATCTTGGCCCTGTTAATCGGACCATCAAGCCCGTAACTTAGCGTCGTGCCAGCTCCTCACGTTCCCGCCGCCACCATCGTCGACGCTGCCGGACCCGCCCAGGATCCCGCGCGTCACGCTCTCCCCGCTCCCGCTCCCGTGGCCGGACCGCTCACGGGGGTGGTCGTTCCGTCCGTCTCGCGGCGAGGAACGGTGACCGGGGTAGCTGCCGGGGCCTCGGCCATGGTCTGCGTGGGCGGCAGCGTCGCGGTTTCCTCGGTCCTCGCGCGGGCGCCGGTCTTCACCGCCGAGGCAGTGCGTTATGCCCTGGCGTGCGTCATTCTTGTCCTGCTCGCGCGGGTGACCGGCCGGCGGCTGAGCCTGCCGCGCGGCGCCGAGTGGCTCTGGCTATCCGGTATCGCGGTGACCGGCCTGGTCGTGTTCAACATCGCGCTGGTGGAGGGGTCACAGCACGCCGAACCCGCCGTGCTCGGCGTGGCGGTGGCCAGTGTTCCCTCGCTGCTGGCGGTGATCGGACCGCTGCTCGAAGGCTCCCGTCCGCGCCCGTACCTGGTGGCCGCCGCCCTGGTGGTCACCAGCGGTGCCGCCCTGGTCCAGGGGGTGGGCCGCACCGATGCCCTCGGCATCGTCTGGGCCGTCGTGGTTTTCGGCTGCGAGGCCGCGTTCACCCTGCTCGCCATACCGGTCCTAACCCGGCACGGCCCATGGGGGGTCTCGGTGCACGCCACCTGGATCGCCGCGCTGATCTTCGTCGTCCTCGGGATGACGCGAGAAGGGCCGGCCGCGGCCGCCCAGCTGACCCGGGCGGACTGGCTTGCCGTCGGTTACCTTTCCGTCGCGGTCACGGCGGCGGCCTTCGTCATGTGGTATTCCAGCGTCAGACGGCTAGGCGCCAGCAAAGCGGGGCTGCTCACCGGCGTGGCGCCGGTGGCCGCGGCGGTGACCGGGGTCCTGCTCGGCGCCCCGGCGCCCCGGCCGCCGGTCTGGGCGGGTATCGCCGTGGTCGCGGTCGGCCTGGCCCTGGGCCTGCGGGGCGCCGCAGCGAGGAGAGGCTTATGCACTTCCAGCATTCCGGTGACATCTGGCGTGACTTCCCCGCGCTGGTTCCCGGGGTCCTGTACGCCGAGGGGATTACCAGCGACGTCTCGACGGGGTCGGCGGCTGACCGGTTCGCCGCCGTCGCCACGGCCCGGCTGGCGGCCGGGTCGGAGGGCGAGCTGCCGGAGATACAAGCGTGGCGGCGCGCGTTCGCGAGGATGGGGCTGAAGCCGACCCAGTACCGCTGCGCCGCGGAATCACTGCTGCGGCGCTTCCGCAAGGAAGGCAGCCTGCCGCGGCTGCACCCTCTGGTCGACCTGTGCAACGCGGTTTCGATGGCCTTCGCCATCCCGGTCGCTGTCCTCGACGTCGCCGCCATCACCTGGCCGCTCCAGGTAAGGTACGCGGCCGGCGACGAGGACTACCTGACGTTTGGCGGGGAGACGGAGCACCCAGCCGCCAGTGAGGTGATCTTCGCCGACCAGGCCGGACGAGCCCACGCGCGGCGCTGGACGAACCGGCAGAGCGGCCTGTCCGCGGTCCAGGACACGACCACCGCGGTCCTGATCGTGGCCGAAGCGCTGCACGACTCGGCCGCCCGGGACGTGCCCGAGCTGATGACCGCCATCGCCGCCGAGCTCGCGACCTGGTCCTTCCCGTCTCCGGCCGCGGTGCTGACCCCGGCCGTCCCGCGCTTCACCTTCGGCGCCTAACCATCTCCGGGAGCGTCCCTTCGGCCAGGCCGACGTGGGGCCCGGTCACGCCAGAGCGGTCACCTCAAGCGAGCCGGCCCGTGTCAGCTGCGCGTACTCCGCTTCCTGGGTGGCCTTCGGCTGGCCGGCCCGGCCGCGATAGCGCTCCGGCGTGATCGTGCCGCGGGCGTAAGCGCTGATCGCCGCGGTCGCCTCGTCCACGCCGAGCGGCCCGTAGTAGAGGCCGTGCGGCAAGATCACCAGGTTGGCGGCGAACCGATGGCCGCCGACGTGCGTGGTCTCCCAGACCTGCCCTGGATGCCGGGCGGTCAGGGCCTGAGCGAGCGGGGCGCCGAAGCGCGCGCAGCAGGCGCTGCGCCGCCCGTGCGCGCAGACCAGGAAAACCGGCTCGCCAGCCGGCCGCCCGAACGCCAGCGGTATCCCAGTCGACAGCTCTTTCAGCTCCAGCTCGGTCAGCCCGGCCGATCCGGCGGCTAGCTCCCCGCACCTGAGCCAGGGTCCGGTTCCTGCGGTCCAGCCGACGAAGACACGGCGCACATCGTTCGCCGTCCGGCGTCCGGGCCTGCGGATCATTTGAACGCGGATGCCGAGAGCGTCGGCCGTCCTGACCATGGCGTCAAGCGGCGCGGGCAGCGCGGTCTCCGTCGGTTCGTGCGGCCACGGTCCCGGATGCTCGATCAGCAGCCATGCCCTGGATGCCTCGGGTGCCGATGCCATGGAAGGCTCCGTCCCGTCATGACACTCCGCACCGTGTTCGCATCCAGCGGCCACGCTGGTTACCCTCCGATCCCTCCGACCCCGGTTTTGCTCCTTCTCATGCTAGTTGCCACAACTAGCGACCATGCCTCGCGACTCCACGAAGAAGGAGTGCGCCAAGATGACCATGTGATTGCGCTCCATTGGACGCTGACTATCGTCGCTACCCCGGGTTGTCGCGCAGCCGTGCGCTTAGCGGTCAGCACAGCCGGCCACTTGCCCGCCATTTACGGACATAAGCGGCAAAAACCACGTAATGGATCCGGGCTCCGCGGCGGATCGGGTGCACGGGGTCGACACTCCGAAATAAACTGAGTTTCCGGCGTGTCGCGTGCCAGGATTGCGGTATGAGCGTGAACGCGGAGCTGGTGAAGCTGATGGGACCGCAGCTGGAGCTGCTGCTGCCGGCGCTGGATGAAAGGTCCCGGCGGCTGACGCTGGCGTCGGTGGCACTCGCGGCCGGCGACGGCGGGATCGGCGCGGTGGCCAAGATGTCCGGGGCGTCGTGGCAGACGGTCGCGGACGGGGTCGCGGAGCTGCAGTCGGGTCAGGCCGCCGCGCCCGGGCGGGTCCGGCGGCCGGGCGCGGGCCGCAAGAAGCTGGCCGAGACCGATCCCGGGCTGGTGCCCGCGCTGCTGGCGCTGGTGGAGGACTCCACCCGGGGGGATCCGGAGTCGCCGCTGGCGTGGACGACCAAGAGCGCGGAGAACCTGGCCGGTGAGCTGACCGGGCAGGGGCACCGGTGCAGCCCGCAGACGGCCTGGCGGCTGCTGCATGAGCAGGGGTTCTCCACCCAGGCCAACGCGAAGGTCACCGAGGGGCGGCGGCATCCGGACCGCGATGCCCAGTTCCGGTATCTCGCCGCGCAGGCCAGGGAGCACCTGGCGGCCGGGCAGCCGGTGATCAGCGTGGACGCGAAGAAGAAAGAGGAGATCGGCGAGTACGCGCAGGCGGGACGGGAATGGCGGCGCAAGGGCGACCCGGTGAAGGTCCGCGACCACAGCTTCGCCGGGGAGGGCGGGCACGCGATCCCGTACGGGGTTTACGACGTGGCCGCGAACACCGGGTTCGTGAACGTGGGGACCGATCACAACACCGCGGCGTTCGCGGTGGAGTCCATCCGCCGCTGGTGGGCCCTGGCCGGGCGGGACGCCTACCCAGAAGCCACCCGGCTGCTGGTCACCTGCGACGCCGGCGGGGGCAACGGCTGGCGGAACCGGGCCTGGAAGGCGGGGCTGGCGCAGTTCGCGCAGGACAGCGGCCTGGAGATCACCTGCTGCCATTTCCCGCCCGGGACCTCCAAGTGGAACAAGATCGAGCACCGGCTGTTCTCCCAGATCACCCTGAACTGGCGCGGCCGCCCGCTGACCAGCCACGACGTCATCATCAACACCATCTCCGCCGTAACCACCCGCACCGGCCTGAGGGTCACCGCCGTCCTGGACGAGAACCGCTACCCCACCGGGACCACGACCAGCGACGAGCAGATGCGCGACATCGAAGACCGCGCATTAACACGCCACCGCTTCCACGGCGAATGGAACTACACCCTTCTGCCGGTCCTGCGGGCCGCCCCGGACCCCCCGCCGCCACCCGCGCCGTCCGGCCCGGCCGCCGCGGCCCGCGCCGCCCTCGCCCCGGTCACCACCGCGCTGGCCAGCCCGGAGCTGACCGGCCTGTCCCGCCAGGACCTCGCCGCCCTGGCCGCCGCCCTCGAGCTGCCCGCCGCCGCCGCCCGCGAGCAGCGCCTGCACCTGGACCGCGGCCACTCCCGCCAGGCCCGCTCCGGCCCGGCCGCCCCCTTCAGATACCCCGTGGAAACCCAGCTGCTGGCCGCCATCTACCGCCACCGCCCCGGCATGACCTGTACCCATATCGGCGCGCTGCTCGGCGCCCACCACAGCACCATCGGCGAGGCCACCGCCGCCATCACCGCCCTGCTCGGCCCCGGCCACCCCGCCCTGGCACCCGGCCCCGTCCGCGTCCGCACCCCCGCCGGCCTGCGAACCTACGCCGCCACCGTCGGGATCACCATCCCGGACCCCCCGCCACGCACACGCCTCCGGAAAACACAGTAAAGCCTCGCGACACACCGCAAACACAACTTATTTTGGAATGCTTGCATAACGCACCGGATCCACCACGGAGCCCGGATCCACCACAGTAACCGGAGGCGTCTTTCGGGTTCTTGCCGCTTGCGTGGTCCCTGTGACCGCTGTGGTGCTGGCAGCCTTCGTGCTACTGACGGCGTTCTAGCGTGCGCCCCCGGCTCCAGCTAGCCCGGCTTCAGCTCGTCGATTGCCGCGCCAGTCGCGGCCCGGCCAGGTTCCGCGGCGTCAGCCTCTGCGGCCAGGCTGCTCCGGGCTTCAGGCCCCAGGCCGCGATCGCGAACATGGTCAACACGAACAGCAAGAACGTGATGACGTGCACGCTGGTGCAGTACAGGCAGATGCTTCCGATGATGAAAAGCTCCGCATAGAGCAGATAAAGCACGAAGCCGATACCGACCACGAGCGACGCTATCCGGAGCAAGTGGATCTCGCGCCGCGCCGCCCGCCAGGCCCACGGATTCATGATCACGACCGCCAACAGGAAGAACGCCAGCCCGAGCACGGCCACCGGAATACCGAACACGTACGACTGCGCGCTGGTTGTCACCTTGGTGCAGTCCACCAGGCCCTTGGTCTCCGAGCAGCCGAGCAGGGTCGACTCGGTGAAGTGCGCGATCGTCAGGTATATCGACACCCCCAGGCCGGCCAGGGCGAGCGCGAACGTAACGAGCTGCAGCCACACCGCGGGTCCGGTCCCGGCGGCCCTGGTATCCAGACCGTCCCCGGCGACCGCTCGCCCGCGCGATCCGCCGGCCGTCTTGGCCGTGACGCTGCCCTTGGCCGCGGGACCGTTCTTGGTGGCGGGACCGTTCTTGGTGGCGGGACCGTTCTTGGTGGCCACACCGTTCCCGGCCGCCACGGCGTTCCTCGGCGCGGCGCCGTTTCCGTTCTTGACGGTCCCGTTCTTGGTGGTGGCCCCGTTCCTGGCCGCGCTGCCGTTTGTGCTCGCGCCGCCGTTCCTGCTCGCGCTGCCGTTCCTGGCCGGGGCGGCTTGGGCGCCGCTTCGTGCGTTCCGGGCGCGGCTTGACTTCGAAGCTGTCATAAGAGCTTCGCCTCCGGTGGGTTCACGGCTGCTTTACGCGGTCCTGTGCTGGCCAGCCGGAGGCCCGCCACGTGACCGGTACCTGCCGCCAAAGTGTACCGTGCCGGTCACGGCCACCGGCCTGAGCGTTAGCTGCCGGCTAGCTGAAAGTCAGATCTTGCTCTCCAGCGACTGAACGACCGAGGTGCACGCGCTGGCGGGCTGGTTGCCCGTCATGTTGCAGATCGCGGCGGTGATGTAGTTCGCCGTGCCGTCGACGGCCTTGGCGACCGGGCTGCTCGGGTTGCTCAGGTCCGTCGCGATCGTGCTCCAGCTGAGCCCGGAGAGCACCTGCGGGTTGTAGCTTGCCCCGATGATCAGATCCTTGTTGCCGAAGTCGATGAAGGGTATCGCGCCCGCCTCGGTGGTATAGGGCGCAGCGTCAAGCTTGTCGATCAGCGTGTTCTGCGCCGCGGTGGGCGTCTGCAGAGTGGTATAGCTGCCGTTAGAGGCATCCGGGACATTCGTCTGCATCTCGACCGGCGTGAACGTCAGGTACTTGCTGGTGTACTTGGCGTTGACGAACGTCCAGGTTGGCGTCGACGGGTAGGGCTCGGCCTCGCCGGCGCCGTTCTTGATCCCGGAGTGCACAGTAGCGAGCCCGGAGAAGGTGCCGAACCGGTTCAGGGCGACGATCATCGACCAGCGCTCAGCGGCGCAGTAGGGGCAGTACTCGGCTCCCATGTAGAGCATCTCGGGCTTGCCGCCGGACGTCAGGGCTGTCCCGCCCTTGATCGTCTGGGGCGTATCCGAGACCGCGCCGTTGCCGTCTCCCACCGAGTTAAAGGTGCTCGCGGGCACGCTGGTGACCTTGGTGACCACGCTGGCCAGGGCCGAGCCGGTGGGGCCGTTCGCCGACGAGGTGGTGGGGGGCTTCGAGGGGCTCGAGCTCGCCTTGATCACGATGAAGGCCACGATGACGATGATGACGGCGAGGATGCTGCCGCCCGCGATGAGAATCCGCCTGCGCTGCTCGGCCCGGCGGGCCGCCGCACGCTGCGCGGCGATCTTCTCCCTGCGGCTGCTGTCGACCTTGGTTCTGCTTGCCTTGCCCATGCTCGCTTCGTCCAGCCCTTGCCTCAGCCAGCCCGTGATCAGACCGCACGTCGCTGGTTCCAGTCCTGCGCTGGCGCACAGGAGTACTCTGTCATCCCGGTACCGCGCTCTATGTTAGGCGTTCAACCATACCGTCGCGCCCGCCTCCGCGGTCCGGTCCGGCAGTGGCGCCGGAACGCCGAGGTGCCGGCCCTCACGGCAGGTAGTGAGGGGGGTGCCGTGAGGGCCGGCGGCTCCGGGGCATGCGGCGCCCGAACGGCTGGTAAACGGGCGGGGCGGGACGGGTAACGTGGCAAGAGGTAAACGGCGAACCGCACCTGCCGATCCCCCAAGGAGCCCGACTTAGTATCGAGTGGCGCTCTCTATACGATCTAGATTTTTTCTGGATGAGCAGAACAAATCACTGTAACCTTGACAAAGACGCTCCGCCCTGGGGGGGTGGGCGCAACTTTGAAGTGGGTCCAGCGAGCGGAAGGTCGGCGATGCCATAGTGTTGCGCGTCGGCGTACTCGGTCCGGTGACAGCTTGGTATGGCGACCAGGAGCTGCCTGTGGGGCAGCCCAGGCAGCAAGCCGTCCTTGGCATTCTGGCGATGCGGTCCAACCGGGTGATTTCCCGAGGCGAACTGGTCGATGCGGTCTGGGGCCAGGATCCGCCCGCCAGCGCCGAGGGCGGGATCTACACCTATGTGGCGGGCCTTCGCCGCATCATCGAACCTAACCGGTCGCTGCGCGGGCCAGGCCGGGTCCTGGTCTCCTCCGGGGCCGGCTACGTCCTTCATCTGGTGCCGGGTCAGCCGGACGCCGTTTCCTTCGAGCAGCATCTGGGCCGGGCCCGCCAGCTGCGTAAGGGTGGCGACGCGGCCGGCGCGGTGGCCGAACTCAACTCCGCGCTCTCGCTGTGGCGAGGCATCGCGTTCGCCGGAGTGCCGGGGCCTTTCGCGGAGACCGAGCGGGTGCGGCTGGGCGAGCTGCGGTCCGCCGCCGCCGAAGAGCAAGCCGACGTGCTGCTTTCGCTAGGCCGGCATGAGGAGGTCGTACCTGACCTGACGGCGATGGTGGCCGATCATCCGCTGCGAGAGCGGATGCGCGGACTGCTGATGATCGCGCTATACCGCGGCGGCAGGCACGCCGAGGCACTGCGGATATTCCAGGAGGGCCGGCGCGTGCTGGCCGAGGAACTCGGTATCGATCCAGGCGCTGACCTGTCCCGCATTCACCAGCAGGTGCTGACGATGGATCCGGCGCTCAAGCCGGCTGACGCCGCGACGGCTCCAGGCGGAGGCGCCGATCCGCTGATTACCGCCCTTGAGCTGGATGACGGCTACCGGCGGCCACGTCATGAGGTCGCGGGCATTGCAGTACCCGCTCAGCTGCCGCTGGACGCGCAGGGCTTTTCCGGCCGCCGCGACGAGCTAGGCATCCTGCAGGACACGCTGTCCGCCCGATCGGCCGGCCCGGATGAAACGGTGCCGATCGTCATCATCTCGGGAACGGCCGGTATCGGGAAGACCGCCCTCGCCGTTCGTTTCGGTCGCCAGGTGGCGAAGCGCTTCGGCGACGGGCAGCTATACGTCAACCTGCGCGGCCTGGATCCGGGCACGCCGCCGATGGAACCAGCCGAGGTGCTGCGATTCTTCCTCGACGCCCTCGGCGTGCCGCCGCACCGGATCCCGGCCGGTACCGAAGGACGCGCGGCGCTTTACCGCAGCCTGCTGGACGGCAAGCGGATGTTGATCGTGCTCGACAACGCGCGCGATGTCGTCCAGGTGCGACCGTTGCTGCCCGGCGCGCCCGGCTCCCTGGTCGTGGTGACCAGCCGCAACGAGATGACCGGGCTGGTGGCCGCCGAGGGAGCGGTGCCAGTCACCCTTGACGTGCTCAGCGACGGCGAAGCGCGGGAGATGCTAGCTCGCAGGCTTGGCCAGGATCGGGCCGGGGCCGAGCCCGAGGCGGCAGACGAGATCATCTCCTGGTGTGCCCGGCTTCCGCTGGCGCTCGGCATCGCTATCGGGCGCGCCGCGGCCCGGCCCAAGCGCTCGCTGGCTGAGCTGGCCGCTGAACTGCGAGATGCCAGGAGCAGGCTCGACGTGCTCGAGGCCGACGCCGCCACTAACGTGCGGGCCGTCTTCTCCTGGTCCTACGACCAGCTCAGCGAGACCGCGGCGAGGATTTTCCGCCTCCTCGGCCTGCATCCGGGCCCCGACATCTCACTGTCGGCGGCGGCGAGCCTGGCCGGGATGACCCGGGCCCAGGCGGGTGCCGCGCTCCGCGAGCTGACCAGGTCCCATCTGGTCGCCGAGTACCTGCCGGCCAGGTTCACCTTCCATGACCTGCTCCGCGCCTACGCGGCCGACCAGGCGGAACGGCACGACTCCGAGCAGGAGCGGCGAGCCGCCGTGCACCGGGTTCTCGACCACTACCTGCACACGGCGATGGCCGCCTCGCAGCGGTTCAGCCCGTTCCGGTCGGCGCTGCGGCTGACCTCTCCGCAGCCGGGCGTGCTGCCCGCTGACGTGACGGACAAGGACCAGGCCATGGCCTGGTTCGACGCTGAAGTGGCGGTCCTGCTCGCCCTGATCGGCTACGCCGATGCCGATAGCTTCGACGTCCACGCGTGGCAGATCGCCTGGACCCTCGGCCCGTTCTTCAACCGGCGCGGCCGGTGGCGGGACTACGCCGCCACCGGCGAAACCGCGCTGGCGGCGGCGCGGCGCCTGGATGACACCGTGGCCCTCGCGCACGCGCACTACCTGCTTGGTCACGCACAAGCGCAGATGGGCCATTACGATGTCGCCGACCCGAACGTCCGGCACGCGCTCGACATGTTCCGCGAACTTGGTGACCGGGCCAACGAGGCCGTGGTGCTCAATGGCCTGGCGGGCATGCTGGAAAAGCAGGAACGTTACCCGGAGGCGCTGGCCGTCGCGCTGGACGCGCTGCGGATGCTCAAGGCCGTCGGGCACTGGTGGACGCAGGCCACCCTGGAGAACGGGGTCGGCTGGCTCTACGCCCACCTGGGCCAGTATGACCAGGCGCTGACCCACTGCCAACAGGCCCTGAGCCTGCACCGGGACTCCGGTCACCGTGGCGGCACCGCCGACACCTTGGACAGCCTCGGCTACATCTACCTGCACCTAGGCGATTTCGCCCAGGCCAAGGCCCACTACGCCAAGGCCATCGAGGCCTACCGCGAGATCAGCTCGCCCTTCGGCGTGGGGAACTCGCTGGCCGGGCTCGGCGATGCTCTCCTGGCCGAGGGCGCCCCCGGCGCCGCCGGTGCGGCCTGGAGCGAGGCCGTGGCGATCCTCGACCGCCTGCCGCACCCGCTCGCGGACGAGGTGCGGATCCGCCTCCGCAATCTTCAGGCGGAGCCAGACCACGCGGACCCAGATCGCCTGACTGGGGCTGCCACCACGGCTCGTTAGGTATAAAGGAAACGAGCTACGGGGATCCAGCCACTGCGTCGGCGAGGGCTGATGCCCGCGAATCGCGAAAGGTGCAGATGCTGGTGACCACGAGGGCGCTGCTGCTCGAGAACATTCATCCCGACGCGTCGCTGCGGCTGGCCAAGGAGGGCTACCAGGTCGAGACCCTGCCGCGGGCGCTCGGCGAGGCCGAGCTCATCGAGGCCATCGATGGCGTGAGCCTGCTGGGCATCAGGTCGGGGACGCACGTCACCGAGCGCGTCCTGGCGGCCGCGCCGCAGCTGGCCGCGGTCGGCGCGTTCTGCATCGGGGTCAACCAGATCGACCTGGCCGCCGCGAGCAGGCGCGGCGTCGCGGTGTTCAACGCGCCTTTCTCCAACACCCGGAGCGTCGTCGAGCTCGCGCTGGCCGAGATCATCGCGATGGCGCGGCGGCTGCCGGAGAAGAACTCGCAGATGCACGCGGGGGCGTGGGACAAGTCGGCGGCCGGGAGCCACGAGGTGCGCGGCCGCAGGCTGGGCATCGTCGGTTACGGCAACATCGGCACTCAGCTGTCCGTGCTGGCCGAGAACCTGGGCATGTCCGTCTACTTCTACGACGTGGCGGACAAGCTGGCCATCGGCAACGCGCGGCGCTGCTCCACGCTGCACGAGCTGCTCGAGTCGGTAGAGGCCGTCACCCTGCACGTGGACGGGCGGGCCGGTAACCACGGCTTCTTCGGCGAGGCCGAGTTCGCCGCGATGCGGCCGCGTTCGCTGTTCCTCAACCTGTCCCGCGGCTTCGTGGTGGACCACGCGGCGCTGCGCCGCAACATCTCCTCCGGGCACATCGCCGGGGCGGCCATCGACGTCTTCCCGTCCGAGCCCAAGGGCCGCGGCGACGAGTTCGTCTCCGAGCTGCGCGGGCTGCCGAACGTCATCCTCACCCCGCACATCGGCGGCTCGACCGAGGAGGCGCAGCAGGACATCGGCGAGTTCGTCGCGGCCAAACTCGCCGACTACATGGCCTCCGGGGCCACCTCGCTCAGCGTGAACCTGCCGGGGGTCACGCTGCCCGTGACCAGCGGCACGCACCGCCTGGTGCACCTGCACCAGAACGTGCCCGGCGTGCTGGCCTCGATCAACCGGGTGCTCGCCGATCACGGCGTCAACGTCGAGGGTCAGCTGCTGCGGACCAAGGATGAGTTCGGCTATGTGCTGACCGATATCGGCTCGGAGTACAGCGAGGCCGTCCTGGCCGAGCTCCGCGCGATGCCCGTCACCATCAGCCTGCGGACCCTGCGCTCACCCTGACGCACCCGAGCGGCACGCGCTACAGCGGCGTCACGTACGCACCGCTGATGCCGCCGTCGACCAGGAACGTCGAGGCGGTGATGAACGAGGCGTCGTCGCTGGCCAGGAAGGCGACCGCGGCCGCGATCTCGTCGGCCTCGGCGAACCGCCCCATCGGCACGTGCACCAGCCTGCGCGCAGCCCGCTCAGGATCGGCCGCGAACAGCTCGCGGAGCAGCGGCGTGTTCACCGGGCCCGGGCACAACGCGTTGACCCGGATCCCCTCGCGCGCGAACTGCACGCCGAGCTCGCGGGACAGCGCGAGCACGCCGCCCTTGGACGCGGTATAGGAGATCTGCGAGGTGGCCGAGCCCATCACCGCGACGAACGAGGCGGTGTTCACGATGGCGCCCCGGCCCTGCGGCCGCATGTAGCCGATCGCTTCCTTGCAGCACAGGTACACCGAGGTCAGGTTGACCTCTTGGACCCGCCGCCAGGCCTCCAGGCCGGTGGAAAGGATCGAGTCGTCCTCGGGCGGTGAGATGCCGGCGTTGTTGAACGCGACGTCGACCGAACCGTAGGTGTCGTGCGCCGCGGCGAACACCGTCGCCACGTCCTCCGGAACGGTCACGTCTGCGTGCACGAACAGCCCGTTCGTCTCCGCCGCGGCCTTTTCCCCGGCGTCGTCGTCGATGTCGACGGCCACCACGTGAGCGCCATCCGCCGCGAACCGCCGCGCCGCGGCCAGCCCGATCCCGCTGGCCGCCCCGGTGATGACCACAGTCCTGCCGGAAAATCTCATTTTATTCTCCGTTCGCTCGCCTCCGGGGCGCCTTTTAGGCGCCGCCTCCCTCGTCGCTCGTTCCTCGCTCCTCAGTCCAGGCGGCGCCGGCGCCCCTTTGGCTCGCTCACTCGTCCGTTGCGATGAAGACGTTCTTAATTTCGGTGAACGCGTCCGGGGCGTCCGGACCGAGCTCGCGGCCCAGGCCGGACTGCTTGAACCCGCCGAACGGGGTCCAGTAGCGCACCGACGAGTGCGAGTTCACCGACAGGTTGCCGCTGTCCACCGAGCGGGCCACCCGGATCGCGCGGCCCACGTCGCGGGTCCAGATCGAGCCGGACAGGCCGTAGGGCGTGTCGTTGGCGATGGCGATGGCGTTGGCTTCGTCGGTAAACGGTGTCACGGTCACCACCGGGCCGAACACCTCCTCGACGTAGGCCGGGTCGTCGGACCGCACCGGGGCCAGCACGGTCGGCGGATACCAGAACCCAGGCCCGGACGGTGCGTGGCCGCGGAACGCCACCGGCGCCCCGGAAGGCACGTAGGAGGCGACGTGCGCCCGGTGCGCCGCCGAGATCAGCGGGCCCATCTCGGTTTGGGCCGAGGCGGGGTCGCCGACCGCGACCCCCTTGACGGCAGGCTCGAGCAGCTCCATGAACCGGTCAAAGACACTGTCCTGGACCAGGATCCGGGACCGGGCGCAGCAGTCCTGCCCCGCGTTGTCGAACACCGCGTACGGCGCGGTCGCCGCGGCCCGCTCCAGGTCGGCATCGGCGAACACGATATTGGCGCTCTTGCCGCCGAGCTCCAGGGTGAGCCGCTTGATCTGGCGCGCGCAGCCGGCCATCATCTGCTGGCCCACCTCGGTCGACCCGGTGAACACGATCTTGCGTACGGCAGGGTGGTCGACCAGCCGCTGCCCGACCACGCTGCCCCGGCCCGGCAGCACCTGGAAGACCCCGTCAGGCAGGCCGGCGTCGCGCGCGAGCTCGCCGATCCGCATCGCGGTCAGCGGGGTGGCCTCCGCGGGCTTGGCCACGACGGCACAACCCGCGGCCAGGGCGGGCGCCATCCCCCAGGACAGGATCGGCATCGGGAAGTTCCACGGCACGATCAGGCCGACCACGCCGACCGGCTCGCGGAACGTGACGTTCAGCCCGCCGGGCACCGGGATCTGCTGACCGGTCAGCCTTTCCGGCGCCGCAGAGTAGTACAGCAGCACGTCGCGGACGTGCCCGGCCTCCCAGCGCGCCTGCCCGATGGGATGACCGGAGCCGGCTACCTCAAGGTCGGCCAGCTCGTCGATGTGGGCGTCGACGGCGGCGGCGAACGCACGCAGCAGCCGGGCCCGGTCCCCGGGCGCGACGTCGCGCCAGGCCGCCTGGGCGGCGGCGGCCCGCGCGATCGCCTCGTCGGCCTGCTCCGCCGAGGCCTGGGTCACCGTGGTGACCGGCTCCTCGGTGGCGGGATTGAGCACGGTAAAGACAGACATGCGCGGCCTGGCCCCCCTAAAAGTGCTTTATCTTGGGCGCTCGAATATCACAGGCGCTCGAATGAGCGCCGCAGCTCCCAGTCGGTCACCGCCGCGTCGTAAGCGGCCAGCTCGACCCGAGCGTAGTTGGCGTAGTGCTCCACCACCTCCGCGCCGAACGACTTGCGGGCCAGCTCGCTCTTTTCCCACAGCTCCAGCGCGTCACGCAGGTTAGCCGGGACCCGCACGGTGTTGTCGTCGTAGGCGTTGCCGGTCACCGGTGGCTCGAGCGGCAGCTCCTGGTCGATGCCGTGCAGTCCGGCGGCGATCATCGCGGCCACAGCCAGGTACGGGTTCACGTCGCCGCCGGGCGTGCGGTTCTCCACCCGCAGCGACGGGCCGTGCCCGACCAGCCGCAGTGCGCAGGTCCGGTTATCCGGGCCCCAGCGCACCGAGGTGGGCGCGAAACTGCCGGGTATGTAGCGCTTGTAGGAGTTGATGTTGGGGGCGTAGCACAGCGTCAGCTCGCGCATCGCGGCCAGCTGGCCGGCCAGGAAGTGCTCGCCGAGCTTCGACAGGCCGTACGAACCGTCTCCGGCCATCACCGGGGCGCCGTCGGAGGCGCCCCGGACCGACAGGTGGATGTGGCAGGAGTTGCCCTCGCGGGCGTTCGGCTTGGCCATGAAGGTGATGCTCATGCCCTCCTGGGCGGCGATCTCCTTGGCGCCGGTCTTGTAGATCGAGTGGTTGTCGCAGGTCGTGCTGGCCTCGGCGTAGCGGAACGCGATCTCGTGCTGGCCGAGGTTGCACTCGCCCTTGGCCGACTCCACGTACAGGCCGGCTCCCGCCATCTCGTTGCGGATCCGCCGCAGCAGCGGTTCGATCCGGGCGGTGCCGAGGATCGAGTAGTCCACGTTGTACTGGTTAGCCGGAGTCAGATCCCGGTACCCGCGAGCCGCCGCCTGCTCGTAGGAGTCCTGGTAGACCACGAATTCAAGCTCGGTGCCGGCCAGCGCCACCAGCCCGCGCTCGGCCAGCAGGGCGGTCTGGCGAATGAGGATCTGCCGCGGCGAGGCCACCACCGGATTGCCGTCCAGCCAGGTCAGGTCCGCGAGGACCAGGACCGAGCCGGGCTGCCACGGCAGGCGGCGCAGCGTGGCCATGTCCGGCACCAGCACGAAGTCGCCGTAGCCGCGGTCCCAGGACGACATCGCGTACCCGTCCACGGTGTTCATCTCCACGTCGACCGCGAGCAGGTAGTTGCAGCCCTCAGAGTAGTGCTCGGCCACTTCCTCCAAGAAGAACTCGGCCGACAGGCGCTTGCCCTGCAGTCGTCCCTGCATGTCGGTGAAGGCGAGCACCACGGTGTCGATGATGCCCTCGCCGACCTCGACCCGGACCTGCTCCAGGGACAGCATGCCGCGCCGCGCGTTGCCCCCGCCGTGAGCCGCCATCAGGTCGACAGCTCTTGCTCGATCGCGGCAAGTTCCGCCGCCGAGCCCTGGACCTTGGGCCCGGTGAACCAGTTCTTCGCCGAGACCAGCCAGTAGATGGTGGCGAAGCCGAGCACCACGAGCACGGCCACGACCGCGTAGTTGAAGTTGCCTACGGTGATCGGGCTCGCGGTCGGCAGCATGAACAAGATGGTGATGAAGATCACCCAGATGACCGCGATCGCGCCGACCAGGTAGCTCCACCGGCCCAGGTGCCAGGGGCCGCGCTTGAAGCTCTCGCCCTGCCGCAGCCGCAGGAAGGTCGGGATGACGTAGGCGATGTACAGGCCGATGGTCGCGATCGAGGTGACAGCGTAGTACGCCGCGCTGTTCCCCAGGTACGGCAGGCCCAGGATCAGCGCCCCGGCGGCCGCCAGCCAGATCGCGTTGGTGGGCGTCCTGGTCCGCTTGTTCACCTTGTGCCACAGGCCCGAGCCCGGCAGCGCCCCGTCCCGGGAGAACGCGTAGATCATCCGCGAGTTCGCGGTCACCGAGGACATCCCGCAGAACAGCTGGGCCCCGATGGCGACCAGCAGCAGCAGCTTGGCGCCGGTGTCCCCGATCGCGGTGGCGAAGATCTGGGCCGGCGGCACCAGCGCGCCGGTGTAGTCGGCGTAGTGCGCCTTCTGGATCGCGAACGTGATCCCGATCAGGAGCACCCAGCCGGCGAACAGCGACACCACGATCGACAGCACGATGCCGCGCGGGCCGCTGCGCGCGGCGTTGTGGGTTTCCTCGGTCATGTGCGCCGACGCGTCGTATCCGGTGAACGTGTACTGGGCCAGCAGCAGGCCGAGCAGCAGCACGTAGAACGTGCTGTGCCAGCCGGTGTTGTTGACGATGCCGCTGAACACGTAGCTGGCCGAGGCGTGATGCGAGGGCACGAACACGAGCACGGCCACGATGAGCAGCACGCCGGTGATGTGCCACCACACGCTCACGTCGTTCAGCAGCGAGACCAGCTTGATGCCGAACTGGTTGAGCAGGCCATGCACGGCCAGCACGATCGCGAAGATCAGGATCGTCACCCAGTGCGCCGTGCTCACCCCCCACTGCAGGTTCAGCAGCGCGTTGATGAAGAACGCGGCGCCGAAGTCGATGCCCGCGGTCACCGCGACCTGGCCGAGGAAGTTAAACCAGCCGGTGAACCAGGACCAGGCCGCCCCGTTCGTGCGGGCCAGCTTGGCCGACCAGTAGTACAGGCCGCCCGCGGTGGGGAAGCCGGAGCAGACCTCCGCCATCGACAGCCCGACCATCAGCGTCATGATCCCGACGATCGGCCAGCCCCAGACGATGATGGCGGGGCCGCCGGTGTTCATGCCGTAGCCGTACAGGGTCAGGCAGCCGGACAGGATCGAGATGATCGTGAACGACACGGCGAAGTTCGAGAACCCCGACATCCGCCTGCGAAGCTCCTGCGCATAACCAAGCGCGTGCAGGGTCTCCTCGTCGCTGGACAGCGGCGCGGATTGCTCGTTGACCGCCACGGCACGCTCCTCAGGTCAGCAAATAGCTGGAAGTGATCCATTGAATGAAGGTATTGACCCACTGCGCCAGGGAGCGTGTCAAGAGGGGCGGATGAGCTCAGGATTCGCCGAGGAAGCCGCGAAGCAGCGCCGCGGTCCCGGCCACGTGTTCTTCCATGGCGTGCCGGGCCCGCTCGGGGTCGCCGGCCAGGATCGCCCGCACGATGCGGGCGTGCTGGAGGTTCGCGTGCTCGAGGTTGGTCTCGAGCATGGGGATGGCGTTGAGCAGGTCGACCAGGCGCACCCGGGCCTCGACGACGCTCGCGGTCAGTAGCGGCGAGCCGGCCGCGTCCGCGATGGCCAGGTGCAGCCGGGTATCGGCCTGCCGGTAGCCGCCGACGCCGCCGGCGTGCACCGCGGCCAGGGCTTCGGCCAGGTATTCCCGCTGCTGCATGCTCAGGCTGGCCCGGGCCGCCATCTCGGCCGCGCCGCTCTCCACCACCCGGCGGAATGTCAGCGCGTCGTCGAGCTGGCCGCCCATATCCCGCGCGGTCCTGGTGAGCTCGTCGTGCACCAGCGGCTCGGGCGAGCGGATGATGAACGTGCCGCCGAACCGGCCCCGCTTGGTCTCGACGTACCCGGCGGAGGCCAGCTCGTGCAGGGCCTCGCGCAAGGTGATGCGGCTGATCCCGAGCCTGCGGGTGAGCTCCCGCTCCGGCGGGAGCCGGTCGCCCGGTGCGTAGACGCCCAGCTTGACCCCCTCGAGCAGGCGCTCGACGGTCTCCTCGAAGGCGTTTCCTGTCCGCACCGCGCGGAATACCGCGGCGGTGATGGCGGGCGAGCCTACGGGCACGGTCGTGTCTCCTGATCGCCGGCGCTGCTTCAGCGCAGCACTTTGGCAGAAAGACTAGGCCATCGGTGCAAGTGCCGTCGTCCGCGCCGCGGCCCGCTCGGACGCGGCGCTGGCCAGCGCGGTGAACAAGCGCGGGTCGCTGCCCTGCTCAGGATGCCACTGAACACCCAGCACGAAACCGGAAAGCCCGCCCAGCTCAGACTGGCCGACCTCGACCGCCTCGATCGTGCCGTCCTGCTCCCACGCCGACGCCATGAGCCCTTCACCCAGCAGGTCAACGGCCTGATGGTGGCGGGTGGGCACGTCGAAGTAGCCGCCCTCGGGCAAGATCTGAGCCAGCGCGCTGTCCGGGCTGACCCGGACCTTGTGCAGCCCGAATCCGTTCGGCGGTCCGCTGTGCCGCCCGTGCCCGACCAGGTCCGGTATGTGCTGATTCAAGGTGCCGCCCCGGCAGACGTTCAGGATCTGCATACCGCGGCAGATGGCGAGCAACGGCACGCCGAGCCGCAGCGCCTGGCTGGTGACGGCGAGGTCCCACGCGTCCCGCAGCGTCACCGGGACCTGCGTCTCCGGCTGCCGGGACGCGCCGTACCGAGCCGGGTCAATGTCCGGCCCGCCCGAAACGACCAGGCCGTCCAGACCCGCGACGGTGGCGGTGGCTTCTTCGTCGTCGCCGCCCGGTGGCAGCAGGACCGGCCGTCCGCCGCTGCGCCGTACCGCGTCTATGTAGACCCAGGGAAGCATGGCCGCCCGGGCTGACCAATTACGCCAGGAGGCCTGATCCTCATATGTGGTTATGCCAATAACCGGCGTCATAGTTCCCCTTTGACCGCTCTTTCGATAGCCCCCGCTACCCAAGAAAAACTCGATCATTCCGAAACGAGCCGTGGTCCCGTCACCGTCTGTGTTCCAGCCTTAGGTGGCCCAGGGGATGACGAGCGACGGCTCTGGGAGTCAGGTTATCAGTGTTTCCCTCGGTGTTCTGGAACATAATTCAAGTCACTTCATGTGATGGCATGATGATTGATTGTATAACGGCGGTCGGTCCCTCCGGGGGCTGAACGACAAAAGCGGTAACGCGCCGTGGTTTGGGTCCGCTCAGGCCGTTCTGCAGTTTTTTGTGTACATCGGGCCTGGTTACAGCGGGTTCGGGGGGGTCTAGCCCGGCTGCGGCATCAGGTCACGAGCACGGGCTTGATGAGCCAGACACGCGAAGCCGATCTCGTGAGCGCCGCGCGGACGGTCGATCGGGGCCAGTCGGTGCTCGACCCGTACGCATCACGCCAGATACTGGCGCGGCTGCGGGACGGCATAGCCAGCGAGGACCCGATGGCGGCGCTAACCGAAAACAAGGGGTCGCTGACTCCGCTCCGCGACATTTAATCACGTAAAGTAATGAGTGAGGTACATAGAATGACTCGCTTCAGGAGATGTCATGCCCGTGACGAGAAAAACCAAGGCCGACCCGAGCAGCGCTCCCGATGTGGGCGTGCTGGCGAGGGAGGCCGTGATCAGCTTCCTGCACGACGCGTCGAAGGCCACGGCGGACAGGGAAGCCCTACGAGCTGGCGTTGCCGCGAACGACGCCGAGGCCGCCGTTACCGCGCCGGCGGGAAACGCCGCCGGGGACGGCGCGAGCAAGGCCGTTGGGATCCCGGCCCCGGCGCCGGCTGCGGATGCAATGCTCCGGGATGCGATCTCCGCCGCCAGCGGTGTCGCCGCCGGGTCCGCCGGGTCCGCCGGGTCCGCCGGGTCCGCCGGGTCGGTGGCCTGGCGCGCAGCGGCCATCAGCGTCGACGCGCTGGACCGGATGGAGGCAGCGGCGGCCAAGGTGGAGGCGGATATCGCTGTCGCCCTCCGGGCGTACGCCGAACTGCAGGCCGGGGCCGGAGCCGCCGCCGAGGCCGCGGTACACGCGGCGCAGTCGGCCATGGCCTCGGCAGGCGTGGCTGTGGCGGCCGAGCGCCAAGTGAGGATCAGCCTGCGCCAGGTCAGGCAATATGTGGTGATCACCACCGTCCTTCTCGCAACCGTGATCATTGTCCTGTCGGTGGTAACATCCCCCGTCCGCTGAGACAGCCCGAAATTGTTGCGACGTACCTGTCGGCAGAGTGTCAGATTTATCGCGATAAAGGGCAGTAAAGTGCTTTAGCGATTGATTCTTCAATTTCTATAGGATTTTCCAGGAATTCCGGGATCGAGTTCGTTTGCCGCACCCTATGCAGTGGTAACTGCACGAATCCGATCCGTGACTACCGCCTCGAGGGCGGCCACGTGAACAGGATGGCGCGGCCGTCGCGATCTCGCTCACCGTTTCGCCCGTCATGATGCCGCGCGGACCCATCCGGACGCATCCCGTTATGACTTAAAGTAGCTGCTACAATACGTATCGTGACACGACTGGCCGCGCTGTACCGAGCCTCGGACCGGAATCGGAGGTGGGACATCCATGAGCGGCGAGCATCAGCGCGACGAGCTTGAGACGAGCCAGCCAGAGACAATCACCGTGCCAAGGCAGGAGAATGTCACGACCGGAGCCGAGGCGGACTCGGCGGGATGCGCTGTGCGCATCCTGATCCTGGAGGACGAAGCCTTGGACGCCGAGCTGGCCCAGCGCCTCCTGGTCAGGGCGGCCCTTAGCTTCACCGCCGTCGTCGTCGACACCAGGGCGTCGTTTGTCGAGCAGCTGGCCGCCTTCGGGCCAGACCTGATCCTGTCCGACTACCACCTGCCCGGCTTCTCCGGCCGGGAGGCACTCGAGATCGCTCAGGAACACTACCCGGACATACCGTTCATCTTCTGGTCCGGTGTGCTCGGAGACGACGAAGCGGTCGAGCTCATCAAGCAGGGGGCCACCGATTACGTCCTCAAGGACCGGCCTGCGCGCCTGCCCTCAGTTATCGTGCGCGCGCTTGCCGAGACCGAGCAACGGGCGCGGCTAGCCCAGCTCGAAGACCAGCTGCTCCAGGCCCAGCGCCTGGCTAGCCTCGGCCAGCTAGAAGCGGCCGCACAGGCGATGAGCAGCATCCGCCAGATGCTCACCGCCGCCCGCGGCGAGGCCATGGGTGCAGAACCCCGAGGCATGCAATAACGGGCACCCCAGACTCGCCTCGCCGACACGACAAGGGCACCATCCGGGCCAGCCACCCAGGAAGCACTAGCTACCTGCCATCGTCAGCGCCCGCGGTCCTGCCCCCGTTGCCGAGGCCAGCCGGCTGGGGGGCAGGTCAGCATCCGCTGCCGCATGGGCACCCTACAGCCTCCGTGGTCACTGGCTGGTCGCCTCTCAGGCATGGTGACTGCGTGGAATGTATTACGCCGGCCTTACGTGCCGAACGGCCTGCGCTCCGGGACCGTTCCACCGGGTGCAGGACACGGAACTCGGTGAAAGGAAGCGGGCAATGCCTAACGTCAACGTCACATACGCGGAGATGCAGTCAGCCGCCAGGCAGCTTCAGGCGGGCGAGCAGACGATCGAGGGTGACCTGAGCAAGCTGAAGCGGCTGGTCGACAACCTTGTCGCCGGTGGTTACGTGACCGACGCGTCGAGCAAGCAGTTCGAGGCGTCATATACGCAGTTCAATACCGGGGCCACCAAGATGGTCCAGGGCCTGAACGGGATGGGTCAGTACCTGGATGCGGCAGTGAAGGCGTTTACCGAGACCGACACCCAGCTCGCCGCGTCGCTTAAGCAGTAGCGGGGAGGAGCGGCTCCGCCCGGGGCGGCGGGTCTTCTCCTTCACTTGGGGATACTGCCGGAGCGGCGAAGGGAACGGTCATGCAGCTGGCGGTGACGGTGGTGTCGCCGGCGACGGGCCGCCAAGCGGATGTCGTGATCGACGCCAACCCCGAGACCGCGGTTGCGGAGATCGCGGCCGAGCTGGACGGTCTGATGCACGGCGAGGGCGCCTCGGCTGGCGGGGCGCGGGTACTCCGCTTCCCCCCGCCGCAGGCGGCCAGTTACGGTGGTCTGGGCATCCCTGGTCACGGCAGCTTTGGGGCGATGGCTGCAGGCTTCCCGGCCGCGGCTCCTGCGCTATTCGTCGGCTACCACCAGGTACCCGGCGACATGAGGCTGGCCGATTCGCCGATTATGGACGGTTCCGTGGTCAGCATCGCCGACCCGGCCGGGTGCCGGCGGCCGGAGCCGACCGGGGTGGCTGAGATCCGCGTGACGAGCGGGCCTGCGGCGGGCAGGCTGCACCGGCTCACGTTCGGGGCGGCTGACATCGGTGGCCCGGTTCATGGCGGTGCTCAGGCCGCTGGAGCGGCGGACCTCGTGATCGCTGACCCGGGGATCCCCCCGGCCGCGCTGCGGGTGCAGATTGATCCGCAGGGATGTCAGGTCACCCCGTTCGACGGCGTGCCGGTCCTGCTCGATCGCCGACCGCTTGATGCCCCCGCATCCTGGCGGCCCGGACAGCAGATTGGCGTCGGCGATACGCTGCTGGACCTGGCGCCGTATGAGCCCCCGGACGCCGCGCTGCACCCAAGCGAAGACGGCGCCAGCCTGGAGTTCAACCGGCCGCCGCGGCTCCTGCCGCCCAGACAGGCCGCCAGGTTCGCCCTGCCCAGCCCGCCGGGCAAACCCGAGCGGCGCCCGGTCCCGATCCTGATGGCTGTTGTCCCGATCGTGCTCGGCGTGGCGATGGCGTATTTCCTGCGCCAGGTCTACCTGCTCGCGATGGCCGCGTTCAGTCCGGTGATGCTGCTCGGCAGTTACGTCAGCGACCGCAGGGGGGGCCGCAAGTCGCACACCCGCCAGCTAGCTGGCTACCGCGAGCACAAAGCCAGAGTCGAACGCGACGCCCGGCACGCCGTCGATGCCGAGCGGCTCCGGCGCCGCCACGACTGCCCCGACCCCGCCACGGTCCTGTCGATCGCGTCCGGCCCACGGCGCCGACTCTGGGAGCGGCGCCGCACCGACCCGGATTACCTGCTGCTGCGGGTCGGTACCGCGGACCTGCCGTCGGCTGTAGAACTAACCGATCCCACCCAGGACGAGCATCGCCGCCGCCGGTTCTGGCTCATCCCCGACGCGCCCGTCACGATCCCGCTGGCCGAACGAACGGTCGTGGGAGTAGCAGGATCCGCCGACGTGGCCCGAGCCGCCGGACGATGGCTCGTCGCCCAGATCGCCACCTTGCACAGCCCCGCCGACGTGCAGATCTGCGTTCTCACCGACTCCAGTGGGCAGGCCGCGTGGGAGTGGGCGCGGTGGCTGCCCCATTGCCGGCCAGCGCAGTGCCGCCCGGCCGAGGGACAGAACTGCGCCGCGCTGATCGGCAACGACGCGGAAACGGTCGCGGCCCGGATCGCCGAACTGCAGGCCGTCATCGTGGCCAGGCGTAAAGCGCTCCGCGACCAGGGTGCGAGCGGCGGCAGGTTCGCCCGCGACATCGTGGTCGTCTTCGACGGGTCCCGCAAGCTCCGGTCCCTGCCCGGCGCCATCCAGGTGCTCCGCGAGGGACCCCCGGTGGGCGTGTACTGCATCTGCCTGGACGGTCACGAGCGGCTGCTGCCTGCGGAGTGCCACGCGGTCATTGCGGCCGGCCCGGACGGCACGCTCGTGGTGCAGCAGATGAACTCACCTGCCATCAGCCCGGTCCGGCCGGAGTTCGTCCCGCCCGCGTGGTCCGACCGGCTGGCCCGGTCGATCGCACCGGTCCGGGACATCAGCGGCGACGACGAGGACGCCGGGCTGCCCGGGACGTGCCGCCTGCTGGATGTGCTCGGCCTGGAACCTCCGGCCGCCGGGGCGATCGCGGCCTGGTGGAGCGCCGGCGG
>Ga0302311_10001961_pt1 | contig 23743 bp, 23 predicted proteins | sample III_Palsa_N1_3_FD_200449 | JGI IMG/M metagenome (GOLD analysis project Ga0302311, IMG submission 200449) | Peat permafrost microbial communities from Stordalen Mire near Abisko, Sweden - III_Palsa_N1_3 | ecosystem: Environmental > Terrestrial > Soil > Palsa > Peat permafrost | place: Sweden... | reverse complement strand
GTTTTCGCACGGCGTGAGACCGGCCGTGCTCCGGAGTAGATGCCTGATGGCACGACGCATGCTGATCGATGCGACGCATCCCGAAGAAACCCGGGTCGTCGTTCTCAACGGCAACCGTCTCGAAGAATTCGACTTCGAGACATCGACCAAGAAGCAGATCAAGGGCAATATCTACCTGGCGAAAGTCACGCGGGTAGAACCCTCGCTGCAGGCCGCCTTCGTGGAATATGGCGGCAACCGCCATGGCTTCCTGGCGTTCAGCGAAATCCATCCGGATTATTACCGCATCCCGGTCGGCGACCGCGAAGCGATGATCGCGGCGGAACGCTATGACGACGAGCACGGCGACGACGACCATGCGCCGCTGCCGCCGCACGAGCACCACGAACAGCCGGATCATGACGCCGAAGGCCATGACCATGGTGATCATGGTGATCATGACCACGAGCATGATCACGGCGAGCACACGGTCGAGGCCCAGCCCGAGCCGGCATCGGTAGATTATCCGACCCCGACGCTGGCGGCCTCCGACGGCATCACGGTCGGTGCCACCTATGCGGTCGAGATCGTCGAGCCGGCGCCGTTCGAAGCCTCGCCCGATGCCGGGACCGAGAGCGCCGAGACGGGCGAGGCCGGCACCGGCGGCGACAGCGATGGCGGCTCCAGCCATATCGAGCTGTCGGAAGAAGCCCCGATCACGGTCGAGACCGTGGGCGGCGACGATTTCGAGGAAGTGCAGTCGCGGCCGCGCACGCGCCACTACCGCAGCTACAAGATCCAGGAAGTCATCAAGCGTCGGCAGATCCTGCTGATCCAGGTGACCAAGGAAGAACGCGGCAACAAGGGTGCCGCGCTCACGACTTATCTGTCGCTCGCCGGTCGCTATTGCGTGCTGATGCCGAACGCCGGTCGTGGCGGCGGCGTCTCGCGCAAGATCACGTCCGCCACCGACCGCCGTCGCCTGAAGGAGCTGATGGAGGAGCTGGAGGTGCCGGAGGGCATGGGCGTCATCGTCCGCACCGCCGGCAGCGAACGCTCCAAGGCAGAGATCAAGCGCGACTATGAATATCTGCTGCGGCTCTGGGACGAGATCCGCGAGATGACGCTGCAGTCGTCGGCGCCGGCGCTCATCTATGAGGAAGGCAGCCTGATCAAGCGCGCGATCCGCGACCTCTATGCCCGCGACATCGAGGAAGTGCTGGTCGAGGGCGAGGACGGCTACCGCACGGCCAAGGAATTCATGCGCATGCTCATGCCGAGCCATGCCGCCAAGGTTCGTCCCTACCGCGATCCGGCGATCCCGCTGTTCCATCGCTTCCAGGTCGATGCCCAGATCGACCAGATCCATAACCCGGTCGTCCAGTTGCGCTCGGGCGGCTATATCGTCATCAACCCGACCGAGGCGCTGGTCTCGATCGACGTCAATTCGGGTCGCTCGACCAAAGAGCGCAACATCGAAGAGACGGCGACCAAGACCAATCTCGAAGCGGCCGAGGAAATCGCCCGTCAGCTGCGCCTGCGCGATCTGGCCGGACTCGTCGTCATCGACTTCATCGACATGGAGGACGGCCGCAACCAGGGCGCCGTCGAGCGGAAGCTCAAGGATGCGATGAAGAACGACCGGGCGCGCATCCAGCTCGGCCGCATCAGCCCGTTCGGCCTGTTGGAGCTGTCGCGTCAGCGCCTGCGCTCCAGCCTGATCGAGGCCTCGACCCAGATCTGCCCGCATTGCAACGGCACCGGTACGATCCGCTCGACGGAATCGACCGCCCTGGTCGTGCTGCGCGCACTGGAGGAAGAAGGCATCCGTCGCCGCACCGCCGAGGTTGCGATCTATGTGCCGACGCCGATCGCGCTCTATGTGCTGAACCAGAAGCGCGACACGCTGTCGATCATCGAACAGCGCTATGGCTTCCGCGTCATGGTGCTGCAGGACGACACGCTGGTGCCGCCGGCGTTCCGCCTGGAGCGCGTCCGCGCGATGACGCCGCAGGAGTTGGCGGCCCTTCCCGTCCCGGTCATGCCGGCACCCGAGGAAGAGGAAGAGGAATACGTCGAGGAGATCGACGAGACGGTCGAGACCGAAGGCGAGCCGCGCGAGCCGCGGACCCAGGCCGAGCGTGCGCCCGGCGAAGAGGCTGGCAGCGACGAGGATCGTCCGCGACGCAAGCGCCGTCGGCGCAAGCGTCGGCGTCCGGGCGAGGAGCAGGGCGCGGCCCAGGATGGCGACGAGAGCGGCGCCGAGGGTGACGAGGAGGACGGCGACGAGACCGAGGGCACGGAGCCCACGGCCGAAGGCGACGAGGCTGCGGCAGCGCCCTCCGAGGTGATCGGCACCGACGGCCTGTCCGATGCGGAGCGCAAGCGCCGCCGTCGCGGCAAGCGCGGCGGCCGTCGTCGGCGTCGCGAAGACGAGACCGGCGCCCCCGCGGCCCCGGCCGAGGTCAATGCCGCCGGCTTCCCGGTCGAGGATGAAGAAGATCCGCTGGGCTATCGCCCGGCAGCGCTCGACTTTGCCCGCGACGGCCGCGAGCATCTGTTCGCCATGCCCGGCGAAGAAGACGATATCGCCCCGGCCCAGCCGGTGGTCGCACCGGTCGTGACCGAGGCGGTCGAAGCGTCGGCGCCGGCCACGGACGAGAAGCCGAAGCGTCGCCGCGCCCCGCGCAAGAAGGCCGATGCCGAAGCGCCGATCGAGGCCCCTGTCGACGCGGCGGCCGAAGTGGCGCTCGCCGTCGAGGCGGCTCCGGTCGCCGAGGAAGCCCCGGCCGAAAAGCCGAAGCGTCGCCGGGCCCCCGCCCGCAAGAAGGGCGACGCCGAAGCGCCGGTCGATGCCCCCGTCGACGCGGTGGCCGAAGTGGCGCTCGCCGTCGAGGCGGCACCCGAGCCCGCACCGGCTGCCCCGGCACCGATCGAAACCGCCCCGCTGCTGGTCGAGGCCGCTCCGGTCGAAGCCGCCGCCGAGGCCCCGGTCGAAGCGCCGGCCCCGGAACCGGCCGAACCCGCCGGGCCGCCGCGCCGCGGCTGGTGGAAACGCCTGATCGAATAGGCGCCCGCGGAAACGAAAAAGCCCCGGATGGTCCGCCATCCGGGGCTTTTCCTTGTCCAATTTTCACCGTCTGCCCTTAAACTTCCGCTCACTCTCGGCGATCTTCACGTCGTTGATGCTCGCTTGGCGCCGTTCCATCAGGCCGTCCGGATCGAAATCCCAATTCTCGTTGCCGTAGGACCGCCACCACTGGCCAGCGGCATCGTGCCACTCGTACTGGAAGCACACGGCGATGCGCGTGTCGGAGAAGCAGAACAGCTCCTTCTCCAGATAATATTCCTGCTCGCGCTCCCATTTCTCGGCCAGAAAGGCGCGGATCTCGTCGCGGCCGCGGATGAACCTGTCGCGGTTGCGCCAGTCGGAGTCCGGCGTATAGGCGAGCGAGACCCGGGCCGGATCGCGGCTGTTCCAGGCGTCCTGGGCGGCCTGGACTTTGGCGCGGGCAGTCTCGGCGGTGAAGGGCGGCTTGATGATCGGCGGTGCCATGATGGTCTCCCTATGTATCTATGCCGAGCAGCCGGGCGGCTACCTGACGGGCATCTTCGGCGGCATCGGGGCGGCCTTCGACCATGGCCGCCACGATCGCGCCCTCGATCAGCAGGAACAGCGCACGGTCGAGATCGCCATACCCGGCTTCCGTTGCGATCGTCGTCACGATACGGGCCAGCGCCAGCTTGTGCCGGGCCGACAATTGCCGCACCGCGTGGGCCGGATCGGCCAATTCCCCGGCGGCATTGATGAAGGCACAGCCGTGGAAATCCGGCTGGCGAAACCATTCGCCCAGCGCATCGAACAGGGCGAGCGCTCGGGGCACGCCTGCCGGCGCCAGCGCGGTCACACGGGCCTCGAACCAGGCCAGCCAGCGCCGATCACGCCGATCGAGCGCCGCCAGCACCAGACCATCCTTGTTGCCGAACTGGTTGTAGAGGCTCATGCGCGCGACCGAGGCCTGGGCCAGGATCGTATCGACCCCGGTGGCGCTGATGCCGTCGCGATAGATCAACCGCTCTGCCGCATCCAGCAGTCGGTCGCGAACCTGGTCGGTCGTCGAACGCATGGCGATTTCCTATATAGAACGTTCTTTCTATATCGAACCATGGGAAGGCCGTCAAGCGGCGGCGAGACTCTCCGCTGGACTCGACTTAAATAGTAATGATACTCATTCTTAATTAGAGATTGTTCCGCTGTCTCGCCGGAGTGTTCATTGCCCGATTCCCTACAGCCCCCCTTGGATCCACCCCTGCCCGCCTCGGTTCTGCGCCATCGCCCGTTCATGCTGTTTCTGCTGTCGCGGACGTTTTCGAACCTGGCGTTCCAGATGCAGGCGGTCGCCATCGGCTGGCAGGTCTACGGGATCACCGGCAGCGCCTTCGCGCTGGGCCTGGTCGGGCTGGCCGAGTTCGTGCCGGGCCTGCTGCTGGCCTTCGTCGTCGGCCATGTCGCCGACCGCTTCAACCGGCGCCTGATCGTGCAGATCTGCCAGATCATACAGACGCTGGCCATCGCCGGCCTGGCGGTCGCTACGATGCTCGGCGCCCTCACCACCCATTGGATCTTCGCCGCGATCTTCATCATCGGCTGCGCCAGTGCCTTCGTGGCGCCGACCCGGCAGGCTATGCTGCCGGCGCTGGTGCCGCCCGGTCTGCTGTCGCGCGCGCTCAGCTGGTCCTCGACCTTCGGCCAGGCCTCGGTCATTTGCGGCCCGGCGCTCGGCGGATTGCTCTACGCGGTCAGCCCGGCCGCCGTCTATGGCACCGCGGCCATGCTGATCGCGCTATCGGTCGCGGCGATTGCGCTCATCCGGATGGAGGTGGTCGTGGCACGGCGCGAGCCGGTCACCTTTGCCTCGGTCTTCGCCGGCGTGACCTTCATCCGCAGCCGGCCTGAGCTGCTGGGGGCCATCTCGCTCGACCTGTTCGCGGTGCTGCTGGGCGGCGCCACCGCGCTGCTGCCGATCTTCGCCCAGGACTTCCTGCTGGTCGGGCCCTGGGGTCTGGGCATCCTGCGCTCGGCGCCGGCGATCGGCGCACTCGGCATGTCGTTCGTGCTGGCTCAGATCCCGCTGAAGCGCCGGGTCGGGCACATCATGTTCGCCTCGGTCGCCGTGTTCGGCCTGGGCACGATCATCTTCGCGCTCTCGACCTCGTTCTGGCTGTCGATCGGGGCTCTGGCCGTGCTGGGCGCCGCCGATTCGATCAGCATGATCATCCGCGGCTCGCTGATCCAGTTGCAGACGCCGAACGAAATGCAGGGGCGTGTCAGCGCGGTCTATTTCATCTTCGTCGGCACGTCGAACGAGCTCGGCGAATTCGAATCCGGCCTCACCGCCGGCTGGTTCGGCGCGGTGCCGGCGGCGGTGCTGGGCGGCGTCGGCACGCTGCTGGTGGTCCTGCTGTGGATGCGGGCGTTTCCGGCCCTGCTGAACCACGACAGTCTGGAAGCCGGAGCAGCCTAAGGCCGTCGCAGCAGGTAGTAGCCGAAGCCAAGCGTCTGCCGCCCCCAGCGCAGATAGGCCTCGTGCCAGCGCTGGGCATCGGCGGCGATGGTGGCGGCATCCGGATCGCGCTGGTTGGCGGCGGCCCAGCGCAGTTTGGCGCGGCAATAGAGCCCCTCGTACTCGTCCCACTCGTCGGCATTGGCCGTCGTCGTGTAGAGCACTTGGAAGCCGGCCCGGATCGCGCGCGCGGCATTGCCGGCATGGTCCGTCAGCTCCTCCTCCTCGGCGCCCAGCACGGCCAGATAGGCCCGGTTCGGCTGCTGGCGCCAGTACCCTTCCCCGACCAGCAGCAGCCCGCCCGGATCGAGCACGGCGAAGGCTGTCGCCAAGAGGCCGGCATAATCGCCGAGCGCATGGCTGGCGCCCAGGCACAATGCCGCCGCGAAGCCATCGTCATTGGCCAGATGCAGCGTCGCATCTTCGTCGATGAGCGCCACCCGGTCGGCCAGCCCCCGGTCCTGGGCATTGGCTTCGCCCTCGTCCAGGAACGCCGCATTGAGGTCGACACCGACGCCGGTCGCGTCCGGATAGCGTTCGAGGACATCCAGCAGCAAGGTCGCCTTGCCGCAGCCGATATCGAGCACGCGGGCACCCGGATGCAGGTCCAAGAGTTCGATCAGCCGCCCGGCCTTTTCCACCGACAACGGGCTGCAAAATCGATGATCGGCATGGCCGATCGTCGTCGCCTTGAAACGGGCGTCGAGCTCGGTCATCGCCGCCACTCCGCCAGCCGCTTCGCCGCCGCCGCCATGGTCTCGGTCGCGCCGGCGAACGAGAAGCGCACGAAGCGATGGCCGCGGCCGCCGTCGAAATCCTTGCCTGGCGCCGCCGCGACCCCGGTCTCGTGCAACATGCGCTGGCAGAATTCCAGGCTGTCGTTGGTCAGGTTGGCGACATCGGCATAGAGATAGAACGCCCCATCCGGCGGGGCGAAATGGGCGAAGCCGGCCTTGGGCAGCTCGTTCAGCAGCAGCTCGCGGTTGGCAGCATAGCGCCGGACGTTGGCCTGCAGCTCGTCATGACAGTCGAACGCCGCGATCGCGGCGCCCTGCGACAGGGTAGGCGGCGAGATCACCATGTTCTGGGCGAGACATTCGACCGAGCGCACCAGATCCGGCGGCACGATCATCCAACCGAGCCGCCAGCCGGTCATCGAGAAATATTTGGAAAAGCTGTTGATGACGAGCGCATCCGGCGCCACGCCTGCCGCCGTGGTCGCGGCCTGGCCATAGGTGATGCCGTGATAGATCTCGTCCGAGACCAGCCGGATGCCGCGCCTTGCGCAGTACGCTGCCAGATCCGCGAATGCCGCCGGGTCCAGCATGGTTCCGGTCGGATTGGACGGGCTTGCCACGATCAGCCCGTCGATGCGGCCCTGGACCTTGTCGAGCAAGGCCGGCGTCGGCTGGAACCGGTCCGCCTCGGTCGCCTCCAGCTCGACCGCCTCGATATCGAGGGCGGTCAGGATATGGCGATAGGCCGGATAGCCGGGGGCGGCGAGCGCCACCCGGTCGCCGGCATTGAAGGCGGCAAGGAAGCCCAGCAGGAACGCGCCGGACGCCCCGACCGTGACCGCGATACGGGCCGGATCGACCGCCACGCCATACATGTCCCTGTAGTGACCGGCGATCCGCTCGCGCAGCTTCGGCAGGCCCAAGGCGTCGGTGTAGCCCAGCGGCGAGGCGCGCAGCAGGCGGGTGGCTTCCGCCACCACGCCTTCGGGCGCCCCGGTCGCGGGCTGGCCGACCTCCAGATGCAGGATATCGGCACCGTCATGGGCCAGCCGATTGGCCTCGCGCATCACGTCCATGACGATGAAGGACGGGATCTGGCCCCGGGTTCCGAGTTTCAGCGCCATCGCTATTTCACGAGATCAACCGTCTGGGAGAAGCCCCAGCCGCGCGGATCCTTGGCGATGCCGCAGCTCTTCGGATTGCGCTCCAGCCCATCGCGGCAATTGAGCGCGACGATGCGGTCCGGCACGGCCGTAGCACCGGAATCGTCCGGCCGGCGCATGACGGCGACCGAAGATGCTGCACCCTGGCTCAAGCGCAGCGTGGTGAAAGCGACCCCGGCCAGATCGGCCGGTGCCGAGGTGCCGGCGCTGCCCGCGAAGGCGCCCAGCACCTGATTGCTGTTGGCATTGAAGGCGATGGCCGGCACCAGGCCCAACTGGGCCCCCGGATTGCCGGCGATCGGCGCGGCCGTGTAGAGCGCCGGGGTCGGCAGCTTCTGATGGGTGCCGAACAGGGCGCCCATGGACAGCGCACAGCTGACGACGCGGCCGCTGGCATCCGATACGACGAAGCCCGTGCTGGCGCTCGGCTGGTCGACCGGCATCGCGGCGCCGCGCATCACCTCGGCGAATGTCTTGGCGGCACCGGCGCGGGCGATCTGGAAGCGGGCGACCGGATCGGCCGCGGCATCTTCCTGGGCCATCAGCGCGCTATAGGCACCCGCCGCGGCACGGCCGCCGGCCGCCGGCGCTAGATAGAGCGTGTCATGGTTCGACGGCACCTGCATCGCCGGGCGCCACGCCGGCGAATAGGCGGCGAGCGCCTGGCCCGGAATGCCGTCGGCGACCAATTGGCGCGCTACGTCGCCCGTGTAGAAATCGGTGGCACCATTGAGGCGCAACTGGCTGAACACGCCGGCGACCGCCGGCTCCGCATGGAGCGGACCTGGCGGCAGGGCGACACCCGCGGCGGCGGCATCGGCCGTCAGCTGAGCCGAGACCGGCACGCCGTTGGCGGCCAGCCGCTCGACCCCGACCACGATCTGGCGCCAGTCGAGCACGCCGTAACGCGCCTGCAGGGCGGCGATGCCGCGCACCGTGCCGGGAATCTCGATGCTGCTGCCCGAAACCGCCTGGGGCAGGAACTGGATCGCGTCGGCACCACCGCTGTTGGCGTCGCGGACCAGGCAAACGCCGCCGCCCATCAGGCCGGCGCGCGACGGCAGGCTGACGGTCAGCATCAGCGCGATCGCGGCAGCGGCATCGGCGGCATTGCCGTTCTGGCGCAGGATGCTGTCGCCGGCGCCGACGGCGGTCGCATCATCGGCAGCGACGGAACCCAGATAGCGGGTCGGGATCCTGGGCGCGTCCGGCTCGCTCGAGCCGCCGAACCAGCCGCTGAGCGTGCTGCAGCCGCCGACCGACAGGGCCAGGAGAGTGCTGATGGCGGCCCGGGCCACACGGTGACGTGCATGCCCGGCCGATTGACGACTGACGGCGATCGGCTCGATATTGGCCGACGTTGAAAGGATGCCGCTCTTGCTGAATGCCATTCTCTACCGGGTCCTCGTTCTGGGCGTGATCGCGAGCACCGTGTTCAGTCGTCCCGCCGCCGCACAGGATGCGCCGGGTCTGATCCGTGATGCCGAGATCGAAAATACGATCCGTGCCTATGCCACGCCCCTGTTCCGTGTCGCGGGGCTCGATGCCGACTTCGTTCAGATCTATTTGGTGAACGATCCTCAGATCAATGCTTTCGTGGCGGGTGGGCAGCGTCTCTTCATCAATACAGGGCTCTTGCTCCGGAGCCAACGGGCGAACCAAGTGGTCGGCGTGATTGCGCACGAAACCGGCCATATAGCCGGCGGCCATCTGGCCCGCAGCCAGGAAGCGCTCGACAATGCCACCGCCGAAAGCATCATCGCCTTCGTGCTGGGCGCCGCCACCGCGGTGCTGGCACGCGACGGTTCGGTTGCGGCCGGCGGTGCTGCGGCCGGCCAATCCATGGGCCTGCGCTCGCTGTTCGCCTATTCGATCGGACAGGAAGAGCGGGCCGATCAGGCCGGCGTGGGCTTCCTCGACCGCACCAACCAGTCGGCCCGCGGCATGCTGGAATTCTTCCAGATCCTTGAAAAAGAAGAATACCTGCTGCCGGCCAACCAAGACCCCTATATGCGCACCCATCCGCTGACCAGCAGCCGCATCGATTTCGTCGCCGAACATGTCGCCCATTCCAAAAGCTCCGACGCGCCGGATCCGCCGGGCTTCGACGAGATGCACAAGCGCATGGTGGCCAAGCTGCGTGGCTTCCTGCTGCCCCCCAGCCAAGTGACCCAGCTCTATCCGGACAGCGACACCAGCCTCTACGCCCGCTATGCACGGGCCATCGCCTATCATCGGGTGCCGATGCACGAAAAATCGATGGCCGAGATGGACAGCCTGATCAAGGAAAAGCCCGACGATCCGTATTTCCAGGAGCTGAAGGGCCAGATCCTATTCGAGAGCGGCCATGTCCGCGACTCGATCGCGCCCTACAAGAAGGCTGCGGCATTATTGCCCAAGGAGCCGTTGCTGAAGGTCGAATTGGCCACCGCGGAATTGGAGGTCGAGGGCGACAAAGCCCTGACCGCGGATGCGACAGCGCTGCTGCGCGAGGCCGTCCGGGTCGATTCGACCGACGCCGGGGGCTGGCACGCGCTCGGCATCGCCGAGGGCCGCAGCGGCAATATCGGCAATGCGGCCCTGGCCTTGGCCGAAGAGGCGCAATTGGTCGGCGACCGCAGGACCGCCGCGATGCAGGCGACGCGGGCCGCCCAATTGCTGCCGCGCGGCTCGCCCGGCTGGCTCAGAGCCGATGATATCCGTCGGCAATCCAAGGCGGACCGCAGCAACGACGGCGGCTAGACCGCCGCTTTGACGCGATCGTGATCGCCACCTATGGGGGTTGCTGTCAATGATGCGCGACGCCTAATGTGTTCCTCCATCTTCGCGCCAGAATCGAGACCCCTCAATGTCGCTCCGTCGCTCGTTGCTGCTGCTTCTGCCGATCGCAGCGCTGGCCTTGTTCCCGATCGGCAGCCGTGCCGAAGAGCCCTTGACCCAGGCGCAGACCGACCAGGTCAACAAGCTGATCCACGACTATTTCATGAACAATCCCAAGGCGCTGATCGATGCGATCGAGCATGCCGAGGCGAGCATGAAACAGGACGAGCAGAGCCAGGCCGTGGCAGCCCTGCAGTCGCACCGTGAAGAGCTGGAGCAGGACCCGACCTCGCCGGTGCTGGGCAACCCCAAGGGCGACGTGACCATCGTCGAATTCTTCGACTACCGCTGCCCCTACTGCAAGGTCACGGCGCCGACGCTGCAGACGCTGATCGGCCAGGATCCCAAAATCCGGCTGGTCATGAAGGAATTCCCGATTCTGGGGAAGGAATCGGTGTTCGCCTCGCGCGTCGCCCTCGTGGTCAAGAAGCACGGCAAATATGCCGAGTTCCACCAGGCGATGTTCGCGCTCAAGACCAAGGTCGATGACGCGCAGACGCTCGAGGTGGTGAAGTCGCTCGGTCTCGATCCGGTCCAGATCAAACGCGAGGCCGACGCCTCGGACATCGACGCAATCATCAAGCATAATTACGATCTGGCGAAAGAGCTTAACCTGAACGGCACGCCGGCCTTCGTGATCGGCGACACGCTGTTGCCGGGGGCGGTCGACCTGAAGGATTTTCAGGACGCCGTTGCCACGGCCCGGAAAGGCTGACGACCGCGATCTGACCGATGCCCAGAGCCGCCGCACGCAAACTGACCGAACTGATGGGGGCGCTCGACCGCTCGCTCTCGACGGTCAACGCCGCCGCCGAAGCCGCACGCGCCGGCATTCGCCAGCGCGCGCTTGCCCCCTATTACGACTATCGCGCCAGCCTCGACGAGTATGAGGCGGTGGTGCTGGTGATCCGCAACGCGATCAAGGACCAGTCCGAGGTCGTGGCTGAGCGCACCCGGCGCATCCTGCTGGAGCGCGAGCGCGAGATCCTGGCGCTGACCATCCGCTCGGCGCTCGATTTCTTCTTCGCGCTGTCGGCGATCCCGAACCTGTCGCTCGGCATCCGGGAATGTTTCACCCAGGAACTGCGCTCGCTGAAAAGTGCGGAACGCCGGGTCAGCTCCGACATCCATCGCGGCTCGATCCCGGCCGACCTCGAAGGCGATCTGGAGACCGCGCGCGAAATCCTGAGCGAGATCATGGAAAAGGCGCCGACCATGCTGAGCTTCGACTGAGCTCAACAACGGCACTAAATCTGCCGCGGCCGCTCCATGGTTAACGCGTCGTTAACGGCACAAGGCTGAGATTTTCGGAGGCGATTTTCGACCCTGGAGATTTCATGGGGCAGACACAACGCAACGACGGCCCCGTGGCGACCGCGCTCGTGGTCGAGGATGATCCGCTCGTCAGGCTGGTCGTGTGCAGCGCGCTCGAAGACCTGGGGCTGGCCGTCGTCGAGGCCGATGACGGGCTCGCGGGTCTGGTCGTGCTGCGCGACAATGCCGCGATCGACCTGGTCGTCACCGACCTGACCATGCCGAACATGGACGGCGCCACCATGATCGCCCAGGCACGCGAACTCCGCCCCGATCTGAAGGTGCTGGCGACCAGCGGACGCGAGTCGGCGCCGCCGGGCGAGGCGTTCCTGCAAAAGCCCTACCGCGCCTCGCTGCTGCAGGCGAAAGTGATCCAGCTGCTCAATCTTTAGGGCGGTTATTCGGCGTCGGGCTGGTTCTTGGGCAGCGCGCGGTCGAAGGCCGCCAGCCCCAGGCAAGCCTCATGGATCCGGCGGATGGTCGGATAGGGCGCCAGATCCAGTTTGAAATTCTGCGAATTCACCACCTGCGGCACCAGGCAGATATCGGCCAGCGTCGGCTCCTCGCCATGGCAGAAGCGGCCGGTCTGGTCGGACCCCGCGAGGAATGTCTCCAGCGCCTCGAACCCCTCGGCGATCCAGTGATTGTACCAGCGCTGGACCGCGGCCTCGTCCTGACCCAGCACGTTGCGCAGGTAGCGCAGGATGCGCAGATTATCGACCGGATGGATGTCGCAGGCGACCATCTGGGCGATCGCCCGGACCCGCGCCCTGTCGCCCGGATGGCCCGGCAGCAGCGGCGGAAACGGATGGGTCTCGTCCAGATATTCGATGATCGCCATGGATTGCAGCAATAGCTCGCCGTCATCCTCGAGCGTCGGCACCAGCCCCTGGGGATTGAGCTTCAGATAGTCGGGCGCGCGCTGCTCGTCCTTGCGCAGGTGATGAAACGCATCCTGATAGGTGATGCCCTTGAGATTGAGGGCGATCCGCACGCGGAACGAGGCCGAGGAGCGGTAATAGCCGTGCAGCTTCATCGAAGACCTCTGCGAAAAGGAACGGCCGGCACCGTGGCGCCGGCCGTTCCCATCGTCAAGCTGACTTGTCAGGCCATTTCGATCCGCTTCACGTCGCCCAGGATGAAGATGTAGGACAGCGCGCCGATGAGGGCGATGCCGCCGACGAACATCAGCGCATAGACGAACGAACCGGTACCGCTGACGATGAAGCCGATGACCAGCGGCGTGATGATGCCGGCCAGGTTCGCCATCAGATTAAACACGCCGCCCGTAAGGCCCATGTAGTTGCGCGGCGCGATGTCGGAGATGAGGGTCCAGCCAAGGCCGACCATGCCCTGGCCGAAGAAAGCGACCGACAGGATGGCGATCACCGTGGTGTCGTCATCGACATAGTTGGCGGTGACGATGGTGGACGCCAGCAGCAAGCCGGTGATGATCGGGCCCTTGCGGGCGATATTGGCCGAGCCGGTCCTGCGCAGCAGCCAATCCGAGACGATGCCGCCCAACATGACGCCGATCGCGGCGGCGATGAACGGCATGACCGCAAAGAAGCCGACCTTGATCCAGCCCATGTGCCGCTCGGTCGCGAGATATGTGGGGAACCAGGTCAGGAAGAACACCAGCGTCGAATTGCCGGCAAACTGGCCGAGGCAGGCGCCGATCATCTGGCGCTGCTTCAGAAGCGTGCCGATCTGTGCCCAGGCGAAGCCCTGGCCCTTGTCGACGCCGGGCGTGGCCAGACCGCCGCCGGCGGCGATATAGTCGAGCTCCTCCCGGTTCACGGTCTTGCTGTCCTGCGGCTCGCGATAGCGCGCCCACCACACCAGACCGAACGCGATGCCGACGGCGCCGACGACATAGAACAGCGAGCGCCAGCCGAATTCGGCCAGCAGCCAGAACAGCGCCGGGCTGAGGAACGCCAGGCCGATATATTCGCCGACCGTGTAGGTGCCCGTGGCGAAGGCTCGCTCCTGCTGGGGAAACCAAGTGCCGACGATGCGGCTGTTGGTCGGGAAGCATGGCGCCTCGGACACGCCCAGGCCGAAGCGGAAGCCCAAGAGCGAGGTCAGGCCGCCGGCGAAGCCCTGCAGCAGGGTGAAGAACGACCAGATGGTGATCGACAGGAAATAGGTGGCCTTCGACCCGAACTTGTCGAGGAAGATGCCGCCCGGGATCTGGAAGGCGGCATAGGTCCAGGAGAAGGCCGAGAACACCAGGCCCATGGCCGCGGCATCGATGCCCAGTTCCTTGGTCATGGTCGGAGCGGCGATGCCCAGCACGGTCCGGTCGAGATAGTTGATCATCGTGCCGACCGCGAGCAGGGACAAGATGCCCCAGCGGGCCTTGCTGGCCGCAATCGGCGGTGACAGCGCCGTGGCGCGGTCGGCGGTATCGGTCGTGATCTCCATAGTGTTCCCCCTGTTTGGTTTTTTGGTCAAAGCCCCATCGACGTAAAGCGAGCGATCATGCGGTCGCTGTCCGGTTCGAGCCCGGTGAACAGCCGGAACGCGGCCACCGCCTGGAACACCGCCATGCCGCCGCCGTCGATCGTGCGCGCACCCAGCGCGCGGGCGCGGCGCAGCAGTTCGGTCTCCAGCGGGAAATAGATCACTTCGGCGACCCACAGATCGGGCCGTAGCATGTCGGCCGGCAGCGGCATGCCCGGATGGCCGTCCATGCCGATCGGCGTCGCGTTGACCACGCCGTCGGCCTCGGCCATGGCGCCGGCGAGATCGGTGCCGACGCGAGCCCGACCACCGCCGAAATGACTGTTCAGATTCTCGGCAACGCGACGCGCGCGGTCCGGGTCGATGTCGAAGATCGTCAGCTGCTGGGCGCCCAGTACCATATTGGCGTGGGCGACGGCGGACCCCGCCCCGCCGGCGCCGATCTGCACGACCCGGTCGCGCGCGACATCGGCCATCTTGCGTCGGAACGGCTCGGCAAAGCCCGACCAGTCGGTGTTGTGCCCGATCCGCTTGCCGTCCTTGAACAGCACCGTGTTGACCGCGCCCAGCGCCCGCGCGTCCTCCGACAGCTCGTGCAAATGCGGGATGACCAGCTGCTTGCACGGGTGGGTGATGTTGAGGCCGGTGAAGCCGGTACGCTCGGCCGCGGTCAGCAGCTCCGGCAGGGCGTCGACGCCCAGTCCGAGCTGGGTCAGGTCGATCAGGCGATAGATCAGCCGCAGATCCTGGGCCTCGCCCTCCTGCATATGCAGTTCGGGACTGCGGGAGTTCTGGATGTCCTGACCGATCAGACCGACCAGCACGGCGGGGCGGCGCGCGAATTTGGTCATGTCAGCCTTCCAACTCTTCGAAGCTATAGGGCGAGCGGCCGGACGTCGCGGCCTGGGCCGCCAGGCGCACCGGGGCGTTGGCCGCCCCATATTGGCGATAGCCGTGACGCTCGACGATCTCGACCACGAAGCGCTCGTCGAACGGCCGGGAATAGGCCTGCAGGAATTCGCCGCCGTCGGCGTCGCGGTCATAGAGAATGTCGAGCGCCGCCAACCCATCGAGGAAGTCCTCGGCAAGGCCGAACTTGGCCGCGAGATCGTCGTAATAATTGCGCGGGATCGCCAGGAACTTGACGCCGCGGCCCCGCATCGCCGCCACGGTCGCGCGGATGTCGTCGGTCGCCAGCGCGATGTGTTGCACGCCGGCGCCGCCATAGGTGGAGACCGAGCGCGCCAGGGCCGTATTACGGCTTTCGGAGATATTGAGCGGGATGCGCACGGCATCGCCGACCGAATGCAGCGCGCGGCTGCGCACCAGCCCATAGGGATCCGGCACGACATGGGTATCGTCGGCGACGAAGCCGAGCGCGGTCTTGTAGAACAGCAGCCAGCGGTCGAACTGCCCGTCGGGCAAGCCGATCGAGACATGGTCGATGCGGCTCAGGTGATCGGCGCCGACCGGGCCATCCGCAACCGGCACGAAATCGGTCTCGTAGATGCGGGGCGCCGCCGCCGTCTCGACGAAATAGATCAGGCTGCCGTCGGGCGCGCAGATCGCGGGAATGACGCTTTCGTTCGGGCCGACCCCGCCGGCATAGGGCTGGCAATGATAGAGCAGCGCCCGGTCGAGCGCCCCGGCCAAATCATCGACGGTCAAGGCCATGGCGCAGACCGACGGCCCATGCATCAGGAAATAGGCGTGCGCGAAGCTGTCCGGCTCGCTGTTCAGGATCAGGTTGACCGAACCCTGGCGATAGAGATCGACATTCTTGGAGCGATGCCGGCCGGCGAGCGCAAAGCCCAGGGTTTCGAGCCAGCCGGCCAGCGCCGGACCCGAGGTCTCGTCGACGGCGAATTCCAGGAACTCGAAACCACGATAGTGGCTGGGCGGCGGCGGCTGGAACAGCACGGCGCGCTGCTTCGATGGGCTGGGGGCAGGATGCGCCTTCAGTTGCGCCGCCGTGACCTCTTCCAGATGCAACAGCCCCCGCATGCCGTCGGCCGCAGTCGGCCGCGGCGGCGCCGCGCGGAAGCCGTCGTTGAAGATTTCGAGCGAGATCGGTCCGCGATAGCCGCCGGCCACGATCGGCGCCAGGAACGCGGCCAGATCGAAGGCCCCCTGGCCCGGGAAGCAGCGGTAGTGGCGGCTCCATTCCAGCACGTCCATCGCCATGATCGGCGCATCGGCGATCTGGACGAAGGAGATCTTGTCGGCCGGCACCTGGTCGAGGCCGGTCAGATCGTCGGAGAGCGCCAGCGTGTGAAAGCTGTCGAGGATGAGCCCGAGGCTCGGGTTATCGACCTGTTGCACGATGCGCCAAGCCTGGTGCCAGGACCGAACATGGCGGCCCCAGGCCAGGGCCTCGAACCCGACCTTGAGGCCGCGCCGGGCTGCGCGTTCGGCCAATTGGCTGAGGTCGTCGACCAGCACGGCCTCGTCGCCGATCGCATCGGCGGCGACGTTGGAACAGACCAGCACGGCCGGCGCGCCCAACTCCGCCATCAGGTCGAACTTGCGTTCGGCCCGGTCGAGATTGCGGGCGAGACGGTCGCGCGGCGCGCCTTCGAAATCGCGGAACGGCTGGAACAGCATGATCGACAGGCCCAGGTCGGCCGCCATCTGCCGGACCGCGCGCGGCGAGCCGTCGAAATAGACCAGATCGTTCTCGAAGATCTCGACACCGTCGAACTTGGCCGCGGCGGCAGCCTCAAGCTTTTCCGGCAGGGTGCCGCTCAGCGAGACGGTGGCGATCGAACGCAGCATGTCGCTCTTGTCCTCCCAGAGAGCGGGTTCGATCCCGCAGGGTTGAGCCAACAATAGCGCCGAACCTGGCCAAACATCGCATGCGTAGTTTATGCTCACCCATAACATCGAGTTATGAGATGGGAATTCGCCCGTGAATCTGCGTCAGATCGAGGTCTTCCGCGCGATCATGCTGACCGGCGGCATCAGCGACGCCGCGCGTTTCCTCGGCGTCTCCCAGCCGAACGTCAGCCGGCTGATCCGCCATACCGAGGATCGGCTGGGCATCAAGCTGTTCGAGCGCATCAAGGGTCGGCTCTACCCGACCGCCGAGGCGCTGACGCTCTATGAGGAGGTCGAGAAGGCCTATCTGGGCGTGCGCCTGGTTCATGACATGGCCCAGGACCTGGCCTTGAGCCGGACCGGCCGGCTGCGCCTGGTGTGCAGCCCCAGCCTGGGCCTGACCATGGTGCCGAACGCGATCACCGCGTTTCGCGCCGAGCGACCGGGCCTGCGCATCGGCCTGGAGATCCTGCCGCAACCGGCATTGCTCGAACGGGTGCTGACCCATCAGGCGGACCTCGGCCTATCGATGTTCCCGAGCGATCACCCGAACCTGCATGTCGAGACGCTGTGCCGCGGCCGGCTGGTCTGTGTGCTGCCGGCCGGCCATGTGCTGGCGGCCAAGGACGTGGTGACGCCGTCCGACATCGCCGGCCATACGCTCATCTCCTACGACCGCGATACCCAGCAGGGGCAATTGATCGACCAGGCCTTCGCGGCCACCGGCGTGCCGCGCGACATCGCGATCGAGGTCCGGTTCGGCCATACCGCCTGCGCCATGGTCCAGGCTGGGGCCGGCGTGGCCCTGGTCGACGAGTTCAGCGTCACCGGCGGCATCTTCCCGAGCCTGACCATCCGGCCGTTCCAGCCGGCGCAATGGTTCGAGCTGTCGATCGTGCGCGACCGCCTGCGCCCGCTGTCGAAGGCGGCCGACGGGTTCGGCGCCGAGCTGCGCCGAATCGCCGCCGCCATGCCCACCGTTGTCGCCTAGAGGAAGTCACGGTAATGCTGGCCCGGGTCGGCCTCGACCGGGCCCAGGCCCATGTCGCGCCGCATCCGCTCCGGCAACTCGTCGGCATTGCCCAGCTGGCGCGACTGCCGGCGCAGCCGCTGCATCAGCCAGCCCATGAGCGAGACCGGCTCTGCCTGGGAGCAAACACCCTGCACCGGGATCAAGATCGCCATCGCATCCTCCTCGATATCCATAAATCACGCTGATATATTCGGACGAGATATCGCCTAAAACAAACCAGTTCTCTTGGGTTTATGCATAAGGAGGTTTGATGGATAAGATGGCCGCACCGCGCCTGCCGCCGCTGGCCGCGATCCGCGTGTTCGAGGCGGCGGCGCGGCATCTGAGCTTCACGCGCGCGGCGGGCGAGCTGGGCATGACCCAGGCGGCGGTCAGCTATCAGATCAAGCAGCTGGAGGACCGGGTCGGCACGCCCTTGTTCCGGCGCCTGACCCGGCGGCTCGAACTGACCGACACGGGCCTGCGGCTCGCCGGCCCCGTGGCCGATGCGCTCGGCCGCCTGGCCGATGCCTTCGCGACGGCGCGGGCGGGCGAGGAGAGCGTGCTCAAGATCACGACCATGCACACGTTCGCGTCCAACTGGCTCGTGCCCCGGCTCGGCCGGTTCAAGCAGCTCCATCCCAATCTCGCCGTCTGGCTCGACACCTCGATCCGGGTCGTCGATCTGGTCGCCGAGGAGGTCGATGTCGCGATCCGCGTCGGCCATGGGGACTGGCCGGGCTTGGCGGCTGAGCGGCTGATGCCGGTAGCGCTGACCCCCATGACGAGCCCCGATCTCGTCACCAGCGTCGGCGGCCTCATCGAGCCCGCCGACCTTTTGAAGCTGCCGCTGTTCCGCGAGGACGACGACGCGTGGGAGGCTTGGTTCGCGCTCGCGGGCCACCCCGTGTCGCCGGGCATCGCCCGCGGCAGCCGGCTCGACAATCAGCAGATGCTGGGCAACGCCGCGATCGCGGGCCAGGGCGTGGCCTTGCTCAACCCGTCCTTTTTCGCGGATGAACTGGCGAGCGGGCGGCTGGTCCAGCCTTTCCCGCACCGGCTCTATTCCCGGCGCAGCTATTTCCTGGCCTATCCGAAGGTTCGGGAAGCCCAGCCGAAGATCCGCGCCTTTCATGACTGGATCCTGGCCGAATACGCCGCCGAGACGGCCGATGCCGCCTCGGCGGAAGCAGCGGTTATTCGTCCTTGAGCGTGCCGCGGCGGATCTGATCGAGCTCCATCGATTCGAACAAAGCCTTGAAGTTGCCTTCGCCGAAGCCTTCGTCGCCCTTGCGCTGGATGATCTCGAAGAAGATCGGCCCGATCACTTCCTGGGTGAAGATCTGCAGCAGCAGTCGGCCGCCCTCGCCATTCTCCGAGCCAGGCGCGCCGTCGATCAGGATCATGTTCCGCTTCAGGCGCGGCAGATCCTCGCCATGGCCGGGCAGACGCGTGTCGACCAGCTCGAAATAGGTCTCGGTCACAGTCTGGAACGGGATTTCGCGCGCCTTCAGGGCCTCGACCGTGTCGTAGATCATGTTGGTGCCGAGCGCGATATGCTGGATGCCCTCGCCGTGATAGGCCTCCAGATATTCCGCGATCTGGCTCTTGTCGTCGGAGCTTTCGTTGATCGGAATGCGGATCTTGCCGCACGGGCTGGTCATGGCCTTGGACTTCAGGCCGGTGAGCTTGCCCTCGATATCGAAATAGCGGATTTCGCGGAAGCCGAAGAGCTTGGTGTAATAGTCCGCCCATTGCGCCATGCGGCCGCGATGCACGTTATGGGTCAGATGGTCGATATAGGTCAGGCCCACGCCCGGCGGGTGCTGATCGACGCCGTCGATCGCGACGAAATCGACGTCATAGATCGAGCCCTTCGGACCATAGCGGTCGACCAGATACAAGAGGCTGCCGCCGATGCCCTCGATCGCCGGGATCTGCAGCTCCATCGGCCCGACCTGGCTGGTGACCGGCTTCGCCCCCAATTCCAACGCGCGGCGATAGGCAGCACCCGCATCCGCGACCCGGAACGCCATGGCGCAGGCGCACGGCCCGTGCAGCTTGGCGAACGCCTGGGCGAAGCTGTCCTTCTCGCCGTTGACGATGAAGTTCACGTCGCCCTGGCGATAGAGCGCTACATCCTTGGATCGGTGCCGCGCAACCTTGACGAAACCCATCTGCTCGAACAGCCGGCCGAGCGCCACCGGATCGGGTGCCGCATATTCGACGAACTCGAAGCCATCGGTCTGCATCGGATTGTCCCAGAGATCGATTCTCGAGCCCTCGGCGGCGAGATCTGTGGCGACGGTCATGGCTTCCTCCGCGATTTTAGTGTCATGATTTATCGACCCTGGCCGGATAAGCCTTTTTGGAAAGCGCGAAACCGGACGGACATTGATGGCGAGAAGATAGTTTCATATGAAACCGATGCCAATAAAAATCGCAAGCGACGAGAACGAAATACCGAACCACGATCCGTTGGTCCTCGAGGATTTCCTGCCCTACCGCCTGTCGATCCTGTCGAATCGCGTGTCGAACGCGATCGCGCGGGTCTATCAGCGCAAGTTCGGCCTCTCGATTCCGGAATGGCGGCTGATTGCCGTGGTCGGCCGGTTCGGACCGATGTCGGCGAACGAAGCCGCCGAACGGACGGAAATGGACAAGGTCCGCGTCAGCCGCGCCGTCCAGCGCATGCTGGCCGCGGGCCTGCTGGAGCGCGCCACCGACGCCCAGGACCGCCGCCGTTCGATCCTGCAGCTGTCGCCCAAGGGGGCTGCAATCCGCGTCGAGATCGCGCCCTTCGCGCACGAGATCGAAAACCAGCTGCTGGCCCCGCTCAGCGAGGAAGATCGCTCGGAGCTGGACCGGGTGGTGCGGCTCCTGGAAAAGAGTGCCATGACGTTCCTGGAAGGCCGGAAGGGCAAGCGGCCGGTGGGCGCGTAATTTATCGTCGAGCCTCAGTGCCTTACCTTATTTGATCGTCATCCCCGGGCTTGACCCGGGGATCCACGTGTCAGGGCAGTTCACCTCGATGACCGACGATGGTTCCGAGCGGAGCCGCGTGGATGCCCGGATCAAGTCCGGGCATAACGGATTTTATGATCCTTGGCTCGTCATGCCGCCGTCACGCTGACACCTTGCCCGCTCGCCCGCTCGTGCTATAAACCGCGATCCTATTGATCCTTGGACATGAGCGAATTGGCACGACAGACGATCCTGGTGCTGAACGGACCCAACCTCAACATGCTGGGCCTCCGTGAGCCGTCGATCTACGGCAGGGAGACCCTGGCCGATATCGAGGAAGCGTGCCTTGAGCGCGCCGACGTGCTGGAGCTGGATGTCGAGTTCCGCCAGAGCAACAGCGAAGGCCAATTGATCGACTGGATCCATGAGGCGCGCGACAGCGCCGACGGCATCATCATCAACGCCGGCGGCTTGAGCCACACCTCGATCGCACTCATGGACGCGCTGACGGCCAGCGACCTGCCCGTGGTCGAAGTCCATATGTCGAACATCCACCGGCGGGAGGAATTCCGCCATCATTCCTACGTCTCGCGCGTCGCGCGGGGCGTTATTGTCGGCCTGGGCGGCCATGGCTACGAGCTGGCGCTCGATGCGATGGCCCGTCTTCTGGTCGCCGATCACTGACCTTTCGGAACATCATGACCAAACCGACCGAATTCACCGTCGACGGCGAGCTCGTCCGCAAGCTCGCAACCCTGCTGGACGAAGCGCGCCTCACCGAGATCGAATATGCCTGGGGCGAGCATCGCATCCGGGTGACGCGCAGCCCCGCCCCCGTGACCGCCTATGCCTCGGCCCCGGCGGCCCCCGCCGCCGGCCCGGCGCTCCCGGCCGAGCCCCATGCGGCGACCCATCCGGATCTGGAATTCGCCAGCCATCCGGGTGCGGTCAAGTCGCCGATGGTCGGCACCGCGTATCTCTCGGCCCAGCCCGGTTCGCCGGCGTTCGTGCGCGTCGGCGACACGGTTTCGGCCGGTCAGCCGCTGCTGATCATCGAGGCCATGAAGGTGATGAACCAGATCAAGGCTCCCAAGGCCGGCAAGGTTGCCCGCATCCTGGTCGCGGACGGCAACCCGGTCGAGTTCGGCCAGGTCGTCGTGGTTCTGGAATAGGCATCAGCGTCTCATGATCGAAAAGGTGCTGATCGCCAACCGTGGAGAAATAGCACTCCGCGTGCTGCGCGCCTGCCGCGAGATGGGGATCCACACGGTCGCCGTCCATTCGACCGCCGATGCCTCTGCCATGCATGTGCGGCTTGCCGACGAAAGCGTCTGCATCGGCCCGCCCTCGGTGCGCGAGAGCTATCTCAACATCCCGGCGATCCTGACGGCCGCCTCGATCACCGGCGCCGACGCGATCCATCCGGGCCTGGGGTTCTTGAGCGAGAACGCCGATTTCGCCGCCATGGTCGAAGAGCACGGGCTGACCTTCATCGGCCCGACGCCCGAACATATCCGCATGATGGGCGACAAGGTCATCGCCAAGCGGGCGGCGACGGATCTGGGCATCCCGACCGTGCCCGGCTCCGACGGCGCCATCGGCGACATCGAAGCGGCGGTGAAGCGCGCCGAAGAAGTGGGCTATCCGGTGCTGGTCAAGGCATCGGGCGGCGGTGGCGGCCGCGGCATGAAGGTCGCGCGTAGTTCCGACGAACTGCGCCAGCAGATCCCGCTCGCCCAGGCCGAGGCCAAGGCCTTCTTCAACAACGACGAAGTCTATTTCGAGAAATACCTGAACACGCCGCGCCATATCGAGGTGCAGGTGCTGGGCGACGGCCAGGGCAACGCGATCCATCTGGGCGAACGCGACTGCTCGCTGCAGCGCTCGCACCAGAAGATCCTGGAAGAGGCGCCCTCGCCCATCCTCAGCGCAGCCGCGCGCCAGCAGATCGGCGACGTCGCCATCAAGGCGATGCAGAAGCTGAAATACCGCGGCGCCGGTACGCTGGAGTTCCTCTATCAGGACAACCAGTTCGCCTTCATCGAGATGAACACCCGCATCCAGGTCGAGCATCCGGTGTCGGAGCTGATCAGCGGCATCGATCTGGTGCAGGAACAGATCCGCATCGCCGCCGGCGGCCTGCTGGAGATCGACCAGAGCCAGGTCAGGCTCTATGGCCACGCCATCGAGTGCCGGATCAATGCCGAGAATCCGGTGACCTTCATGCCGTCGCCCGGCAAGGTCACGGCCTATCACGCGCCCGGCGGCTATGGCGTGCGCGTCGATTCGCACCTCTACCAGGGCTACACGGTGCCAAGCCATTACGACAGCCTGGTCGCCAAGCTGATCGTCCATGGCCGCAACCGCGACGAATGCGTGCGCCGCCTGCGCCGCGCGCTGCAGGAATATGTCATCGCCGGCATCGAGACGAACATCCCCCTGCATCTGCGCTTGCTGGAAGAGCCGGATTTCATCAACGGTAACTACGACATTCACTGGCTGGAACGCTTCATGGCGCGGGACGCATAGCCAACCCATAACGTCATGGCCGGGCTTGACCCGGCCATCCACGTCGCGGTGCAATGAGCTTAGTCACCGCGTGCGTTCGTGCGGAGACGCGTGGATGCCCGGGTCAAGCCCGGGCATGACGATTGGGTGGCCCTTGAGCCGAAAGGAGATCGGATCGGATGAAGCTCACCCCCGATCTCCTGTTGCGGGCCTATGCCGCCGGGATCTTTCCCATGGCCGAATCGGCGGATGATCCGGAGATCTTCTGGGTCGATCCGGAGCGGCGCGGCATCCTGCCGCTCGATGCCTGCCACATCCCGCATCGCCTGCGCAAAACCG
>Ga0302311_10001952_pt1 | contig 23794 bp, 26 predicted proteins | sample III_Palsa_N1_3_FD_200449 | JGI IMG/M metagenome (GOLD analysis project Ga0302311, IMG submission 200449) | Peat permafrost microbial communities from Stordalen Mire near Abisko, Sweden - III_Palsa_N1_3 | ecosystem: Environmental > Terrestrial > Soil > Palsa > Peat permafrost | place: Sweden... | reverse complement strand
CCGAAGGCAGACAGGGTCATCTGGCCGACCACCCGGCTTTGCTGAGGCGTGTTCAAATCCAGGAACTGGATGTGCCCGAACAGCGCCGACAGGATCAGCAACACTCCGATGATGCAGGGCACCACCCAGATTGCCCGATTCTCCCAAAACTCGCGCTTGATCAGCCAGGCATAGTTGCTCATTGCGCACCTCCGGAGAGCTTGGCGACAAACAAGTCCGAGACGCTCGGCGTGTGCACCTCGCCGAACCTGGCCAGCGCCTCGGAACGCGGCTGCTCGAAATACAGGACGGTCTTGCCGAGAGTCCGATGTTCGTAGAAGGGCTTTTCGGCGCGCGCGGCGTCGATGTGATCCGCCGTCACCGCCACGGCCGCATAGCGCGTCGCGATTTCCTCGACCGAGCAGTCCAGAACGATATGGCCCTTGTCGATGAACATCACGTCGGTGAGCAGGTTTTCCACCTCTTCCACCTGATGGGTCGTGATCAGTATGGTGCGGCTTTCATCCATGTAGTCGTCCACCAGCGCGTCATAGAAGCCGCGCCTCGCCAGGATGTCGAGGCCGAGCGTGGGCTCGTCGAGCACCAATAAGCGGGCGTCGATGGCCATGGTCAGGGCCAGGTGCACCTGGGTCTTCATGCCCTTGGACAATTCGCGGATGCGGCGCTTGCCGGCGATCTGCGTCTTCGCGAGCAAGCCGAGCGCCCGATCGCGGCGAAATCGCGGATGCACGCCGGCCACGAAATCGATGGCTTGGTCCACCCGCATCCAGGACGGCATGACCGCCACGTCGGCGATGAAGCAGGCATCATTCATCAGCAGGGCGCGCTCGCGGAACGGTTCGCGCCCCAGGACTTGCAGCTGGCCCTCATAGGCGGTCAACCCCAGGATGGCGCGCAGCGCGCTGGTCTTGCCGGCGCCGTTCGGCCCGATCAGGCCGACGATGCGCCCGGACTGGATGGTGAAGTTGGCTCGATCGAGCGCGACAAAGGAGCCATACTTCTTGGTCAGGTCGCGTGCTTCTATCAGCGCTGGCATGGCATTCATTCCTTGGTATCCCCGCCGCGAGGCGGCGGCGCGGGGTGGGTCAGCGCAGGGGTTTGCGCGAACAGTTCTTCAGCAGAAAATCCCAGCCGGTTAATGACCGCCAAGATCTGCGGCCACTCCTCGGTTAGAAACCGCTCGCGTTCGCCGGCAAGCAGCAGTCTCCGGGCTCCCTCACTGACAAACATGCCGCGGCCGCGGCGCTTTTCGACCAGGCGTTCGTCGACCAGCTGCTGGTAGCCCTTCAGCACGGTGAGTGGATTCAACCGATAATCGGCCGCAACCGCGCGCACCGAAGGCAGGGGATCGCCTTCTTTGAGCGCGCCCTCGAGAATCAGGGCGACCATCCGATCGCGCAGTTGGCGATAGATGGGCTGGTTATCGTTCCAATTTGGGTCCATTCCCTACTCGGTTTAAGGCCCCCGTGTGGGGGCCATGTAGCACTCTAATCTAGCAGAACGCCGTTGACGGGTCGGGCTTACAGCGCGATCGTCTGCACGGCCTGGTGCAGCTGTGCGTTGAACATGAGGGCAACGCCGCCGATAATGGCGACATTCATTAACAGGGCGAACCCCAGGGCTGCGAGCTTGGTTGAGATTTCGGCTTTCATGATCGTCTCCTTAGTTTGTGTCATCCGTCATCGAGGTGTTTCGGTGACTTGGTGATATAGTAAGCTATAACACTGACACATGCAAGCCTTATTTCAACTTTCTTTCATGCCCCCGGGAAGCACCCGACTTGCTACCATTTCTCGATGAAAAAACCTGTCACCGTCACCATCACCGGCGCCGCCGGAAATATCGGCTACGCGCTCGCGTTTCGGGTCGCATCCGGCCAAATGCTAGGCATAGACCAGCCGATCAACTTGAATCTATTGGAAATTCCGGCCGCCGCTGCTGCAGTGCAGGGTGTGGTCATGGAATTGAACGATTGCGCATTCCCGACTCTGAACAGAGTCTCGGCAACCCACGATGCCGCCATCGGCTTCAAGGATTGCGATTTTGCCATGCTGGTGGGCGCGCGGCCGCGCGGCCCGGGCATGGAGCGCAAGGATCTCTTGCTGGAGAACGCCAAAATATTTTCGGCGCAGGGCAAGGCACTGAACGCCGTCGCCAGCCGCGATGTGCGCGTGCTGGTGGTCGGCAACCCGGCCAACACCAACTCGCTCATCGCCCTCAAGAACGCGCCATCTTTGCCGCCGCGGCATTTCACCGCCATGACCCGCCTGGATCACAACCGCGGCCGCGCACAGCTGTCGGAAAAAACCGCAACCGCGGTCAGCGAGGTGAGGCGGATCATCATCTGGGGCAACCACTCGGCAACTCAGTATCCCGATCTGCATCACGCGACGGTCGCCGGCAAGCAGGCATTGTCGATGGTTGAGCCAAGCTGGTTCAAAGATACTTTCATTCCCACGGTGCAGCAGCGCGGCGCTGCAGTCATCAAGGCGCGCGGCACCTCCTCCGCGGCTTCCGCGGCGGCCGCAGCTCTGGACCACGTGCACGACTGGATGCGCGGCACCGCCTCCGGGGATTGGGTCAGCATGGCGGTGCCGTCCGACGGTAGCTATGGCATACCCGAGGGCGTGATCTACTCTTATCCGGTAACCTGCAAGGACGGCGAGTACAGCATCGTTCAGGGATTGAGCGTGAACGAGTTCAGCCGCGAGAAGATGGCGGCGACCCACCGCGAGCTTCTGGAAGAACGAGATGGTGTCAAAGACCTGATCTGATTGCGGTAACACCCATGAACAACCTGACCTCGAGTGTTGGCTGGGCTGTCGCGTGGTGTGCGCTGTTCGTGCTTCTCGTGCTCGTGCTTGCCTACCGGCGCGCGAGCCTGGCCGCGGCCACCGTCGTGCTCGGATTGGCGCTGCTGGCCTACTGGATTTTCGGCGCCGCTGCCGAGTGGTGGAAGATCGTCGTTTCCGTTCCGCTGGTCGTGCTGCTGCTGCTCAACTTTCGCGGATTGCGCGTGGCTCTGATCACGCGGCCGTTTCTCAAGAAATACCGCCGCATGTTGCCGTCGATGTCCTCCACGGAGCGCGAGGCGCTGGATGCCGGCACGGTCTGGTGGGACGGCGAATTGTTCACGGGCGGCCCGAATTGGCAAAAGCTGATGTCGGCGAAGGCGCCGGCACTCACCGCCGCCGAGCAGGCATTCCTCGACGGGCCCTGCGAAGAGCTATGCGGGATGCTCGATGAATGGGACATCACGCATCGACGTGCCGACCTTCCCCCCGAGGTGTGGGCGTTCATCAAGGCCAAGGGCTTCTTCGCCATGATCATTCCGAAGTCCTACGGTGGACTGGAATTCTCAGCCTATGCGCACTCCTGCGTGCTGATAAAGATCGCCTCGCGCTCGGCCACCGCGGCCTCGACCATCGCGGTGCCGAATTCGCTCGGGCCGGCGGAGCTGCTGCTGCATTACGGCACGGAACAGCAAAAGAACCATTACCTGCCGGGTCTGGCGCGCGGCGACGAAGTTCCGTGCTTCGCCCTCACCGGGCCGCGCGCCGGCTCCGACGCAGCCTCGATTCCCGATACCGGCGTGATCTGCATGGGCCGCTGGCAGGGCGCCGATGTCCTCGGCGTGCGGCTCAATTTCTCGAAGCGCTATATCACATTGGCGCCGATCGCCACGGTCATCGGGCTGGCCTTCCGCCTGTTCGATCCCGATAAGCTCGCGGGCGAGCGGGCAGATCTCGGCATCACCTGCGCGCTCATCCCGCGTGACACGCCCGGCATCAGCATCGGCCGGCGGCATTTTCCCTTGAACATTCCCTTTCAGAACGGCCCGATTCAAGGCCACGATGTGTTCGTGCCGCTGGATGCGCTGATCGGCGGCTTGAAGATGGCCGGCCAGGGTTGGCGCATGTTGGTGGAGCAGTTGTCCGTGGGCCGCTGTATCTCGCTTCCCTCGAATTCGGCTGGCGGGGCCAAGGCCGCCGTGTATGCCTCGGGCGCGTACGCGCAGTTGCGCCGCCAGTTCAATGCCCCGATCGGCCGCTTCGAAGGCATCCAGCAAGTCCTGGCGCGCATGGCGGCGCGCACCTACATCATCGATGCGGCGCGATCCGTCACGGCGGGAGCCATCGATGGCGGCGAGAAGCCCTCGGTACCCTCGGCCATGCTCAAGTATCACGCCACCGAGCTTGCCCGCATGATTGCCAACGACGCCATGGATGTGCACGGCGGCAAGGGCATTTGCCTCGGGCCGCGCAATTACCTGGGCCGCGGCTACCAGGTGGTGCCGGTGGCCATCACGGTCGAGGGCGCAAACATTCTGACGCGCAGCCTGATCATATTCGGGCAGGGCGCCGTCCGCTGCCACCCGTGGGTGTTGAAGGAAATGAACGCGGCGCGCAACCCGAACCGGGAGGAAGGCGTGCGCGACTTCGACCGCGCGCTCATGGGACATATCGGCTTCGCCATCTCGAACGCGGCGCGCTCGATCATCATGGCGCTGACCTTCGCCCGCTTCACCCAGGTGCCGCGCACCGGCGCCACGCGGCGCTATTTTCAGCACATCAACCGCTACAGCGCGTCATTCTCGCTGGCCGCCGACGTCGCCATGCTCGCCCTGGGCGGCTATCTGAAGAAGAAAGAAAGCCTGTCGGCGCGTCTCGGCGACGTGCTTTCCTCCATGTACCTGGCGTCGATGGTGTTGAAGCATCACGAAAACCAGGGTCACCCGGAGGCGGACCTGCCGCTGGTCGAATGGGCATGCCGCAGCCTGATCTACCAGGCACAGGAACAATTGCATCTGTTTCTGCGCAACTTCCCCAACCGGCCGCTGGCGGCATTCATGCGGCTGTTCATCTTTCCGCGCGGACTCACCTATTTCGCGCCGAGCGATCGCCTGGACCGCGAGATCGTCAAGCTGATCACCAGTCCCACCGAGACGCGCGAGCGCCTGACTGCCTATATCTACAAGAAGCGCGACCCGGGCAACGCGTTGGGGCTGCTGCAAGAGGCGCTGGAGTTGTCAGCCGCCGCCGAGGTACTCGAGAAGCGCATCCGCGTCGATGGCGTCAAGACCGGCCGCGTCACCGCACTGGACCTTCCGGGACAGATTGCCCAATCCCTGCAGGCCGGCATCCTCGACCAAGCGGAGGCCGGCATATTGAGCGATTACGACGCCAAGGTGCTGGCGCTGATCAATGTCGATGACTTCGCGCCGCATGAACTGGGTGTGGATGCCGGCTCGCGGCTGTAAGATGTGCGACTCATCGATACCCTGAGGAGGCTCAAATGCGTCATTTACTGCTGCTGTCTGCGCTAAGTTTGTTGGCAACCCTGGCGGTGGCTCAAGACCGATCCGCCGCTCCCGCGGGTGCCGAGGTCTATATCATCTCACCCGCGAACGGCTCGACGGTGACCGGGCCGGTCACCGTGCGCTTCGGCCTGAAAGGCATGGGCGTGGCGCCGGCCGGCGTGAAATTCGATAACACCGGCCACCATCACCTGCTCATCGACACCGACTTGAGCCAGGTCAAGCTCGATGCGCCGCTGCCCTCATCCGACAAGATAGTTCACTTCGGCAAGGGCCAAACCGAGACCGTGGTGACGCTGACGCCGGGCAAGCACACGCTCGAGCTTCTGTTCGCGGATTACCTGCACCTGCCTTTCGATCCGCCGCTGCACTCGAAGAAAATCACCATCACCGTGAAGTAGCCGATGCGGGCGATTCTGCATGTGGACATGGACGCGTTCTACGCGTCCGTGGAAGAGCGGGATCGGCCGGAGCTGAAGGGCAAGCCGGTGATCGTGGGCGGAACGGGGGGACGCGGGGTGGTCGCCGCCGCCAACTACGTGGTGCGCCGATTCGGCGTGCGCTCCGCGATGCCGATGCGCGAGGCCTTGCGCCGCTGCCCCGAGGCGATTTGCGTGCACCCCAGAATGTCGCGCTACAAGCAGGTGTCCGCCCAGGTGTTCGAGATTTTTCACGAGTTCACCCCCGTCGTCGAAGGACTATCGTTGGACGAGGCGTTTCTCGATGTCACCGCCAGCCAGCAACTGCACGGCGGTCCAGAGCTCATCGCCGCCGAGATTCGCCGCCGCATTCGCGCGACCACCGAACTGACCGCGTCGGTGGGAATTGCGCCGAACAAACTGCTGGCAAAGATCGCCTCGGACCTCAACAAACCGGATGGGATGTTCCGCATCGGCGCGGACAACCTGCAGGCCACCCTCGATCCCTTGCCGATTCAGAAACTGTTCGGCATCGGTCCCAAGACCCTGCCGGCAGTGAACGCCGCCGGCATCCGCAGCTTCGGCGATCTGCGCACCGCCGGTGATGAACTGGTGTGGCGGCTTTTCGGCAAGCATGGGCGGCTGATGCGCGAACGGGCTTCAGGGCTGGACGATCGGCCGGTGCAGGCGCATCGCGAGGAGCAATCGATCAGCGCCGAGGAAACCTTCGATACCGACATCAAGGACGGTGCGCACTTAAGGGCGCATTTGATGCGCCTGGCGGATCGGACCGCCGCGCGGCTGCGGGCGCACGATCTGGCGGCGGGACGCGTCACGGTCAAGATTCGGCGCGGCGACTTCACCACGTTCACCCGCCAGCGAGGCGTCGAACCACCCACGCAGGACACGGTGGTGGTGTCGCGCATCGCGCAGAGCCTGTTCGACGAATGGTCCGCCACCCACGCCGCTGCGGCGGTGCGGCTGCTCGGGGTCGGGGTCGGCGACTTACGCACCTTGGCCCAGGCGGATCTGTTCTCCTCCGGTCCTCCCAAGGAGTCGCGATTGGACGCGGCCATCGACGGCATCCGGGGGCGATTCGGAACCGAACTGCTGACCCGCGCCAGCCAGCTCAGCCGCGCGCCGGACGAGCCTTAAGCCATGTACACCAGCTTCTTCGGTCTCAGCGAAAAGCCCTTCGCGATCACGCCGGACCCTCGCTACCTCTACCTGAGCGAGCGCCACGCGGAAGCCCTGGCGCATCTCTTGTACGGGATCAACGAGGCGGGCGGATTCATCCAACTGACCGGCGAAGTGGGCACGGGCAAGACCACGGTGGTGCGCACACTGCTGTCGCGCATCCCACATCACGCCGATGTCGCCGTGATCTTGAATCCGCGGGTGACGCCGGTGGAGTTCCTGCTCACCATCTGCGAGGAGCTCGGGGTTGCAATCGCCGAGACGGAACGCGACAGCGTGAAATCGATGGTGGATGCCCTGAACCGCCGCCTGCTCACCGCCCACGCAGAGGGACGGCGGATCATTGTCATCGTGGACGAGGCGCAGAATCTGTCCGCCGAGGTGCTCGAGCAAGTCCGCCTGCTGACCAATCTCGAGACTCCGACTCACAAGCTGCTGCAGATCATATTGATCGGCCAGCCTGAACTGCGCGAATTGCTCGATCGCACGGAGCTGCGCCAGGTGGCGCAGCGAATTACCGGGCGATACCATTTGAAGCCGTTGCTGCACGAGGAGACCAAGGGCTATATTCGCCATCGCCTGCGGGTCGCCGGCGCAGCCGGGGAAATCTTCACGGGCGGCGCCTTGAGCGAAGTGCACCGGCTCTCCTCCGGAATCCCGCGAGTCATCAACGTCACCTGCGATCGCGCACTGCTCGGCGCCTATACCCGCGAGACGCGCAAGGTAACCGGCGCGCTGGTGCGCCGCGCCGCGGGCGAGGTGTATGGCCGGCGCATCGTGCCCGCATGGCTGCAATGGAGCGTCGGCGCGGTGTGCATAGCCGCGATCGCCGGCGCTGGCGTCGTCGGCTGGCTGGTGTGGCAGCAACAGGCAGCGGCCGCGCGCCTCGCCAAGGCGTCGGCGCCGCCGGCGCTGCACGCCGTGGCGCCGCACCCACCCGCGGCACCCACCCCAGCGCCTGCGCCGGTGGCGCCGCCCGTTTCCATCAACGCCTTGCTGAGCGCCAATAGCGCTTCCACCGGGGATGCGGCCGCGTTTCGGCGGCTGCTCTCGCTGTGGGGCACGGCGATGGCGGATGATCGCAATCCATGCGAGCAGGCCGCCAAAGCCGGTCTCGCCTGCCTCGATCAGCGCGGCTCCTGGGCGCAGGTCAGAGCGCTCAACCGGCCGGCCATCCTGACCCTGATCGACGATTCGGGGCAGAGATACCGCGTGGTGCTATCCGCGCTGGACGACAAGTTCGCCACTTTGGACTTAGGCGAGCACAACGAGCGCGTTCCGCTCGATGAGCTGTCGCGCGACTGGTTCGGCGATTTCACCCTGGTATGGAAGCCCAAGACCTCGCACACGCGGCCGCTGTCCATCGGCATGAAGGGAGCGGAAGTGCGCTGGCTGCGGCGCAGCCTGAATGCGCTGCAGGGTGCGTCGACCGACCCGGAGCTCGGCGATGTCTACGATGAGCAACTGGCGAGTGCGGTCCAGGCCTTTCAGCGCGAGCATCGGCTGAATGTGGACGGCATCGCGGGTTTGCAGACCCAAGTCGCCCTCGATACCGCGCTGGCGGAGCCAGGATCGCCCCTGCTGCTGCCCAACGCTGCGCGCGGCGGTTAGGATCAGCCATGTCCTTCATCCTGGATGCACTCAAGAAATCGGAAATCGAACGCCAGCGGCAGCAGACGCCGGGCCTGATCGAAACGGCAGCCGCGCCGCGGCGCTCGCGCGTCGCGGTCTGGATGATCGTGCTGGGCGCACTGCTCGCGATCAATTTCGCAGTGCTGGTGGTCGTGCTCATTCGCGGCAGCGCGACCCCGGAAGTGCCGCCGCCACGCGCCGCACAGCCCGCGGCCGCCACGCCTGCTCCGGCGACGGCCGAGCACTTCAGCCCGATGGACGCCCCGGTGTATGCGCCGGAAATCCCGGTGGTGCAGAACGGCACACCGGCGGGGACGCCGGCGGCGAAACCGGCCGCGCCGGCGGCGCATGCGGCGCCTCGGCCCGAGCTGCCGGCGCCGGCGCCGGCGGCGGTCGACGAGAACCAAGAGCTTCTGCCCCTGATCAGCGAAGTCGACTTAGGCTCTTTGGCGCTGCCCGAGCTGCATCTCGACGTGCACGTGTACGCGACCAAGCCCGCGGAGCGCTTCGTCTATATCAACATGCGCAAGTACCACGAGGGCGCCACGCTCGAGGAGGGCCCGACCATCGAGCGCATCCGGCGCGACGGCGTGGTGCTGAATTTTCACGGCGTGCGCTTCGTATTGCCGCGCGCCGTGGGCCAGGGCTAATCCGCCAGCACGAAGGTCACTTTCAGGCGCACCCGGTACTCGGTGACCTTGCCCTTGGCGATCACCAGATCCTGGCTGGCCACCCAGGCCCCAGCCACGTTCTTCAAGGTCTTCACGGCCCGCTTTACGCCATTATCCACGGCATCGTCGAAGCTCTTTTTCGATGAGGCGATGATTTCCGTGACGCGTGCGACTGATGCCATATTGTGCTCCCTCTAGGTTAATTCGATGCCGGCCTCGGACAAACGCCGCAGGGCATCGCCACTGATGCGGTACCCGATCCAATCGGTTCTTGCCTGCGCCCCCAGCGATTCATAGAACTCCTGGGCGCGACGATTCCAGTCGAGAACCGCCCATTCGAATCTACCACAGCCACGCTCCACCGCCAGTTTCGCCAGATAGGCGAGCAGCGACTTGCCGACGGCGCGACTGCGAAAATCCGGCCGCACGAACAGATCCTCCAGGTACAGGCCGTGCCTGCCGAGGAAGGTGGAGAAATTATGAAAATACAGCGCGAATCCGGCCGGTTTGCCGCCGACCCGGGCGATGACCGCCTCGGCAGCCGGCCGGCCGCCGAACAAGGACTGGCTTAGCACCGCCTCGGTGGCCACCACGTGCTGCTGCAGCTTTTCGAACTCGGCCAGCTCCTTGATCAGGCTCAACAGCAGCGGCACGTCCGCGGGAATGGCGCGGGTAATCTCGAGAGTAGTAGCTTGCGTCATGCTGCGTAGATACCATGTGAACGTGGGGTACGAGTTTCTCATGCGCTTGAGCGCTGCGGCTATGGCAGGCTTGGGGCTGTGCGCATCCGCCATTGGCGGAACCATCGAGGGCACCCTGACATTCCCAAGCCAGTTCGCGCCGTCGATGACGGCGTACGCCTTCGACCTGGATACGGCCCGCATGCGTTCAGTGCAACTTGCCCCGGGCCAGGCCGGCTTCAGGCTCGATGTGCCCGCGGGCCGCTACCAGGTATTTCTGGCGCCAAACGAGCCCGGCGCGCCGAACATCTATGGGGCTTACACGCTGTACAGCCTGTGCTCGGAACATGAATCGGCCGCCGGCTGCGACGATCACAATCTCGTCACCGTGACCATCAGCCCCAAGACGCCGCGGGCCGCGGTGAAGATCGACGACTGGTACCTATCGGACGATATCGACGCGCAAATAGATCACATTCGCGGTATAGCGACCAATGCGAACACCGAGCCGTTGAGCGCGCCGCGATTCTCCGAATATCCCAGCACGCGCATCGATACCCTGGCGCCTCCCGAGGGCGGCCCGAATTTTGCCGGACAGATGACGCTTGCGGTGACGCGTTGCGGATCCTCATGCCTGCACGTGTCGCTGACCGATTGGCGCAGCGGAACGCAGCACGACCCTGCGCCGCTGGCGGAAATCTTTGGGACGCTGCCGTGCCACGCTGACGAAGCCCTGCTGTTTAGGCGCGACAGCCGGTTGCTGATCGTCACCCGGGCGCGCGCTGCGGCGGTGCTCACGCAGTACTATCTGTGGAACCCGGCGGACGCGAGCCTTGCGCTGCTCGCCGAGTACGAAGTCGCCGCTGCCGCCTTCTGCGTGCGATGATGAGGCCATGCGCAAGATCCTGACCCTGACGATGAGCGGCCTGGTCACCGTGCTGCCGCTGGCGCTGACGATTTATGTGATTTGGTGGGTGGTGCACACGGTGGAGAACTGGCTGCGCCGCGCGCTGATCGCCGTGGGCCTGATCAGCCCCGAGCACTACTGGCCCGGCCTTGGCTTGTTCGTGGGCTTCCTTCTGCTGCTGCTGGTGGGCAGCTTGGTGAACGCCTACGCCGGCCGGATACTGCTCAAGTACTGGGACGATTTCCTCGGGCGGATTCCGCTGGTCAAGACCTTGTACGGCGGATTTCGCGATGTCGTCAGCCTGCTGCCGTCCGGCAGCGGCGAGAAGCGCGACCTGCAGCGGGTCGTGCTGGCGCGGTTCGCGGACGTGCACGCCATCGGCTTCGTGACGCGCGAGGACGTGCCCGCCGTACTGAACGTGCACGGCGGCCATGACTGGGTGACGGTTTACTTTCCCATGAGCTATGCCTTCGGCGGATACACCATTTATCTGCCGCGCGATCGCCTGCAGCCGCTCGAGATTTCGGTCGAGGATGCCATGCGCCTGGTGATCACAGCGGGGCTTACGGCTGCCGGCAACCGCGCAAAGAGCAGCTAAGCTTCAAGGCACGCGCCGATCATGCTCAAGAGTTGCGTTCAGATTCTGGCGCTTCTAATCGTCCAAAGCGGGGCCGCGCTTGGACTGCAGACCACGGACCCGGCTCAATGGCGCGACGCGGCGCAGAAGGCGCTGATCGCGCGCGGTGACGCGAACTCGCTGGCAACGGCCGCCGTGCTTGCCTTCCCGGGCCACGCGGCGCTGGATTTGGCGCTGCGCGCCAGCGACTCGGCGCCGCAGGACGCCGCCATCGGCTGGGTGCATCTGCAGCTCTGCGCGCACGCCGCGGGATGCGACATTCGCGACGCCGCGACCACCTTGCGCTGGGTGGACGCCGACAACAGCGCCGCCTGGCTGCCGACCTTGGCGGCGGCGCAGAAGGACCGTGACGCCATGGAGGTCGACCGCGTTCTGGTCGATATGGCGCATGGCGCGCGCTTCGATTTCTATTCGAACCGCATCATCGTGCTGACGGCGGAATCGCTCAAAACCGCGAGGCGTGAATTGCCGCGCCAGGCGCCGAAATCGGATGTGACGCGGCTTGCGACGATGGCCGGGCTCGCTGCGGCGGAATTGCAGCCGTCGTTCCTGCCGCTGAATGAAGCCTGCCGCGAGCCGGCGGCGGGAACGGAACGGCGCGAAGCCTGTCTCAAACTATCCAAGATCATGCAGCGGGGCGACACGGTGGTCGCGCAGATGGCGGGATTGAGCCTCGAGAAGCATCTGGTGGCAGCGGATGGAAAAGAGGCACGGGCAATCGCCGAGCGGCGGCGCGTGCTCGAGTGGCGGGTGTCGACGGCGGCGCAATTCGACACGCCCTTGCTGCCCTGGCTGACGAATGCCCGCGCCCGATCGCGCCTGTCGCTGATGCGCTCGCTGCCGCGCGAAGAGGACGTGTGCGTGGCGATGCTGCGAGAACATGCAATGGCTACTGAACCCCCGGAGAATCGCTGATGATCGATCTGTACTATTGGCCCACGCCGAACGGACACAAGGTGACTCTGTTTCTGGAGGAGACCGCGATGCCGTATCGGATCATCCCGGTGAACATCGGCAAGGGAGAGCAGTTCAAGCCGGATTTTCTCGCCATTTCGCCGAACAATCGCATGCCCGCCATCGTCGATCATCATCCGTCGGATGGCGGCGCGCCGATCTCGGTGTTCGAATCCGGCGCGATCCTGCTGTATCTTGCCGAGAAGACCGGGCTGTTCATCTCCCGGGACGTGCGCCGCCGGGTGGAAACCACCGAGTGGCTGTTCTGGCAAGTCGGCGGCTTGGGTCCCATGGCCGGCCAGAATCATCACTTTTCGCGCTACGCCCCGGAAAAGATCGACTACGCCATCAAGCGCTACGTCGGGGAGACAAATCGCCTGTATGGCGTATTGAACAAGCGCCTGGCGGAGCGCGAGTTCGTCGCCGGTGCTTACTCCATCGCCGACATGGCGGCCTACCCCTGGGTAGTGCCGCACGAGGCGCAGGGCCAGACCATGGCGGATTTTCCGCATCTATCGCGCTGGTTCGAGGCGATCAAGAGCCGCCCGGCCACGGTGCGCGCCTATGAGCGCGGTGCGGAGATCAGCACCAAACCGACCATCGACGAGGAGTCGCGCAAGATTCTCTTCGGCCAGACCGCAGCCACGCTCAAGACCTGAAGCAGTAGCGCTGGTGCTCATCCACGATGCCCACCGCCTGCATGAAGGCGTAGCAGATGGTCGAGCCGACGAAGCGAAAGCCCTTTTGCTTGAGGTCCTTGCTCATAGCATCGCTGTGCGCGGACGTTGCGGCAATGTCGCGTAAGTAAAGCGGTCGGCGCCGAATCACCTTTCCGCCGGTGAACTGCCAGATGTAATCGTCGAACGGGGATTTCGCCCGGATTTCCAAATACGCCCTAGCGTTGCCAATGAAGGCGTCCACCTTGAGCCGGTTTCTGACGATGCCCGGATTCGCCAGCAGGCGCTTGCGCGCAGCAGCGCCATAGCGCGCCATTTTCCCGGCGTCGAAGCCATCGAAGGCCGCCCGGTAGTTGTCGCGCTTGCGCAGGATGGTGATCCAGCTCAAGCCCGCTTGCGCGCCCTCCAGGCACAGCATCTCGAACAGGCGCGCATCGTCATGCAGCGGCTTGCCCCACTCCGAATCGTGGTAGGCCATGTACAGCGGATCCGGCGGGCACCACGCACAGCGCCGCTTGCCATCCGCATGGCGCTGCGCAGTGAGTTTTTGCCTCATCAGCGCGGCTTGGCTGCGATGACTTCGATTTCCAGCAGGGGTCCGGGCACGGCGAGCGCGGCCACCTGCACCGCGCTGCGGGCCGGCTTGTTGGGTTGATCCTTGGTGCCGAAGAACTGCGTGTAGCCCGCCATCATGCCCGCGAAGTCGAGCTTGTTGTCCGCCGGGCTGGCGACCATGAACACGGTCATTTTCACCACGTCGCCCATTCCGAGGCCGACCCTGGCCAGCGTGGCCTTGATCGCGGTGAGCACGCCGACTGTCTGCTGCGTCATATCACCGTACGCTGCCGCAGTGCCTTTGGGCGCATCCTTGTTGATCACCGGCGGCAATGCGCCGCTCAGGAAAACGGTATCGGTGCCGCTCTTGACGGTCACCGCGGCGGAGATGGGGAAATCGTTGCCATCCGGCAGCGGTGTGCGCACCACGGACTGCGCCGAACTCATGCCCGCGAGACAGACGCTGGTGAGAATTCCCGCTGCGAGCAGCGTTGAGCGCCGATGGATTTCTGTCATTTCTTGCTCCGTTAAGACTTAAACCCGACTCGCGCATGGCTGCCGTCGCAGTACGGCTTCTTGGCCGACGCACCGCAGCGGCAAAAATAGGTTTCCGTGGCCTTGAGGACGGTATGGCCCGTGCCGGAGACCACTTCCAAAGGTCCGGTTACGCGCAGCGGCCCATTGGGCAACGGCGCGATGTTCAGCGTGCCGTTACGCGGCGACAACGGCGCGGATTCGGCCGGCGCCGGCTCCCCGCTCGCGCTGAAGCCCGCGGCTACATGGCTGGAATCGCAGTAGGGCTTGTTTTTCGAGGCGCCGCACCGGCACAGCGTGGCGCGCATGCCGATGCCGGCGCCGCCGACCACCAGGGGCGCATGAAAGGCGAGCGGCCCGTTCTCGCGCACGCGCACTACATTGACCAGCGGCGGCTGCTCATTCGCGCCGCCATCCTGGCGTTCGTAGGCGATGGCGCCGGAGGGACAGTTATGCGCAAGCTCGACGATTTCATCGGGCGTGGCCGCATCCGGATGAATCCATTCCCCGGACACATTCGGCACGAACACGTCGGGCCGGTCGAGAACGCAATGGCGCGAGTGAATGCACCTCTTGCTCTCGAAGCGAATGGTCACCTTGCTGCCGCGTACGATATCAGCCATGGACGCGCACCGCGTGACGGTGCTTGTACACCAGTTCGATGCGATCGACGCCACGGGTGCGCCGGGCGGTACGGCGGATTTCGTGCATCAGTTTGAGCAACACCCGCCTGTTCATATCGGCCGACAGGCCAGGCTCCGGCTGTACCACCAAGTGCAGCACCACGAAACGCTCGTGTGCCAGGCGAACGAACACGGCGACGCCCCAGGGCCGGCCATCCTCGGATATCGCGAACAGCGTTTGCACGCCGTCGATGTCGCCGACGCGAATCCTCAAGGCCGCGTCCTGCTCGCAGATCTCAGGCGCACCGTAAGTTTCGATGGACTGCTGAATCCCTAAGCGCACGCGGTGCTGGTTGGTATTGAAGAACAGCAACTGCTCCAGTGCGGCACGCTGGTCCAGCGCTAGTTTTGACGTAATACCGATGGTTTGGACCAATGCTCTCCCCGGGAAGAATGCTGTGTAAGAAGGATTGAGCGCCCTGTCACAGAAACGATTTGACGCGCCGCAGCAGACATTGTCTGCGGTTCAAGACTCCGTATCGTATAGCGTCGTCCGCGGCGAGGAAATACCTGGTGCAAGTTGCTGAGGATGAGGGCGGCGCGTTGGATTCGCTGAGGTCCAGCCTCGCAGGCGAAATCGTCGAACTGCTGGTCCTCACCGATGACCCTCTGTTTCTGCAAACCCTGCGCGAGGCCGTGGGAGCGGCGCGCCGCATCTGGCATGTGCCTTCATCCGACAAGGCGAGCGACCTGCTGGTCGCGGGCCAGGTGGGCATCCTGGTATTGGATGCGATGACCCTCAAAGCCGAGGCCGCGCGTTTCGTCGCCCAGATCAAACAGCAATTTCCCGATCTGGTGGTGGTAGCGGCCGGCAGCCGCGAGGATGAGACTGCGCTCGCCGGCCTGATCAGCGCCGGCATCGTGTATCGATTCATTCACAAGCCCATGTCGCCGGGCCGAGGCCGCCTGTTCACCGACGCCGCGGTCAAGAAGTTCGAGGATCAACGCCGGCGCGTTGCCACACCCGCGCTCCCGGCGCGCAGCGCGAAGCTGAATCGCGGCTGGCTGCTCGCGGGCATCGCAGCGGCGGCGGTGCTGATAGTTGTGGCGAGCTGGGGCCTGCGCGGCGCGCCGCCGAAGACATCGGCCGAGCAGCAGCTGCCACCCCCTGAAACACCTGCATTGGTGCCGTCGCCGCCGCCACCACCGGCCGATATCCCGGCCGAAGCCGCGCTGGCGGAGCAACGTGAGCGGCTATTGGCGCGCGCCGAGAACGCTCTGTTGGAGGAACGCTGGGATGAAGCAACCACGGCCATCGAGGCGGCCCGTCGGGCGGGCGTCGAAGGCGGCCGGCTGGCCTTCTTAGGCGCGCAGCTGGCGAAGTCGCGCGTGCGGGTCAAAACGGTGCAGGCGCCGGTGCCAGCTCCGGTGCAGCCGCCGGTGGCGGAGGCTGTGCAGCCAAGCCCCGACGACATCCAGGCCGCGCAGCAGCTGGTGGAGTCGGCGCGCCGCCAGGCCGAGGCCGAATCGCTGGCGCTGCTGCTGAACAGCGCGAACGAGCGGCTGGCTCAGGATCAATTGATCCAACCGGAGAACGACAGCGCGAAGTATTACCTGCTCAATCTGCGCGCGCGCGATCCGGCCAATGGCGGCCTGGCCGCCGCGGTTCAGGACTTCGGCGCGCGGGTAACGGCCAAGGCGCGCCAGGCGCAGGCGCTCGAGCAGTTCGACGCGGCGCGCGGCTGGCTCGATGCGGCGGCGGCGGTGGGATATTCGTCCGCGGAGTCGGCTGCGCTTCTGCAGGAGCTGGAGGCTGCGATTGCCCGACAGAAATTCCTCGACAATGTAATCAGCGCAAGCGAATTGGCGCCGCTCAAGACCGTGCAGCCCAAGTACCCGCAGAAAGCCGATCGCGACCGGCTGCAAGGATGGGTTGAACTCGATTTCACGGTGACCGAGAGCGGCGAGGTCAAGGATGTCGCGGTTCACGGCGCCAGCGCTCCCGGGGTGTTCGATCAGGCGGCAACCGAGGCGCTGGCGCAATGGCGTTACCGGCCGATGGTGCGGGCCGGCAAGCCGGTTGCGCAGCGCGCCCGGATCCGTATCCGATTCAATCCCGGATAGCGCCCTCAGGCGGCGGAATTTCTCGCGGCCAAGGCCGGAGCAGCCGATTCCTGGGTGAGTGCGCCGATCTCCGCGCCGATGCGCAAGTCCTCCGCCGCCCCGAACGCGTGCTTGCGCACCGAGCCGCAGCGATCGATCAGCACCAAGCTGGGCGTGCCGCGCATCTTGTAGCGTTCCATGGTGTGCGGGATCGGACCGGAAGCGTTCGGCTGGTCGAGCGCGATGGGAAATTTCAGCCGATGTTCCTGGATGAAGGCCTTGAGCACCGCAGGGCTATAGGCATCGTGATGCTCGAAGGTCGAGTGCAAGCCGATCACGGCCACATCCTTGGGCTCGAATGTTTCGTGAATTCTCCGCGCCTGGGGCACGCCCACGGCCACGGAGTTCGGGCACAGAGCCTGAAATGCCACGAGCACCACCACGCGGCCACGCAAGCTGGAAAGGGTAATGGGACGGTCCGTGTTGAACCAGGTCTGGACCACGAAGTCCGGCGCGCATGTGTTGGGTGTTGTCATAACCCGTAGGATATCACCGACAACGCACGGTGAAACCGCGGCATTGCGGGCATCAATGCAAATGCCAGTATGAGGCGGCCTAATCGGAGGTGCGCATGAACCGCTTAATCTGTTCGCTGGTTTGGACAGGACTGTTCGGCTACGCAGGAGCCATGGCGCAGGACGCGGCCAGCCCCTCCGCGCCGCCACAATCATCGTCCCACCAATTGATGAAGGACTGCATGGACAAGCAAAAGGCCAGCGAAAGCGGCAAGTCCGTCGAGGATATGCGGAAGATCTGCCGCGACTTGACCAAGACCGAGAAGCAAAACCAGAATCGAGCCTTGGTCGATCAGCCGGTGACTGCACCCGCCAATTAGCGCAGGGCGGCTAGTGCAGCATCTGCGCCTGGGCCGGCTCGGCGGCGGTCTCCGACGGCACCGCCCAGTTGCTGACACTGGCTTCGTAGATTGCCAGTTCGCTCAGCAGTTCTTCCAGCGGTTGAGCTCTGCCCATGGCGAAGCCCTGGCCGTAGTCGACGCCCAGATCGGTCATGCGGACGCGCAGCACGTCCGTCTCCACGTATTCCGCGATGGTTTCCATGCACATGACCTTGGCAAGCTGCGCAATGGCTTTGATCATCGACTCGGACCGCGAGTTGGTCAGCGCGTCGCGCACGAAGCTGCCGTCGATCTTCAGGTAATTGACCGATAGGTCCTTCAGGTAGGCCAGGGAACTGACGCCGGTGCCGAAGTCGTCGAGCGCGAATTGGCAGCCAAGCTCCTGCAGGCTGCGCATGAATGCCTGCGCCTTCTCGAGATTGCCGATGGTTGCGGTTTCGGTGAGTTCGAAACACAGCGAGGACGGTGGCACCTTGGTGGACTTGATTTGTTCGGTCACATACTCCAGGAATGTCTCGTCCTGCAGCGATTGGCCGGAAAGATTGATGGCGAAGCGCGCGGTTTCCTCGCCGCAAGACGCGGCATGCTGGCCGAGCAGCTCGCAGGCCCGGTGCACCACCCAGCGATCCACCGTCGGCATGAGCTGGTAACGTTCGGCGGCGGAGAGAAACTTCCCCGGCGGAATGATTTCGCCGTTCTCCCCCAGCATGCGAATCAACAATTCGAAGCGCGGGCGGCCGTAGTTGCCGCGCAACGGCAGGATCGGTTGCGCGTCGAGCCGGAAGCTATCCTTCTCCAGCGCCTCGCGCAATTTGCCGATGACCAGTATGTCGGTATGGCGCCTGATGATGCTCTGATCGGAATCCTGGAACACTTCGACGCGGTTCCGGCCGCGGTCCTTGGCGGCTTTGCAGGCGATTTCCGCCGTGGCCAGCGCATGCGCGAGTGGATTCTCGGAACGGATGATCGGCGCGACCCCGAGGCTCACCGATACCTCGAAGGAGCCCCCTCCGGCACGCGGCATCACGGCGGCGGCGGCGGCACGAATTTGCTCGGCGACCTGGCTGGCGGATTCCATGTTCGCATTTGGAATCAGGGCCGCCAATCGATCCCCGGAGATGCGCGCGGACAGGGCACCGGGCGGCAATGCCTTGGCCATGCTTTCGGCGACGCAGACGATGACCTCATCCCCGACGTGCATGCCGAAGGTTTCATTGATGACGTGCAGGCGGTCGATGTCCAGATACAGGATGCTGTGCGAATTCGCCGCACTCATCGAGGACAGCAACGCAACCGCCTGGCGCTCGAAGGCGTGGCGCGTCATGAGGCCGGTGCTTTGGTCGTATTGCGCCTGGATGATGATGGTCGCTTTCTTAGCCAGCAGCTCGGCAATGCGCGTCTGATGCAGGTCGAAATCGTCGCAGCTGGGCGGATTGAACAGGGCCAACACCCCCATGACCCGCTCGGAAGCGTGGCGCAGCGGGCAGGCCAGGATCTTGTAGGGGGCCGCCACATCGGTTGCGACCTTCGAAATGTGGTTGACGACGATGGTGCGCTGCTGCAACTGCATCCACGCCATCAAGTGCTGTTGCGCGCGCTTCAAGGATTCCGGCGACATCGGCACGCCGCTGCGCGTCAACGACAGTGCGATGTTCTTGCTGGGCACCCAGAGCGCGGCCAGGGAGCAACCCATGCGCTCGAGGCCGGTTCGCAGGATCAGCTCGAATTCGTCGGCGTCGCTTGCAGTCGCCGTCTTGTGCGACGACATTTCCAGCATCAGGTCCAGATCGCGTTCGCGTACGTTCAGGTCGCGCTCGCGCGAACCTAACCTGCTGCGCAGAGAGAGTTCGCGGCGCAGGCACTCCAGCGCCGGCTGAACCAGCTGCCGGATGTACTCCAGTGGCCGGGCCACGCTGCGGGTTCCGGAGAGGCGCACCACCAGGCTGACGACGCCCAGCAATTCGATATGTTCGCCGCGGATGGCGAAGGAGTAGATGGCGCGGTCGGCATCGTTGGTTCGCAAGATGCCGGAAAAATCCGCGGTGTCAGCCAGCGCGTTGGCGATGGCGTCCTTGACCACATCGCTGTCGTCGGTCAGTTCGCAATCGTCCGTCGCCCAGATCTGGTTGCCGAAGCCGTCGTGCAATATCATCCCGTGCAGGCTCGGCATGAGCACGCGCAGCAGCCGGGAATAGGGATCGAACCGTCCGTCCGCGGTTGGGCCTTCGGCGGTAGCAGCGGCTTTTGTATCCAGCATGAATTCAATGTGCGGCAAACGCGGCCGCGCATCATTGACGAGCGTCGCACTTCGACATACTGCTGTAGGACAAAATGAGGGCTGCTTAACAATAACCGGCCGGCGCTGTGAATTAGCTCGCTGAATCAGCCGCTTGACTCAGCCCCGCGCGCCAGCATCCGCAGCAAGTAGCGGCCGCCGGGAATTCGCACCACGCGAAAGATCCGCCGCCAAAAACGCTGGGTGGCGGCATCGAAATCCGCCAGCGGCAGGCCCTCGTACAGCCGCGGCCGGGGTTCGTGGACGGTGGCGCCGCGCGCGCTGACAGCAATGTTCTGCGTCGCGGAGCACAGTCTTAGGACCACGCCTGATGCCTGCCATTCGAGCTTCAATTGCTCGCAGCCGGCAAGACTTGTGGCTTCGAGTTCCACGCCTTGCAGGAAAATCTCGAGTTGCGGCGGTTGGGTGCGGGTCAGCAACCAGCTGCCGGGGCTCAAGCGGCGTGCGAGAAATCGGCCGGAGATGTCCATCCCCGCTACCATACCCGGCATGAGATTTTTTTTCCTGCTATACGCAGCCGCCGCGGCCGCTGCCGATGCACAGGTAGCGGCACCGCTCGCCGTGCAGCAGACCATCTTGGCGGAGCACCTGCCCGCAAGTGCCGTGAGCTTCGTCGTCCTCGATCCGGACTCCGGCCGGGTGGTGGCCAGCCAGAATCCCGGCACGCCGCGCAGCCCCGCGTCGACGATCAAAGTGGTCACGACCTTCGCCAGCTTGGATGTGCTCGGACCCGCCTATACCTGGCATACGCGCGCCTTAGTCCAAGGCGAAGATCTGATATTGCAGGGGGGCGGCGACCCCTACATGACGCTCGAGCGCTGGTGGAGTTTCGCGCATGCGCTGCGCAACGATGGGCTGAAGGTGATCCGCGATGTGGTGATCGACGCAGGCGCGTTCTCGCTGCCGCCCGAAGATCCCGGGGCATTCGACGGCCGGCCGAACCGCGCGTACAACGTGGTGCCGAATGCGCTGATGGTGAACTTCCAATCCATTGAGTTCAAGGTGGTGCCGAACGAGGTCGCGCGCAAGATCGAGATCGTCGCGAATCCCGCGCCCGTCAATCTGGCCATCGATAATCGCATTCGATTTGCGCCCGGGCGCTGCAGCGCCGCCGCGAGCCGCGTCGATTTCGAGGTGGCCAGCGAGCGCTGGGACCGGGTTGTGTTCAGCGGCGCGCTCTCGCCGCACTGCGCGGAACGCAGTTTCACGCGCGTGCTGCTGCGCCCCGCCGAGTACGCATACGGAACGTTTGCGGCGCTTTGGCTGGAAATGGGCGGAGGCATCACCGGCAAGCTGCGCGTGGAGACCGCGCCCGCGGACGCCCGGCTGCTGTTGAGCTTCGACTCCCTCACCCTCGGCGAGATCATCAGGCTCACCAACAAGTACAGCAGTAATCTGATGGCGCGCCACCTGCTGCTGACCCTGGGCGAGGCGCGCTACGGCACGCCGGCGACCCTGGAGAAAGGCGCGGCCGCGCTCAAGGATTGGGGCCGCGAGCGCGGACTCAGCCTTGAGGACGTGGAGATCGACAACGGCTCGGGACTGTCGCGGCTCACGCACATCAGCGCTCTGCAAATGGCGCAGGTGCTGAACGCGGCATACCACAGCCGCTATGCCCCGGAATTCATGGCATCTCTGCCCCTGGCCGGAATCGACGGCACCCTGCGTTCGCGCATGAAAGACATCCCCGGCGGGACGGTGCGCCTGAAGACCGGCCATATCGACGGCGTCAGTGGAGTCGCCGGCTACGTGACCGCGGGCAGCGGCAAGACCTACATCCTGGTGTCTCTGGTCAATGACGCGCGCGCCGACGAGGGTGCGGGGGAGCCGGTGCATGCGGCGCTGGTGAGCTGGATGCTGCAGGATCTCTAAGGCCGCGGTTGCGATTGCTCCAGGTCCCAGAGTATCGCGGTCACGTCCTTGCGCAGCCAGACGCCAAACCCGAGGTAGCGAAAATGCCGCCCCAGGCGTCGCCGGTACCAGCTTCCCGATCTCAAGTGCACGGCGCGGTCGGTGCGCGAGCGGTCGCAGTTATTGCGCCAGTCTTCCAAGGTCAGGGCGGAGACATACAGCGCGGCGCACGTCAGGCGCCTTAAGTTTGCGATGGCCCGGGAGGCGTCGGCGTCGCCAAGATACTGCAGGACGTCGTAGCACACCGCGAGATCGCTGGGCGCTCGCGGAGCGAAGTCGATCACCGATCCCTTGGTCCAGTGATACCGGGCGCACAGGTAATCGCTGGCCTCCAGACCCACATAGCGCGCCTTCGGGTAGATTTCCGCAAACGGCTTGCGCAGCAGCCCAATGCCGCAGCCTGCGTCGAGAATGCTGCGGACCGGAATGCTCGCGTGCCGTAGGGTTGCCGCGATCAGCCGCGCGCGATCCCGCATGAGCGCCGGCGTGGTGACGCGCGTCCTCGGGTTGCGATAAAACTTGCGGAAGTACGCGGCGCCGAATACCGCCTGTGGGCGCAATTTAAACTCCTTTTCCGGTGCAATGTTAACCGCATTTTGGGCCATATGGGCTAAGCTGCCGCTCAGGAGTGTGGCCCTGCTGGTGACTGAGCCCTCGCACGCGGTCTTCTTAAGTTACGCCTCGCAGGACGCCGAGGCAGCTCAAAACATTTGCGACGTGCTGCGGGCCTCCGGCATTGAGGTGTTTCTCGATCAGAGCGAGCTGCGCGGCGGAGACGCATGGGATCAGAGGATCCGGGACGAGATCCACCGCTGCGCTCTGTTCATTCCGATAGTCTCCCAGCACACGCAGGAGCGGCTCGAGGGCTACTTCCGGCGCGAATGGAAACTGGCGATCGATCGTACCCACGATATGGCGGAGCAGAAGCCGTTCCTCGTGCCGGTTGTCATCGACGGCACCCGTGATCAGGACGCGATAGTCCCGGAGGTGTTCCGAACCGTGCAGTGGACGCGGCTGCCCGCGGGCGACACGCCCGCCGCCTTTGTCGAACGCATCCGACATCTTCTGTCGCTGAAAGTATCGACATCGATTCCCGTGGTGTCCGGCGCTCGGCGCTCGAAGCCCATGCTGCTGGTGGTGAGCGTTGCCGTCGCAGCCGCGGCGTTGGCGTATGTCGTCGTCGACGAGCTGCGGATCTCAAGACCTGCCACGACCGGCGCCATGCGCTTCTCCCCGCCGCCGCGCTCAATTGCGGTGTTGCCGTTCGTCAACATGAGCGGGGATCCCCAGCAGGAATATTTTTCCGACGGGCTCACGGAAGAGCTGCTCAATTCCCTGTCGCGCATCAACCAGCTGCAGGTCGCGGCGCGCACCTCCTCGTTCTCGTTCCAAGGCGAACACCCGGATATCGCCACGGTCGCGCACAAGCTAAATGTGGCTTCGGTTCTCGAGGGAAGCGTACGGCGTTCCGGGCATACTATCCGGGTCACCGCACAGCTCATCGATGCGATCAGCGGTTTCCACCTGTGGTCGGATACCTTCGATCGGGATCAAGGCGATATCCTGCAGTTGCAGACCGACATCGCCAATGCGGTGGCCGGCGCTCTCAAGGTGACGCTGCTCGGGGACTTCGCCGCCAGGGTCGAGGTGGGTGGTACACGCAATCCGAGCGCATTCGATGCCTATTTGCGCGCCGCGACGGCTCACGGTGCGCAGCACAGCGCGGAAGACACGCAAGACGTCATCGCCAGATACACGCAGGCCA
>Ga0302311_10001947_pt1 | contig 23808 bp, 22 predicted proteins | sample III_Palsa_N1_3_FD_200449 | JGI IMG/M metagenome (GOLD analysis project Ga0302311, IMG submission 200449) | Peat permafrost microbial communities from Stordalen Mire near Abisko, Sweden - III_Palsa_N1_3 | ecosystem: Environmental > Terrestrial > Soil > Palsa > Peat permafrost | place: Sweden... | reverse complement strand
CAAGGCCGTTCGTGCACGTGTTCCCGTACAGCGAACGCCCCGGCACGCCGGCGGCGCGGATGCCGGCGGTGCCGGTGCCGGTGCGGCGCGAACGGGGGGCGCAATTGCGCGCGGCCGGAGCCGAGAACGCGCGGCGCTTCTTTGCCGCGCAGGTCGGGCGCGAGGCGTCGGTGCTCGCCGAGACCGACGGCGGCGGCCACACCGAGCATTTCGCGCCGGTGCGCATTGCCGCCGCACCCGGCACGTTGCTGCGCGCCCGCATCGTCGCCGCGCAGGACGACGGATTGCTGGCAGAGGCCGCCTGATGGCACTCGGATTCCTGTCACGACTCAAGCAAGGGCTGGCTCGCAGCACCGCCAAGATTTCCGATTCGATCGGCGCCGTCTTCACGCGACGAAAACTGGACGACGAGGCGCTGCAGGATCTGGAGGACGTGCTGGTCGGCGCCGACCTCGGCACGTCGGTCGCTGCGCGTGTGATCGCCGAATTCCGCCGCACCCGCTTCGGCAAGGAAGTGACCGACGACGAGGTGAAGCGGGCGCTCGCCGGCGAGATTGCGAAAATCCTTGAGCCGGTGGCGAAACCGTTCGAGATCGATCGTACGCTGAAACCGCATGTCGTGCTCATGGTCGGTGTCAACGGCACCGGCAAGACCACGACGATCGGCAAGCTGGCGCAGCAGTATCGCGAACAGGGCGTTCGCGCCGTGCTGGTCGCCGGCGACACGTTCCGCGCGGCGGCGGTGGAGCAGTTGCAGATCTGGGGCGACCGCACCGGCGCGCCGGTGATCTCCGGGCCAGCCAACACGGACTCGGCAGGGCTGGCCTTCGATGCGCTGGCGCGCGCGAAGGCCGAGGGTGCGGACGTGCTGCTGATCGACACCGCCGGCCGGCTGCACAACAAGGCGGCGCTGATGGAAGAACTGCAAAAGATCATCCGCGTGCTGAAGAAGCAGGACGCGACGGCGCCGCATTCGGTGCTGCTGGTGCTGGACGCGACCACCGGCCAGAACGCGCTGCAACAGGTGGACGTGTTCAAGGAGATGGTGGCCGTGACGGGCCTTGTGGTGACGAAACTCGACGGCAGCGCGCGCGGCGGCATCGTGGTCGCGCTCGCGGAGGAGTTCGGCCTGCCGGTGCATTTCGTCGGCGTCGGCGAGCAGGCGGGCGATCTGCGGCCGTTCGATCCCGGCGAGTTTGCCCGCGGATTGGTGGGTGCGTAGGCGCTACCGCACGCCGCACCAGCGCAAGGTTGCGGCGGCCAAGGTCTGTGTCACGTCACGCAACGAATCGAGATCGACGTATTCGTCCGGCCCGTGAAAACCGTCGCCGCCGGGGCCGTAGATGACGCCGGGAATGCCGACGCCCGCGTAGTGCGCGGCGTCGCAGACGGCGATGAAGCCCTTGATCTCGGTGTTCTGGCCGCGATCCGCGCGGGCATCGACGATGGCGCGCACGAGGTCGTGGTCCACCGGCGTGTTCAGCGGTGGGAAGTGCAGGCCGTACAGGTCCCATTGCACGGTCGGCGGATGCTGCCGCAGCCAACTGTCCTGCTGCGCGAACGCGTGCACGAACGCCTCGAACTCCCGCCGGATCTGCGCCGATGTTTCGTTCGGCAGGAACTTGAGGTCGAAGTCGATCACGGCGATGTCGGGGATGATCGCCGGGTTGGACAGCAAATGCGGCAGCCCGTCGGCGCCGACGCCGGAGCCGCACAGCATCACCCCCGGATGGATCGTGTTGACGCCGGGCGGCAGCAGCGGGTGCGCGCGCTTGCGCGTGGTCCAGTCATGCTCCAGTTGCTGCACGGCGGTGACGAAGCGCGCCGCGATCTCCAGCGCGTTGACGCCAGGCTCCAGGCGCTCCGGCGTGTCGGCCTGCGGGAAAATCTCGTTGTAGCGCCAAGCGGAATGCGCATTGCGGCCGCGGAAGGACACCCGCACCCATTCCAGCCCGCCTTCCGCCGGCATCAGCGTCTGCCAGGTTGGTTCGGTCACGATCAGCCCGGCGGCGCGCCGCCCGCGCTCCACGAGATCGCGCGCGCCGAAGCCGCCGGCTTCCTCGTCCACGACCGCGTGGATTTCCAGCCGCCCGTCCAGCGCGATGGCGGTGCGGGAGATCGCGCGTGCGACAGCGACCGTGGCGGCGAGGCCGGATTTCATGTCGATCGCGCCGCGGCCGTACAGGCGCCGGCCGCGGATCTCGCCGCCGAACGGATCGACGCTCCATTGCTTGCGGTCGCCGACGGGCACGACATCGACGTGGCCGCACAGGATCAGGCTGCGTGCCTCGCCGCCCGGCAGCGTGCCGGTCAGGTTCGGGCGGCCTGCGAACACGTCGTAGCTGTCGGTGCGCATGCCGAAGCCGTCGAGCACCATGCGCAGATAGTGCTGCAGGTCGGCCTCATGGTTCAGCGTGACATCGGTCTCGAACTTCGGGTTGACGGTGGGGATGCGCACCATCTGCTGCGTCAGGTCGAGCAGAAACTCTTCCTCCCGCTCCAGTTCCGTCCGCACCGCGGCGATTGCATCCGTTGTGGTCTGCATGTCCTACGCCTCCATCACCGCGGGCACATCCGCCGCGATGGCTGCCAGCACGCCGGCGAGCCGTGCGGCCCAGGCGGCCTGGCCGTCCGCGTGGGCGATCAGGTCCTGCCGCACTTCGATCAGCACCGTCGGAATGCCGCGCGCGTCGCCCTGGTACGGCACCGTGTAATCGCCTTCGTCAGTGATCTGGTAAGGCTGGTTGTCGCCGACCACCAGCGACGGGTCGGCCGCGCGCATGCCTCCGATCATCGCCTGCCCAAGCCTGCGGGCGCGCGCGTACAGCATGCCCGCATGCCAGATGCGGGACACGCCGAGATAGACGGGGGTGAAACTGTGCATGCCGATCAGCACCGTCGGCCTGCCGGCGCGCAGGCGCGCGTCCAGCAACGCGGCAACGCGCTCGCGGAACGGCGCGAAAAACTGTGCGTCGCGCCGCGCGCGCTCGGCTGCGTCGATGCCGACGTTGCCGGGAATGTCGGTATCTTCGCTGCGCTCCGGAATGCTGCTGGGTGCGGCGAGCGGGCGATTGCAGTCGATCAGCAGACGCGAAAACCCGGACAGCACCAGCACCGCGTTCAGTCGCTGCGAAAGCTGCCGGGCGACCGAAGCCGCGCCGATGTCGTAGGCGATGTGCCGCTGCAGATCGGCCTCCGTCAGGCCGAGCCGCGCGTAGCGCGCCGGGATGTGGTTGGAGGCGTGCTCGCAGAGCAGCACGATCGGCGACGCGCCGGACTCGTTGAGGACGGTGACGGCGGGCGGCTCGGGCGGCGTCATGCGGTCGATGGTCCTTCAGTACACCGCAGTGTAGCGGCGGCAGAGTTCGTCCGGCGAGAGGCTGGCGGCGAGCGACGTTTCCCGCGCCTTCACGCTGACCATGGTTTGCAGCAACGCCGGCGCGAACCACCCGCGGACTTCGCTGTCCGCCGCCAGCGCACCGAGCGCCTCGCGCAGATTGGATGGCAGCCGCGTCACGCCAAGGCGCGAGCGCTCCGCGTCGCTGAGGTCGGCTGGATCGGTGTTGACCAGCGGTGGTGTCGGCAGCTTGTCACGCAGCCCGGCCAGGCCCGCACGCACCAGCACCGCGAGCGCCAGGTACGGGTTCGCGGTGGAGTCGGCCGGGCGGTATTCCAGGTTGAAGCCGATCGCCGGGTCGCCCGCGCTTGCCGGTGCGTTGCAGATGCGCACGGCGGCCTCGCGGTTGCGCTCGCCGAGGCAGGCGAACGCCGAACTCCAATGCTGCGGCACGAGGCGAAGGTAGGAAACCGGGGAGGGCGCGGTGATCGCGCACAGCGCCGGCAGATGCCGCACGATGCCGGCGGCGAACGCGCCTGCCGTCTCGGAAAGTCCGCCCGGCCGCGACCGGTCGTAGGTGATCGGCGCGCCGGTCGCGTCGCGCAGGCTGAAATGGATGTGTACGCCGTTGCCCACGCCTTCGGGCGACGGCTTGGGGCAGAAGCTGGCGGCGTAGCCGTACGTATCGGCCAGTTCCCGCGTCACCTCGCGGGTGATCACCGCGCGATCGGCGGCGGCGAGGCCCCGCACCGACGCCGCCGAAACCTCGAACTGGTGCGGCCCGTATTCCGGCAGGATGGTCTCGGGCTCGACGCGGGCGACGCGCAGCGCGGAATAGAGGTGGCTCAGAAACGGCTCGCGCCGCCGGTGCGCCACCAGCGAGAAGGCCGGCGCCGGCGGCGTGCCGGCGTCGGCCAGGGTGAACTCGTGCTCGAACGTCGCCGCCATGCGCAGCCCGGCCTCGGCGAGATCTGCCATTGCCCGGCGCAGGAATTCGCGTGGGCAGCAGGACCACGGCGAGCCGTCCAGTTCCTGGATGTCGGCGAGCACGAAGCGCAATTGCGGACGGCCGCGGATGTCCTCGATCGTCGTCTCGGTGGACATGTCCGGCTTCAGTCGCAGGTCGCCGCTGGAACCCCACGGATTCGGCGTCGCGATCGTGCCGAACGGGTCGAGCGCGAGGTTGGCCGGCACCCAGCCGACGCCTTGCACCTGCCACGTGCCGACATCGTCGGCCGCCATGCTGCGGCCGCGCGTGATGGCGACGAGATCGGTCGTCAGGATCTGGACAAGGGAGGCGGCGCTGCCGCCCGGCGTGCTCATACGATGTCCCGTGGCGCGAGGTGCTGCAATCGGGCGGCGACCGTCGCGGTGTCGGCGCTCCAACAATAGCCGCCGAATGCGGCCAGTGCGCCAGCGTGCCGGGCCGGCGTGTAGGTGGCACAGGCGTCGTGCACGCAGGTCACCAGATAGCCGCGATCGGCGCCGTCGCGCACCGCCATGTCGACGCACTGGTCGGTGACGATGCCGGCGACGATCAGGAAGCGCACGCCGAGGTTGCGCAGCAGATAATCGAGATTCGTCGAGTTGAACACGCCGGACGATGTTTTCGGCAGCACGATCTCGTCCGGCCGCGGCCAGAGCGGTGCAATGATGTCGCCTTCTGGCGCATCCGGCGGCACGTGGATGTCCGACAGCTTGTGGTCCAGCGAGCGATCCCGGCCGTCGTGCGTCAGGCTGCGGATGATGGTGTGCACCACCTCGATGCGCGCCGTCCGCGCCGCTTCCAGCAGCCGCGTCGCGTTCGGCACAACCACCGTGTCGAGCTGGGTCTGGAACGCGTCGTTGCTGCCCACGGGCCGGTGCGGGTCGAGGCCGGGCTCGATCCAGATCCGCTGCATGTCCACCAGCAACAGTGCGGTCGCACCGGGCGCATAGGCGGTATCGCGCCGGATGCCATGCCACTCGACAACGGGCGTGGCCATTGGCCTGCGGCCCTCCGTCACGATGCGGCGAGTTTTTGCAGCAGCGCGAGGCAGCCGGCGATCTGGCCGACCTCGATCCACTCGTCGGCCGTGTGCGCCTGCGCGATGTCGCCGGGGCCGACGATCACGCTTGGGATGCCGGCCGCCTGGAACACGCCGGCTTCCGACGCGTACGCCACAGTGCCGACGCTGTTCGCGCCGGTCAGCGATTTCGCCAGCGCCTCCGCCGCGCAGTTCGGTTGCGGCACCAGCGGCGGCACGTCATAGATCATCGTCGTCGTGACGAAGGCGTCCGCGTGCCGCGCGCGCATCGCCGGCAGCACGCTCGCCGTGACGAACGCGTCGAGGTCGCCGACCACGGCTGCCACCGCGCCGGGCCGCGTTGCGCGGATGTCCCACTCGATGCGGCAATCGCCGGGAATCGCGTTGCGCGCGCTGCCACCGTGGACGATGCCGACGCTGACCGTGGTGTAGGGCGGTTCAAAGATGCCGACGCTGTCCGGCGCCGCTGCCAGCACCGCAGCGCGCTCGCGCAGCCACGCGATGATGTCCGTCGCGTAAAAGATGGCGTTTACGCCGCGGTCCGGCCGCGAGGAATGCACCGACAACCCGCCGACACGGGTCAGCATGCCGGTGCTGCCCTTGTGGCCGTTGACGATGCTTTGCCGGCTCGGCTCGCCAATCAGTGCCGCGCTCGGCGCGAGCCCGATTGCCTGCATATGCGCGACGATGCCGTGCACGCCGAAGCAGCCGACCTCCTCATCGTAGGAGATCGCCAGATGCACCGGTGCTTGCAGGTTCGCCCGTTGCAGCACCGGCGCGAGTGCGAGCATGCAGGCGACGTAGCCCTTCATGTCGGCGGTGCCGCGCCCGTACAGCCGGTCGCCGACACGCGTCAGCGCAAACGGGTCATGCGTCCAATTCTGCCCGTCGACCGGCACGACGTCGGTATGTCCGCTCAGCACGATGCCGGGCCGATCCGCGGCCCCGATGGTCACGAACAGATTTGCCTTCGTCCCGTCCGGGCTCGGCAGCACGACATAGCCGATGCCGTGGCTGTCGAGATAGCCGCGCACGTACTCGATCAGTTGCAGATTGGAATTGCGGCTGACGGTGTCGAAGCCGACCAGCCGGTCGAGGATTTCGAGGGCAGCAGGAAGAAGATCGCTCACAGCACGTCCGACAGGAAGCGGGAGAACAACGGATCGAACGTCTGCGGCGCTTCCCAGAACACCGCGTGGCCGAGGCCGGGCAGGATGTGCACGCGGCCGTCCCACAGGTTCGCGTATTTGATCGATTGCAGATACGCGTTGTTGACGAACGGCTCGTCGGCGCCGGAGACGATCGCGAGCGGCCGGTCGAGCGTTTCCACCAGCCGCAACTGGTCGGTGCCCCAGCCGGACACCGCTGCGCCGATCATCAGCGCGCGGGCACGGCCGTCGCAGCGCCGCACCGCATCCAGCAGGAACGGCTCGTACGGCGCGTTCGGGCCGGCGGTGTCGTTGGCGAAGCTCTGCGCCTCATCCTCGGTGAACACGACCTGGCTGACGAGGCCCATATGCTCGGAGAAGTGGAAGCCGGCCTTGATGCCGTCCAGCGTCAGCGGCACCGGCGGCGTGCCGGTCGCCAGCAGCCCGGCCATGCCGGCGTGGCGGGTGAACATCTCCAGCCCGATATGGCCGCCGAGCGACCAGCCGAGCACGGCGAAGCGGGTCACGCCCAATCTGTCGAGCACTTCCACCGCCATGTCGGCATAGCCCGGCATGCTGTAGCTGCGCTCCGGGTTGCGCGCGTTGGCGGAGCGGCCGTGGCCCGGCAGGTCGATGGCGATCAGGCGCCAGCGCCGGCCGATCGGCCCGTCGAGCTGGTTGCGGAAAATCTCCTTGCAGGAGGAATTGCCGTGCACCAGCAGCACCGGCGGCCCGCTGCCGCCGCTTTCGCTGACCGAAATGGCCGCGTGGCTGGTCTGCAGGACATAACTGCTGACGGGCATCCCTGGTCCTCTCGCACGTGCGGGATGCAGAGTGGAGCTTGGCGAGCCAACGGTCTAGCCTTCGCCCCGCGAAACACGGGACGGGAAAATGTCGGTGACGGATTGGTCAGCCCACTACGCGCGGCGTGCAGCACGCATGGAATCGGCCGAGGTGCGCGAGTTGCTCGCCGTGTTCGCCCGCAAGGACGTGACGTCGTTCGGCGGCGGCGTGCCCGATCCCTCGCTGTTCCCCACCGAGCAGATCGCCGCCGCCTATGCCGCCGTGCTGGGTGACCCGAAGCGGGCCGCGGTGGCGCTGCAATATTCGGTACCGGAAGGCCACGCCGCGCTGCGCGCGTGGCTGGCCGCGGACATGACCGCGCGCGGCACGCCCTGCGCTCCCGAAAACGTGCTGATCACCAACGGCTCGCAGCAGGCGCTGGACACGATCGGCAAGCTGTTCATCTCGGAAGGTGAGACCGTGCTGGTCAGCGCGCCGACGTTTCTGGGCGCGGTGCAGGCGTTCAACGCCTATGAGCCGCGCTACGACGAACTGCCGGGTCCCGAGAGCAACCGGACGCCGGAGAGTTTTCGCGGCGTCGCCGGCGGCCGGCCAAAATTCGGCTACGTTATGCCGGAGTTCGAGAATCCGACCGGCCGGACACTGACGCGCGCGGAACGGCTGCAGTTGCTGGACTTCGCCGACGCGCTCGACATTCCGCTGATCGAGGATTCGCCCTACGAGACGCTGCGCTATTCCGGCGAGGCGGTGCCGCTGCTGATCACGCTCGCCGCCGAACGCGCCGGCGGCATCGACGCGTGCCGGGTGCTGCATTGCGGCACGTTCTCGAAATCCATCGTGCCGGGGCTGCGCGTCGGCTGGATCATCGGGCCGCGGCAGGCGATCGAGCGGCTGGTGCTGGCCAAGCAGGCGGCCGACATCCAGACCTCGACGATCAACCAGATGGTGCTGGCCGAGGTGGCGCCGACGGTGGTGGGTCCGCAGGCGGAAAAAGTCCGCCCGGTCTATCGCGCGCGGCGCGACGCGATGCTGGCGGCGCTGCGCGCGCACATGCCGGCGGGCGTGAGCTGGACCGAGCCGGAGGGCGGGTTCTTCATCTGGGTGACGCTGCCGGAGCGGATCGACACCGCAAAACTGCTCACGCGCGCGGTGGAGGAAGCACACGTGGCGTACGTGCCCGGCACCGCATTCTTCGCCGGCGGCGGCGGCCGGCACATGCTGCGGCTGAGCTTCTCCTCCAGCGACGTGGCGACGATCACCGACGGTATTTCCCGACTGGCCGCACTGATCCGGGCGGAATTGGGGTGAAAGAGCCCCCCTCCCCTTGCGGGAGGGGGAGTGTCACGGCCCCGCTAGCAACCCCGCCAGCAGCGGCACCACGATCGCGGTGACAACGCCGTTCAGCCCGATCGCCAGCCCGCCGAACGCGCCCGCGGTCTCGGAGATCAGCAGCATCCGCGCGGTGGCGATGCCGTGGCCCGCGGTGCCGGCAGCCAGCCCCTGCGCCCGCCAGTCGGTCACCCGCAGCACCGTCATCGCCGGCCCGATCAGCAGCGTCGCAACCAGCCCGGTGATGAGCACGAAGATCGCCGCCAGCGACGGGTTGCCGCCGATCTGCTCGGCGACGCCCATCGCAATCGGCGTCGTGACACTTTTCGGCGCCAGCGACAGCACGATCTCGCGCGGCGCGCCGAGCAGGCGGGACAGCACCATCGCACTCGCCGCCGCCACGATCGAGCCGGCCAGGATCGCCGGCACGATCGCGCGGGCGGAGCGTCGGATGCGGGCGAGGTTGGCATACATCGGCAGCGCCAGCGCCACGGTCGCGGGGCCGAGCAGGAAATGCACGTATTGAGCACCCTGGAAGTAGGCGGAGTACGGCGTGTGGGTCGCCAGCAACAGGCAGGCGAGCACGACAATCGCGATCAGGATCGGGTTGGCCAGCGCGTGCCAGCGGGCGAGGCGGGCGACCTCCACGGCGCCGCGATACACCAGCAGCGTCGCCGCCAGGCCCAGCAGCGGCGTGGTTTCCAGGTAGACCCACAGGTGGAACAGCTTTTCCATCTACCGTTCTCCCCCTTCCGGCCCGGCAAAGCGCTGCATCACCCAGCCGGTGACGATCAGGCCGAGGAAAGTGGAGATCAGGATCGAGACCGCAATCGGCAGCCAGTTGCGGCCGAGCACGCCGAGTTGCGTCACCACGCCGACGCCCGCCGGCACGAACAGCAGGCCGAGGTTGGCGAGCAGCCCGTTGGCGGTCGATTTCAGCGCTTCGCTGGGGCCGCCACGCCCCATCTGGTTGCGCAGGATCAGGCCGCCGAGCAGCAGCAGCAGGCCGACGACCGGCCCCGGGACCGGGATGCCGATGCCGCGGGCGACGATCTCGCCGATGAACTGGCAGGTTATCAGCAGCGTGAGGGCATTCAGCATGGCGACAGACCCGACCGAGAGTGAAGGCAACCGGCGGATGGCGGCGGCAGCGGCCCGGCCGCATGGTGCGGACATGAGCACCATCGAAGACCAGCGCTGGGAAATCGTCCGCCGCCGCGCGCCGGCCGACTTCCTGTACGCCGTAACGACCATGGGCGTCTATTGCCGTCCCGGTTGTCCGTCGCCGCTGCCGAAGCGGCAGAATGTTCGCTTTTTCCGCGCCCCGCCAGAGGCCGAGGCCGCCGGCTTCCGTGCCTGCCGACGCTGCGACCCGAAAGGCGACCGCGCTGCGCTCGCCCGCCGCGTGGTCGAGGATTCCTGCGCCCATATGGAAGGATCGGACACCATGCCCTCGCTGGAAGCGCTGGCCCTGCGGTCCGGCTACTCGAAATTCCACTTCCTGCGGATGTTCCGCGACCACACCGGCGTCACGCCGCGCAGCTATGCGGAGGGCGTGCGCGCGCGAAAGTTGCAGGCGGCGCTGGCGAACGGCGACCGGGTGGCGGACGCGGTGGCCGGCGCCGGTTTCGGCTCGGAAAGCCGGGTCTACGAGGACACCGGCAAGCTGCTCGGCATGACGCCGGGCGCGGCCCGCCGCGGCGGGGCCGGGGAGACGATCCGCACGGCGTTGGCCGACTGCCCGTTCGGCCGGCTGCTGGTCGGCGCCACCGAGACGGGCGTCTGCTTCCTCGGCTTCGCCGAGCCCGACGACGCGCTGCTCGGCGATCTTCTCCGGCGCTTCCCGCGCGCCACGCTGGTGCGCGACGACGCCGGCCTCGCCGCGACCGTGCGGACGGTGCTGGATTTCATCGAGGAACCAAAGGTCGCGCTCGACCTGCCGCTCGACCTGCGCGGCACCGCGTTCCAGGTGCGGGTGTGGGAGGCATTGCGCAAGATTCCGCCGGGCGAGACCCGCAGCTACGGCGAACTGGCAAGCATGATCGGCGCGCCGCGTTCGGTGCGGGCGGTGGCGCGGTCCTGCGCCACCAACCCGGTCTCGCTCGCGGTGCCCTGCCACCGCATCATCAGCAGCGACGGCGACCTGACCGGCTACCGCTGGGGTGTGCCCCGGAAGAAAGCCCTGCTGGAGAAGGAGCGGGTGGCGACGCGGCCGGCTTCTACTTGACCACCGCGACCCGCAGCGCGTTGGTGGTGCCGGCGACGCCGAACGGTATGCCGGCGATCACGACGATGGTTTGGCCGTGCGTGGCAAATCCCTCCGAGATCGCGATGCGCGTTGCCTTGGTCACCGCCTCGGTCATCGAATGAATCGGCGGCGTCACCACCGGATGGACGCCCCATGCCACGGTGAGCCGCCGTGCCGTCAATTCGGAGGGTGACAGGCTCATCACCGGCGCCTCTGGCCGCTCGCGCGCGGCGCGCAGCGCGGTCGAACCGGAGTCGGTGAAGGCGCAGATCGCGGTTGCTTCGATCGTATGCGCCACCTGCCGCGCTGCCGCGGCAAGCGCGTCGGCGACGGCGCGTTCCGGTGCCGGCCGGGACGCCTCGATGATCGCGCGCCAGCCGGAGTCCTGCTCCACCCGCGCGATGATGCGGTCCATGATGTTGACCGCCTCGAACGGGTACTGCCCCGCGGCGGTCTCTGCCGAGAGCATGACCGCGTCGGCGCCGTCGAACACCGCGGTTGCCACGTCCGACGCTTCGGCGCGGGTCGGCGCCGGGGCGGAAATCATGCTTTCCAGCATCTGCGTCGCCACCACCACCGGCTTGCCGAGCTGGCGGGCGGCACGGACGATGCGTTTCTGTGCCAGCGGCACTTCCTCCGGCGGCAATTCCACGCCGAGGTCGCCGCGCGCCACCATCACCGCATCGGACAGTTCGAGGATTGCCTGCAGGTTTTCCAGCGCCTGCGGCTTCTCCAGCTTGCTCATGATCCAGGCGCGCCCGGCGCAGATTTCCCGCGCTTCGGCCACGTCCTCCGCCCGCTGCACGAACGAGAGGCCGATGTATTCGACCCCCTGGTCGAGCGCGAAGGCCATGTCGGCGCGGTCCTTCACTGTCAGCGCCGGGATCGGCAGCACCGTGTCGGGCACGTTGACGCCCTTGCGGTCGGAGAGCGGGCCGCCGACCGTGACCTCGGTCTCCAGGTGGTCGTCGCGCACGCGGGTCACGCGCAGGCGCAGCTTGCCGTCGTCCAGCAGCAGCGTGGTGCCGATCGAGGCGGCGGCGATGATCTCGGGATGCGGCAGGTTCACCCGCCGCGCGTCGCCGGGCGTCGGGTTGAGGTCGAGGGTAAAAGCCTGCCCGGTCTGCAACTGCACCCGCCCGCCGCCGAACCGCCCGACCCGCAGCTTTGGCCCCTGCACGTCCGCCAGAATCCCGATCGGGTGGCCGACCTGCGCTTCCAGTTCGCGGATCATCGCGATCCGCGCCGCGTGGTCCTCATGCGCGCCGTGCGAGAAGTTCAGCCGGAAGACATCGGCGCCGGCATGGAACAGCCGGCTCAGCACCTCGGGCGAGGAACTCGCCGGGCCGAGGGTCGCGATGATCTTCGTGCGCCGGCGGCGGCGCAGCTTGTGGCGAAGCGTCATGATGGGCGGGTCCTTCGGGGCAGGAAGGCGCAGGAGGCGGCTGGCGATAGGCCGGAGGCGCGCAATAAGTCAACGGAGTGCACGAAACGGAACCGCGCGCGATTACGCGATCAGGATGGCGCGCAAATCGTTTACGTTGGTCAAGGTCGGCCCAGTGCGGATCAGGTCGCCGAGCGCGGCAAAGAGAGAAAAACTGTCGTGCCCGGCCAGGATGGCGGCGGGGTCGAGCCCGGCGGCGCGGGCGCGGGCGAGCGTGTCGGGCGCGACCAGCGCGCCGGCCGCGTCCTCGGTGCCGTCGATGCCGTCGGTGTCGCCGGCTGCCGCCCAGATCCCGGGCAAACCCGCCAGCGCGACCGCGAGGCCGAGCAGGAACTCGCTGTTGCGCCCGCCTCGCCCGGCCGGGCCGGCGCCGATCGTCACCGTGGTCTCGCCGCCGGAGAGCAGCAGGGCAGCGGGCGGCAGCGGCTCGCCGTGGGCGCGCACGCTTTTCGCGATGCCGGCCAGCACCGTGCCCATTTCCCGGCTTTCCCCCTCCAGCGCATCGCCCAGGATCAACGGAGCGAGCCCCGCGGTGCGGGCGGCGTCGGCGGCGGCGCGCAGCGCCATGAGCGGCGTCGCGATCATGCGGAACTCGGCGTGCGGCAGGCTGCCCGGCTTCGGCGTCTCGTCCGCGTCCTGCGCCAGGCGGGCGGCAACCTGCGGCGACGGCGTGATCCCGTATTTGGCCAGGATGCCGCGCGCCTGGGAAAAATTCGTCGGGTCGGGCACGGTCGGGCCGCTGCCGATCACGGCGGGGTCGTCGCCGGGCACGTCGCTGATCGCCAGCGTGACCACGCGTGCCGGCGCGGCGGCGGCGGCGAGCCGGCCGCCCTTGATCGCGGACAGGTGTTTGCGCACGCAGTTCATTTCGGAAATGACCGCCCCGGAGGCCAGCAGGGCGCGGTTCACCGCCTGCTTGTCGGCCAGCGTCAGGCCCGGCGCCGGCAGCGGCAGCAGCGCCGAGGCACCGCCGGACATCAGCGCCACCACGAGATCGTCCGGCCCCAATCCCTGGACTGCCGCCAGGATGCGCCTGGCGGCCGCCTCGCCGTTGGCGTCGGGCACTGGGTGGGAGGATTCCAGCACCGCGATGCGGCGCGTCGCCACGCTGTGGCCGTAGCGGGTCACGACAACGCCTTCGAGCGGCACGTCGGGCCACGCCTGCTCCAGCGCGGCCGCCATCACCGCCGCCGACTTGCCGGCGCCGACCACCACGCAGCGGCCACGCGGCGGCGCCGGCAGATGCGGGGCGAGCACACGGCGCGGATCGGCGGCCGCCACCGCCGCATCGAACACGCTGCGCAATGCCGCGCGGGCGCTCGCGTCGTCCCAAACCATGCCGTCTTTCCCTCCCGGCCGCGGCGGCGGAGTATGGCGAAGCAGCGCCCGAGGCGCCATCTCCGGCAGACGAGAAGGAGACCCCAATGGATATCGACCCGCAGACCCGCACCGAACTGGAAGCCGCCGCGTTCCGCACGCTGGTCGAGCACCTGCGCACCCGCAGCGACGTGCAGAACATCGACCTGATGAACCTCGCCGGCTTCTGCCGCAACTGCCTCAGCCGCTGGTACCGCGAGGCGGCGGAGGCCAAGGGCATCGCCCTGCCGGACCCCGAAGCCCGGGAAATCGTCTATGGCATGCCGTACAAGGAATGGCAGGCGAAGCACCAGAAGCCGGCGAGCAGCGAGCAGCAGGCGGCGCTGGCCAAATCGCACACCGGGCACTGACGGCGGTGTGATAGCGTGTCGGCATGAGCGCCTCCGCCCTGCCCCGCATGACGGCTGACGAGTTCATCGCCTGGGCGATGGAGCAGCCGGAGACGGAGCACTACGAACTGGTCGCCGGCGAGGTCGTCGCCATGGCGCCTGAGCGGATGACCCATGTCCGCACCAAGTTCCACCTGGCCAGGCTTTTGGCCAATGCGTTGGAGGCGAAAGAGCTGCCCTGCGAGGCATTCGTCGAGGGGCTGGGTATCCGGGTAGACGACGCCACGTTCTTCATTCCGGACATTCTTGTACGCTGCGGGCCGCCTCCGGCCGGCGATCCGCTGTACATTGATGACCCGTTGATCGTTGTGGAGGTGCTGTCGCCTTCCTCCCGCTCGCGCGACACCAACAGAAAACTGTCCGACTACTTCCGGCTGCCTTCGCTCCGCCACTACCTGATTGTGGCGACCGACATCCGCACCGTCATCCACCATCAGCGCGACGAGGCGGGGACCATCCTGACCCGTATCGTCCGCGACGGCGCCCTCAGGCTCGACCCGCCGGGCATCGAATTGCGCGACATGTTCGGCTGACGCCCGATGTAGCCGCGGCGCTGCCGCGTCCCTATCTTGCGCACATGCAAAAGACTCCCGCCTTTCTCGATAGCGGGCGCCCGGACGTGCCCGACATCGTCGTGCCGCGCGGCGTCACGCCGTTCTTCCTGCCGCGCCGCCCGGTGCGCGGCCGGCTGATCCGGCTCGGCCCGCTGGCCGATGCGCTGCTGAGCCGTCACGACAACCACCCCGTCGTCACCCGGCTGGCCGGCGAGGCGCTGGCGCTGGTTGCGGCGCTGGCGTCGGCGCTGAAATTCCGCGGCTCGTTCAGCCTGCAGGCCAAGGGCGACGGACCGGTCGGCATGCTGCTGGCCGACTGCACCGACACCGGCGCCGTACGCGGCTACGCCAGCGCCGACCCGGAACGGCTGGCGGCCCTGCTCGCGGTCGATCCGGACCCGCCGGCCGCGGCGCTGCTCGGCGTCGGCTTCCTGGCGTTCACCGTCGACCAGGGCCCCGATACCGACCGCTACCAGGGCATCGTCGCCATCACCGGCATCACGCTCCCCGAGATGGCGCTGCATTATTTCGAGACCAGCGAGCAACTGCGCTGTGCGGTCCGCCTCGTCTGCGCGCCGTCCGACGACGGCTGGCGCGCCAGTGCGCTGGTGATCGAGAAAGTCGCCGGCGACGGCGGCGTGGACCCGGAACTGGACGCGGCCGCGCAGGAAGAAAGCTGGCGCACCGCGACCATCCTCGGCGGCACCGTGACCGACGCCGAACTGCTGGACGATACGTTGCCGGCGGAGCGGCTGCTGTACCGCCTGTTCCACAGCGAAGGCGTGGTCACCGACCGGCCACGCGCGCTCGCCTACGGCTGCCGCTGCTCGCGCCAGCGCCTCTCCGGCATCCTGGAGGGCTTCGCCACCGACGACCTCGACCACATGTCGGTGGGCGGCGACATCGTCATGACCTGCGAGTTCTGCAACTGCGCGTTCCATTTCGGGCGCGAGGAACTGCGCGGCAGGCAGGCCGATGCGGCCGGCTGAGGTGCCGCGCCGCATTGACCGGGACGCCGCGCTTGCCCAGGCTGGGCCACGGAATCGCGCCATGAGACGTCATCACAGGATCCGCCCGTGTCCATGACCGCCCGCGCCGCCGCTGGTCGCTGCGTCCCCCGCCGCCGCCTGCTGGGGCTGTCGCTGCTGGTGCCCCTGTTGCTGGCGGCGTGCAGCGACACGCCGCCGCCGCCCACCGATTTCCCGCCGCTCGTCTATGACTACCTCAGCAAGCTGCGCCTGACGGTCGCGACGATCGACATCGACAACGCGTTCGCGAGGCTCGACACGGCGGACCCGGCGCATGTCGAGGCGATGGCCCCGGTGCAGCCGGCGGAGACGCTGCGGCGCATGGCGCAGGACCGGCTGATCCCCGCCGGCAGCAGCGGCCACGCGGTCTTCGTCATCGAGGACGCCTCGCTGATGCAGATGCCGGGCGGCTTCCAGGGGGCCATGCACGTGCGGCTGGACGTCAGCACGTCCGACGGCGCCAAGGGCGGCTTCGCCGAGGCGCAGGTCAGCCGCACCTACACCACCACCGACACGTCCGACGCCGGGACCCGTGCCGCACTCTACGACCTCGTCAAACTGATGATGAGGGACATGAACGTGGAGTTCGAATATCAGGTGAAGCATCAGCTCCGCGACGACCTGCAGCCCGGCGACCAGATCGCGCCAGCGCCGCCGCCGGTGCAGACGCAAGACCTGAACACCGGTGCGCCGGTGCCCCCCACCGACCAGACGCAGCCGGCGCCCCCCGCCGATCAGACGCAGCCGGTGCCCCCCGCCGACCAGACGCAGCCGGCGCCCCCCGCCGACCAGACGCAGCCGGTGCCGTCGCCGCAGTAACCCGGCGGCGAGGTGCTATTTTTCGCTGCGCAGCATCAGCAACGCCCGTCGCAGCCGCACCAGCCCGCCGCGGATCAGGCCGGAGGCGCACATCTGGTGGCCTTCCTCGGCGAGTTCTTCGACCTGATGCGGCGCGTTCGGACGGCCCTGTTCGGCGCGGGCGATCCGCTCGGCCAGCGTTTCGCAGAATTCGGGCGTGTCGGTCGTCACGCGCACCGGGCCGCCGTAGGGCGGTGGCGGCGCGGCCTGCAGGTCGGGTGCGCCCCGCCCCGGCCCGCCAGCACCCGGCCCGCCAGCACCCGGCCCGCCGTTCCCCGGCATACCCGCTCCCGGCCCACCGCCGCCCGGCGGTGCTGGTTGCGAGAAGGCCGTGGCGATGCTCAGCGCCAATACCACGGGCACGATAAGGCTGCGGACAGTCAGCATGATGCCATCATGCCGCACGCGCCGGTTCGCTGCGCTGGTCGAGGGATGAAGTTGCGTTCACGCGCGGCGCGATCGCGCGGGTGTTCAGTGCCAATACCGTGCGCAAACCGGGTCGATTGTCCTCCAGCCGCAACCCGCCGCCATGCAGCGTCGCGACCGCCTGCACCAGCGACAGCCCCAGCCCGCTGCCGGGCGTGCTGCGCGCGCACTCGCCGCGGAAGAACCGCTCGGTCGCGCGCGCCATGTCGGCTTCCGGAATCCCCTGTCCCTGGTCGGCCACCGTGATCTGCGGCCCCTGGCCCGGCACCACCTTGACCGCGAGCAGGATCGTCCCGCCGTCGGGGGAGAATTTCAGCGCGTTGTCGAGCAGGTTGGCGACCGCCTGCTGGATCATCTCGCGGTCGCCGAACGCCGGCACGCTGGCCGGGATCTCGGCGCGCAGGACCTGCCCGCGCTCCTCGGCCGCCGCCCCGTAGAGGTCCACGAGGTCGAGCAGCAGCGGCGCAAGATCGACGTCGTCGAAGGCGGAGCGGCGGGCGCCGGCCTCGATCTCGGCGATGCGCAGCAGCGCGTTGAAGATCCCGACCACGCCGTCCAGATCCACCTCGGCGCGCTCGATGGCGGCCCGCAGGTCGGCCTCGCTGGCGGCATGGCTGGCGGCGTCCTCCAGCCGGGCGCGCGCCCGGGCGATCGGGGTGCGAAGATCGTGCGCGATCGCATTGGAGACCTGGCGCACGCCGTCCATCAGCCGGCCGATCCGGTCGAGCATGTCGTTGATGGTCTCGGCCAGCCGGTCGAACTCATCGCCGCGGCCGGAGACCTGCACGCGTCGCGTCAGGTCGCCGGCGCTGATCGCCGAGGCGGTGGCGGAGACGTCGGCCAGGGTGATGCGGAACAGGCTGCGCACCGCCAGTGCCCCGATCGTGCCCAGCAGCATCGCCACGCCCGCCGCCCACAGCAGCGCATCGGTCAACAGGCGGGCCATCTGCGCGTGCACCTCGACATCGCGCCCGACCAGCAGGTGAAAGCCGCCCGGCAGCACGAAGTGCTGCACCTCCGCCTTGCCGCTGTGTCCGGCGCGTTCGACCGACAGCTCATATAACCCTTGCGCCTGCAACAGTGTCGCCGGCGGTGGCGCCAGGTTGCCGGCCAGCGGGTGCAGGGCCGGGTCGGTCAGCAGGTACAGCGCGTCATCGTCGATGTTGCCCATCAGCCGCTGCTCGATCGTTTCCTCCAGCGTGATCAGGCCGCCATCGGCGTAGCGCTCGCTCAGGCCCTGGATGTCGGCGTTGATCGCGGCCTCGGTCTGGCGGTCCAGCAGGCCGGCGGTGGACCACCACAGGAACAGCGCCAGGGCGATCGTGCTGAGGGCAAACACGCCGGCATAGATCATGCCGAAGCGCACGCCGGCGGAATGCGCCAGCAGGCGATGCCGGGGCAGATGGAGCCAGCGCAACAGGTCGAAGCGCTTGCCGAGCGGGACGGGCGGCGGGGGCACGGCGCCTCGCATCACGGGTTCAGGCGGCAGAACGTATCAGGGTTGTTCTGCCCGCAGCATGTAGCCCGCATTACGCACCGTATGGATCAGCGCGGTCGGGAAGGGCTTGTCCACCTTTTGCCGCAGCCGCGAGACGTGCACGTCGATGACGTTCGTCTGTGGATCGAAATGGTAATCCCAGACGCCTTCCAGCAGCATGGTGCGGGTCACCACCTGGCCGGTGTGGCGCATCAGGTACTCCAGCAGCCGGAATTCCCGGGGTTGCAGGTCGATCTTCTGGCCAGCCCGGCGCACCCCGCGGGACAGCAGGTCCATTTCCAGGTCGCCGGCAACCAGTTTGGTCTGCGGACCCTCGCTCTTGCCGCGGCGCGTCAGCGCCTCGACGCGGGCCAGCAGTTCGGCGAAGGCGAACGGCTTGGTCAGATAGTCGTCGCCGCCGGCCTTCAGGCCGCGCACGCGGTCGTCCACCTGCGCCAGCGCCGAGAGGAACATCACCGGCGTGTTGTTGTTCTGCGCCCGCAGGGTCTCCAGCAGGCGCAGCCCGTCGATGCCGCCGGGCAGCATCCGGTCGAGCACGATCGCATCGAAGTTTTCGCTCGCCGCCATGAACAGCCCGTCGCGGCCGTTGTCGGCGTGCTCGACGACATGGCCGGCTTCCTTCAGCCCTTTGACGACGAAGCCGGCCACGTCCTTGTCGTCTTCCACCACCAGGATGCGCATGTTCCCGTCCCTTCGCCTGCTCAGCCCTGGCCGTTCGGGCGGCGCCCGACGACGACATTCAGTTCCATCTCCCGCCCCTGTCGGCGCAGCGCGAGGCGCACCGTGCCGCCGGGCGCGGTCGCTGCCACCGCCCGGATCAGGCTGCGGGTCGTATCCGCCGGCTGGCCGTTGATCGCGGTGACGATGTCCCCCGGCCGCAGGCCGGATTTCTGCCCAGGCCCATTGCGTTCGACCGCGGTAATACCGATGCCGACATTGCCGTGTCCATCGGTGTCCGGCACGTCCTGCAACGTGGCCCCGAGCCAGCCACGCTCCACGTGGCCCTTCTCGCGCAGTTCGGCGACGATCCGGCTGACGATTTCGGAGGGGATGGCGAAGCCGATGCCCACCGAAGCGCCGGTCGGCGAGGCGATGGCGGTGTCCATTCCCACCACGCCACCGGCAAGGTTGAACACCGGACCGCCGGAGTTGCCGGGGTTGATCGAGGCGTCGATCTGGATGAAGTCGTCGAACGGACCCGCGCCGATGTCGCGCCCGCGCGCGGACACGATGCCGGCGGTGATCGAGCCGCCAAGGCCGAACGGGTTGCCGGCGCAGACCACCCAGTCGCCGACCTCCAGGGCGCGGCTGTCGCCCCAGGTCACGTAGGGCAGCGCAGACGGAGCAGTCACCTTGATCAGCGCGACGTCGGTCAGGTCGTCGGTGCCGACCACCTTGGCCGGCAGTTCGGTGCCGTCGGGGATGGCGACCACAATCTGGTCGGCGCCGTCGACCACGTGGTTGTTGGTGACGATGTAGCCGGACGGATCGATGATGAAGCCGGAGCCGGCGCCCTGCATCTGCTGCTTGTGGGCTTTGAATTTCTGGCGGAACAGTTGCTGGACCTCGGGCGGCAGCGCGGCGAACGGGTCCTCGCCGGCGACCGTCTCGGTGGTGCGGATGCTCACCACCGCGGGCTGCACGCGCCGGACCAGCGGCGCGAAGCTCTGCGGCCCATCGGCAAAGGCCGGGGTGGACAGCACGAGCACGGCGGCAAACGCCAGCGCGCCCAGGCGGGGCAGCCACTGCGCCGTCGCGAACCGGGCGCGGATCGTGTCGGCAGTCATGACGGGACTCCGTACTGGATCAATAGCATCGTCGGACAGGGACCAAAGATGGAAGCGGTCCGCGCCGGCAACAAGCAGGTGTGTACCGCCTGTCGATCCTTTAAGGTTTTGCGCGGTCACGGTTTTCGCGCCTCGGCCGTGGCCGGGTCGTCCGGCCAGTGGTGCTTCGGGTAGCGGCCGCGCATGTCCTTGCGCACGTCGGCCCAGGCGCCGCGCCAGAAGCCGGCGAGGTCGCCGGTGATGGCGACCGGTCGCCCGGCCGGCGACAGCAGCGCGAGCCGCAGGCCCACCCGCCCGCCGGCCAGTTTTGGCGTCTCGGCCATGCCGTAGAAGGACTGCGTGCGCGCCTCGGCGACCGGCACCGGCTGGGTGTAGTCCACCACCGCCCGGCCGCCGGGCAGCGCCAGATGGGTCGGCAGATCGCGGTCCAGGCGAGCGGCCTGCTCCCAGGCGAGGCGGCTGCGCAGGAGTGCCGCCAGATCGAGCCGTTGCAGGTCGGCGAGCCGCGAGAGCCCGTGCAGGTGATCGGCGAGCCATGTCCGGTCGGCTGCCAGCGCCGTGTCGGACAGATCGGGCCAGGTGTCCGGCTCCAGCGACCGCATCAGCGCCACCCGCGCCTGCAACTGGCGGGCTGGGTCGGTCCAGGGAAGCGATGGAATCTGGGCCGCGGCGGCCAGGGCGGCGGCGGTCTCGGCCGGGTCCGCCGGCTCGGTGCGGTCGTCCAGCACCAGCGCGCCCAACCGGCGGCGGCGGCGCGCCAGGACGGAGCCGGTGACCGGGTCAAGCCCCGTCTCCACCGCCTCCGTCACCTTGGCCGCGACCGACGCCGGCAAGGCGGCCGGATCAAGCGGCGCGGCGAGGCGGATGCGGCCGCCGCCGCCGTCGAGGCTGGCGATCGCCAGCAGTTTGGCACGCGCGAGCGGATCGGCCATCGGCAGCTTGGCGCCGCCGCCGCCCGCCAGCCGAAAACTGCCGGGCTCGCCGCGCCGCTGCGCGATGCGGTCGGGGAAGCCGGCGGCCAGCAGCGGCGCCGGATCGCCCTCCGCCGCGGCGGTCACGCGCAGCCGGCGGCGATACTGGTCGGCGGCGCGGCGAATGCGGGAGAGCGCGCCGCGATCGGCGTCGCCGGCGCCGCGTTCGAGCGCGGCGATGCGGAGGGAGATGTCGCATGACACATCCGGCGCGCGCAGCGGGTCACGCTCCTCCAGAATGGCCGCGAGGTCGGCGGCGAGCGCGCCTTGTTCCGGCGTTTCCGCAGCCAGCATCATGGCGGAAAGCCGTGGATGCGCGCCCAGTTGCGCCATGCGCCGCCCGAGCGGGGTGATCCGACCGGCCGGGTCCAGCGCGCCAAGCTCGGTCAGCAGCGTGGTGGCTGCCGCCAGCGGCCCGGCCGGCGGCGGGTCCGCAAACGGCAGGTCGGCCGGGGCAGCGCCCCAGGCGGCGCAGTCGAGCCGCAGGCCGGACAGCTCCGCCTCCAGGATCTCCGGCCGGTCGAACGCCGGCAGGCCGCGATGCAGCGTCTCCGTCCACAGCCTTATCGCCACGCCCGGCCCCTCGCGGCCGGCGCGGCCGGCGCGCTGGTGGGCGGCGGCGCGGCTGATCCGCAGCGTCGCCAGCCGGGTCAGGCCGGTCGCCGGGTCGAGCCGCGGCGCCCGTCGCCAGCCGCCATCGACGACGATTCGCACGCCCGGCACCGTGAGCGAGGTTTCCGCAATCGAGGTCGCCAGCACGACGCGCCGCCCCTCGGCCGGCCGCAGCGCGCGGTCCTGCTCGGCGACCGGAAGATCGCCGTGCAGCGGCAGCACCAGCGCGCCGCACCCCTCCAGCGCGGCCTGCGCGCGGCGGATTTCGCCCATGCCGGGCAGGAAGGCCAGCACGTCGCCGGTGTGCTCTGCCAGCGCCGCCCGCACCGCGCGGGCCAGCGCCTCCGGCATGTCGCGCGCCTCCATGACGTCGCGCGCGGCGTGCTGCACCGTGACCGGGTGCGCTTGCCCGGCGCTTTCGATGATCGCGGCATCCAGCAGCGGCCCGAGCCGTGCGCCGTCGGCCGTCGCCGACATCGCCAGCAGCCGCAACTCCGGCCGCAGCGCGCGTTGCAGGTCGAGGCAGAACGCCAGCGCGAGGTCGGCATCCAGCGCCCGCTCGTGTACCTCGTCGAAGATGACGGCGGCGACGCCCTCCAGCCCCGGATCGGATTGCAGGCGGCGGACCAGCAGCCCCTCGGTGACGACCTCGATGCGCGTCGCGGCCGACACCGCCGAGTCCAGCCGCGTGCGAAAACCCACCGTCTGGCCAACCGGCTCGCCGAGCAGGAACGCCATGCGGGTCGCCGCGGCGCGGGCGGCGAGGCGGCGCGGTTCCAGCATGACGATCCGCCCGTCGCCGCGCCACGCGGCGCCGCGTAACGCCAGCGGCACCAGCGTGGTCTTGCCGGCACCGGGCGGCGCGATCAGCACGGCGTTCGGCCGCGCCGCGAGGCTCTGGAGCAGGGCGGGCAGGACCTCGGCCACCGGCAGGCCGGTGTCGGGCGCGGGCAGGGTTGGCGGCATGGCAGCGCAGTATCACCTCTGCCGCGGCGGTGCGATAATGCGGACGACGGCGCAGGAGGCGCGGATGCGGCGCGGGTTGATGGCACTGGCGATCTTGGCAGTGTCAACATGGATGGCGGCCGGCGAAGCTGCGGGGGCTGCGGAGAGCCCGCCGGTGCACAGCGCCCGCGCGACCGCGACCCTGGTGTCCGAGGCGGACTCGGTTGCCGCCGGCAAGACGCTGCGCGTCGGGCTGCATCTCGCGATGGCGCCGGGCTGGCACACCTACTGGCGCAACCCGGGCGATGCCGGGGTTGCACCCGAGTTGACGTGGACGCTCCCCGCGGGTGCAACCGCGGGTGCAACCGCCTGGCCGGCGCCGGCCCGCCAGCAGGAAGGGCCGCTGGTCACCTACGGCTATAGCGGCGACCTGCTGCTGCCGGTGACGATCACCGGAGCAGCTGGGCCGCTGGCGCTGCAACTGCACGCCGAGTGGCTGATCTGCGCGAAGATCTGCGTGCCGGAGTCCGGGGATTTCCGTCTCGACCTGCCGGCCGGCATTGGCGCGCCCTCGGCGCAGGCCGGATTGTTCGCCGCCGCCGACCAGCGCACCCCGCGCCCCTCGCCGTGGCCGGCGCGGATCGCCGCGGACGGCACACTGTTCGTGCCGGGCCTGGACGGCGTGCAGGACGCCTGGTTCGCGCCCGACGCGACCGGCGCGACCGAACCGGCCGCGCCGCAGACCGTGACGTCCGTGGCCGGCGGCCTGCGGCTGACCCAAAAACCCGGCCCCGAGTTCCATGCCGGGTCGCCGCTGGCCGGCGTGCTGACCGTGCGCGACGCGGGCGGGCAGGAGAGCGCGCTGGCGCTGGAGGCGACGCCGGGCGAGGCGCCGGCGATCGCGGACGCGCCCGGACTGTGGCGGCTGCTCGGGCTGGCGCTGCTCGGCGGCCTCATTCTCAATCTGATGCCCTGCGTGCTGCCGGTGCTGGCGGTGAAGACGGTTGGCCTCGCCGGGCTGTCCGG
>Ga0302311_10001936_pt1 | contig 23901 bp, 28 predicted proteins | sample III_Palsa_N1_3_FD_200449 | JGI IMG/M metagenome (GOLD analysis project Ga0302311, IMG submission 200449) | Peat permafrost microbial communities from Stordalen Mire near Abisko, Sweden - III_Palsa_N1_3 | ecosystem: Environmental > Terrestrial > Soil > Palsa > Peat permafrost | place: Sweden... | reverse complement strand
AGTAGCGGTCGGTGCGCCAGTCCTTGGCGAGGTCGACGCAGGCGCGAGCGAGCTGGGCCGGATATTGCTCCAGCTTGCCCTCCAGCCGCTCGATCAAGGTGAAGGCGTCGGCCGTGGCGCCGGCGAAACCGGCCACCACCCTGCCGCCGGCCAGCCGGCGCACCTTGCGCGCATTGCCCTTGACGATGGTCGCCCCCATGGAGACCTGACCGTCGCCGGCGATCACCGTCACGCCGGCCTTGCGCACGGCCAGAATGGTTGTGCCGTGCCAGTTAGGAGCGCCATCTTGCATCTGCGCCATGTGGCGGCGCGCACAGCGAGGGTCAAGTGAGCTTCACCGAGGCGGAGGTCGCGCGCTACGCCCGCCATCTCGTCCTGCGCGAGATCGGGGGACCGGGGCAGCAGGCCCTGGCGCACGCCAGCGTGGCGATTGTCGGCGCCGGCGGACTTGGCGCCCCGGCGGCGCTCTATCTGGCGGCGGCCGGCGTCGGACGCCTGAAGCTCATCGACCCCGACATCGTGGATGTCTCCAATCTGCAGCGGCAGGTGCTGTTCGCGACGGCGGACGTCGGCGAGAGCAAGGTCGAAGTGGCGGCGCGACGCCTCGCCGCCCTCAACCCGCACGTGGCGATCGAGCCGGCGCCGGCGCGACTGGGAGCGGCCAACGCCCGCGACCTGCTGGCCGGCTGCGATCTGGTGCTGGACGGCACGGACGACTTCGCCACCCGCTTCGCCGTCAATGACGCCTGCCTGGCGCTGGCGACCCCACTCGTCAGCGGCGCCATCGGCCGCTGGACGGGCCAGGTCGGCGTCTTCGCCGGCCGGCCTTGCTATCGCTGCCTGGTGCCCGAGATCCCGCCGGATGCGGAGACCTGCGCCGCCGTGGGGGTGATCGGCGCCCTGGCCGGCGTCATCGGCTCAATGATGGCGCTGGAGGCGATCAAGCTGATCACAGGCGCCGGCGAACCGTTAGCCGGGCGGCTGCTGATCTACGACGCTCTATCGGCCGAAACGCGCACCGTCAGGCTGACCGCCGATCCGGAGTGCCCGGCCTGTGGCCAGTCGTGAACGGATCGCGGCCGTCCCGGCCGCATGCGGTCGAGACGCCCGTGCTCCGCGCTAAAGCATCGACGGGATGATGCGGTCCGGCGGTTTGTGACCGTCCATCCAGGTGCGGATGTTGATGATCACCTTCTCGCCCATGTCGGTGCGGCCCTCGATGGTGGCCGAGCCCATGTGTGGCAGGAGCACGACGTTGGGCAGCTTGAGCAGCTTGGGGTTCACCGCCGGCTCGTGTTCGAAGACGTCGAGGCCGGCTCCGCCCAGTTCGCCGCGCTCGAGCATGCCGGCCAGCGCCGCCTCGTCGATGATCTCGCCGCGGGCGGTGTTGACCACGATGGCGTGGGCCTGCAGCAGCTTCAGCCGCCGGGCCGACAGCAGGTGGTAGGTCGCCGGCGTGTGCGGGCAATTGACGCTGACCACGTCCATCCGCGCCAGCATCTGATCGAGGCTATCCCAATAGGTCGCCTCGAGCTCCTCGGCGATGCGCGGAGGGATCGGCTTGCGGTTGTGGTAGTGGATGGACAAACCAAAGGCCCGCGCGCGCCTGGCCAGGGCCTGGCCGATGCGGCCCATGCCGACGATGCCGAGCCGCTTGCCGGTCAGCCGGCGGCCAAGCATCCAGGTCGGGGTCCAGCCATGAAAGCCACCCGCCTGGACGACATTCGCCCCCTCCACGAACCTCCGCGCGGTGGTGAGGATGAGGCCCATGGTCAGGTCGGCGGTGTCCTCGGTGAGCACGCCGGGGGTGTTGGTGACGACAATGCCGCGGGCGTGTGCGGCGGCCACGTCGATATGATCGATCCCGACCCCGAAATTGGCGATCAGCTTGAGCTTCTCGCCGGCGCGGGCGATCAATTCAGCATCGATTCGGTCCGTGATCGTCGGAGCCAGGACGTCGGCGCGATTCATCGCCGCCGCCAGGGCGTCGGCGTCCATCGGGGCGTCGTCGAGGTTGAGCTCGGTGTCGAACAACTCGCGCATACGGGTTTCGACCGCGTCCGGGAGCTTGCGCGTGACGACGACTTTGGGCTTGCGAGGGGCCATGAAGGGTTCTGACAGGATCGCGCGCGGCCACCGGGGGAAGCGCTCTCTAACAGAACGGCTTTCGACGGCAAAGCAAGCCGGAGGTCCGCGGCGGGGCGCCTTCGCCCTGTCGCTCATGTTTTGCACAGCGGCTCTGGCCGCCTGCGGCGATCATGTGAGCGAAGGCACCGATTGCCCGCTGGCCGAACGCAGCAAGACCCCTTCCGGCTTCTGCGTGCCGCGGTGGGTGAGCCTGAAGCACGGCGAGGTGATGGCTCGCAAAGGCCCGGGCAAGGACTACCCCGCCTTGTGGGCCTACCACGTCCAGGGCCTGCCGGTTCAGGTGGTGGCCGAGACTGAGGAATGGCGGCGCATCTGCGATCCGGACGGCGGCGCGGCCTGGGTCAATCGTCAGGAGATCGATGGCCGCCGCACCCTGATGGCCCGCGCCGCGGCGAGCCTGCGCCGCTCGCCGAACGAGTCGGCCGCCCAGGTCGGGACCCTCAACCCGCGGGCCTTGGCCCGCCTCGTCCGCTGCAACGCCGACTGGTGCCAGGTCAAAGTCGGCGGTGTGCAGGGCTGGATGACCGTCGAACAGGCCTGGGGCGTGGCTGACGCGCGGCAGTGCCATTGAGCGGTCACGTGTGCGGAGCGCGTTCCGCAAAAGTGGGAACCGGTTTTGTGACCGGAACGCGCTCCGACTATAGAATCGAGAGCACGATTCACCGATTAGTTGATTGCGCCTAATCGGATCGTGCTCTAGGCGGCGGGCATGGACGCCCCCAAGTTCAAGAGCAGCTTCGACCGAGACGACCTCCTGGCCTGCGCGCGCGGCGAAATGTTCGGTCCCGGCAACGCCCAGCTTCCCGCCCCGCCGATGTTGATGTTCGACCGCGTCACCAACGCTACGGCGGAGGGCGGCGCTTTCGGCAAGGGCCAGATCACCGCCGAGCTCGATATCCGGCCCGACCTGTGGTTCTTCGACTGCCATTTCCTGGGCGATCCGGTGATGCCGGGATGCCTCGGCCTCGACGCCATGTGGCAGCTGGTCGGCTTCTTCCTCGCCTGGTCCGGCGCGCCGGGCCGCGGGCGGGCGGTGGGCGTCGGAGAGGTGAAATTCACCGGCCAGGTGACCACCAAGGTCCAACGTGTCGTCTATCGCATCGATTTCAAACGCGTCATCATTCGGAAACTCGTGATGGGCGTGGCCGATGGGATCATGGAAGCCGACGGCAAGCCGATCTATGAAGCGCACGATTTGAAGGTGGGATTGTACAACGCCGCCGATCTCGCCTGAAGCGGGGGAGCGCAGTCGGGGGACGGGAGACGAAGATGCGGCGAGTGGCCGTGACGGGGCTGGGAATCATCTCGCCGATCGGCTCCGACGCCGACGAGGTGACCGCTGCCCTGCGCGAGGCCCGGTCCGGCGTCGTCGCGGCCCCCGAATATGCCGAACTCGGCTTTCGCTGTCAGGTCCACGCCCCGCCGACCATCCTCGACTGGCAGAGCCGCGTCGACCGGCGCGCCGCCCGCTTCCTCGCTGACGGAACGGCCTACGCCCACTTGGCCATGGAGCAGGCCATCGCAGACGCCGGTCTCGGCGAGGACGAGGTGTCCAGCGAGCGGACCGGTCTGGTGGTCGGCTCCGGTGGCCCATCGACCCGGTCGATCGTCGAAGCCGCGACCATCGGCAAGACCAAGGGCGTCAAGCGGATCGGCCCCTTCGCCGTGCCCAAGGCGATGTGCTCGGGCCCCTCGGCGACCCTTTCCACCTGGTTCAAGATCCGCGGGATCAACCTGTCGATCTCTTCGGCCTGCGCCACCTCGGCCCACTGCATCGGCTACGGCTGCGAGCAGATCCAGATGGGCAAGCAGGACATCGTCTTCGCCGGCGGCTGCGAGGAGCTGGACTGGACGCTCAGCGCCCTGTTCGACGCCATGGGGGCGATGTCGAGCGGCCACAACGACCACCCCGCCGCCGCCAGTCGGCCCTATGACCTCGATCGCGATGGCTTCGTCATCGCCGGCGGCGCCGGGGTCGTGGTGCTGGAAGATCTCGAGCGGGCCCGCGCCCGCGGCGCCAGGATCTGGGGCGAAGTCGTTGGCTACGCCGCCACTTCGGACGGCCACGACATGGTCGCTCCCTCCGGCGAAGGCGCCATGCGCTGCATGCGCCTGGCGATGCAGGGATCCGGCAACCGCAAGGTCGACTACCTCAACCCGCACGGCACCGGCACGCCGATCGGCGACATCAAGGAGATGGAGGCCGTGCGCGAGACCTTCGGAGAGGCCACGCCGCTGATTTCCTCGACCAAAGCGCTCACCGGCCACAGCCTCGGCGCCGCCGGCGCCCAGGAGGCGATCTACAGTTTGCTGATGATGAAGGCCGGCTTCGCCGCCAAGAGCGCCCACATCGACAACCTCGATCCGGCCTTCGCGGACCTGCCCATCCTCACCGAGCGGTGCGACACGCCGCTGGAGACGGTGATGTCCAACAGTTTCGGGTTTGGCGGCACCAACGCTTGCCTCGTCCTGAGCCGCGCCGATCTCTAACCCCGGATTGCGGCTCGCGCGCCGACCGTTCAAATAGCGCCAACCGAGACCGGAGACCCTGCATGGCTGACGACTTCCACCTGCCCACGGGCTCGCTGATGGCCGGCAAGCGCGGGCTGGTGATGGGCGTGGCGAACCACAACTCCATCGCCTGGGGCATCGCCGCCCAGCTCGCCGCCCAGGGTGCGGAAGTTGCCTTGGCCTACATGGAGAGCAACGAGAAGCGCGTCCGCCCGCTGGGCGAGAGCATCGGCGTCAAGGTCTGGACCCCATTCGATGCGTCGAGCGACGAGTCGATGGCGGCGGCCTTCAAGATCGTCGAGGACGCCTGGGGCAAGATCGACTTCCTGGTCCACGCCATCGCCTTCGCCGACCGCTCGCAGATCAAGGGCTCGTTCGTCGACAACGCCACCCGGGCCACCTTCGCCCAGGCGCTCGATATCTCCGCCTACAGTTTCGTGGATGCGTCGCGCCGGGCCGCCGCCCTGATGCCGGACGGCGGCTCCATCATCACCCTGACCTACCTCGGGGCCGAGCGAGCCATCCCCAACTACAACACCATGGGCGTGGCCAAGGCCGCCCTGGAGGCCTGCGTCCGCTACGTGGCCCGCGACCTCGGGCCGAAGGGGATCCGGGTCAATGCGATCTCGGCGGGGGCGATGCGCACGCTGTCGCTGGCCGGGATCTCCGGGGGCCGCTCCATGCTGTCGCAGGGCCGGGCGCTGAGCGCCCTCAAGGAGGACACCTCCATGGAGGGGGTGGCCGGCTGCGCCCTCTGGCTGCTCTCCGACCTCGGCCGCTCGACCACCGGCGAAATCGCCCACGTCGACGCCGGCTTCCACATGATGGGCCTGGCGAGCGAGGAGGAGAGTTGAACGCACCCTCTCCCACCTCCCTCCCCTTGATGGGGAGGGTGGACCGCGTGAAACGCGGGACGGGTGGGGTCGCCGCACCACCCGCTCCGTCTTGCTTCGCTAACGCTACGCAAGCCACCTCCCCCATCGAGGGGGAGGAGGAACTAAGAATATGACCACCCGGCCGGACGTCATCATCGTCGGGGCGGGCATGCCGGGGGCGACCCTGGCCTTGGCTCTGGCGGCCGGCGGCTTGGAACCGGTCCTCATCGATCCCCTGCCCTTCGAGTTGCAGTGCGCGCCGACTTTCGATGGACGGGCCAGCGCCATCTCCTTCGCGGCCTTCCGGCAGTGGCGGGCGCTCGCCGCCGCGCCCTATCTCGAGCCGCACGCCCAGCGCATCGAGCAGATCGTGGTCACCGACGGGCGCGCGCCAGGCGCCGCGGCGCGGGGCCCGTCGCCAGCCTTCCTGCGCTTCGATTCGGCCGAGATCGCCGACCGCTTCGAGGGTGAGCCGCTCGGCTATATGCTGGAGAACCGCCATATCCGCGCCGGCCTCGCCAAGGCGGTGAGCGACGCCGGCATCGCGGTGCTGGCCCCGGCCAAGGTCACCGCCGTCGAGGTCTCGACCCGAATGGCGAGCGTCCGGCTGGCCGATGGCCGGATCCTGGAGGCCCCGCTGGTCGTCGGCGCCGACGGCCGCGGCTCGCTGGTGCGCCAGGCCGCCGGCATCGACACCTTCGGCTGGAGCTATCCGCACACCGCGGTGGTGGCGACGGTGGAGGCCGACCGCGATCACCTGGGCGTCGCCTACGAGCACTTCCTGCCAACCGGGCCGTTCGCCATCCTGCCGCTGCCGGATCGGCGCGCCAGCCTGGTGTGGACCGAGGCCCCCGCCCGCGCCGCCGCGCTCAAAGCCGCCTCCGCGCCCGCCTTCGAGGCCCACCTCGCTCGCCGCTTCGGCCCTTTCCTCGGCGCCGCCAAGCCGGAAGGGCCGCGCTTCACCTATCCGCTCGGCCTGCAGATGGCCGAACGCCTCACCGCCCCGCGCCTGGCCCTGGCGGGCGACTCCGGCCACGCCATCCATCCGATCGCCGGCCAGGGCCTCAACATGGGTCTCAAGGACTGCGCCGCCCTGGCCGAGGTGGTGATCGAGGCCCAGCGTCTCGGCGAAGACATCGGCGCGGCGGCGGTGCTGGCTCGCTACGAGCGCTGGCGACGCCTCGACAACATCGCCGTGGCGGCGGCGACAGACGCCTTCAACCGCCTGTTCGCCAACGACCATCTGCTGGTGCGCACGGCCCGCGACATCGGCATGGCGGCGGTGAACCGCCTCGGCCCAGCCCGACGGGCGTTCATGGCCGAAGCCGGCGGCGCGCTCGGCGACCTGCCGAGGTTGTTGAGAGGGGAGCTGGTTTAAGTTCCCATTCACCTCTCCCGTGGGGAGAGGAATTCAGTCCAGACTCCGCGCTTCTTCCGGCAGCATGATCGGCACGCCGTCGCGGATGGGATAGGCGAGGCGCGCGCCCTTGCTGATCAGCTCGCCGCGTTCGCGGTCGTAGTCCAGCGGCCCGCGGGTCACCGGGCAAACCAGGATTTCGAGCAGTCGCGGGTCGATTTCGGGGGAGGTCACGGGCGGAGCCTACTGAACCGAGTGCGTGGCGTCATCGTCTTCGGCCGCATCGATGGCCAGCAAGGCCTCCAGCGCGTCGCGGCGATCCGCGAGGTCGCGGGCCTCGAGCAGGGCCTGCTTCTCGGCCGGCTCGAACGGCAGCGCCATGGCCAGGCTGTTGACAAGCGCCGGACCCGGCGCGCTCGCCACAACATCCCAGTCGACGCCGAAGCCCTTGCGGTCGAGGTAGGTCCGCAACAGCTCCAGAAAAAAGGTGCGGTCGAATTCCTCGGCCTCGTCGTCATCGAGATCGCCCTCGAAGGTCACGTAGTCGGCGCGCACCTGGCGGTAGGGCGTGAGCTGAGGCACTTCCTCGAGCGCCTCGAACCGGCAGACGCCGGTCAGCGCGATCAGATAGTCGCCCTCGCCGGTCTCGGCGTAGCTGGTGATGCGGCCGACGCATCCCACCCGCGCCAGACGCGGCTTCGGACCCGTCATGCCGTCTTCGGTCTGGACCATGCCGATCAGTCGCTCCCCGGCCATGGCGTCGTCGACCATGTTGAGATAGCGCGGCTCGAAGATGCGTAGCGGCAGGATCCCGCCCGGCAGCAGCAGCGCGCCGTCGAGCGGGAAGACCGGGATGACTTCCGGCAGGATCACGAGAACAGGATCGAGGAGAGGCGCCGGCGGCCCTGGCGGGTCACTTCCGAGGTCTGGCCGGCGGCTTCGAACACCTTGAGGAGCTGAGCCCGCGCGGCGCCTTCATTCCAGTCGCGGTCGCGAGCGATGATCTCCAGCAGGTGATCGGCGGCCGCCGCCAGCTTGCCCTGGGCGGCGAGGCCGGCGGCGATCTCGGACCGCGCCGCATGGTCGTTGGCGTCGGCCTGCAGGCGACGCTCGGCCTCGGCCGTCTCCGAGGGCGCTTCCTTGGCCAGCGACAGGGCCGCGCGGACGCTTTCGAGGTCGGCGTTCTTGGCGTCGGCCGGGGCCATGGCGGCGGCTTCGGCGGCGCGCTCGAGGTCTCCGCCCGCCAGGTAGCAGCGCGCCAGGCCGCCGATCGCCTCGAGGTTGTCCGGGGCGATCTGCAGCACCTCGGCGAAGGCCTGGGCCGCCCCGGCGACGTCGCCCAATTCCAGGGCCTCGCGACCCATAGCCAGGAGCTCGGCCTCCTCGGAGACCGGCGGCTCGCGGACCAGCTTCTGGACGAAGGCGTTGACCTGACTCTCCGGCAGGGCGCCGGTGAAACCGTCTACGGGCCGGCCGCCGTCGAAGGCGTAGACGGTGGGGATCGACTGGACGCGAAGCTGGCCGGCGTAGACCGGGTTCTTGTCGATGTCGATCTTGACCAGCTTTACCGCGCCGCCGGCGGCCTTGACCGCCTTCTCCAGCGCCGGGCCGAGCTGCTTGCAGGGCCCGCACCACGACGCCCAGAAATCGACGATCACCGGGGTTTCGCGCGAAGCCTCGATCACGTCGGCCATGAAGCCGGCGTCGGAGCCGTCCTTGATGATGTCTGCGCCCGTCCCGGCCGGCGCGGCCTCTCCAATCAGCGTCATAGGTCTTTCCGAATGCGTGAGGGCCTAAGATGGTCCCTCGGGTGGGAAAAGGAAACTGTCGTGGAGCGCCACCGGCTCAGGAGGTGGCGGGAGAGAGAGCCGCGAAGTCGACCACGATCGGCTCGACACCGGCCGCCGCCAGGAAGGCGCGAAAGCCGGCCTGGCTGACGCTGGTGGTGGCGGTGTTGCGCAGGGGGTGAAAGTTGACCGGATCGGCCTCGGCGAGGGCGCGGTCGAGCACAAAACGCACCCGCCGCGCGTGATCGTTGACGAGCGCGAAGGCGGTGACCGAGCCAGGCGTGACGCCAAGAACCTCTTCGAGCAACTCGGCCTTTCCGAACGACAGGCGTCCCGAGCCGATGACCGCCGGCAGAGCCTTGAGGTCGATCCGCGTCGACTGCAGCGCCGAGACCAGCCAGAGCGCGCCTTTCTGGTCGCGCAGGAAGAGGTTCTTGGTGTGACCGCCCGGCAGGGCTTCCAGGGCGGGGCTCGCCTCGCCGACGCGGAACACAGCCGGATGCTCGAGCGTCGCGTGGGCGACGCCGTGCGTCTCGAGGAAGGCGAGCAGCTCGTCGGAGGTCATGCGGCGCCGTTGGACGGCGCGGCTGCGCACGCTAAGGAAAATCCATGCAACTCGAATGTTATCCCATGTCCGCCCGGCCGCCGGACATCGTGCCAGGCCGCCCCCAGCGGGGTTGGATGGACAATTTCTTCGACCGTCATCCCTATCGCTGCCTGCCGCTCACCATGGCCAACACCACCGGCTGGGAGATCCTCTGCCCGATCGGCTTCACCGCCGAATGGAATGGCGGCATCGAGCAGACCGACATCGTCATCGCCGCCGACCATCCTTTCCCTGGGTTCGACGATTTCGTGAAGAGCCATTTCTCGCATGGGGTGCTGACCTTCCATCCCGGCTATCTCTTCCGGACGCCGGACGGCTGGTCGCTGTGGGCCGGCGGGGCGCCGAACCACGTCAAGGATGGCATTCAGCCGCTGCAAGGCCTCGTCGAGACCGACTGGCTGCCCTTCCCCTTCACAATGAACTGGGTGTTCACCCGGCCGGGGCGCGTTCGCTTTGCCAAGGGCGAGCCATTCTGTTTCGTCAGCCTGGTCCAGGACCGGGTGATGGAGACCTTCGACCTGGTGCAGAAGGACCTGGTTCGGGACCCCGACCTGCACGGCCAATACGAGGCCTGGCGCGGCCGGCGCGACGACTTCAACGCCAAGCTCTACAAGCGCGATCCGGCCACCATCAAGGAGGCCTGGCAGCGCTACTACTTCAAGGGCGAGATGCCGCTCGACGCCCCCGCCCCCAAGGCGCACGTCAACAAACGACGGATGAAATCCCTCAAGTTGGGGGGTTGAGCAGGGGTCAAGCGGGCGCTTGCCATCCGCGGGCTGTTGGGCCATAAGCCGCCCTCCCGGGCGGACAGCCCGGATGGAGTGCGGGCGTAGCTCAGGGGTAGAGCACAACCTTGCCAAGGTTGGGGTCGGGCGTTCGAATCGCCTCGCCCGCTCCAGATTTTCTCAAGTAGAACAGATATCCAAACGGTCCCGACGGGGGCCATCACGCGTGCGCGCGCTGTTCGTGCGCGGGGTCAGTTGATGCGGCGCCCGCCCTCCGGCCAGTGGGCCTTGCGCAATTCGGTCTTCAGGATCTTGCCTGCGCCCGAGAGCGGCAGGGGTTCGGTGCGGAACTCCACCGAGCGCGGGCATTTGTAGCCGGCGATCAACGACCGACAGTGATCGATGATCTCTTCGGCAGAAACCTCGGCGTCGCCGCGCAGCCGCACGATGGCGTGCACGCGCTCGCCCCACCGCTCGTCCGGAGCGCCGATCACGGCGCACTCCACCACATGCTCGTGGGCGCTCAGCGCATTCTCGACCTCGGCCGAGAAGACGTTCTCGCCGCCGGAAACGATCATGTCCTTCACCCTGTCGACCAGGTAGACGAAGCCTTCTTCGTCCATGTAGCCGGCGTCGCCCGTGCGCACCCAGCCGTCGACCAGGGTCTCGCGGGTTAGTTCGGGCAGGTTCCAATAGCCGAGCATGGCGCCGGGGCTGCGCACGGCGATCTCGCCCACCTCGCCGAGCGGGCGTTCGACCATGGCCGGATCGACGATCCTGACGTCGACGCCGACGATGGCTTGGCCCGCCGAGCGCAGGTAGGACTTGCCACCCGGCGCCGTCCGGTGGAACTCCGGGGTCAGGATGGTGGCGACCGGCGACAGCTCCGTCTGCCCGTAGGCCTGGCGGAATTCGGCGTTCGGAAACATCTCCATCGCCCGCACCAGCAGGGCCTCTGAAATCGGCGAGGCGCCGTAGGCCACCTTGCGCACCGAAGCGAAGTTCACCGGGTGCGCGACGGCATATTCACGCAACATGGCGAACATGGTGGGCACCAGCACCAGGTCTGTGACGCTCTCGGCCTCGATGGCCCGGGCCACGCCTTCGGGGCTGAAGAATGGCACCACCACGTGCGTCCCGCCGATCATGGTCATGCCGATGACCATGGCCGCATCGGCCAGGTGGAACATCGGCGGGGAGTGCAGAAAGATCGCGTCGCTGCGAACCGGCATGGTCACAGACGAGCACAGGAAGCTGGAGATCAGACTCCGGTGCGACAGCATCACACCCTTCGACCGACCGGTCGTGCCACCGGTGTAGAAGAGCGCGCAGAGTTCGTCATCGCGGCCGCAGGCATCAGCCATCGGGGCCGTCCGGGCGATCAGCGCCTCGACGCCGACGGTCCCGGCCGGCGCCGGGTCATCGTCCATGTAGAGCGTGGCGCGGATGGCGCAGGCCTCGGCGATCGGTGCGGCGAGGCCTGCGAAGGCCTTGTCCACCAGCAGGATGGACGCGCCGCTGTCGCGCAGGGCGTAGATGTGTTCGGCCAGGGCCCAGCGCGTGTTGCCCGGCACGATAACGCCGCCGGCCCACCAGACGGCGAAGTAGAGCTCGACATAGCGGTCGCTGTTCAGGGCTATGGGGGCCACGCGGTCGCCGCGCTGCAGGCCGAGCGAGACAAGCCCGGCCGCCAGCCGCGCGACGCGATCGCGCACCTCGCGCCAAGAACGTCGCCGGCCGCCGAAGATTGTCGCCGTCGCCTCCGGTCTGAGCTGGATGGCGCGATGCAGGCCTTGCGTCAGATGCATCCAAGGCCTCCTCCGGCCGTGTTTGGCTCCAACCTAGTGCGGGCCAAGCTATTGTTATAGATCAGATATTTATACCCCCACCGACCAGAATGACCTGGCCGCTGATATAGTTGCTCTCGGGAATGCAGAAGAGATAGACGGCGCCGGCGGCCTCCTCCGGCGTCCCGGCGCGACCGAGGGGCACCATCCTGGGCAGGGAAAGCCTGGTCGCCTCGGGCACGCCGACCACAAAGTCGCGCCCGTCGATGGCCACCTTGGAGTCTTCGCGGTCCAGGGATTGGGTCAGGCGGGTCTCGATGAAGCCGTAGGCGACGCAGTTTACGTCCACTTTGTAGCGGCCCCACTCCTTCGAGAGCGTCTTGGTCAGGCCGACCAGCGCCGCCTTGGCCGAGGAATAGTTGGCCTGCCCGGCGTTGCCGTTGGTTCCGGCCATGGAGGAGATGTTCACCACCTTGCGGAACACCTCTCGGCCCTCCTCGGCTTCCTTCTTCGCCATCAGGCGGATCGGCTCTGCAGCGGCGCGCAGGATGCGAAACGGCGCCACCAGGTGCACGTCGAGCATGGTCTGGAACTGCTCGTCGGTCATCTTCTGGATGACGCTGTCCCAGGTGTAGCCGGCGTTGTTGACGATGATGTCCAGCCCGCCATAGGTCTCGATCGCCTTGCCTATGAAGGCGTCGGCGAAGCCTGCCGCCGTGACGCTGCCGACGCAGGCGACAGCCTCGCCGCCGGCCGCCTTGATCGCTGCGACCACCTCGTCCGCTGGCGCGGCGTCGAGGTCGTTCACGACGACGAGGGCGCCGTCGCCGGCGAGTTTGAGCGCCAGAGCGCGACCGATGCCGCGGCCAGATCCGCTGATCAGGGCGACCTTGCCGGCAAGTTTCGACATCCGTTCTCTCGCTTCAGCTATGGCAGGGCGATGATGGCGTCGCCGGACAGGGTGTGGATTCCACCGTCGGTGTGAGCGTCGATGGCCAGGCGGACCCGCCGCTCGCCGTCGGCCTCGAATTTCTCGACCACCCTGCCCGTGCAGAGGACTTTCGCGTGCACCGGCGTGATGGCGATAAAGCGCACGCCCCACTGCCGGATCTGGTCCTGCGGGACCCAGCCCGTCAGCAGTTGCGCCAGATAGGCCATGGACAGCATCCCATGGGCGAACACGTCCGGCATGCCGGCCTTCCTGGCGAAATCGATGTCGACGTGGATCGGATTGTGGTCGCCGGAAGCGCCGCAATAGAGGGCCAGGACGTGGCGGGTGATGGGCCGGCTCTCGTGGGGTGGCAGCGTCTCGCCGACGTCCACGGCGTGATAGGTGATGGTCGCCATCGTCCTCAGCCGTTCCGCACGACGATGACCGTGCGCGTGAGGCCCACGGATTGCCCGTTCTGGTTGGTCGCCTCCGTGTCCTGGACGATAAAGTCCAGCGCGCCGCCGCGCTTGTCGTAGATGTCGCTGATCCGGGTGGTCAGGGTGATGGTGTCGCCGGCGCAGATCCGCTCGCCATAGGTGAACGACTGCTCGCCATGCAGGACACGGCCCATGTCGACGCCAAGCCTGGCCATCACGTTTTCCGCCTCCGGCGCGAGACTGGCGAGGCAGAAGAGAAAGGTTGGCGGCGCTGGCAGGGCGGCGTGTCCCGCCGCCCGCGCCGCCGCTTCATCAAAATAGATCGGGTTGTTCTCGCCCGTGGCGCGGGCGAAGAACCGAAGCTGGCTGGCCTCGACCGCGACCGAGCGGGGTTCGGTTTCCAACCCGATGAACGAGCGGTCGAGCACCGTCAGGCTCGGCCATAGAGGGTGACGACGCAGGCGCCCCCGAGGCCGAGATTATGCTGCAGGGCGTGGGTAACCCCGTCGACCTGACGCTTGTCCGCCTGGCCGCGCAGTTGCCAGACCAGTTCGGCGCACTGAGCCAAGCCTGTCGCGCCGAGGGGGTGACCTTTGGAAAGCAGGCCGCCGGAGGGGTTGGTCACGTACTTGCCGCCGTAAGTGTTGTCGCCGTCCCAGATGAACTTCTCGGCCGTGCCTTCGGGCGTGAGGCCGATGGCTTCATAGGTGAGCAACTCGTTGGCGGTGAAGCAGTCGTGCAGTTCGACCACCTGTATATCGTCCGGTCCGACCCCCGCGGCTTCATAAACGGTCTGCGCCGCCGATTTGGCCATGTCGTAGCCGATCAGCTTGATCATCGACTTGTCTTCGAAGGTGCTGGGACCGTCGGTGGTCATCGCCTGAGCCTTGATCACCACCTCGGCCTTTACCCCGTGCCGGCGCGCGAACTCCGGCGTGCAGACGATCGCAGCGGCCGCGCCGCAGGTCGGCGGGCAGCATTGGAAACGGGTGAGCGGGCCGTAGATCTGCGGCGAGCCAAGCACTTCTTCGACGCTGAGCTGGTCCTTGAAGATGGCATAGGGATTGTGCTGGGCGTGAGCGCGGGCCTTGGAGGCGATCTTGGCGAAGGTCTCGCGCCGAGTGTCGTGTTTCTCGGCATATTCGCGGCCGGCCCCGCCGAAGAATTGCGCCGCGCCGGGCGCTTTCGGGTCGAACTCCTGGAGGGTGGTCATGTCCGTGAAGAACCGCCCCATCGGGCTCGGGCGGTCGTTGAACACCGCCCCCAGGGCGCCCGGACGCATCTCCTCGAAGCCGAGGGCCAAGGCGCACTCCACCATGCCGCTCTCAACCGCCTGACGCGCGAGAAACAGAGCGGACGAGCCGGTGGAGCAGTTGTTGTTCACATTGATGATCGGGACGCCCGACAGCCCGAGGCCATAGACGGCCGCCTGACCTGCGGTGGAATCGCCGTAGACGTAGCCGACGTAAATCTGCTGGGCGGCGGAATAGGGCAGTCCGGCGTCGGCGAATGCCGCTGCGGCCGCCTTTTGGCCCATGACGTCGTAGGTCTCGCTCTGGCCGGGCTTGGTGAAGGGGATCATCCCGACGCCCGCCACTCTCACTTCGTTGGTCATTGCATCTCTCCCATGGCGCCTCGGACGCCGGTCAGAGCGTCCGGGCGATAAGCATCTTCATGATCTCATTGGAGCCGGCGTAGATCTTCTGCACACGGGCGTCCGCGTAGAGCCGGGCAATGGGATATTCGGCCATGTAACCATAGCCGCCGAAGAACTGCAGGCACTCGTCGATGACCTTGCACTGCATGTCGGTGGTCCACCACTTGGCCATGGCCGCGAGGGTCGGATCGAGTTCGCCATCCAGGAGGCGCATCATCAGGTCGTCGACAAAGGTGCGGGCGATGACGGCGTGGGTCTTCGCCTCGGCCAGCTTGAACTGTGTGTTCTGCTGGTGAAGCAGCGGTTGGCCGAACGCCTGGCGCTCTTTCACATAGGCGCTGGTCAGCTCAACCGCCTGCTCCATCGCCACCACCGCGCCGAACGAACAGGACAGCCGTTCCCAGGCGAGCTCAACCATCAACTGACGAAAACCGTGGCCCTCATCCTCGCCGAGCAGATTGGCGGCGGGGACGCGCACGTCGTCGAAGAACAACTCCGAGGTGTCCTGGGCGTGCATGCCGATCTTTTCGAGGTTCCGCCCGCGCCGAAATCCGGGAGCATTCGCGGTTTCAACGGCGACGAGCGAGATGCCTCGAGCGCCCGCCGCGGGGTCGGTCTTGGCGACGACGATCACCAGGCCCGCGTTCTGACCGTTGGTGATGAAGGTCTTCTGCCCGTTGAGGAGATAGGCGTCGCCATCGAGGCGCGCGGTAGCGCGGATGGACTGAAGATCGGATCCCGCGCCGGGCTCGGTCATGGCGATCGCGCCGATCAACTCGCCTGTGGCCATAGCCGGCAGCCAGCGCCGTTTCTGCGCCTCGGAGCCATAGGCAAGGACATAGTGTGCGACGATGTTCGAATGCACGCCGGCGCCGGCGCCGAAGCCGCCGGCCAGACCCGCTCGGCCAATCTCCTCGGCTATGACAACGTCATGCGCTCGCGTGCCGCCGCCCCCGCCATAGGCTTCGGGAATGCTGGCGCACAAAAGCCCGGCGGCGCCCGCCTTGCGCCATGCGTCCTGCCCCACGACACCGTCTTTTTCCCAATGCTCGCGCTCGGGAACCAGCTCCCGCTCCAGGAAGCGGCGCGTCTGTTCGCGCAGAATGCTCAGCTCCTCGGTCATCCAGGGCGAGACGCGCTGAGTCACGGGCTTCCTTGTCAAGAATTCTACTGTCTAGTAAGTCAAACTAGGAGTTGCGGCAGACCAGAGTCAAGCGCTTTGACGCCGCGATGACGATGCCTATCAAGGACGGGAAATCGAGCGGGCGAGACGATGGCGGCGCGGACCAAGGCAAGGCTGGAACCGAGCGCAAGGTACGAGCAGCGCCGGATGGAGGTCCTGCGCGCGGCGGCGCGAACCTTCAATCGTCGGGGATTTCATATCGCCACCCTGGACGATGTGGCGGACGAGCTCGGCGTCACCAAGCCGGCGATCTACTACTACGCAAAGAGCAAGGACGAGCTGCTGGCGGCCTGCGGCCAACTGGCGCTTCGATCGCTCGAGGCGGCGCTGGATCAATTGAGCGCCCGAGAGCTTTCGGCTGTCGACCGACTTCGGCAGTTCTTCGTGCTCTACGCGGAAGTCATCTGCGGTGACTTCGGTCGCTGTCTGGTGTTGACTGAGCCCAGGGACCTTGCCCTCGCATCGCGAAAGATCGACCTGGCCGGACGGCGCGCCTTGAACCTCGCCGTGCGGGAAATCATCCGCGAGGGCATGGCCGGAGGCGAATTCCGACCCTGTGACGACCGCGCACTGGCCATCGCCCTCTTCGATGCCTTCAACGGCCTGGCGAAATGGGTGAATCCCAACGGCGCCATGCCACTCGAGGCGATCGTCGCGCAGTATCTCGACTTTTTCCTGCACGGTGTGGTTCGTGAGGCGCGTCAGCCGGGCCGCCTCACGTCTCAGAGGTGACTGCCGTTCAAGGCGCGAAAGCGGGCATGCGACCGGACTCTGCCTGCCGGCAGCATGCTCTGCAGCACCCGATCTCGCAGCACGAGGCGGTGGAAGAGCGCCGCAGCCGTGTGAAGGCCGACGAGGGCCGCGAGAAGCCAGCCCCCCGCCTCATGCAGGCTGTGGGCGGCGTGGTAGATCGGCTTCGACTTGGCGACCAGCACCGGAACGGCCATCCCAAAGACGGGAAAAGCGTGGGCGTGGAAAAGGCTGTCCGCCAGGCCGGTGACCGGCTGGACCAGGAGCAGCAAGTAGAGCGCATATTCGTTGGCGCGGGCAGCAAGGCGCTGCACGCGCGGCAGGCTGGAATCGGCGGGTGGAACCTGCATCAAGGTCAGCCGCCAGGCCACCCTGCCCGCGGTCAGGCCCCACAATAGCAGACCCGTCGAGCGGTGCACGGCGAGCACCCCGTCAATCTGCGCCGGCTCGAGATGATCGAGCGAGAGGGCGGTCGCGAACTGGGAGAGCACGAGAGCCGCGGTGAGCCAGTGCAGCCAGAGCGTGGCCGCGTCGAAGCGTGGCGCCGAGGCGGTGGACATGTGCGGGGCTCCCGGCCATTGAGGGGCGGTCGCGCACGGTTGGGATGGCGACCACGTTCCTGGCCTAGACCGCGCGATCGCGCCGGCTATTCCCGACGGGCCAGAAAAAAGCGTTGGCGCGCGATCTTTCGCGGATTCTTGGGAATAAGCTCTGCGCTCGCCTGGTCTTGCCTTTCGATGACAGATCGCCGCCGACAGTTCGAAGCCCTGGCGCTGCCGCATCTGGACGCCGCCTATAACCTGGCGCGTTGGCTCAGCCGCTCGCCGACCGACGCCGACGACATTGTCCAGGACGCCATGGTGCGCGCCTTCCGCAGCTTCGAGCAGGTGCGTGGCGAGGATGTACGTCCGTGGCTGATGCGCATCGTACGCAACTGCTGCCACGACTGGGCCGCACGACCACATCGACGGCGAGACGTTGCTCTTGGGGCCCACGGTCCCGAACTTGTGTCCGAGGAACCGGACGCCGAGGCGCAAGCGATCCGCGCCAGCGAGGCGCGTCGGCTTCGCGCCACGATCGCGATCTTGCCCGACGAATTTCGCGACGTGCTGATCCTGAGGGAAATGGAGGATCTGAGCTATCGAGAAATCGCCGAAGTCATCCAAGCCCCGATCGGCACCGTGATGTCTCGCCTGGCGCGCGCCCGGGCGCTCTTGAAGGACAAATGGATAGCGGAGGAAAACCGTGACCTGCGCTGAACTCCTGCACTCCCAGGCCTTCATCGACGGCGAGCTGACCGGCGCCGAAGCCGATGCCGCGGAACGGCACATCGCCGGCTGCGCCGACTGCCAGGCGTTCTGCGAGGCGGTCGCGGCGCTGAGCGACGACATCCACAACTACGCCCCGCGCTATACGGCCCCCGAGCGCCTGAAGCTGCGCGTGCTCGAGGCGATCGCCGCCGCCGACGTTACGCCGCCGCCGAGCCGGCGCGCGCCGACATGGCGGCGAACGCTTGGCCAAGCCGTCCAAACGGCCCGATCACGCGCCTTCCTTGGCGGCTTCGGCGGCGGTGTCGGGCTGAGCGGCCTTGCGGCCGCCCTTGTGGTGCTGGCGGTGCTGCCGGCGCCTCCGGACACGCTCGCCGACGGCGTCGTGCGCGCGCACACCGAGGCGCTGATGTCGGGAAAAACGATCGCCGTCGTCTCCAGCGACCATCACACGGTCAAGCCATGGTTCGCCGGCAAGATCGACGTCTCACCGCCGGTCCACGACTTTGCAGCCGAAGGCTTCAAATTGACGGGTGGCCGGCTCGACAGGGTGGCCGGCGCGCCCGCCGCCGTGGTGGTCTACCAGCATGGCCTGCACGAGATCGATCTGTTCGTTTGGGCTGATCGTCACCAGACGCTGCCTGGGAGCGCCACGCGTCGGGGCTACAACGCCGTGTACTGGAAGCATCAGGACCTCGACTATGCAGCGGTGTCCGACATGCAGGCCAGCGAACTTGCGACCTTCGCGAATTTAGTTCGCACCACCCAGGAATAAATCCCGCGCCCGGCCGGTCTTGACCTTCAGACGCACCTGGAGGTCTTCGACATGCATCACGACACCACCCGCCGCGGCGCGCTCAAGTGCCTGGGCGTGGGAACCGGCACGCTGTTCGCCCTGTCGGGCGGCGTGCTCTCTGGCTTCGATCTGGCGCAGGCGGCCGAGCCGGGCGCCGGCGTCATCCCCGGCACGCCCCTGTTCGTCCAGCTCAGTGACAGCCACATCGGTTTCAACAAGGCCGCGAACCCGGACGTGGCCGGGACCTTCACACGCGCCATCGGCCTCGTGAACGCCTTGCCGCACCGACCCGCCTTCGTGCTGCACACCGGCGATATCACCCACCTCTCCAAGGCGGCGGAGTTCGACCAGGCTCAGCAGCTGATGTCGCAGCTCAAAGTGACCGAGATCCACACCACGCCTGGCGAGCACGACGTCACCGATGGGATCGGCACGGAGTACTTCAAGCGCTTCGGCGCGGCGTCGAACAACAAAGGCTACTACAGCTTTGACCACAAGGGCGTTCACCTGGTTTCCCTGGTCAACGTCATGCAGTTCAAGCCCGGCGGTCTGGCCTCGATGGGCGATGACCAACTGGCTTGGCTGAAGAACGATCTCGCCGGGCGACCGTCCAGTCAGCCGATCGTGCTTTTCGCCCACATGCCGATGTGGAGCATCTATGACCCCTGGGGCTGGGGCTCGAGCGACCATGACCAGCTGATGGCCCTGATCGGCCGCTTCGGCTCGGTGACCGTGCTCAACGGCCACATTCACCAGATCGTCTCCAAAGTCGAAGGCGCCGTCACCTTCCACACCGCCCGCGCCACCGCCTATCCACAGCCGGCGCCTGGTGTTGGCCCGGCCCCGGGACCCCTGGCCGTGCCGCCCGACCAACTGCCCAGGATGATCGGCGTCACCAGCCTCAGCGTCGCCTCGCTGCACAAGCCTCTGCGGCTGAACGACACCACCCTCGCCTGAACCTTCCCAAAAGAGAGAACAATCTCATGCGCATCGCGCCCCTTCGGGCGAGTCTCGCCGCTGCGAGCTTCGCCCTTATCGCCGGCCTGAGCTCGTTCGCCGCCGGACAGACGGCTGGCGCGCCTGGCGCCCTTCAGGTGGCGATCAAGAATTTCGACTTCCATCCGATGGCGGTGATCGTGCCGGTCGGTGGATCGGTCACCTGGACGAACCACGACGGTGAGCCGCACACGGTCACCAGCGTCGACGGCAGCTTCCGGTCCGAGGCGCTCGACGAAGACGACACCTATACGTTCAAGTTCACCAAGCCCGGCGTCTACCAATACATCTGCACCATCCACCCGAAGATGCGCGCCACGGTCACCGTCAGATAGGCTGCCGCTGGCGCCAGGTCCGCCGCGACGCTTCACGCGATTGCGAGCGCCGCTTGGGAACGATCCGGCGGCTGAAGTCTTTCCGCCTTAGCGCGTTGGCGCCTGGAGCGATTGCAATGTCAATTCTCGCGTGGCTAGTCGTCGGCCTGGTGGCCGGCTTTCTGGCCAGCAAAGTCATCAATAAGACGGGCTCAGGCCTGCTTATGGATATCATTCTTGGTGTCGTCGGAGCTTTGGTTGGTGGTTTGATATTCAATCTCTTCGGTCACTCAGCCCCAACCGGTATCAATATATATAGCATATTCGTTTCGTTCGTCGGGGCCGTGGTGGTGCTGTTGATCTACCACGGGCTCTTCCGTCGGGGCGTGGCCTAGTCCGCCCCAATCCAGCAGGAGACTGTCATGAACAAGGAACGTATCGAAGGCGCGACCCAAAAGGGCGTCGGAGCGGTGAAGGAAGCGGTCGGCAAGGCCACCGGCGACCACAAGCTGCAAGCCAAGGGCGTGGCCGACAAGGCCGTCGGCTCGACCAAGGAAGCTTTCGGCAAGGCCAAGGACGCCGTTCACAAGGCGACCCGCTAAGCCTTTAGCCCATTTTGAAGAACCGGCCGTCGGGGCGACCCGGCGGCCGGTTTCTTTTGTTCGGACCTGCGCCCGGCCCTCGGTTGACAGGGTGATCCCGGCCAGTTGAACCTCCCGCCAGGCAAGGGGGGCATCGCCTTGGGGAACCATCGCGTCTGGACATGCGTCGCCGTCATGGCGGCGCTCTGCGCTTGCGGCCCAAGGAAGACTGAGCCCGCCGCCGCTCCGGCGGAGACAGCCACCACGCAGGTCGCCGCGGCCGCGACCACAGCTACCGCCGACCCGGCCCACGATAAGGCCGGATGCGCCATCCCCGCCTGGGCGCCCGAGCGCATCGCCGGTTTCGACATCGATTCCTGTGAGAGCCGGGCTTGGGCCACGCTCGACGTGAACGCGCCGGCCGCCGGCGGCCAGAAGACCCTCGCCGGCGCGCGCGACAGCGTGACCTTCAGGCTGACCGACCCATCGAAGAATCCTGCCGCGATGCCCGCGCGGATGGCGATCGTCAGCCAGGCGCTCAAGACTGGCGCCCAGCTCGTCTCCGATCCAAACGACGGCTACGGCGCGGTGCTGCGCCGCGTCACGCCCCAGGGCGAAGTCTGGTACGTCTACACTCATGGCGACGGGAACGAGTCCTCGACCGGCAGCTATACGCTGACCACCCTGCGCGTCGCGCCGCTGGCGCAGGAGGCGCAGGCCCGGCCGATGTCCGGGCCGCTCGTTCCGCAGCCGGAGACCTGCGCCGATGCGCCGTGGGTGGTTAAGCCGCTGGCCGCCTTCAAGGTCAGCGGCTGCGAGGGCCGCACGTGGGAGCCAACCACGGTCTCCCTGCCCGGCGGCGACAAGACGCTCGAGGGCGCGCGCCTAACGGTGACCCACGACCTGATCGATGAGAAGAACGCCCCCGTGGCGATGGCGGTGACGCGCAACTGGACGAACGCGCTGCAGGCGATCGGCGCCAAGCTGGTCTCGAGGCCTGACGATGCGGAACACGCCGTGCTCACCCAGACGACCCCGGCCGGGGAGTTCTGGTACGTGTCCGAGCACGGCAGCGGCAACTCCGACTATACGGCCAGCTACAGCCTGACGACCATCCAGGTCGCGCCCTTCCCGCAGCAGGTGGCGGTCAAGCCGCTGGCCGGGCCGTTGGCGCCGGCCGGCAAGACGTGCGTCGACCCGGCGTGGGTGACGCGGCAAATGACCGACTACAAGCCGAGCGCCTGTAGTTACCGCGACTTCGACCAGGTGAAGGTGACGCTGCCGGACGGCGACCACGTGCTGGCCGGCCACGTGCTGACGGTGGACTACGTCCTGCCCGACCCCAAGCACGTGCAGACGCCCCTGTTCCTGGAGACCAACTACGACAACGCCCTTACCGGGATCGGCGCGCGGCGGGTTTCGGACCCGAAGGACATTTACCACACGGTGCTGACCCAGAAGACCCCGCAGGGAGAGCTCTGGTACATCGTGGCGCACACGGCCGGCAACGACGAGTCGACCAGCAGCTTCGAGGTGACCACCGTGCAGATCGGCGGGCCGCCGCCCAAGACCTGCGCCATCGAGGTCTATGGGATCAACTTCGACTTCGACAAATCGAACCTCAGGCCCGACTCCGAACCGGTGCTGAAGCAGCTGGCGGCGCTGTTCGCGGCAGATCCGACCTATGTGGCCGAAGTGGGCGGCCACACCGACAACATCGGCGGTGACGCCTACAACCTGAAGCTGTCCGGGTCGCGGGCGGACGCGGTGCGGGCGTGGCTCGTGGCCCACGGCGTGGCGGCGAGCCGGCTGACCTCGCGGGGCTATGGCGACACCAAGCCGCTGGTCCCCAACACCACTGACGAGAACCGGGCCAAGAACCGGCGCGTGGAGTTGAAGCGGGCCAACTGCAAGGGCTGAACCGATCGCTCACCCCGACCGATCGACCGAGTCATAGACGCCGAGCGAGTGGACAAAGGCGTCCGGTTGCAGGGGCATGAGGCCGCCGAACGGCCGGTCGAGAATGAAGACGACGCTGAGCAGCGTGGCGATCATCACCGCCAGCAGGCCGGAGAGGGCGACGTGGGTCCACACCCGGTCGGTCTCCAGGAAGAAGCTGATGACCAGGACCAGCATGCCGTTGGCCACGGCGGTGGCCCAGATCAGCGGCGAAAGGGTCTCTTCGGCCTGAAGGGTGCGTTTGTTGCGGTCGGCCTGCATCTGGGCGATCAGGCCAAGCTCGATCTGTTCGACGGCGGGGCTGGTCGGCTGCGCCTGGGGCGTCCCGAACAGGCGGAACATGGCGAGCCCGGCGGCCCGCGCCGTTTCGCTGGCCGCCCCGTCGTGGGCCTGAATGTTCCACTCATCGTCGATCACCGCGTGGGTGTAACGGCGGATGTCGCCGCGCAGCGCCGCGCCTTGGGCCGGCGGCATGGCCGTACTGCCGCGATAGAGCGTGCAGAGCAGCGACGCCTCCTCGGCGACGTTGGCGTGGGCCGCGTCGTGCGACTGCCAGACAGCGACCACCAGGAAGGCCAGGAAGACAGCGTAGAGCGTGCCGCCGGTCTGAAAGATCGCCGCGCAGGTGTCGTTGTGGCCGGCGACGAGGTTGCGGCGAAAGAGACGGCGGACCACGGTCACGCCGAAGAAGGCGAAGCCGCCCGCGCCGGCGCAGGCCAGCAACAAGACCGTCAGGATGACCATCGGCGCCCCCGTCGCCGGCGCCATGGCGCCCGGGCTCACCCAGGATGCACACGCAATTGCGCAGGGCCGATGACAGGTCCGCCGCAGTCTTGACCCTCGGCGCGGCACGCGGCTTGTTGGCGCCGGTGCGAGGCGTCGTAGGTGCGGGGCATGGCGAAGCTGAAGATCGACTGGCGCACCTTCCCAGAGGTGATCTGGCGGGCCCTCGTCTTCATCATCGCCCTGACCATCCTCATCGTGGTGACCAGCCGCTGGAACCGCTGGCAGGGCGCGGCCGGCTGGCAGCAGACCGATGACGCCTATCTGCAGGCCGACCTGACGCCGATCGCCGCCAAGGTCCCAGGCTACCTCACCGACGTGCCGGTGCAGGATTTCCAGCGGGTCAGGGCGGGCCAGGTGATCGCCCAGGTCTATGACCACGACTACAAGGCCCAGGTGGCGCAGGCCGAGGCCCAACTGGCCTCGGCGACGGCCCAGGCCGCCGCGCT
>Ga0302311_10001935_pt1 | contig 23910 bp, 23 predicted proteins | sample III_Palsa_N1_3_FD_200449 | JGI IMG/M metagenome (GOLD analysis project Ga0302311, IMG submission 200449) | Peat permafrost microbial communities from Stordalen Mire near Abisko, Sweden - III_Palsa_N1_3 | ecosystem: Environmental > Terrestrial > Soil > Palsa > Peat permafrost | place: Sweden... | reverse complement strand
CTGAGCACTTTCCGCGCCGAGCTGCCGGATCTGGCGATCCTCGATATCAATCTGCCGGGCGGCTCGGGCTTCGACCTGTGCGGTATGCTACGCCGGGAAAGCACCGCGCCGATCATGATGCTCACCGCGCGCGGCGAGGAGGCTGATCTGGTGCGTGCGCTCGAACTCGGAGCGGACGATTATCTGACCAAGCCCTTCAGCCCGCGCACCCTCGTGGCGCGCGTCAAGGCGCTGCTGCGGCGTACCGGGCACGACAGCGGCGGCCAGACCCAGGCCGGCGAGCTGTCGCTCGATCCGGATCTGCTGACGCTGCGGATCGCGGATCGCGAGATCAAAGTCACGCCGCTCGAGTCGCGGTTGCTGCAACTGCTGCTGGCCAATGCCGGACAGGTAGTGCACACGGATCGACTGCTGGTACACGTCTGGGGCCATCGCGGCGGCGGCGATCGCCAGCTGCTCAAGCAGCTGATCCATCGCCTGCGGCAGAAGATCGGCGACGATCCGGAGCAGCCGCGCTGGCTCAGCACCATCCCGAGCGTGGGCTACAGGCTGCAGGTGGCGAAAACAAATGTTCCCTGAAAATCGACGCGAATTCGCATCGTTGCAGCGCCGCTTCGCGCTCGCGTGAGCACCAGAAAATTCTTGCAAACGGTGCCGATTGACGTCACAGTCATCTCAATAACGACGACCGCGACGCAGGCGAAAGCCCCACTGGACTAGCGAGGGAGAGCGCGCCAGGAACGGCGACTTTTCGATCCGGGAGGGCAATGCGTGCATGAAGATCTACGGCGCCGATGACAAAGAAATGATGAATATCACTGCGCTGGAGCGCGACGGCTCCGATCTGGTGGTGAAGGGCAAACTGTTCGGCGCCATGCCGCTAACCGCGAAGTTACGGCCGGAAGATGCGCGCGCCGCTTTCAAGCTGCTCGACGTTCGCACGGCACTGTTCCTGCTGACGCTGTTGTTCCGTCGCAAGCGCTCCTGAGAACGAGACTGCGCCAGTGTCAGCCATAGCGGCGTCCACGGGCCGCAGGCCCGGCTTCATCCAGGGCCTGATGCTGCTGCTGCCGATCACGATGGCAGTGATGGGAGTGTCGCTGCTGATCACCGTCGTGCCCTTGATGTATGAGCATTTCAAGGACGTCCCGCATTTCGATTACCTGATCCAGGGTGGTGTGATGACCATGCCTGCAATCTGGGTGGTGCTGTTCTCGCCGGTTGCCGGCTGGCTGGCCGACCGGTTCGGACGCCGCAGCATCCTGATCGCGGCGATGATCGTCTACGCGGGCATCGGCATCGCGCCCGCGTTTCTCGACAACCTGTACGCGATCATACTCACCCGTGTGGGCGTCGGCATCTGCGAGTCGGTCGTCATGACGGTATCGACCACGATGATCTGCGATTACTTCAGCGGCAAGTCGCGCGAACGCTGGCTTGCCGGGCAGACCGCCACGGCGTCGTTATCGGCGCTGGCGATCATCCCACTGGGCGGAGTGTTGGCCGCAAACTACGGCTGGCATGGACCCTTTTATATCTACATCTACAGCCTGCTGCTTGTGGTCGGCGTCGCGGTGTTCATTTGGGAACCGGAGGCGGAGCCCAGGCCTGCCGCCGCTGCGAGCCTCGCCGGCGAGGCGGTGCAGTTCCCATGGCTGCGGATTCTTGCGCTGTGCGCACTCACCATGGTGGCGGCGGTGATGTTTTATTCGATCATCACCCAGAACGGCAATGCGATGACCATCCTCGGCGTCACCGACCCGCGCCGCCAGGCGGTGCTGACGATGATCGGCAGCCTTGGCGTACCGATCGGCACCTTCCTCTACTGGGGCGCCTCGCGGCTGCCGACCGGCTGGCTGGTGGTTGTGGATTTTCTTCTGATCGGAATCGGCTTCTGCGGCATGGGTCACGCCGTGAGCCCAAACGCCTACGTCGAGGCAGCATTCGTCAATCAGCTCGGTTGCGGACTGGTACTGCCGACGATGCTGGTCTGGACGACGCGCGGTCTTGGCTATCGGATCCGAGGCCGCGGCAATGGGCTGTGGCAGGCGAGCTTCGCCATTGGCCAGTTCGGCAGCGGCATGCTGCTGACATTTCTGGGCAAGCAGCTCGGCGGCCTGCTGCCGGCGTTCTCCGCGCTTAGCATCGTGTGCTTCGTGGTCGCGCTCGGAGCCATCGTCGGCACGCTGCTCGGTCGCAATGGGGCTCAAGCGCCACTTGCGGTCTAGTCGCTGATGCTCGTGTCAGGCAGGGGCTGTGCCACGTCCCAGTGCTCGACGATCTTGCCGTCCACCAGCCGGTAGATGTCGACCATCGCCACGCCGCGGGTCTGTCCGGGCTTCTGGTCCCAGAACACCTGCACTGCCACCAGGTCGCCCTGGGCTACGGTACGTTCCACCACTTTGCGCGATGCAGGATACTCGCTCGTGAGCAGGTGGCTGAGGGCAGTGATCGCCGCATCTCTGTCGTCCGGCAGCATCGCGCTGTGCTGCCTGAACTGCGCCCCGACGTAGCGATCGAAACCGTCCCTGACCCGGTGCTTGTTGAACACCGTCTCCTCGAACGCCAGCACCGTATGGGTGTTGGTCCTGACCACCTCGGCGTCGATCAGCAACCCGGACGTCGCGCAGCCGGTTGCGACCGCCGCGGCACCGACCGTGAACGCTGCAAACACTATGCGCCTGACCATGGCGTGGATTCTCCGGATGTTTGATTACGGAATCAGGACGCTCGAGCCGATGGTGCGGCGACTCTCAAGATCGCGTTGCGCCTGGGCCGCCGCCGCGAGCGGATAACGCTGGCCGATATGCACGCGGATCGCCTTGCGCCTGATCAGAGCGAACAGCTCGCGTGCACCGGCGCGCCGCGCTTCGGGTGCAGTCAGGTAATCGCCGGCACCCGCGCGCGTAAAATACAGCGATCCGCGCCTGGCCAGCTCCAGCGGCGAGAACGGCGGCGCCGCACCCGAGGCGTTGCCGAAGCTCACCATCATGCCGCACGGCCGCAGGCTGTCGAGCGATGCGAGCAGCGTATCCTTGCCGACGCCGTCGTATACGACGTCGACGCCGCGCCCACGGTTCAGCTTGCGCGCCCTGGCGGCCATTTGCTCGTAGCCCACGAGCACCTGGTTGCAACCGCTGCGCCTGGCGAGCTTCGCTTTGTCTTCGGTGCCGGCCACTCCAATCACCCGTGCGCCCAGCGCGCGCGCCCACTGACTCAGGATCAGGCCGACGCCGCCAGCCGCAGCCGGAATCAGCAGCACATCGCCACGCTTGACCTTGCAGGTCTGGCGCAGCAGAAACCAGCTGGTCAGACCCTTGAGGAAAACCGCCGCGGCCTGCTCATCGCTGACGCCGGCGGGTATCTTCACCAGAGCGTCGGCCGGCAGCACCCGCTGCTCGGCGTACGCACCGGGAGTCCGAAAATTGTAGACCACGCGGTCGCCCGGCTTCACAGCGCGCACCTTGCGGCCCACGGCCTCGATCACCCCGGCGGCCTCGTAGCCGACGCCGGAGGGCAATGGGTGCGGATACAAACCGGTGCGCAGATACACGTCCGAAAAATTGACGCCTATCGCCGTGTGCCGCACCAGTGCTTCATCGGCGGCGGGATCGCCGACGTCGAACTCCTCCCACTTCAGTACTTCGGGGCCGCCGCGCTCGCTCAGTCGTATCGCCCTGGCCATCGGTGATCTCCTTGCTCACCAGGCGGTCGCGCCGCCATCGATGCGAAAATCGGCGCCGGTCACCCAGCTTGCTTCGTCGGAAACCAGATAAGTCGCAAACCAGGCGATGTCGTCCGGCTGGCCCAGTCGCTTGATCATAAGCTTGTCCAGGATTGCCTCGGTATAGCCAGGCTTGTCGAGTTCGGGCCTGGTGGCTCCGGTGACGATCATGGCGGGCGAGATGCTATTGGCGCGGATATTGTGCGGGCCACCCTCGCAGGCCAGCTGGCGGGTCATCGCCAGCACCCCGCCTTTGCCGGCGCAATGCGCCAGCGCGCCGGCAACCGGATGCGCGACATGGGCGTTGGCGGAGGCAAAATTCACGATCGAACCGCCGCCGCGCCGTTTGAAGTATGGCCACGCAGCCTTGCAGCCCAGAAACACCACGTCGAGCTCGCCACTGAGCGTGCGTTTCCAGTCGCGCTCGTAGTCGAGCTGCTCGATGAACCCGAACGCGCCGAATGCTGCTGCATTGACCAGAACGTCGAGGCCGCCATAGCGCTCGGCGGTGCACAGCATCAGCCGTTCGACATCGGCCGGACTGGTCAGATCGCAGGGATGCACGCTGTCGAGGGCGAGATCCTCGCCCCGGGCCTGATCGAGCGTGGCCTGCGCCGCGGCGGCGTCGATGTCGCAACCCATGACACGCGCGCCGTGGCGGGCGAACATCAAGGCGCAACCCTGGCCGATACCGCTGCCGGTGCCGGTGACGACCGCAACTTTGCCCTGCAGGCGCTTCGATAGCATCGCCTCACGCCGCCTTACCTGCGCCTGACCGCGTGGCAGATTATCATACCGGCGCTGCTTGCTTAAGCACGGGGCGATGCCACGGCGGGGCGCACCGGGCACTAAAATGTGTCCACTGGCAGCAGCTGCGCGTCGTGCCGCGCCCGCGCACTGGCGCATCACAGTCCCGCGTGCGATAAATACCCCTGCCGCAACCATGATTCTCAACCTGGCACCGGTATGCCGAAGCCCATCGCCCGCCAACGGCCCGCAAACAGGCGCGCACCTGGCAAGAGCACAGTTCGCAGCCGCGGCAAGCACCGCGGCATCGGCCGTCCTGCCGCCGGGCAACAGACCGTCGGACGCGAGGCACTGATCACGCGAACCTGCGAGATGCTGATGCTGATGCCGCCGAACAAGATTACCCGGGCCGAAGTCGCACGCCACATGAACGTCGACCCGTCGCTGATCCGCTACTATTTTCGCGACCGCTCGACGCTGCTGCTGGCTGCGGTCGCGAGGCTGACCGCCGAGTTGTCGCGTCTCATGGACGACGAGCTGGCGCGCTCGGACCTGACGCCCGAGAGCCGGCTGCGGGCGCGCGTGTCGGCGCTGCTGAAGCTGAACGTCACCTATCCATTTTTTCACCGCCTGATGATCGACGAGCTGGTCAATCTGGATACGCCGGCTGCGGTGCGCTTCGTGGAGCAGCTGACCCGTGAGGGGGTTGCGGGTTACACCGACGTCATCGACGCCGGGGTGAAGGACGGCGTGTTTCGCCGCACTAGCGTGCCGTTTCTGTTCCTCGCGGTCATTGGCATGTGCGAATTCTTCATCAACGGCATGCCGATCCTGCGCATCGTCATGGGCAAGGACTTCGATCAGCGGGCGATCAGCGGGCGTTATCGCGAATTTATCTGCGACCTGTTGCTCGATGGCTTGAGGACAAGATAGCTGCTGCAAGCGCTCATCGATGAGCAAATAGTGCTCGAATCGCGCCGGAAATTTGCAACCCTTACAGCAAAGGTGCTGCGCGACGATGCTGGAGCGCCCTCGAATGAGCCATTAGCATTGATGGCAGCTTCCGCGCCTACCCGAACGCGTGTCGGCGTCGTCCTACAAATTGCTGCAACACTCTGATGCCGCTCACACTGCCAGCCGCGCGACCGCCCGCAGATTTGGCAACAGCGCTTGCGTGGCACGTGCGGTGCTCATTACGTTACAAGGGCCCGCAGCGGGTAGGTGAAATTCGACGGTTATCCCTCCCTGTCGAGCCGTCAAACTACCTGTTCTGCGATATTGGGCGCACCGTGGCCACTCCCAGGCGGTGCGCCTATTTTTATTCCCGACTCCGTTCCTGGTGCTGTGGCGTCGCGCCCGCGGGTGGCCGATCGGCCGCCAACGGTGGCAGCGCGCCGTATTGGCGATACATCGGGGCAAAGTCGGTGTTGTAGCAGGCCCCGAACAGCTGCTCGAAACTATCGAGCACAAAATAGGTCCGCTGAAAATCATCGATACGATAGTCGGTGCGCATGACGCGCACCAAATCGAAGTCCAGTCGCTGCGGCTCCGGGCTCTCCACGCTATATACCGTTTCGCCCTTGGACGAGAGGATGCCTGCGCCGTAGACGCGCAGCCCGGAGCCGGTGCGAATCAGGCCGAACTCGACCATGTACCAGTACAGTCGCGCGAGCATGCGCAAACCACCCGGCGTGGCCATCGCCTTGGGCCCGGCCTCACCATAAGCCTGCATGAAACGCGCGAAGATCGGGTTGGTCAGCAGCGGCACGTGGCCGAAGAAATCATGAAACACATCCGGCTCCACCAGATAATCGAGCTCCTCGCGGCTGCGGATCCAGACCGTGACCGGAAATCTCCGATGCGACAGATGATCGAAGAACGTGTGTTCCGGTATCAGACCCGGCACCGCCACGATGCGCCAGCCGGTGGTGGTCTGCAGCACCCGATTGGCGTCCTCGAAGCGCGGAATCTGTGACGCCGAGGCGCCCAGCGCGCGCACCCCCGCCATCACCTCCGGTGCCGCATAGCGTTCGATCAGATCGATCTGACGGCGATAGAGCGTCGCCCAGATGATGTGTTCGTCCGGGGAGTAGCGCTCCCAATCCTGAGCCACCGTGTAGTCCTCGGCGGCGTGCGAATAGTCCCCGCGCAGACCGCGAGGTTGATTTACCGGTGCCGACGGCGGCTGGACCATGCGTGCTCCTGGGGAATCGATCCGGCATTTTAACCCCGGCAGCCTGCGCCCCCGCTAGTCAAACAGGGCCGCAATGCCGGCGACGCTCGGCGACCTGAGCACGCCTTTTTCGGTGATCAGCGCGGTAACCAGTTCCGCCGGCGTCACGTCGAAGGCCGGATTGCGCACGGCGACATCGGCCGGCGCCCAGCGCTGATCGGCGAATCCGCGCACCTCGGCGGCATTGCGCTCTTCGATCGGGATGTCCTTGCCGCTTGCCAGCCGACGATCTATGGTCGACAGCGGCGCGGCGACGTAGAACGGGATGCCGTGCCGCTGCGCGAGTACCGCGACCATATAGGTACCGATCTTGTTGGCGAAATCGCCGTTGGCAGCGATCCGGTCGGCACCGACGATCACCGCATCCACCGCGCCCTGCTGCATCACATGCCCGGCCATGTTGTCGGTGATCAAGGTCACCGGGATGTTTTCCTGCTGCAGCTCCCAGACGGTCAGGCGCGCACCCTGCAGGAAGGGTCGTGTCTCGTCGGCGATCACGGAAATCTTCTTCCCGCTTGCCACCGCCGAGCGGATCACACCGAGCGCGGTGCCATGTCCTGCGGTTGCCAGCGCGCCGGCGTTGCAGTGTGTCAGTACCTGCGCCGTGTGCGGCAACAGCGCCGCGCCATACGCACCCATGGCGCGATTGGCCGCCACATCTTGCGCCAGTATGTCGTGCGCCTCCTGCGTGAGCGCCGCGGCGATCGCCGGCTGCGGCTGCAGCTGCAACCCCGCCATGGCGGCCCGCATGCGTTCCAGGGCCCAGAACAGGTTGACCGCGGTGGGACGGCTCTGCGCCAGCAGCTCGAATGCCGAATTCATGCCGAGCGCGAACTCGGTGCCGGACGCCTGCTGCAGGCGCCGCGCCTCGAGCGCGATGCCATAGGCGGCGGCGCAGCCGATGGCCGGCGCGCCGCGCACCACCATGCTGCGAATGGCAGCGGCGACCCCCGCAGCCGAATCGTAGGTCAGCACGTCGAAACGCGCCGGCAGCACCCGTTGATCGATCATCTCGATTCGTCCGCTGACGTCGTCCCAACGCAGCGTCTGCACGGTCAGCGGGGCACCGACGTCAGCCACTCAAGCACCCCTGGATGGCGGCTGGCGATGCAGCACGCGGCCGGCGACCGCCTCGAGTGTGTCGATGACGTTTGCGTCGCGCGCTTCCGGCGCGGTGATCAGGGCGTATTCCAGTGCCCGCTGACACCCGTGCGGGCAGACCGATCCAGTCGCCTGTACTACCCCGGGTACCGCGGATTTCAGCAATGCGCGCGCGCTACCGGCATTGGCATGCGCCGTTTTGACGACCATATCAACCGTGACCGCATCGTGCTCAGAATGCCAACAATCGTAATCGGTGACCATGGCGATGGTGGCGTAGCACAGCTCGGCTTCGCGCGCCAGTTTGGCCTCCGGCATGTTGGTCATGCCGATGACGTCGCAGCGCCAGGCGCGGTACAGCTCGGATTCGGCAATACTGGAGAACTGCGGTCCCTCCATCACCAGATAGGTGCCACCGCGCACGTAACGGATCTGCGTGGCGCGCGCCGCGGCTTCGATGGCATCGCCCAGTCGAGCGCACACCGGATGTGCCATCGACACATGCGCAACCAGCCCGGTGCCAAAGAAGCTCTTGGCGCGTGCGAAGGTACGGTCGATAAACTGATCGACGATGACGAACATGCCGGGGGGCAGCTCCGCCCGCAGCGAGCCGACCGCGCTGAGCGAAATGATCTGCGTCGCGCCGGCGCGCTTGAGGACGTCGATGTTGGCGCGATAATTGATCGCCGAGGGCGGTATCTGGTGACCGCGGCCGTGCCGCGGCAGAAACGCCAGCGGCTGGCCGTCGAGTTCACCCAGCAGCAATTCATCCGACGGCGCGCCAAAGGGTGAATCGACTTTCACCCGGCGAGTATTGGTCAGCCCATCGATATTGTAGACCCCACTGCCGCCAATCATCGCCAGCATGTTCGCCCCCAGGCGGTCAAATCACGCGCTCGTTGCCGCCGTCGATGGGCAGCTGCGCGCCCGTGGTCTTGTCGAACAGAGAGCCGCACATCTCCGCCGCCAGTTCGGCCACGTCACGGCTGCGGATTTCCACTTTCAGCACATTGTTGGTCTTGTAGTCGGCAACCGAAAGGCCGTAATGCCGGGCGCGTTGCGCTACCACCTCATCCGACCAGATGCCGGTATCGAACACCGCATTGGGATGCAGCGTGTTGACACGTATGCCGTCAGCGCCCCATTCCAGCGCCACTACGCGCGCCAGCTGCGTCAGTGCCGCCTTGGACGCCGAATAGGCCGCCGCGCCCGGCCCTGGTGCCGGCACGTTCTTCGAGCCAATGATGACCACGCGGCCGCCGCGCAGTGCGAGCTTGAGCAGCGGGTGAGTCTCGCGCAGCAGCGCCAGATTGGCGTCAAGGTTGACCTGCATTACTCGTCGCCACTCCTCATCCGCCAGCTGCGCGACGCTCTTGCCACCGGGAAACACGCCGGCGTTGAGCACCAGCAGGTCCAGGCCGCCGAATGCGCGCACGCCGCATTCCAGCGCCCGCGATATGTCATCGGCAACGGTAACGTCGCAACGCAGCGCGAGTACCTCCGGCTGTTGAAAAACGGTCGCGATCTCGGGGTTGATGTCGAGGGCAATCACGGCCGCGCCGCGTGCCAGCAGTGACGCGACGCAGGCCTTGCCGATACCCGATGCCGCGCCGGTGACCAGCCCGACCTCGCCGGCGAACGCCCGCGGCGCACCGGTCTTCCTGAGTTTGGCCTGTTCCAGGTCCCAGTACTCGACGTCGAAGATGTCCCGCTCCGGCAATGCACGGTAGCCGCCGAGCGCCGTAGCCGCCAGGATCACGTCGATGGTATGCGAATAGATATCGCGCACCACGGCTGCTTCCCCGGCGCTGCGGCCGACGCAGCCCAGGCCAAATCCGGCATCGAGCACCACCCGCGGAGCCGGATCGAGCATGATCTTTGGTTGCCGGGCACGCGCGGCCTGGCGCGCAAAATAGTCGCGGTACGCTGTTGCATAGCCGTTCACATCGCGCCCCAGCATCGGCACACGCTTGGTGCGTAGCACGTGATCGGGCGTCGCCGGCCCCTGCTGCGAAATCTGTGCGACGTCGGGGCGCTGAGCGAAGGCGAGAAACTTGGCATCGCCGTGCGTGGCAAATAACACCGGATACCCCGCACACGCGCAGATATCGCGGCGTAACTGCGCGAGCTCCTGCCGGCTGGCAGTGGGCGCCGCAGCCGCGGCCGGCGGGATATGCCAGGCGCGATTGGTTTCCAGATGGGTTTGCGCTCGGGCCACGAGCGCAATCATCCGCTGGTAGGATTCCTGCGCACTGCTGCCGAAGGAGAAGATGCCGTGATTGAGCAGCACCATGCCCAGCGTTCCGGCATGCGCCTGCCGCGGAAATTCGCGCGCGCACAAGCGCGCCAGGTCGAAGCCTGGCATCACATAATCGATCAGCACCACATCGTTGCCGTAAATGTCGCGAATGCGGCGCGCGCCATCGGCGGTATTGGTGATTGCCAGTATTGCATCGGCATGCGTGTGATCGACGTACCGGTACGGCAGGATCGCGTGCAGGATGGCCTCGACCGACGGTGCCGGAGCGCCGGCGCGTACCACATGGGTCGCAAGTTCACTCACCATCTGCGGGTCGGATAACGACTCGAGTGTTGCCAGCTTGAGCAGATGATCGAGTCGCACCGGGGCAAAACCCGGTTCAAGGATGGTTGCCAGATCCCAGCCGCTGCCTTTGACGTAGAGAATATCCAGCGCTTCGCCCAGCACGTTTACTTCGCGCAGCTTGACCGAAGTGTTGCCACCGCCGTGCAGTACCAGCGACGGATCGCGTCCCAGCAGTTGCGAGCTATAGATGCGCAGCGCCAGCTGGCCGGAATAGCGCGCTGCATCGTCGCTGTTCCACAATCCCGTCACGTGTCACAAAGCCTTGTTTTCACGATAAATTATGTGGGTCGGGTGGGGCTCGAACCCACGACCAACGCCTTAAAAGGGCGCTGCTCTACCGACTGAGCTACCGACCCGCTGACCGCTGCGCAAACGGCCGCGCATAATATGCGAAAACACCCTATGCCGGCACACCTAGGAAGGCCGTTGATAGCTGGTCGGATCGGTGATCCCCGCGGCGTCGAAACCCTGGCGCCGCAGCCTGCAGGAATCACAGCGGCCGCAGGCCTGACCCGCGGCATCGGCCTGGTAGCACGACACAGTCATGGCGAAATCCACCCCGAGCCTGATGCCGCTCTGGATTATCTGCGCCTTGCTCATCGAGATCAGCGGCACGTGCACCGTGAATCGTGCACCTTCCACGCCGGCCTTGGTTGCCAGCGAAGCCAGCGCCTCGAAGCCTCTGATAAATTCGGGGCGGCAGTCCGGATAGCCGCTGTAATCGACGGCATTGACGCCGACCACCAGATCGCGTGCCCCGAGTACCTCGGCCCAGGCCAGCGCCAGTGCCAGCAGCATGGTATTTCTCGCCGGCACGTAGCTGACCGGAATGCCGCTGGCCGGCTGATCGGGCAGCGCAATGCTCCAGTCGGTCAATGCCGAGCCGCCGATGCCGGCCAGATCCACCTGCATCACCCGATGCTCACACGCCGACAGGGCGCGTGCGACGCGTGACGCGGCGTCAAGTTCGGACTGGTGACGCTGGCCGTAGGCCACCGTCAAAGCGTAGCAATCGAAGCCCTGCGCACGCGCCCAGGCCAGCGCGGTGCTCGAATCAAGGCCGCCGGAAAGCAATACCACGGCGCGCGCCCGAGCGCCCGTGTCAGCGGCCCGGCTCATTGCCCCACAGGTACTTGTGCAACTGGATCTGGAAACGCACCGGCAACCGATCGGCCAGAATCCAGTCGGCGAGCTGGCGCGCCGGCAGCTGCTCGTGACTCGGGGAAAACAGCACCTGACAGCGCTCTACCAGCCGCAGCGCTGCCAGCTTGCCGCAGCTCCAGTCGTAGTCGGCGCGATCGCACAGCACGAACTTGATCTGCTCTTCCGGCCGCAGCAGCGCCAACTGCTCGTAGCGGTTGCGGTGCTCCTCGCCCGATCCGGGCGTCTTGACGTCCACCACGCGGATCACCCGCGGATCGACCGCGTCGATCGCCATCGCGCCGCTGGTCTCGAGCGATACCCGGTAGCCGCGCTCGGCCAGCGCGCTCAGCAATGCCAGGCAGTGTGGCTGCGCCAGCGGCTCGCCGCCGGTGACGCACACGTGGCGCGCCTGGAATTCACCCACGCGCTCCAGTATGTCTGCCAGTTGCCACCATTGCCCGCCATGGAAGGCATAGGCCGTGTCGCAATACTGGCAGCGCAGCGGGCAGCCGGTCAGGCGCACGAACACCGTCGGGATTCCGGCCGTCTCGGCCTCACCCTGTAACGAGTAGAAGATTTCCGTGAGCTTGAGCCGGACGCTCAACGCGCACACCCTAATGCTCGTCGGGCGGGATGGTCTGCAATCTGGTAGCTGCGAGCTTGGCCGCGTCGGTACCCGGAAAGCGCTGTATCACCTGCTTCAGCGTCGCCCGGGCATCGACCAGTCGCTTCTGGTCGATCTGCGTCAATCCGAGCTTCACCAGCGCGTCGGCAACCTTGGGCGACTGCGGATACTGCTCACCGACCGCGCGAAATGCGACGGCGGCATTGTCGTAGTCGTGGGTGACGTAGTAGGCCTCGCCCAGCCAGTACTGTGCATTGCCGGCGAGCTGGCTCTGCGGATAGGTGCGCAGGAAGTCGCGAAAGCGCGTGATCGCGCCGGCATAGTCGGTGGACTTCAGGGCATCGAATGCACGTGCATATGCGGCCTGATCGCCCCCGGCGTCGGTACCGGCTGCGCTGCCGCCGGCACCGCCGTCGCCCGACCCGGCCGCCCCACTCTTCGCCCCCGCCTGTAGCGCCGTCAGCCTGCGATCGAGGTCGGCATACAGATCGCGCTGCTGCTTACGCAGCGTGTCATTGCCGTTTTGCAGCTCTTCCAGCTGGCCGCGCATCTGCCGCATCTGGGTCTCGAGCACATCGATGCGCTGCGACAGCTGCATCAGCCCCTGGTTGACGTGCTCGATACGTCCGAGCCGTTCATCGACGTCATTGAGTTTGACCTGCGTCGGGTCGGGCTGCGAGGGCGTCGACTCGCAGGCCGCCAGCAGCAGCACCGCTATCGCCGGTGGCAACCATCGGGGTAGCGACCGTCGAGGTAACGACCGTCGAGCTGGCAGCGGTGACATGCGCGGCATCGTCAATTCAAATAGACGATGTCGACCCGTCGATTACGCGCCCAGGCCTCTTCCGTGTGGCCGGTGACTGCCGGCCGCTCCTCGCCATAGCTCACCGTCGTAATCTGCGAGTCCGCCACCCCCTGCAGCGTCAGTGCCCGGCGCACCGACTGCGCCCGGCGTTCGCCCAGGCCGATGTTGTATTCGCGCGATCCGCGCTCGTCGGTATTGCCCTCCAGCCGCACCCGCGCCGACGGATTGGAGGCCAGATAGCGCGCATGGGCCGTGATCAGGCCGTTGTAATCCGACTTGACCTCGCTGCTGTCGAAGTCGAAATAAATCGTCCGGTTCTGCAGCTGTGCGCCCGATGGACCGGCCACGCCGGCCCCCGAGCCATCTCCGGCCTGCCCGAAGGCCTTGGAGGCGTCGGCTCCCGAGGTCTGCGACTCATCGGTCGGCACCGCAGCGTTGCTGCTGGTTGGCGTCGGGCGCGGCTTTTTGCTGCTGCAGCCGCCGACCAGCGAAACGCTGAGCAAAGCGATCAGGATCAGTACGGTCTTGTTCATATCGCTACTCCAATTATCGCTGCCGGGTCACGGCAGCCGCTGTATTACCATACTGTGCCGCAAGCCACACCTGCGCCAGGCCCGCAAGGCGCCGCTAGCGCGGGAATGGTCCCCACACCGGTTCGCGCACCTCGCCCTGATCCGACTTCAGCCGCTGCGTGACCAGCCCGTCGACCGACACCGTCTGCAGTGTCCCGACCTCCCCGTCACGTCCGGCGTAGATGATGACCGCCCCATTGGGCGCAAAGCTCGGCGATTCATCCAGATTGCCGTGCGAGAGCACACTCACGGTGCCGGAAGCCAGATCCTGCACCGCGATTCGATAATTGCCGCCATCGCGCGTCACGTAGGCGATTCTCTTGCCGTCCGGCGACACGCGCGGCCGGGCGTTGTAGGCCGAACCAAAGGTGATGCGTTCCACGCGCTTGGGCTGCGCGATATCGAGCTTGTAGATCTGCGGCCCGCCGGCGCGATCGGAAGTGAAATACAGGCTCTTGCCATCCGCGCTCCACGCCGCCTCGGTATCGACCGCCGGATCGTCCGTCAGTCGCGTCAGCGCCTGGGTGCTCAGATCGAGCAGCCAGATGTCCAGATTACCGCCGGCTCCCGACAGCGTCAGCGCCAGGTGCGTGCCATCGGGTGAATACGCCGGCGCACCATTGACGCCGACGCGAGCCGATACCAGCTGGCGCTCGCCGGTGTGCACTTTCTGCACGTACACGCCCGACAATCGGTTTTCGAACGATACGTAGGCCAGCCATTGCTCGTCAGGCGACCACGAGGGCGACATGATCGGCTGCGATGACTCGAGAATCACCTTTGGATTCTCGCCGTCGGCGTCGGCAACGATGAGCTGGAAGTGCTGACTTGGCGGCTGGCCGCGCACCGCCACGTAGGCGATTCGGGTCGCAAATGCACCACGCACGCCCAGGATCTTGCCGTAGATGAAATCGCTCACCAGGTGGGCGGCGTTGCGCAGGCTGGCGCTGTTGGCGATGAACTTCTGGCTGGCGACGCGACTACCGGTCTGGATGTTGATCAGATCGCATTCGACGTCGAGTTCGCTGCCCGAGCCCGCGGTTACGCGGCCGACGGCGACGTAGTCATTGCCCGCCGCCTTCCAGTCGGCGGCCTGCACGTCGTTGGCACTGCTCGGCGTGCTCAGCATGTCGCGCCGCTGCATGGCACGAAAGCGCCCGCTGCTCTCCAGATCGTGCTGAACCACGGCGGCGACGTCGAAGGCGCCGTCGGCCGGAACCGCACGCGCGAACGGTACGATCGCGATCGGTATCGGATCAGTCACCCCCTTGGTGATCAGAACCTGCAGATCCGCCCGCGCCGGCGCAGCCGCCAGCCCCATGGCGACACCAAGCAGCAGCGCGCAGCCGTGCAGGCGCCGCGCCCACAGACGCGCCGCACCCCCCATCCACCGGGTCGTTGCTCTATTCATCGGGCGCGAACGTAACATCGATGTTTGGATCAAACAATGCCGGGTCCGAGGGAGCCGGCAGCGGCGAGGCCCGGTAGGCCGCGGTTTCTACCGACTGTCTTACAGCCTCATCGCCATTACAGCCTGCCACCACGACGTGCGTAATCTCGCCGCCGGGTATCTGCGTGATATGCAGCAGGCACTTGACGCCCGAGCGCGCGCTGGGCGGGCGGATCCATGCGCGGTTGATGCGCGCCGTGATCAGCGACAGATATTCCGCCTTGGCCGGGCTCGACTGCACCGCGTTGACGTGCTCTTCGCTCGCCATCTGCGAGCGCAGGTCAGCCTCGCGCTGGGCACGCTCCTGCTCGGCCTTGCGCTGCTGTGCGAGTTGCTGCGCTTTCCGATCGGCGTCGGCCTTGGCGGCCGCGGCACGTTCCGCCTCGGCCTTGGCGGCAGCGGCACGTTCGGCCTCGGCCTTCTCGGCTGTGGCGCGCTCGGCCTGCTCGCGCTGACGCTGCTGCTCCGCCTGCTCTTCGGCGCTGCGCTTCTCCTGCGCTGCGCGCTCCTGTTCATGGGCTTTTTGCCGCGCCGCTTCCTCTTCGCGCGCCTGCTGTGCGGCCTGCTCCTCCGGCGATGGCGTGGGCGGCGGCGGCGGATTCGCAGGCTCCGGCGGTGGGTTCGGCGGCGGGGGTGGCGCCTGCGCCGCCTGCGGCGCGTTGTGTACTACGGTGGCTTCGATCGCCAGACTGGGCGGGGTCGCCGTTGGCCGCCGGTACTGGAACCATCCCCACACCAGACCGCCGAGGATCGCGCCATGGATCAGTATCGACAGTACGATCGACAGGACACGATCGCTCCGGCGTTCGGTCATGGCGGTGTCGGCGCCTTCGGCAGCGGATCGGTCTGGAAACCCACCTTACGGGCACCGGCCTGCTGCAGAATGACCATGGCCTGCACCACACGGCCGTAATTCACCGCCTGATCGCCATTGACCAGCACCGCTCGCTCCGGTGCACGCCGCAGCGCGGCCGTAGCGCGCACCAGCACGGTCTGATCGTCGATCGGCTGGCGCGGATTGGCACCCAGGTTCAGGTACAGCCGGCCGCTGGCGTCGATCGACAGCACCAGCGGCGGCTCGTTCGCCTGAGTGGGGATCGGTTCGGCTTTCGCCTTCGGCAGGTCGACCTTGATGCCTTGTGTCAACAGCGGTGCCGTGATCATGAAAATAATCAGCAGCACCAGCATCACATCGATGTACGGCACGACATTGATGTCGCCCATCAATCTGCGCTTGCCCTTAGTGAGTGCCGGCATGTCAGCTCCTTGCTGTGCCCATCGGGCCCGCCGATGCGCCCGCGCCTGCGCCTACCCCGGCCGGATTGCGCCCGGCGTAGCGCTGCAAAATGGTGGACAGTTCCTCCATGAAGGCGTCATAGCGCAGTTCCAGCCGGCTCGCCTGATCGGCGTAGCGGTTATAGGCCACCACCGCCGGGATGGCGGCAAACAAACCGATTGCCGTGGTGACCAGCGCCTCGGAGATTCCGGGCGCGACCATTGCCAGGGTCGCCTGCTGCACGTTACCGAGCGAGCTGAAGGCGTTCATGATGCCCCAGACGGTGCCGAACAGTCCGACATAGGGACTGGTCGAGCCCACGGTCGCGAGCGTCGCCAGGCTGTGCTCGAGCCGTTCGATTTCCTTGAGCTGCGCCACGCGCATCGCGCGCCGTGCGCCTTCCAGCAGCATGTCGGCCGCGACGCCGCCCTGCGCCCGTAGTCGCGCGAATTCGCGGAACCCGAACTCGAAGATACTCTCCATGCCGGTGGCGTTGCCGCGCGACTCGATGGCCCGATACAGCGAGCTCAGATCGCCGCCGGACCAGAAGCTGTTCTCGAACCGATCGGCATCACGCTGCGCGCGCCGCACCACCAGGCTCTTGCGGAAGATGATCGCCCAGGACATCAGCGAGGCGGCCAGCAGAATGCCAATGACAATCTGCACCACTAGGCTCGCCTGTACGATCATGCTGAGAATCGACAACTCGCCGCCCATCAGCTACTCCTTGGCTCGCCGTGCTGCACCCTCATGGCGACAACTCTTTGACTATGACTGGCGGCAAGCGCCGGGGTTTCAACGTGGCGGCGTCGAGGCACGCGACGCGCACCGAGGCGCTGACCAGCAGATCGGCGTCGGCCGGATCGCGCCAGATGCGCTGCGCGAACACGATGCTCGCGCCGCCCGGCCATTGCGGCTCGCAGCTGATCGACAGCATATCGTCGAGCCGCGCCGGGCGATGGTACTTCGCTTCCAGCGCTACCACCGAGAACACCACACCGGGATCGCGCGCCAGCGCCAGTTGCGATACACCGTGCGCACGCAGCCACTCACTGCGTGCACGCTCCAGAAATCGCAGATAATTCGCATAATAAACAATGCCTCCGGCGTCGGTGTCTTCCCAATAGACACGCGCCTGCCAGACGAAGGGCGTCAAGCGCCTTCGCCGAACAACGGCAGATTGGCCGCCGCGCGTTCGGGCATCTTCAGCCCGAAATGCTGCCAGCACAGGCGCGTGGCGATGCGACCGCGCGCGGTGCGGGCGATGAAGCCCTGCTGGATCAGGAACGGTTCAATGACGTCTTCGAGCGTGCCGCGCTCCTCGCCAATGGCCGCAGACAGGCTCTCGATGCCCACCGGGCCGCCGTCGAATTTCTCCATGATGGTGAGCAGCAGCTTGCGATCCAGCGCGTCGAGCCCCTGCGGGTCCACCTGCAGCAGATCCAGCGCCGCGTGCGCTGTCGGTTCATCGATATGCCCGGCGCCTTTCACCTGCGCGTAATCACGCACGCGCCGCAGCAGGCGGTTGGCAATGCGCGGCGTCCCGCGCGCGCGCTGCGCGATCCGCAGCGCGCCGGCGGCGTCGATCGCCACATCGAGGATGCGCGCTGAGCGCTGCACGATGCGTTCGATCTCGGGCACGGTATAGAACTCGAGCCGCTGCACGATGCCGAAGCGGTCGCGCAACGGCGAGGTCAGAAGCCCGGCGCGCGTGGTGGCACCCACCAGCGTGAACGGCGGCAGGTTGAGCTTGATCGAACGTGCGGCCGGACCCTCACCGATCATGATATCGAGCTGATAGTCCTCCATTGCCGGGTACAGCACTTCCTCGACCACCGGGCTCAGACGATGAATCTCATCGACGAACAGCACATCGCGCGGCTGCAGATTGGTCAGGATCGCCGCCAGGTCGCCGGGCCGCTCCAGCACCGGTCCGGCGGTCTGCCGCAGGTTGACGCCCAGCTCGGCGGCGATGATGTGCGCCAGAGTGGTCTTGCCCAGGCCCGGGGGTCCGAAGATCAGCACGTGATCGAGCGCTTCGGCGCGCATGCGCGCCGCGTCGATGAAAATCGACAGCTGCGATTTGACCTGCTCCTGGCCGATGTAGTCGCTCAGGGCGCGCGGACGAATCGCCTGATCGATCGCCTCCTCCGCACCCCCGCTGGCCGCGCTCACCAGCCGTTCGCCCTCCAGGGCGCTCACGTATGCACCGCGACCTGCAGCGCCCGCCGGATCAGCTCCTCGGTGCTCAGACTGGTGCTCGCGGCTCCGGCACCTTTGAGCAGCCGCGTGGCTTCCACCGGTTTGTAGCCCAGCGACACCAGCGCGGCATATGCCTCGGCCTCTGCGCCCGATACCGGCGCGCCGGCGCCGCCACCACCGTCCGCGGGCGCGGCACCGGCCAATTCCAGGCGATCGCGCATCTCGACGATCAGTCGTTCGGCTATCTTGCGACCCACGCCGGGGATACGTGTCAGTGCCGCCGCGTCGCGTTCGCGCACGGCGTGGGCGAAAGTGGCGGCCGTGCCGCCCGAGAGTATCGCCAATGCGATCCGCGGACCCACGCCCGACACCTTCAACAGATTGCGAAACAGCGTACGCTCCTCGTAGGTCGCAAAGCCGTACAACACATGCGCATCCTCGCGTACCACCAGGTGTGTCAGCAGCCGGGTGCGCTCGCCGATGACAGGCAGGCTGTAGAAGGTCGACATCGGCGCTTCGACCTCGTAGCCGACGCCACCGACTTCCAGCAGCAGATGCGGCGGCGATTTGGAGGCGAGCACGCCCGTGAGGGTCCCGATCATGGGCCCGCCGCCGGCCGCTCAGGCGACATCGACCGCATTGATTGCGCCCAGCCGGCGCGTTTGGGCATGACATAGCGCCGCCGCGAGCGCATCGGCGGCGTCCGCCGCAAGCCTGGTCTCGAGCAGCAGCAACGTGCGCACCATTTGCGCCACCTGCGGTTTGGCCGCGGCTCCGTAGCCGGTGACTGCCATCTTGATAGCCCTGGGCGCGTATTCATATACGCTCGCGCCGAGTGAGGCCGCGGCGCATAGGGCCACGCCGCGCGCCTGACCAAGTTTCAGGGCGCTGTCGGGATTGCGGTGCACGAACACGCGCTCGATCGCGACGCTGTCCGGTCGATGCTCGGACACCAGCGCGGTCACAGCGGCGTAGATACGCTGCAGCCGCACTACCATGTCGTGACCGACCACATCGACGCAGCCGCTCGCGACGTGGCGCTCGGCGCTGCCGCGACAATCGATGATCCCATAGCCGGTACGCTGCGAGCCCGGATCCAGGCCCAGCACCCGGCAGTCGCGGGCCACCAGCCGAATCGACGCCGCGGGCGGCGCGGCAGGGCTGGTGCGCGCCTGGAAAGTGCGCCAGGACTTGCCGGCGTATCGCGTCATGAATGCATATCCCCAACGCACTTGCTGAAGGCGGCCATACCTTGAATGATAGCCGGAAGACAGCAGCCACACAGCATGGAAACCGCGACCCCCGCACCGCCCGAGATCGCCGCACAGCTCGATGCTGCGCGTGCGTCACTGGCCGAGTCTGGCGCCGACCAGGCGGCGCTCGCCGCCGGGGTCGAGGCCGCCCGCACAGTGGCCACTCTGACGCACGACGTCGACCTGGCGCTGGGCACGATGCTGCACCGGGTGCGCCTGGCGGGCGGCTCACGCGACGACCCGCAGGTCGACGCGCGCCTTGGGGCCGGCAGTCTACGGGTCGCAACTGAGCTCGAGCGGCTCGGTGAGCTTCATCTGCCTGCCGGCTGGACCGCGGACCAGGGCCTGAACGCACAGCAGGCCGAGATCCTGCGCAAAATGCTGCTGGCCGTGGCCGCCGATCCACGCCTGGTCGTGGCACATCTGGCCGAACAGCTGGTTGAGCTGCGCGACGCGCGCGCATTGTCCGCACCCCAGCGGCTGCGGCTGGCGACCGAGACGCGCGAGATACTGGCGCCACTGGCCAATCGCCTGGGCGTGTGGAGTCTGAAGTGGGAACTCGAGGATCTGTCGTTCCGTTACCTCGAGCCCGAGGCCTATCACCGCATCGCACGCGCCCTGTCCGAGCGGCGAGTGGATCGCGAGCGCTACATAGGTGAGGTATGTGCGCTGCTGCAGCGTGAACTCTCCCAGGCCGGCGTGACCGCGCTGGCGGTATACGGCCGGCCCAAGCATATCTACAGCATCTGGCGCAAAATGCAGCGCAAGCAGCTCGCATTCGAACAGCTGTTTGACGTGCGCGCGGTGCGCATCGTGGTCGAATCGATCGAGCAATGCTACGCCGCCTTGGGGCTGGTGCACGCGCTGTGGCGCTACGTCCCCGGCGAATTCGACGATTACATTGCGACCCCGAAGGATAACGAGTACCGCTCGATTCACACCGCGGTGATCGGCCCGGAGGACAAATCGCTCGAGGTGCAGATCCGGTCGCGCGACATGGATCAGTACGCCGAGCTCGGCGTGGCAGCGCATTGGCGCTACAAGGAAGGCGGTGCGCGCGACCTCGGTTACGAGCGCAAGATCGAATGGGTGCGGCGCGTGCTCGATCCAACGCATGCCACGCAGTTCGAAGGCGACCTGATCGAGCGCGTCAAACAGGAGCTGTTCGCCGATCGCATCTATGCCATGACGCCGCGCGGCGAGGTGGTTGATCTGCCGCGCGGCGCCACGCCGCTGGATTTTGCCTACCAGGTGCACACCGCTCTGGGCCATCGCTGTCGCGGCGCCAAGATCGGGAGCCGCATCGTGCCACTCAATCAGCCGCTGGCCAACGGCGACGTGGTCGAGATCATTACCGGCAAACAGCCCGCGCCCAGCCGCGACTGGCTGTCGCCGGAACTGGGATTTCTGGTGTCGCCCAAGAGCCGCGCCAAGGTCCGGGCCTGGTTTCGGCGCATCGATGAGTCGCAGCATCGTGCACTCGGCCGCGAGACCCTGGAGCGCGAACTCGCCCGGGTCGGCGGCGGAGCGGAGCTCATTGCTACCCTGGTGCGCGAGCTGCATGCCGACAGCGCCGAGGACCTGCAGCGTCGCATCGGCGAGGGTGACATAGGCGCTACGGCGCTCAGCCAGGCGCTGACACGACTGCGCGCGCCCGTGCTGGCACCGCTGACGCCGGCGCGCAAGCGCGCCCGGCGCACCTCGGCAGCGCGCTCACCGGTGGAAATCGAGGGCGTGGGCGATCTGCCGACCACCATCGCGCGTTGCTGCGGGCCGGTGCCCCCCGAACCCATCGCCGGCTATGTCACGCTGGGGCGCGGCGTAACCATCCATCGTGAACGCTGCCAGAATCTGCTGCGCATGCGATCGCTCAATTCCAGCCGGGTACTGCGCGTCGAGTGGAACCTCGAGTCCGACAGCCTGCTACCGGTCAGGATCCGGGTCGAGGCACTCGATCGCCGCGGCCTGTTGCGCGACGTGTCCGACGTGATGGCGCTGGAACGATTGAGCATCGACGGCGTGAACTCCGACACCGACCCGGACGATCGAATCGCCACCATCGTCATGCGCACCGCGGTGCGCGACAGCGAGCAGCTCGGACGCTTGCTGCAGCGCCTGAGCGCTGTGCCGAACGTACTGCGAGCGCTGCGCCTTGCCTAACGCCGAGGCGCTGGCATGGTATTCAAGGCCGGCTCTTTGAACGCCGTTTGCGTGTGGCGGCCGTCGCGACCGCGGTTCGCGCGATCGGCGCTCGGACATCAGGCCCGGCCAACGCCGGTGGTACAGCCAGCATCAGCTCGACCTGTCCGATCGAAATTGGCCGCGAATACAGGTAGCCCTGCATCTGCCCACACCGAAGCTCGCGCAGCTTGTCGAGCTGCTCGATAGTCTCGACCCCTTCAGCCACCGTCACCAGCCCGAACGCCGCCGCCAGGCCGATGATGCTCGTGGTCAGCGCGACGCTGGCGAGGTCCAGCGGCAGTCCGCTGATGAAGGAACGGTCGATCTTCAGCATGTCCAGCGGCAACCTGGCCAGCAGTCCGAGAAATGAATACCCGGTGCCAAAGTCATCGAGGGCGACGCGCATACCCGCTTCCCGCAGCATCTGCAGCTTGCGGCTCGTGGTATCGATGTCCTGCAACAGGCTGGATTCGGTGATTTCGATGTCCATGCCATAGCCGGCCTCGTTGCAGCCCGCGGCCGCATTCAACACCTCGTCCACGAAGGCGCGCTGACGTATCTGCAGCGCCGCGACGTTGACCGCGACACGCACCGGCCCCAGGCCCAGCGCCTGCCAGCGCCGGCAATCCTGCGCCGCACGCGCCAGCACCCAGCTGCCCACGGGAACGATCAATCCGGATGACTCGAGGATCGGCAGGAATTGGCCGGGCATCACCAGCCCGCCTTCCGGATCGTTCCAGCGTATCAGTGCTTCCAGCGACTGGATGCGCCCGGTGGCGATATCCAGTTGCGGCTGGTAGTGGAGAAAGAATTGTTCCTCGTCAAGGGCGGTTCGAAGCTTGTGCTCTAGGTGCATGCGGCCGGCGATCTCGCCGTGCATCTGCAATTTGTAGGTCAGGAATTGCTCGCCGCTGTCCTTCGCCCGTTTCAGCGCCGCCTCCGCCTTGTGCACCAGCGTGTCGGCGCTTTCGCCGTCATTCGGATAATGCGCAATGCCCACCGGGCAGTTGACACGGATCGCGTGACCTTCGATCTCGAATGGCTTTCCGAACACTGCACTGCCGAGCATCGCCGCGATGTTCTCCGCGGACGCGCCCGGACCCGGCTCAACCATGACGAACGTACCACCGCCAAGGTAACCCACGCGTTCCTCGCTCTCGGTATTTCGCTTCAGCCGCTCGGCGACCTGGCGCAGCAGCAGGTCCCCCACACGACGACCAAAGCTGTCGTTTATGTTGGCCAGTCCGTGAATGTCGAAGGCGGCCACCGTGAGCACCTTCTGCGGTTCGGGCCGGTCGCGCAGCGCGGCGTCCAGGCGCTCGTAGAACAGCGCCCGCTTGGCCAGCCCCGCCAGCGTGTCGAATGACGCCAGATACTCGGCAACGCCCGCGCTCTCCTCGTGCTCGAGCGCCAGTGCCAGCGTAGCGCGGATGTCCTGCAGCAGCAGAATCTCCTCGTCACGCACCAGATTGAGGGTGCGTGAGGCCAGCATCAGCGCGCCGCGCCGCCAGCTGCCTAGAACCAGCGGTATCACAACCAGTGATTTGTAGCCAAGTGCCGCCAATGTTTCGCGCGTAGTGGTGGTCGGGCCGGTATGCGACAGATCGTTGCATACGGTGAGCTCGCCGGTGCGAAGCGCCCGGCTGGTGAAGCTCCCATCCGGCTCATCGCCGTCGCTGAGCTGCAGCGGCTGATTCTCCGCGCCGTCCACCGCCGAGCCCGAGGTGAACAGCGGTCGTGCAATTCGCCCGTCCCAGTCGACGATCCAGAGCGTCGCGTACTCGTAGCCGCCTATTTCGGTGGCTACACGGCACGCTTCCCGAAGCAGATCGTCCCGGTCACGGATGCGCAATACGGCTGCATTGATACTGCTTTGCATCCGCACCACGCGCGTGAAATGTGCGGTCTGTTCTTCAAACTGCCGGCGCTCGGTGATGTCCCGCGCCAGCGCGATCAGATAGCCGCGATGTCCGTACTCGACATAGCTGGTGCT
>Ga0302311_10001932_pt1 | contig 23925 bp, 16 predicted proteins | sample III_Palsa_N1_3_FD_200449 | JGI IMG/M metagenome (GOLD analysis project Ga0302311, IMG submission 200449) | Peat permafrost microbial communities from Stordalen Mire near Abisko, Sweden - III_Palsa_N1_3 | ecosystem: Environmental > Terrestrial > Soil > Palsa > Peat permafrost | place: Sweden... | reverse complement strand
ACCGATTTTCATCGTCGGCATGCCGCGTTCGGGCACATCGCTTATCGAGCAGATCCTGTCCACCTATCCGGGTGTTTATGGTGCCGGCGAGGTTGCCGATTTGAGCGACGTGGTGCATTCCGTTGGCGCGAAAACGAGTGAGCAACTGAATTCTTATCCGGAAGCTGCCGGCCTGTTGTCAGCTGATGATTTTCGTCGTCTGGGCGAAACTTATCTTGAACGCCTGTGGCGGCTGGCGCCTGATGCTGAGCGCATCACCGACAAGATGCCGGCCAACTTTCTGCACATCGGCATGATTCATCTGATGCTGCCACACGCGAAGATCATCCATGCCATGCGCGATCCAATGGACTCGTGCTTCTCCTGCTACTCGCGCCTGTTCGCCAGCAACAATCTGGATTTTGCCTATCGTCTGGATACAGTGGGACGCTACTACGTGCGCTACATCCGCTTGATGCAGCACTGGCACCGTGTACTGCCGCCCGGCACGGTGCTCGATGTGCGCTATGAGGACATGGTGGCAGATACCGAAGGTCAGGCGCGGCGTTTGCTTGCCCATCTTGGTCTGCCATGGGACGAACGCTGCCTCGCCTTTCACCGGAACAAACGTGTCGTTAAAACCGCCAGTGTTGCCCAGGTGCGCAAACCGATTTATCGATCATCCGTAGCGCGCTGGAGACACTTCGAGGCGCAACTGAATCCGCTGCTGGATATCGTGAAGGACTACCGTTGACCTGACTTTTACCTCTGGCGGCAACGTTTTGTCGGTAATAAAAAAGAGCCCGACCTTGCGGTCGGGCTCTTCAGTTGGATCGCCGTAACAGTGGCCTGTGTTGGCCACTGTCCGGCTTGCGTGACTTACTGCGCGGTCAAGGTGATGTCATCGAGCGTGAAGTCGGTGTTGCCCGAGGAAGAAGTCTCCTTACCCGTGAACTTGATGGTCACGGTCTGGCCGATATACGCGGACAGATCGGCCGTCTCCACCGAGTACCCGGTGTTCGTATTGAGACTGGTGAAGGTCGACAGGGTTTTCAGCACCGTACCGGACGAATTCAGCACCTGCACGGTGAAGGTATCGACCGCCGTTTTCTTGGTCGAGTCGACATGCAGGTAGTACTGCAGGGTCGCCGTCGTCTTGCCGCTCGGGATCGCTACCGATTGCGAAGCCGTATCGGTGTGCGAAGCGCCATACCCGTCGAACCAGGCGAAGTACGTCCCGGCGTGGGGGCTCTCACTGCTGCCGCAGCTGCTGCTCGTGCAAAGCACACCCGAAGACAAGGTCCACGGCGTCGCCTTGCCGGTTTCGAAACCGGTATTGACGAGCAGTTGGGTCGGTGTGCCGCCGCCGCTGCTGGTGACCGTGACCGATGCTGTCTTGGCGCTGGTCGTGCCGCTGACGCTATCGGTCACCGTCTCGGTGACGCTGTAGGTGCCAGCCGCCGCATAGGTGTGGCTCGGGCTGGTGGCGGTCGAGGTGCTGCCATCGCCGAAGGTCCACGAATGGGCAGACAAGGTGCCGCCGGTATCGGTGGAGGAGTCGGTGAAGGTTGCAGTCAGCCCGCTGACCGTGTCACTGAAGTTGGCTACCGGTGTGCCGCCCGTAGTACCACCGCCGCCCGTGCTGCTGATGTTGCCGGCCAGTGCGCTGACAATCAGGCTGCCGAAGCCGGTCGTGTAATCCCAGCCAACAGCGGCCGTTTCACCGCTGTTGTTGCCGGAGGTGACGTCGTGGAAGTCCGTCGCATAGTTAGCAGCGGCTGCCTTGTAGATCAATGGGGCGGCAAAGCCCAGGGCGCCGCCATTGGCCGCCTGGATACGTGCCCATGCGCCGACGAACAGCGGCGAGGCCAGGCTGGTGCCGCCAATCTGCTGGTTGGCCTGACCGTCCACGATAACCAGCGCACCGGAATCCGGGCTGGCGTCAAAGGCGATATCGGGTACGCCACGGTACTTGGACGTGCCGTTCTGACCCACACCCACCTGCCAGCTGGGAATCGGCTCGAACGTGCTGGGGCTGCCGCCTGTCGCACCTTCGTTTTCGCTGAGGTTGTTCCACACCGTCTCGCTGCCGTAGGTGGTGGTGCCGGAGGTGTACAGCTCGGTACCGCCCGCCGAGATCACGTATTGCGAACTGGCCGGCCAGCTTGGGGTTACGCCACTGGTGCACTCGTTGGCGCCGGAGTCGCCGGACGAGACCGAGAAGGTCTGACCCTGCGCCACGGCCTGCTCAAAGACCGTGTCTTCCGCCGTGGTGGTGCCTGCCGACTTGGCGTCGGTTTCGCATTCACCCAGCGAGACGTTGATCACGACAGCCTTGTCATCGGTCACGGCCAGGTTGTAGTCGGTGGTCAGCGCCGCGTCGGAGAGGGTCTTTGCATCGTAGAGAATCAGGCTTTTCACACCACCGGTCATCGCGAGGATGTCCTGGGTGTCCAGATCCCATTCACCGTCGCCGCTGGCCGAGACACTGCCGGTATTGCCCGTGCCCTCGATCGTCGGGACGAGAGACGGCAAGCCGTTGGTGCTCTCGAAGGACTTGATATCGCTGAGCACGTCGCTCATCTGGCCCGAAACGACGTTGCCGACGGTGACTGTGGATGCGGTAGCAAGGCTGCTGGCACCGTAGATCTTGGGAAAATCGAGTGGGTTGTGACCGACGGCTGTTCCCGTGGCCAACGGGTGCGCCGTGTTCGGGTGAGCCCGGACAGCAAAGACGTGCGACAGGTGCACATTGTCCAGACCCAGCACGGCTTGCACGCTGTCCTGCAGCGCCGCAGGAATCATTACGGCACTTGTATTGTGATAAGCGTCGCGACCGTCATGGGTGCGGACACTCTCGAACGTGGTGTTGAACGTCGAGCGCACGGTGTCGGAGGTGGCGTCGCCTTCAACCAGCAACCGGTTCGGCGCGATGGTGACGTTCTGGTAGCCGGCCTTGGTCAGATAATCGGCCACAGCCTGTGCCTGTGCCTGGGTCGGCGAGTACTGCGCAGCGAATTGCGCGGGAGTCATCGAGCGGTCTGCGACCGCCGTTCCCGGTTGTTCGGCCTTGGCCACAAAGCTGTCCAGTTGCGCCTTGTTGCGCAACTTGAGCGACACCACGATGTGCATCGGCTGCGAAAAGGCCAACGGCCCGGTTGATACGTCGCCGTTGCGCAGCGTGTTGACGTTCTGGGTTGCCAGCGCGATGAACGCATTACTGACGTTGCTTGCAGGGGTGGCATAGACAGATGCCGTGGCGGCCAGGGCAATGGAGGCAACCAGCAACTTGAGACGGAAATGATTTTGCATTGGAACTCCCGAATTTTTGAGGCAAAGCGAACCCGCATGGGGTACGAAGACCTCATGTAATGGAATGCCGCGGACAGACGCGGCACCGGTGACTTTCTTGGATTACCTTGCGATCCCGTTGGCGCTGCGTACGCCCTTTTTATGTCCCTAGAAGGATTAATACGAAACGCTTTGACAGGGCGACGTCAAAATAAAATATTAACGTCGTAACAGGACCATCAACCAAACTCCCGATTGGCGAACTCTCCGACGTTAGGTTGAATGCCGGAGCACCGTCAATAGGATTTTTTGAAGTATCTAGTGATTGCAATCACACAATGGACGAATGGTTTTATTGGCGTCGCCAACGCGTGACATTTTTCGTTTGAAAATCAACGGTTGCCAGCAATGACAGGCACGATTTTTTGCGCACCGCGAATCGTAGCGTCAATGATACAGAAGTAAATAATCATTAAAAACATTGGCTTGTAAATATTTTTGGCCGGCATTTATTGGCAATGAGGCCGATATTCGGTCATCGGGCATGGAAAGCCATCAGCAATAATTTGCACATTCCGTAAATAAATACGTTTAGATCGATATATATCCGTCGCACAGCTCAAGTCATGTGAGCAATTCATCTACGAAGATTCTCGTCGCTCTTATGTCATACGCTTTTGTTATTCAATAAAAGAATGCCGATGGCAAAACTCCAATGCAGAAATATCCAAATATTGGTTATCTATTTAGTCTTTAAAGTAATTAAGGCGATCGCGATCCATGCCATGTTTATTCCGGAGTACCGGTCTCGCACGTAGAGACATTATCGGCACACCGTGAGGCTGATCCGTGTTGCCGCTTCGGTCTGCCGGCATGACGTGCAACCATAGGCAATGATCGAAGCGGCAACTCCTCGACTGACAATCATTGGCGGCGGCCCGGCAGGCCTTATGGCGGCGGAGGCGGCGTGTGCTGCCGGCGTGGCGGTCGACCTGTACGATTCGATGGGTTCGGTCGGTCGCAAATTTCTCCTGGCGGGCAAGGGCGGTCTCAACCTCACGCATGCCGAGCCTTCTGTCGATTTCATCAGCCGTTTCGGTACGCGCCAAAAGGAAGTGGCCCGCTGGCTTGATGCATTCAATGCGCAGGCGTTGCGTGATTGGGCGAAAGGGCTCGGCGTGGATACGTTCGTCGGCAGCTCGGGGCGTGTGTTCCCGGCGGATCTCAAGGCGGCTCCGCTCCTGCGTGGATGGCTGCGGCGACTGCGCGAGTCCGGCGTCAGCTTTCATATGCACCATCGCTGGCTTGGCTGGCAGGGTGATGGCTGCTTGCGCTTCGCCACGGTGCGGGGGGAGCACATGATAAAAGCCGATGCGGTGATATTCGCGTTGGGCGGCGCCAGCTGGCCGCAACTTGGTTCCGATGGGGCGTGGGTAGATTCCATGACGCAACTTGGCGCCGGGCTGGCCCCGCTGCAGCCAGCCAACTGCGGTTTTGAAATCCCGTGGAGCGATTACCTGATCAGCCGATTCGCTGGTGCTCCTCTGAAACCCGTTATTGCACACTGGACCGACCGTCATGGCGTGCCACACGCGCGGCAGGGCGAGTTTGTACTGACTGAATACGGCATCGAGGGCAGTTTGATTTATGCCATCGGCGCCGAGTTACGCGAGCAAATTGCAGAAAAAGGCGAAGCCGTGTTGACTCTGGATCTGGTGCCTGGCTACACACAGGACATTCTGGCCGAACGCCTTGCCGCCGCACGCGGCAAGCACAGCATCGGGGATTGGCTGCGCCGCCGAGCTGGCCTGGATCCCTACAAAAGTGCGCTGGTATTCGAACGGGTCGACAAATCGACGCTGGCTGATCCGGTCGCTCTGGCGGCTCAGCTCAAGGCGCTTCCGCTTCATTTGCGCAAGCCGCGGCCTATCGCCGAGGCCATCAGCACCGCTGGCGGCGTGCAGCTGGAGTCGCTGGACGATAGTCTGATGTTGCGTACGCGGCCTGGTGTGTTCTTCGCCGGCGAAATGCTCGACTGGGAAGCGCCGACCGGCGGCTATCTGTTGACTGCATGCTTCGCCAGCGGATTGATTGCGGGCCGCGGTGCGGCTAGCTGGCTCAAGAACGGTGGCAGGGGAGTGCTTTCATCGGCGTCGTGATCAAGGCGCGGAAGGTTTCACCAACTTGATCTCGAACAGTTTCGGCCAGCGCTTGCCGGTGACGAAAAGTCGATCGTGCTTGGCGTCGTAGGCGATGCCGTTGAGGCAATCGTTGACCGGCTCCGGCAGCTGACTGACGTCGAACAGACTGGCCAGGTCGAGCCAGCCGGTCACGTGGCCGGTCGCCGGATCGATCAGCGCAATCTTGCTGGTGAGCCAGATGTTGGCGTAGATCGTGCCCTTCACCCATTCCAGTTCGTTGAGGTTGCTGACCGGCTCGCCATCGGCGGTAACGGCAATGCTGCCCGTCTGCGCCAGCGTGTCGGGATTGAGAATGCGCAGGATGGAGGAGCCGTCACTCATGTAGAACTGCTTGCTGTTGCGCGTGAGTGCCCAGCCTTCGCCTGGGTAGGTAAAGCTGCGCTCCAGTTTGAACGTGTTGAGGTCATGCACGAAGCCGATCTGGCTTTTCCAGGTCAGCTGCATCAGCTTGCCCTTCCAGTCCACGATGCCCTCGCCGAAATACTGCGGCGGCACGTCGTAGCGCTGTAGCACCTTGCCGGTCTCAAGATCCACCTTGCGCACAGTGGATTCGCCGGCTTCGCCGGTGGCCTCGTACAGAAAGCCGTCCTTGTAGAACAGGCCTTCGGTATAGGCGGAAATATCGTGCGGATAGACGTGTACGACTTTGTAGCTGTAGGTCGGTATCGTCGTCGCCTGCAGGAAACAGCTGTTTCCAAGCAGTGCGATAGCTGCCATCAAAAAATATCGTTTGAGCATCGATTTGAATTTCCAGAACATGACTCGAAACTGTGGAACACTTTTTCAAGTTCAAGGAAAGTGTATTCCAGTGATGTGGTTTTCTATCTATATCGTCGATCCGTCGCGCAACCGCATCCTTAGATTTGTACTATTCATGTCTGGGCTCGACGAATCACTTAGCTAACGCGGGACACCCCCTTCGCTTGAAGCGATCAATATACCTTGTACCGTTTCGTTGGCCATGTCTTTCCACACATAATTGGTTGAAATGGCCTCAATAAGAATTGTTCATCATGCGTCCGATCGTTTTGTCGAACTCGACAGCCTTCGAGCCATCGCAGCTATGGGTGTTGTGTGCTGGCACTACGTCAATTGGTTAGGGTCAGCACCATTGCCGTATTTATTGGCGCCCTTTTTCCAACGCGGATTGTTGATGGTGGATTTCTTTTTCGTCCTTTCCGGATTCGTATTGGCGAAGGCATTCTGGTCTCCCATTCGCGCAGTTAGTCCTATGCGCAACATCTGGCAGCGCGTGGCACGGCTTTATCCACTGCATCTCTTCACGCTATGTATCGTCGCTGCCTTGCAATGGTGGCTGGTTCATCGCTTGCACGGCGAGCCATTTGTCTATGCTGGTAACACCGCGCGCAATTTCGGTTTGAACCTGCTGCTTTTGCAGCAGTCTGGCTTGCAGCATGGTTTTTCCTTCAATGCACCATCGTGGTCCATATCGACGGAATTTCTCATCAACCTGGTTTTCTTGATGCTGATCGCGGCCCCAGGTTATCTCGGGCGAGTGGGGATAGTGTTGCTTTGGATTGCGGCTCTGGTGGGTGTGGCGCAATTCGATATCGTAGGAATCGCGAGGCCGTTTGGATGGATCGATCACGAGTTGCCGCGAACCTGCGCGGGATTTCTTACCGGCGTCATGACCTATCGGTTGTATGCGCATTTCAACGGTCGCTCTTGCAGCCCCATGCTGGGTGATGCGCTGAGTCTGCTGCTTATCGTGATCGTTGCAACGTACCTCGCCGAGTCAACGCTGTGGAGCCCAGTAGGCGATATATTTATATGCTTGCTTGCTTTTCCAGTCACCGTGCTGACGGTGCTTGGCAGCGGCAAGTTCCGCGACTGTCTGCGCTGGAGACCGTTGATCCGCATGGGAGAGAATTCATACTCAATCTATCTCATGCACTTTCCCTTGCTGCTGACTGTTTACGTCCTGTCATTGGCCACAAACACGACGTTTCCTTTCGGCAGCACGCTTTTTTTTCTGATCTTCATGCTGGTTCTTGTGCTGGTTGCATCGATGACGCATCAGTGGATTGAGCAGCCGGGTCGGCGCTGGATGACCGACCTTTTCAACAGTAAGCGTCATGCAGCGACGAGTCATTGAGGAAAACTGGCGGTCGCGCCTCGCGTGAGTAGCTTGATGTGGACTTCAGCCCAGTGGCCGCACGCGGAAGTTGCGCCCCTTGATCTTGCCTGCATGCAGTCGGTCTAGTGCCTTGGCAGCCAGCGACCGGCTGATCGCCACGTAGGCACGCGTGGCATAGACATCGATCTTGCCGATGTCCTTCGCCGCAAGGCCCGCGTCGCCAGTGAGTGCGCCGAGAATGTCGCCGGGGCGCAGCTTGTCCTGTCGTCCTGCGTCGATCACCAGGGTTTTCATCGGCGCCAGGTGCAGGGTCTTGCTGCGCTGGGGCGTTACTTTCAGCGGCCGCCAGGCGAGCGGCGTGCCGTTGAGTTCTTCGATATTGAGCGCTTTGGGCCGCTCGCGTGGCGCGCACAGCGTAATTGCCAGACCTGACTGCCCGGCGCGGCCGGTGCGCCCGATGCGATGCGTATGGGTTTCCGGATCGTGCGCGATGTCGTAGCTGATGACCAGCGGCAGCGAGACGATGTCCAGCCCGCGCGCGGCGACGTCAGTGGCCACCAGCACGCTGCAACTGTGATTGACGAAGCGCACCAGCACCTCGTCGCGGTCGCGCTGGTCCATGTCGCCGTGCAGGGCCAGCGCCGAGAAGCCGCGGCGATCGAGCTCGAGCGCTACCGCGTCGACCTCACGGCGCATATTGCAGAACACCAGCGCCTGCTGACCGGATATATCGGCACCGCGTTCGCCGCCGAGCAACTGCGCTAGCGCGTCCATCTTCTGCGCCGGCTCCACTTCGTGGAAGCGCTGCTCGATGGCTGGCTTCTCATCCACCGGCGCGTCCACAGTCACTTCAATCGGATCGTTCTGCAGACGTTGGCTGACGGCGCGGATCTCCTGCGGATACGTGGCCGAGAACAGCAAAGTCTGATGATGTTTGGCAATGCGTCCGACAATATCGTCGATGGCATCGCTGAAGCCCATGTCGAGCATACGGTCCGCTTCGTCCAGCACCAGCACCTTGATGCCGCCGCCATGCAGGCTGCCCCGTTTGAGATGCTCTTGCACGCGGCCTGGCGTGCCGACCACGATGTGCGGATCGTGGGTGAGCGAGGCCAGCTGCGGGCCGAGTGGCATGCCGCCGCACAGGGTCAGCAACTTTACGTTGGGAATGTTGATGGCGAGCCGGCGGATCGCTTTGCTCACCTGGTCGGCCAGCTCGCGCGTCGGGCACAGCACCAGCACCTGCAAGCGAATGGTGTCCGCGTCGAGCGTCTGCAGCAGGCTGAGACCGAACGCGGCGGTCTTGCCGCTGCCGGTCTGCGCCTGGGCGATCACGTCGCGCCCTTCCAGCATGGGCGGCAGGCTTTGCGCCTGCACCGGCGTCATATCCGCATAGCCCAGCGTTTCGACGCTGGCGAGCAGGGCGGGTTTGAGGGCAAGCGTATTGAAGGTGGTCATGCGCACATGATCGCATGACCGCCGCTGCGGCAATCGGCGGCTTGCATCTGCGCGCCGGCTCGCCGACCCTGTGCCCCTGACCAACGGCCAATGCTTTCCATGGATATTGTTTTCATCGAAGACCTGCGTATCGATACCGTCATCGGCATTTATGACTGGGAGCGGCGTGTGCGCCAGACGTTGTCGTTCGACATCGAGATGGCGTTTGACAATACGCGCGCGGCCGCCAGCGACAACATTGCCGATACGCTGAATTACAAGGAAGTCTCCAAGCGCCTGATCGGCTATGTCGGCGAATCCAGCTTTGGGCTGGTGGAGACGCTGGCCGAACGTTGCGCGCTGATCATTCGCGAGGAATTCGGTGTCAGCTGGGTGCGCCTGAAGCTATCCAAGCCCGGCGCGGTGCGTGGTGCCAAATCGGTCGGTGTGCGCATCGAGCGCGGTACGCGGCCGGATTGATGGCACGGGTTTACCTCAGCCTGGGTTCCAACGTGGAACCGCAGCGTTACTTGCGCGCCGCCGTCGATGAACTGCGCCGGCGCTTCGGCGCGATCACCGTGTCGCCGGCGTATCGCAGCAAGGCGGTGGGTTTTGCGGGTGCGGACTTCGTCAATCTGGCGGTCGGGCTGGATACCGATCTGTCGCCAGCAGCGTTGAACGACTGGCTGCACGCACTGGAAGATCGCCACGGCCGCCGCCGCGACGTGCCGCGCTATGCGGACCGCACGCTGGATCTGGATATCGTCTTCTACGACGATCTGGTCATCGACGGCCCGGGCCATTTGCAGATACCGCGCACCGAGCTGCAGTTTGCTTTCGTACTGCGGCCGATCGCGGATATCGCATCGGACTTTCGGCACCCGGTCAGCGGCGAAAGCATGGCGGCCTTGTGGCAGGCGTTTCCCGTGGAAAGCGAACCGATGAGCGTAGATTCGTCGATGGATTTGCCAACGGGTTAGGTGGCAGGCGGCGTATTTTTGGTTATCAAGATGATTGATGGCCTTACAGCCTAAGTGCTCGACGATCTTCCGCCAGGCCACCTTGAGTGGTTCCCCGTTCCAATCTTCCGTCACTGTCGCGTCGTCGCCATTGGTGCTAAAACGGGCGCGTCATTCACGGGGGAGAAACGTCATGGCAGGGAAGTTTTCGCGAAGCTGGGCTTTGATGAAGGCCAGCGCGGCCGTATTGCAGTCGGACAAGTCGCTGTTGATCTTTCCGCTGCTGTCAAGCGCGTGCACGCTGCTGGTGGCGGCCAGTTTTCTGTTGCCGGTGATACTGATGATGATCGGCGGCGAGCACGCGGGGCAGGATTTTCATCAGCGCCTGTCTGTGGGCTCATACCTGCAGATGTTCGCGTTTTATCTGGTGCAGTACTTCGTCATCATCTTTTTCCAGACGGCATTGACCGGTGTGGCGCTGATGCATTTACGCGGCGAACCGACCAGCGTCTCGGCGGGTTTTGCACTGGCTCGTTCCAAGATCACGCACATTCTGGGCTATGCACTGATTGCGGCGACGGTCGGGCTGGTGCTGCGCCTAGTGCAGGAGCGTCTTGGCCTGATCGGTCGTTTCGTCGTCGGCTTTCTGGGCTTGGCCTGGACGGTGGCGACCTTCCTCGTTGTGCCGATCCTTGCCAGCCAGGAAGTGGGGCCGGTCGATGCGGTCAAGCACAGCGTGGCATTGCTCAAGCGCAGCTGGGGCGAAAATCTGATTGGCAATGGCGGCATCGGTGTGGTGTTCGGCCTGTTCATGCTGCTCGCCATGCTGGTCGCGGCCGTATTGATTGGCGGCGCGGTAGCCTCGCAGTCGATCGTGGCGCTGGTGGTGGCGATCGTTGTCGTGGTACTTGGCCTGACCTTGCTCGGCCTGATCCAGGCATCGCTGCACGGTATCTATGCAGCGGCCTTGTACCGCTATGCGGAGTCCGGCGAAACCAGCGTGGGTTTTGATTCGATGCTGCTGGACCAGGCATTTCGCAGCAAGAAATAATCGCCGCGGTGCAAGCCGACGTCACGCAGCTGATCGTTTGGCGGGTTCAACAGAACAAAAGGCTTCCCGCGTCAGGGAAGCCTTTTTTATGGTCAAATTTCAGATAGAAAGCGTACGGCCACCATCCACGTGGACGACCTGACCGGTTGTGTAGTGGGCATCGCGCAGCAGCCACAAAATGGCACTGGCGACGTCTTCGGGTGTGCCGGCGCGTTTCAGCGGCGTTCGCGAAAGCAGCTCGTTCTGCTCTTCGTCACTCTTGCCCTCGGCCGGCCACAGCACTGCGCCCGGTGCGATACCGTTGACGCGGATGTCTGGCCCCAGTTCCAATGCCAGTGAGCGGGTCATGGCGGCCAGCGACGCCTTGGTCATGCAGTACAGCGTGTAGCCGGCCAGCGGCCGCTCGGCGTAGATATCCAGCATGTTGACGATGCCGCCACGCGCTTCACGCAGCGCCGGTATGGCGGCCTGAGTCAGAAAAAACGGTGCCTGCGCATTGGAGGCGAACAGCTCGTTCCACTGCGTCGGCGTGGCGCTGTCGAGCGGCGTGGCATAGAACGCAGACGCGTTGTTGATGAGCGCGTCGAGCCGGCCAAAGTGCGCGAGCAGCTTTTCGATCAAGCTCGGCAGTGCAGCCAGATTCGCCAGGTCGGCCTGCAGCAATAGCGTACTGTTCGGCCGCTGTTGCTCCAGATCCTTCGCCAATGCGTCTGCCTCATCGCTGGAGTGGCGATAATGCAAGGCCAGATCGTAGCCGGCGGCGTGCAGGATGCGCGCGACCACGGCACCCACGCGGCGGCTGGCGCCGGTGATAAGCGCAACGGGCCGAGGATGGCTTGAAGTCATGCGTGGACCGTCATGCGTGTGGCGGGAATTTTCAAACTCATTCGGACTTCGGCTTGCGTGGCTTGTCGGCCGCTCTTTTGCTGGCCGCCTTGCTCACGCTGTCGGCCGTCTTGGCGATCTTGCGGGCAGTGCTTGCCAATGCCTTGTTAGCCGCTTTTTTCGCGACCTTCCTCACCGCTTTTTTCACCGCGGCTTTTGCAGCTCCGCCGGCAGTCTTCGCTTTGGTTTTCCGCACCGCTGCCGCGGCAGTCGCGGCGGCAGCATCCACGTCATCGGCGATCTCCATGTCGCCGCTGAACAGGGCGATCGCCGTGCTGGCGACGTGCCCGGTGTCGTAATACGCATAGGCGCCCACGCCAAGCGCGCCGACGACCGGCAGCCAGCGTGAGATGCCTTCGCCGACCGTGCGCTGGGTCAGTTTGACGCCGACCTGCTTGGCAACGCGCTGCGCGATGCCATGTGACATGCGGCGGAACACCAGCCGGTCACCCATCCGCACAACCACGTCACGGAATGCCTGGGCGGCGGTATGCCGGAACAGACACCAGAGCATCTGTTCGCGACCGAGTTCGGCATGGCGCCCGTAAGCAGCGGCAATATCGCTGACCATCTGACCCTGGATTTTCCAGATCAGAGTCAGCTCCGGAAGAATCGTCAGCCAGCCCAGCGGACCCGGCGGCAGCGCCAGCGAGCCGGCGGTCAGTGCCGCGCGGCGGGCCGCATGGTTTCCGATACGACGTGCCTCGGCATCGGGATCGGTGCTGCCGTCGATTTTGCTCGCCGGCACCTTGCTGACGAAGTCGAGAATCGCCTGGGTCACCTTGTTGTGTTCCACCGGCTCAATGACGGCGGGCACGTTCTTGCTGGTCTTGCTCATGCATGACTCCCGAGTGACGGAGGCGCGGAATGGCGCATTGGCCTCACCGCAGTCTATGCGAATGGCGTGAAGTCCATCTCAACGGGCGAGCAAGCGGCCTTGGGCGACGGGAATACATCACGCGTATCGGCTAGGACGGAAACATCGCATCGTCGATTTGTCGCGGGCATGACTTATGGCGCATACGCTGCGCACGGAAGATAAGTAATGTTATAACATTACATATACGCTTCCTTTCCACATCCCCGATGGAACTCCCGATGAAACCGTCTTTGCTTGCCCTGAGTCTTGCCGTCGCCCTGGGCACACTGCCCGCGCATGCCGCTGATACCACACCCCCAACCAACGCCGTTGCGACAGCCGGTAGCGATGCCAGCACCACCGACAGCGTCAATGCCGATGGCACCGTTGATCACGGTAGCCGCAACAAGCAGCCCGCCAAAGACGCGAAGAATCTTGGCGCGGTGGACGTCACGGCGGCACTCGATCAGTCGCGTAATTCACTCTCGCCGGACACCGGCAGCAGTCAGTACGTGATCGATCAGAAGGCGATCGAACAGTTGCCACTGGGCGCATCCACGCCGATCAATCAGGTGCTGCTGCAGGCGCCGGGCGTGGTGCAGGATTCGTACGGTGGCATCCACGTACGTGGCGACCACGCCAACCTGCAATACCGCATTGATGGCGTGATCATTCCCGAATCGATCTCGGGCTTTGGTCAGGCGCTGGACGCGCGCACGATCCAGAACGTCAAACTGCTCGACGGCGCCTTGCCGGCGCAGTACGGCGACCGCACCGCAGCGGTGGTCGACATCACGACCAAGAGCGGCCACGACCTCGGCAACGGCGGCAGCGTCGGCGTGACGACCGGGTCGTTCGGTACGCTCAATCCGAATACATCGATCTGGGGCAGCAACGATCGCTGGAGCTATTTCCTCACAGCCAATTACATGGAGAACGACGTCGGCATCGAGAACCCCACCGCGAGCCGCACGCCGATCCACGACCACACCAATCAGGTTAAGGCGTTTGGTGACGTGTCCTACCTCATCAACGACGACACCCGCCTGAGCTTTCTGTTCGGCGTCTCGAATAATCGTTTCCAGATTCCCAACAACCCGAACCAGACGCCGCAGTACGGCTACCTCGACACGGTGGATTTCAATTCGGCCAACCTCAATGAGCAGCAGAGCGAAAAGACCCGTTTCGGTGTGCTGGCCTTGCAGGGCAAGTTCGGCATCACGAACTATCAGGTATCCGTCGGCGAGCGCTACACCAGCGTCGGCTTCACGCCGGATGACATCGGCGACCTGATGTTCAACGGCGTCGCCGCCACCATCAATCGCAGCAACGTGGCCAGCACCTTGCAGGCAGATTTCTCCACGCCGCTGGGTGACAGCAATACGCTGCGCTATGGCCTGTATGGCAGCTTCGAGCGCGCGATCAGTGGCAGTAATTCGCTGGTGTTTCCGGCCGATGCCGATGGCAACCAGACCAGCACCACACCATTCAATATCTTCGATAGCAGCCACATCGTCGCCAAGACGTACGCGGCCTATGTGCAGAACGAATGGAGCATCAACGACAAGCTGACCATGAACTACGGCCTGCGTGCCGACGAATATCAGGCGTTCCGCACCGAAAGCCAGCTGAGCCCACGCCTTGGCTTGGTTTATCAGGCGACCGATAGCACCACGCTGCATGTCGGCTACTCGCGTTACTTCACGCCGCCGGCGACCGAGGCGATCACCACCACCGACATCGCCAAATTCCAGGGCACCACCAACGCGCTGCCGAACAACGGCAACAACACGCCGCTGACCGAGCGCTCCAACTATTACGACGCCGGCATCTCGCAGAACTTCGGGTCGGCGTGGACGATCGGTTTCGACAGCTATTACCGCAAGGTTGATCGCCTGCAGGACGAAGGCCAGTTCGGTGCGGCGCTGATCTACTCCACCTTCAACTACAACTCGGGCCGCATCCGAGGCAATGAGTTCACCTTGAACTATGACCAGGGTCCACTGAACTTCTACACCAATATCTCCTTCAATCGCGCGATGGGTGAGCGTGTGATCACCGGCCAGTACAATTTCTCGCCGGCGGATCTCGCATACATCTACGACAACTACATCCATCTCGACCACGACCAGAAGATCACGGCGTCGGGCGGCATCAATTACGCGTTGACCGATACCACCAAGGTTGGCGCCGATTACCTGTTTGGCACGGGCCTGCGCAAGGACGGCGACACGCCGAACGGCCTGTCGTTGCCGGATTATTTCCAGCTCAACCTCAACGTGTCGCACGATTTCAATTTCGCCAGCATCGGCAAGCTGCACACCCAGCTGGCCGTGATCAACGCGCTGGATCGCACCTACGAGCTGCGTGATGGCACCGGCATCGGCGTCGGTGCGCCGCAGTACGGCCCGCGTCGGGGCCTGTACGTGACGCTGCAGAAAGATTTCTGACGCGACAACGACCTCTCTCCCGCAAGCGGCCGTCGCTTGCGGGAGAGAGGTTTGCCTGAAATGCCAGCGCGTATGAAACGTTTGGCCGGGTACCCATCGGCTATGCTTGCCGCGCTTTTGGTCACTGGCAAAGCCGCCCATGCAGTCCCGACTTCCCGAACCCAGCGCCGATGAGCGCGCCCATTCCGATCGTCTTGTGCAGTTGCTGCGCGAGATGATCGCTGCGCAAGGCCCGCTATCGTTTTCGCAGTACATGGAGCGTTGCCTGTACGCGCCCGGCCTGGGTTATTACAGCGCAGGCCGCACCAAATTTGGCGCCGACGGCGATTTCGTGACCGCGCCGGAACTGGGCGACATGTTTGCCCGCTGCGTCGTCAATGCGCTGCAGCCCACGTTGGCGTCGCTGGGCAAGGATGCGGATTTTCTGGAGCTTGGTGGCGGCAGCGGCGCCTTTGCCGAGGCGGCGCTCAAGGCGCTGGCCGCCCACGGCATGCTGCCACGGAATTACCTGATTCTCGAACCGAGTGCCGATCTGCGCGAACGTCAGCGGGAACGGTTGCTGGCCAATCTTCCAGCGGAAATCAACGCCCGCGTGCAATGGCTTGACCGTCCGCCCGAAGCGGACTGGCGCGGCGTGCTGTTCGCCAACGAAGTCATCGACGCCTTGCCGACCACGCGCTTCACCGTGCGCGATGGCGAGATTTTCGAAGAGCACGTGCTCTTCGACGGCGATGGGCGACTGCAGCGTACCGACCGACCCGCCGATGCGCTGGTTTCCGGTGCGGTGCGCCACGTCGAGCGCAGTCTGGGTACGCCGCTCGCCGATGGATACCGTTCCGAAATATTGCCGCAGTTGCCCTACTGGATTCAGGCGATTGCCGGCTCACTCACCATGGGAGTGATGCTCTTCATCGACTATGGTTACGTGCGTCGCGAGTTCTATCTGCCTGAGCGTGATGACGGCACGCTGATGGCGCATTACCGCCATCGCGCGCACAACGATCCGCTCTACTTGCCCGGTCTAAACGACCTGACCGCATCGGTGGATTTTACCGGGTTGGCGGAGGCCGGCAGCAGCGCCGGTTTCGATTTGGCCGTCTATCTTCCACAGGCACAGTTTTTGATCGGAGCAGGCTTGCAGGATATTTTCCAGAGCATGCAGGGCGAGGCAACCGACGATCACGCTGCTTATCAACTCGCCCAGCAGGTCAAGCGCCTGATGCTGCCCGATCAGATGGGAGAGCGCTTCCAGGCCATGCTGTTCGCTCGCGGACTCGACACGCTTCCGTTGCCCGCTGACCTGCTTGCTGCCGACCAGTCCGGGCGGCTCTAGGCTTTAACCCGCGGGATCAGCGCGAGCGTTGCCGCCAGACATCGGCCACCATCGTCCACGGATGGAAGACAAAACGTATCGCGTGATTGCCGGCGGGCACGCACACCGCGCGGAACATGCCGTTGGCGCGATGAATCGTCAGGTTTGCGCCATCGGCATCGGCGACCCAGCCGGGAAAATCCAGCTCGCTCAGTACCAGCCAGCCGGCGCCGGGCGACTGCGTGTGCATGGACAGCTGCGTCAGCGTGGCCTGCACGTCGGCTATCGCTAATTGTGCGGTGCAGGTGGCGGCCAGACCTTGATCCGCGTGCTGATCGTCCTGGTCACGCGGGGTCAGCCATACGGTGTTGCGGAAATCCGTCGTCTCGAACGCCACGGGCGAAGGTTGCTGCTGCGGGGAAATCACGATGGCGTGGGTTGGGTTGAGCCACCGCGGGTAAGCCTGATCGTTTTGCCAGATTTCGCTGTGAGTTCTGCTGTTGGCAAAGATTTTTTCGTAACCGGATGGTGGTGACCACAACGATGAATCGGTGAGGTTGCCCTTGATGACATAGCGCACGCTGAGCAGGTCGCTCAACTTGCTGTCGGGCGCCGTATTGAAGGGCGTGCTGACACGCGATGGTGCATGGTCAAAACCGGCGCCATTGTCACGGGCACCGTACCAGCGATCGTAGAGTCCGTATCGCAGGGGGTTGTAACCTTGCGTGGATTGCATGCTGCGCAGGATCACGAGGTTGTCCCACTCGCTACCGACGTCGATGGGTTCCAGGCGCGTTGGTAACATGCCTGGAGGCAGCTGCATGCGCGCTGCCAGAAGGTCGGCGGTGGCGTCATGCATGAACAGTTGTGCCTTGTCGGGACCTTCGTTGAACGTGCCATCGAGATTGAAGCAGCGGTAATCCACCACCAGCAGCAGGAGCAACCACGTCGCGGTGCGAAGCGTCGTACCGGCCCGGCGCAGCCGCCAGAGCGCCAGCAGAGCAAGGATCGCGGCGATCAAGCTTTCACCATGCCAGCGCTCATCAGGTCGGTGCATGGGCAGGCTGGCAAGCATCAGCCACAGCGCAGCAACGCCAAGTAACGCCGTCACATGGCGCCGCTTATCCAGCTGAAAATGACTGGCCGCCAGCCCGGTAAAAATGGCCAGGGAAAAATTCAGCAGGTAGGCCGCATCCGACGGCCGGCGGAACTGCTGCATGCCGGGCAGCCAGGCGTAAAGCCAGCCATAGAAAGGTGTGTGCAGGCCCAGCATGTAGAGAAAGGCGAACACGGTCACGGCAGCGAAAAACATCAGTTGCCGACGCTGCTGTGGCTGCCGCCATGCCATGCCGATAGCGACGAGCATCAGCGTCGGCAGCGCGCCGACGTACAGATAGGCCTCGACGCGATCCGCCGGTCCGGTATAGCTACCACGCAGGGCATGCAACGCATTGGGATCGAGGAAGGTGAGCAGCGCACGCAGGTCCAGTGACGCACCCGCTGAGGTTGCAAGTGGCAGCGCGGCGCGGGTCGACAGCGTTGTATAGGCCCAGGTGAAAAGCAGCTGAGGCAAGCCAATGGCCAGCGCGCAAAGTATCGCCAGCAGCATGCCGGCGCACCAGCGCGATCGAGTCGCCAGGTTATAGCTGCGCCAATGCAGGGCGCTGGCACTGGCCGCATAGGCAATCGTCAGCAGTACCAGCAAATAGGTGAGTTGCACCAGCTGCGTCACCATGGCGCCAGCGACCAGACCGAACAGCAGCCCGCGCCGCCAGTCTGGTGCCTGGAGGAAATGTCGTAGTGCCAGCAGCACCAGTGGCGCGTACGTGTAAGCCAGCAGAATCGGCGTGTGTTCCAGGCGCGACGCCGCGACGCCGCCGGCCATGAACACGGTAGCGCCGAGCAGCGCACCAAAGGCATTGGCGCCGCTGCGTTTCAACAGGGCCAGCATGGCAGTGCCCCCCATCAGCACATGCAGCAGCACGCCCCAGGCAAACCAAGTGGCGCCAGGTGATTTGTGCAACAGCATCCATGCCATCAGCAGCGGTGAAAACAGCATCCCCTGCGGATCGGCTATCTGTGGATAGCCCGAGTAGATGTATGGATTCCACCACGGCAGCTGGCCCATGCGCAGGCTGTGTGCGTTGAAATAGACCGTCGGATAGGACGAGATCATCGCGTCCCAGGGCAGCACGCGAATGCCCAGCAGCACGGGCAGGTTCAGCAGCAGCCAGATCAGGCACAAGCCACCGAACAGCCGCAGGAAGGGACTTTGCTGCAACATCTGGAGAAGGTCCCGGGTCAGACAGACATGAAAATGTTCAAACGTCTGACGGCGTTGGACGGATGACGTCGAACTTGTCTCGCCCGGTCATCCTGCGGCACCAGCTTGCCGCAGGATTATTTCGTGACGCTTACGTGCCGGTTGGAATCTTGCTGGTGCTGGTCGCTGGAGCCGGCGCATCAACCGGCTTGGCGGGCACGGGCGGTGGAACCGGCAAAGGCGTTACTGGTGCCGAATCCGACGGGCGGTGTGCCAGCTGGCCACGGCGGAACTGCTCGCTGGCGACTTGGTAATACGACACCGCCTGATCGATCAAGGTCTGGTTCTGTGGGTTGATCGGCGTGGCGTCACCGGTGGCGTAGTCCGGCGTGAACTGCTCCAGCTTGCGCTGCGGCTCCAGCACGGTGAGCGCGTTGTCACGCAGGTAGCCGAGTTTTTCGTAGGTGCCGGGCAACGCGTGCCCCTCGTTCGGCGCCAGCTGGAACACGTCCTGGCCGAAGAAGCGCGTGCGGTAGCTGAAGTTGAGCATGCCCAGCAGGGTCGGCGGAATATCCAGCTGACCCATCACCTGCTTCACGCGCTGCGGCGGGAAATTCTTCGGCGAATAGATCCACAGCGGGATGTGGTAGTGGTTGATCGGCAGCGTGGTCTTGCCGGCGCTGGAGGCGCAGTGGTCGGCGGTGATCACGAACACCGTGTTGTCGAAGTAAGGCTTGCTGCGCGCTCGCTCGATGAAATCCTTGATCGACCAGTCGGTGTACGCGACCGAACCGGGCCGCGACGGGCTGATCTGCGACACGCGGCCGGCCGGGTAGGTATACGGCCGGTGGTTGGAGGTGGTCATGATGTGCAGAAAGAACGGCTTGCCATCGTTGTGGATGTCGTCCATCTGCTGCAGCGCCAGCGTGTACAGATCCTCGTCTGACACGCCCCACACGTTCTGGCTGTGGATCGGCGCATCTTTGGGAATATCGCCGCGGTCGACCGTGCGGTAGCCGTTGTGGCTGAAGAAATAATTCATGTTGTCGAAGTAGCCGTAGCCACCGTAGACAAAGTCCGACTGGTAGCCGCGGTCGTTGAAGATGTCGGCCAGCGAAAACAGGTTCTCGTTGTGGTGCTCGCGGATCAGCGAATCGCCAGGCGTCGGTGGCACCGACAGCGCCAGCGCTTCCAGCCCACGCACGGTACGCGTGCCATTGGCGTAGAGGTTGTCGAAGAAAACACTTTGGCCAACCAGCGAATCCAGGTATGGCGTGAGGTTTTCCTTGTTGCCGAAGGTGCCCAGGTAATCGCCGGACAGGCTCTCCACGCTGATCAGCACCACGTTGAGATGCTTCTCGGCACCGATATGGCTGATGGCGCGCGTGAGGTCCTGCGGATCGTCATTGAGATAGGTGGCATCCGGCGTCTTCAGCTGCTCGCGCAGGATGCTGAAGGCCTTGTCGTCAGGCAGGGTGCGATAGAACTTGGTGTAGTCCAGATGCGAGCTGCGGAACGCGGCGAAGAACTGATAGATGCCGTTGCCGGCCAGTTCGTTGACGTAGCTGTTGCTGGTCTGGTCCTTCATGCTGCCATTGACGGCAAACAGCGACAGCACCGTCAGCACCAGCCACAGCAGCACCACGCTGCCGCGTTGCCAGAAACGGCTGCCGTCATCACGCGTGCGCAGGCCACGCTTGCTCAGCGCAAATATCACCAGGGTCGCGAGCACCAGCAAACCAAGCCAGGTGAAGATCGGATACGACTCGCGGATATTGCCAATCACCTCGGTCGTGTAGACCAGATAATCCACCGCGATGAAATTGAAGCGCACGCTGAATTCGTTCCAGAACACCAGCTCGCAAACCGCCACAAAAAGCAGCCCATAAAGCAGTACCAGGCCCATCAGATACATCGCCCACTGGCCGCTGCGGCCGGAATAAGCCAGCGCCGGCATCGGCAGGAAAAACAGGAACAAGATCACCAGCGGCCACGACTCGTGCACGTGCACATGCCAGCGCAGAAACACCAGGCCCAGGCAGGCCGCATAAAGCAGCGTCATGCCGAGCAGATAGAGCAGCCATTGCCCGAAACCCGAAATCCGTGCACGCCGCGCCGGCACCAGCCACAGGAACAGTACCAACGGCCAGGCCACGTAGATAAACGTGATCAGGTCATAGCCCAGACCTACGCCAAAGCTGTAAAGCAGGTTCAACGGGCTGTGCGAAACATCGGCGCCGGACATGATCAGCAGCGCCACGCGGGTTACCAGCGCGATCGCGATAAAGGTGATGGCCAGCCACAGCAGCGGTCGAAAACGCTGGCGCATAGGTGAGACCGTGGTTAAAGCTCGCGACACGGGCAACTCCAAGAAATCGGGAAGAATAAACGGGTTAGCGCTCGATACGGGCGCTGTTTATCAAGGCTTTATACAACGCGCGGCCTTTACGAATGTTTAGTTTTCACTAGCGCGATCGCGTCGACGCGGGCGGCGTTCATCGCCTCGCCGATCGCAGGCCCCACAAGTCCCTGCTCGACAAAGCGGCTCGACTCGACCGCCGCCGCTGCTGCTTGTGCCTCGCGCAGGTAACCGGCCTGCGGATAGGCGTCGTTTTCATGACCGAGCCGGCCACGCTTGTCGGCCTCGCAGGCCGCAAGAAAAAGCTCCAGCCGTGCGGGACGGCGCAGCGCATCCAGCGCGTTCAGCAGTTTTAGCACCGTGCCCGGCTTCAGTTCGAACACTCGATGCGCATTGAGGTGTTCGCGACACACGTGTTCGGCCAGCGCCGCATGTTCGGTCGGCACCTTCAGGCGTGCGGCCAGCGCGCGCAATGGCGCCACGCCGCGATGCTCGTGGCCGACGTGGCGCGGCAGTTCGTTCACCGGCGTAAGCGCCTTGCCGAGGTCGTGCACCAGCGCGCAAAAGCCCACGATGTCGTTGCCCGGTGCGATGCGCGCCGCTGCATCCAGCACCATTTCCAGGTGCACCCCGGTGTCGACTTCGGGATGAAATTCTGCCCGTTGTGGCACGCCGTAGAGTGCGTCGATCTCAGGAAACAGCACGGCCAGCGCGCCGCATGCGCGCAGCACCCGCAGAAATGCGGAAGGCTGCGGCTCGGCCAGCGCCTTGCGCGTTTCCGCCCACACCCGTTCGGGTACGAGATGATCCACTTCGCCGTTGCGCACCATCTGCTGCATCAGCGCCATGGTTTCGTCGGCGACGGTAAAGCCCAGCGGTGCGAAGCGCGCGGCGAAGCGTGCCACGCGCAGCACGCGTACCGGGTCCTCGACAAACGCTTCGGAAACATGCCGCAGCACACGCGCCTCGATATCGCGCACGCCGTGGTACGGGTCGGTCAACGTGCCGCGCTCGTCCTGTGCGATCGCGTTGATCGTGAGGTCGCGCCGCGCCAGATCCTGCTCCAGCGTCACCGTCGCATCGGCCTGAAACACGAAACCGTGATAGCCGTGGCCGGTTTTGCGCTCGGTCCGCGCCAGTGCGTATTCCTCACCGCTGCGTGGATGCAGGAATACCGGAAAATCCTTGCCTACTGGGCGGTACCCGAGCGCAAGCAATTCATCCGGCGTTGCGCCGACTACCACGTGATCGCGATCGACCACCGGTCGCTCGAGCAAGGCATCGCGCACCGCGCCGCCGACTAGATAGGTTTGCATGAAGGATTCTTTGTCATGCGTGCTTTCCCATCCACTTGTTGTTTGGTCAGTGCCGCGCCGCGCGCGCCTGATTCAGCCGGTTTTGCAGCGGCGAGCCATAAATGAGTCGCGGCAGCCACGGTGTGAACGGTTGCGGCACGATACCGAGTGCCGCGTAGCCGTCGACCTTGCCGATAGAGTCGGTGCGCAGCGAGAGGAAATTGTCGAGCGAAAAGGGCTTGCCGGGCAGCAGGCCGGCAAGCTGCGCCTGGATGCGGCCGAGGCTGTCGGGCAATGCAATGATCGTGCGCTTGAGGCCGGACGCGTCGCTGATCTTGCGCACGATCTCGCCCAGTGTGAGCACCTCGGGGCCGTAGAGTTCGAAGCTGCTGCGCTTGCCGAGTTTGTCGCTGGCGACGCAACGGGCAATGGCTTCTGACACGTCACCCACATAGGTTGGCGCCATCCGCGATTTGGCCCGCGCCAGCGGAAACACTGGCAGCTTTTTCAGCAGCGAAGCGAAGCGGCTGACCAGCCCATCGCCGGGACCGAAGATGACGCTGGGTTGATAAATCGTCCATTCCAGCGACGAGGCCTTCACCAGCGACTCGGCTTCGCCGCGCGTCTTCAGATATTGCGACAGCCCCTGGCCGGCTTTCAGCGAACTCATTTGATGCAGGCATGCGACGCCGCTGGCGTGGCAGGCGGCGATGACCCGCTTGGTCAGTTCCACGTGAGCACGTTGGAAGCTGTGCGGGCCACCGGCGTTGAGGATGCCGACCAGATTGATTACCGCGTCCGCACTGGCGAATTCCTTGCGCAATGTTTCGTCGTTATAGACATCGGCGGTGCGGATGACGACGTTTGGTAGCACACCGAGCGCACGGTTCTGTTCGCGGTTGCGGCTCAGCACGACGATGTGATGGCCGTCGGCGGCCAGTCGCGGCACGAGATGGCTGCCGACGAAACCGGTGCCGCCGAGGATGACGATTTTCTGTGCGGCCATGAGGAACAGTCCTGCTTTTTATATTTGTAGCGGTGGATGAGTATGGCGCTTCAGCGCGACGAGCCGGGTGTCGATGATGACGTCGCCGGCGTAATGGCCGGTATCGCGGATGGAATGGTGGCGGGCGTGCTTTCCGGTTTGTCGATAACGGCGCTGGCCGGGCAGTCGATCGAACGCTTGACGGTCATCGCATTTGGCAGTCCATACGTCTGTCCGATCGGGCTCATGCGGGTGGCCAGCGGCACCGCATTGCCGTTGAGGCGCCAGTCGTAGATCACGCTGAAGGCCATCACGCGCGCCACGTATTCGCGGGTTTCCTTGTACGGGATGGTGGCGACGAATACATCCGGTGCCAGCGTGCCGCGCGCCGCCAGCCACTGGTCGACCTTGTTCGGGCCGGCATTGTAGGCGGCGCTGCCCAACCACGGTGCGCCGTTGTAACGGCTGGCCAGCTGCGCCAGATAGCGCGTGCCGAGAGTG
>Ga0302311_10001925_pt1 | contig 23952 bp, 20 predicted proteins | sample III_Palsa_N1_3_FD_200449 | JGI IMG/M metagenome (GOLD analysis project Ga0302311, IMG submission 200449) | Peat permafrost microbial communities from Stordalen Mire near Abisko, Sweden - III_Palsa_N1_3 | ecosystem: Environmental > Terrestrial > Soil > Palsa > Peat permafrost | place: Sweden... | reverse complement strand
TGTGCCGCGCCGCTAAGACATCCCAGCGAGTGCAGGCGGTGAACAAGCCAGGTCTCAACGACCGGCCCTTCCGGGACAAAGACCTCACCGAAATCGCATTGTCCCAAAACATACAAGTTCTTTTTGCTTCTTTTTCTTCCAAGAAAAAGAAGACTTTCTTCTTCCCTATGCCTTCGCCGTCGGCACGAACACCAGGCGCGCGGGCTGAGCGCGGCGGATTTGGACGATCGCGGCTTGGCGGAAGCGGCGCGCGATGACTAGGCCACGCGATCGCGGCACGGCTAAGAAAAGATGCGCTTCGCGCCAGCGCGGACCGAAACCGCTTCCCTTGCAAGAAGGGAAGCGGGCGGCATATTCATTCAACCGTAATTCCATGCGTTCGTTGGTGCCATGTGGGACTTTGCGGCCGTAGGGATTCCAGGCGCCTACGAAAACCGCTTCCGCGACCTTCAAATCAGCTAGCAGTCGGTCGAGTGGGGCCGACCGCTGGCCGATTTTTATGACTACGCCTGCGGCTTCAAAGCTCGCTCGGCGCCACGCACCGAGCAGCTTCGGGTCAACGGTCAAAGTTCGTTAGTACGCTTCTGCGGTTCGACCGGAAGTCTGCTTTCTCCCGCTAGGCCGTTACGATCTGCGATTCCGGCAATGCCGGTGCGCGATGGCGTCCCATCGGTGGTGCCGGTGTGATGTAGGCGAGGAATTGGGCGCCGGCCGACTCCACCATCGCCGGACGCCGCAGCACGGCCCGGCCGGTTTCGGTAAGATATGAACCCAGCAGCAACAACAGGGTTTCATACCCGTGGGCAAACGCGGTTTCGTCGATCTCCTCGTCCTGGGTTTCGACAAAATGCAGCCAGTGATCGCAATGAACGAAGATCGCGCCGAGCAATAATTCAAGCTCTGACTCCGCCGGCAGCGACCGCAGCCGCCCCGCCGTGGCGAGATCTCCGAGCGCGCGCCGCCATTCCCCCGTGTTGCGCCGCCGCAAATCGCTGAAACGCCGCCGCAATATGGATTGTTCGCGCAGCAGAGCCGCCGCTTCGCGGACGAAGAAACGATACCGCCAGGCATTGCCAAGTTGGCGTGCGAACAACATCGCTGCCCGCTCCTCCGTCGTGCCGTCCTCACCGTTCGATTCGACCAGGGTTTCCTGGCTCATCTGCCAGAAAAGAGTTAGAACAATCTCTTGTTTGGTTCGAAAGTGGTAATTCAGATTTCCCTTGCTGATGCCGCAATCCTCGGCGATTCGGTTGGTCGAGACGTTCGGCGAGCCGTGCTGGTTGAACAGTCGCAGAGCCGAATCCAGGATTATCCGTTGGGTTTCCCTTGAGCTCATAGTTTTCCTCCTACGGTCTGCGGTGTTGCCCGCTCGTGCGCTTTGGTTGCGTCACCTAATTACCCTTGAGAAACTTAGCAGCTTTTTTAGGCCTCTGCCTAGAGGCCTAAACGCCTAAAAGCCACAATGTTGCCATAAAGTCGCCACAAAAATCGAGCGCTTATGAAAAAATTATATGCAAACTTACAGGTATTTCGCCAAGGCTTCGGCACTGCGACCGTTTGCGATGGTCGCGGCAAGGGCTTGCCAATGCACGCCGTTGGGGCGGGCAAAGGCATGGTCAGCATTATAGTGATGAATCGTAACTTTGTCACGCCCTAACGCCGCCTGGTCCAGCTTTGCACGCCCTTCGGGCGAAAAATACTGGTCGCGATCAGCCACATGGCAAATTAACGGCTTGGAGACCCGATCGAGCCCGCCGATCAGCCCATCGAGCGCAACGCCGTAGTAGGAAATGTTTATATCAGCATCGGATTCAATTCCCATTCGAAACGCTAGTCTTCCGCCCAAGCAGAAACCCATGGTTCCGGCGCGGCCATTCGAACCTTTGAGCGTGCGGGCGCTAGCAAGCGTTGCCTTGAGATCTTCCATGCCCTTGTCATGGTCAAACGCGTTCATCAGGGCGAAGGCGTGCTTCCACTCGGCGTCGGTCTTGTCGGTGATCTGCACACCCGGCTCGATCCGCCAGAACAGGTCGGGGCAAACCGCGAAGAACCCCAGGTCGGCGACCCAGCGCGCCTGCTCGCGCAGCGCGTCGTTGACGCCGAAGATCTCTTGGATCAGTACCACCGCGCCGGCGGGCTTTTGGCTAGGCTCAACCACGTAGACGTCGAATTCGCCCGAACCGTCGGTCGCTTTGATCTGCATCCTACGCTCCCTTGAAGCCTCGCCCGGATCATGCCCGGGTCCTGGGCGCGATTTCAATTGTCTAAACGGAGTAACTGTTCTTCCCGCCACGCCTATGCTTTGCTTCGCGCTGCACCACCGCACGAGGCCGGCCTCTGTCCTACGCGCTCCAGCAACTGATCAACGGCCTCACCCTCGGCATGGTCTATGGGCTCATCGCGGTCGGCTACAGTCTGGTTTACGGCATCGTCGGCATGATCAACTTTGCCCACGGCGACGTATTCATGGTCGGATCGTTTCTGGCGCTGATCGCGATCCTGGCGTGCGGCGGTTTTCCGGTGCCGCTGGCCTTGGCGCTGGCGCTGATCTTCGCCATGGCGCTCTGCGGACTTTTCGGATTCGCGATCGAGCGCGTGGCGTATCGTCCGCTCAACCGTTCCCATCGGCTGGCACCATTGATCAGCGCGATCGGGGTCTCGATCGCGTTGCAGAACGGCATCGAGCTGCTGCAGGGCGCGCGGGTAAAGCCGATCGCGCCGGTGATCACGGGCGGCATCACGCTGTCCACCCAAGGTTCGTTCGCCGCCACGCTTTCCTGGGCACAACTGGCGATCATCCTGGTCACGCTGGTGGTACTTGGCGCCGTTTCATGGCTGGTGCGGCGCACCGATCTGGGGCGCGCGATGCGCGCGGTCGAGCAGGACCGGATGATGGCGTCGCTGCTCGGCGTCGATACCGCGCGCACCATCAGCCTCGCCTTCGTGCTGGGCGCGGCACTCGCCGGCGTCGCGGGTCTGATGTTTCTGGTCTACTACGGCGTGATCGACTTCTTCATCGGATTTACCGCCGGCATCAAGGCGTTCACCGCCGCGGTGCTGGGCGGCATCGGATCGATCGAAGGCGCGGTGCTCGGCGGCCTGCTGATCGGGCTGATCGAGACCTTCTGGTCCGCCTACGGCAGCGCTGCCTATAAAGATGTCGCCGCCTTTGCGGTGCTGATCCTGGTGCTGCTGGTCCGCCCCGAGGGATTGCTGGGGCAGCGAACAGCGGAGAAAGTATGAAAACCGCGCTCCGGGATGCGGGCCTGTCGGCCTTGATCGCCTTCATCCTGGCTCTGCCCCTGGCCGGTCTGGTCACCACCCCCGACGAATCCTTGCAACTGAGGCTGGTCTTCCACCCCTGGCCAGTGGCGGCGATCACCGTCGGGGCGTTTCTGTTGCGATTGCTCTGGCTTAGACGCCCCCGCTTCACGCTGCCCAAAGTACGCGGTCTCGGCTCGTGGGCGTTGGTTCCGGTGGCGCTTCTGCCTTTGGTGTCCGGCGGCCGTGGGCTCGATGTCGGCTTGCTGGTGCTGACCTATCTGATGCTGGCCACCGGACTCAACATCGTCGTCGGTCTCGCCGGACTGCTCGATCTCGGCTACGTCGCGTTCTACGCAGTCGGCGCCTACACCACGGCGCTGCTCACCACCGAAGCGGGGTTCGGTTTCTGGAGCGCGCTGCCGCTCGCCGGGTTGCTTGCAGCCTTCGCCGGGCTCTTGCTGGGCATTCCGGTGCTGCGGCTCCGCGGCGATTACCTCGCGATCGTGACGCTCGGCTTCGGCGAGATCGTCCGCGTGGTGCTGATCAATTGGCAGTCGCTAACCAACGGCGCCGACGGCATCAGCGGCATCCCCTACCCCCGCCTGTTCGGGCTCGATTTCAGCCGCGCCGGCCGCGCAAGCGTGTTCCGCTTGTTTCATCTGCCCTACGACCGGCTCGATCGCCAGGTCTGGTTCTATCTTCTCGCGCTGGCGCTGACGTTGCTCGCCAATCTGGTGGTCGCCCGGCTGCGCCGCTCGCCGCTCGGCCGCGCGTGGGAGGCGCTGCGCGAAGACGAAATCGCAGCTAGAGCGCTGGGGCTGGAACCGACCCGGCTGAAGCTCGCCGCTTTCACCACCGGCGCGTTCTTCGCGGGGCTCGCGGGAGCATTCTTCGCCGCGCGCCAGGGGTTCGTCTCGCCCGAGAGCTTCACTTTCATGGAATCGGCGCTGGTGCTGGCGATCGTGGTGATGGGCGGCGCCGGGCGTCAGCTCGGCGTGATCTGGGCCGCGGTGGTGATGATCGGCGGGTTCGAGCTGGTGCGCGGTTTCGCCGAATATCGCATGCTGATCTTCGGCTTGGCGCTAGTCGCAATCGCGGTCGCGCGTCCCGGCGGGCTGATTGCGGCGCGACTGCCGTCGGTGCGGCTCAACCCGCTGAGGCGGGGGGCGTGACCTGCCTGCTCGAAGTCGAGGCGCTGACCCTTCGCTTCGGCGGCATCACCGCGCTCGACCAAGTGTCGTTTCAGATCGCGCCCGGTCGCATCGCGGCGCTGATCGGGCCGAATGGTGCCGGCAAGACCAGCCTGTTCAATTGCATCACGGGATTCTACCGCCCCACCGCCGGCGTCATCTGCCTGCACGAGGAATCGGGACCGCGCGAGCTGCAACTGATGGCGCAAACCGAGATCGCCGCAGTCGCGCGCCTTGCCCGCAGTTTTCAGAACATCCGGCTGTTCGGGGCGATGACCTGCTTGGAAAATCTGCTGGTGGCGCAATACCGCCGCCGTGCGCCCGGCGCGCTGCCCAGCCTGCTCGGCCTGCGCCGCGCCCGCGCCGCCGAAGCCGCCGCGATCGCCCGCGGCCGCGAGCTGCTGGCGCGGTTCGAACTGCTCGCGTTCGCCGATCAGGAGGCGCGTACCCTTCCTTACGGGGCGCAGCGCCGGCTGGAAATCGCCCGCGCGCTGGCGACTGATCCGATCCTGCTCTGCCTCGACGAGCCCGCCGCCGGCCTGAACGAGCGCGAAAGCGCGGAACTCGCCGAGCGCCTGGAGCGACTGCGCGAAGAGGGCCTTACGCTGCTGCTGATCGAGCACGACATGGGGCTGGTGATGCGAATCGCGGACCAGGTGATCGTACTCGACGTCGGCCGCAAGATCGCTGATGGGCCGCCGGCCCAAATCAGAGCCGATCCACGGGTGATCGCGGCCTATCTTGGTGACGAAGCGGCATGAACATCCTTGAGGTCGAAAACCTCGTGGTGCGTCATGGCGCGGTGACGGCACTGCACGGTGTCAGCCTGCACGTCGCCGAGGGCGAGATCGTGAGCCTGATCGGCGCCAATGGCGCCGGCAAGTCGACCCTGATGCTCAGTATCGCCGGCATTCATACCCCGGCCGAGGGCGCCATCCGACTCATGGGCAAGCCGATCACCGGTCACCCGCCGCACCTGATAGCGCGGTCTGGCCTGTCGCTGGTGCCCGAGGGCCGGCACATCTTCCCGCGCCTTACGGTCGCCGAAAACCTGAGCCTCGGCGCCCGCGACCGCGATCTCTCGCGTCTGCCGTTCCTGTTGTCGCTGTTTCCGATCCTGGCGCAGCGCCAGCACAGCCCCGGCGGCCTGCTTTCGGGCGGCGAACAGCAGATGCTGGCGATCGCCCGCGCCCTCATCAGTCGGCCCAAGCTTCTGCTGCTCGATGAACCCAGCCTTGGGCTCGCGCCGCTGATCACGACCCAGATCTTTGCCAGCCTGAAGAAACTAAATCGGGAGGAAGGACTGTCGATCCTGCTGGTGGAGCAGAACGCGACCAAGGCACTGGCGCTGGCGGATCGGGGGATCGTGCTGGCGACCGGGCTGGTGAAGCTGGAGGGACCGGCAGGGGAGCTGCTCGCGCGGGAGGAGGTGAGGAAAGCCTATTTAGGGTAAGTGTCGGTCCGAATTCTTATATAGGAATATCAATTAATTAGTTAAGTGAAGTTGAAGAGTCTTCTTTTTTGAAAAAAAGAAGCAAAAAACTTTTATTAAATTAGTTCCTAACCTGTCATGGAAAGATTCGAAATTGATAAAACTGACAAAGTTTTTTTGCTTCTTTTTTTCAAAAAAAGAAGACTTTGCTTATTCCTGTCCTTACGCTGCCTTCGCCTGTCCTGCCAATCGCGCCAATTGTCCGACCAGGTCGCGCGCCAGTTTCACTCGCCGGGCCACGTCCATTTCGCCGGCGAGCGCCAGTTTATGGTCGGGCCGCAGGCGGATCGCGGCTTTTTGCGTCCCCAGCCACGCCACCAGACCGCCGGGATTGGCGAATTTATTGCCGCGGAACGACAGGACCATGCCTTTGGGGCCGGCTTCGATCCGTTCGACGTGCGCTTCGCGGCAGGCGCGTTTCAACGCCATCACTTGCAGCAAGTTTTCCACTTCCTCCGGCAGCTTGCCGAAGCGGTCGGTGAGTTCAGCCGCCATGGCGTCGGTTTCTGCGTCGTTGGTGAGCGCGCCGATGCGGCGGTAGAGTCCAAGCCGCACCGGCAGATCGCGCACGTAGGTTTCGGGGATGAGGACGGGCAGGCCGAGGTTGATGTTGGGGGTCCAGTCGCGGGCTTCGGCGTGGTCGCCGGAGCCTTTGGCGCGGTAGTCGGCGACGGCGTCTTCCAGCATCTGCTGGTAGAGTTCGATGCCGACTTCGCGGATGTGGCCGGATTGCTCGTCGCCGAGCAGATTGCCGGCGCCGCGAATATCCAGATCGTGGCTGGCCAAGGTGAAACCGGCGCCGAGATTTTCCAACGTCTGCATCACGTGCAGGCGTTTTTCGGCGGCGACCGACAGCACGTGGTTGGGCGCCCAGGTGAGATAGGCGTAGCCGCGCTGCTTACCGCGGCCGACGCGGCCGCGGAGCTGATAGAGCTGGCCGAGGCCGAACATGTCGGCGCGGTGGATGATCAGGGTGTTGACCGACGGCATGTCGAGGCCGCTTTCGACGATGTTGGTGGAGAGCAGGATGTCGTGCTTGCGGTCTGAGAATTCGGTCATCACCCTCTCGAGTTCGGTCGGGCTGAGGCGGCCGTGGGCTTCGACGATGCGCGCGTCGCGTACGATCGCGCGCATGCGTTCGTTCATCCGCGGGAGATCCTCCAGGCGCGGCACGACGCAGAAGATCTGACCGCCACGGAACAATTCGCGCGCGACGGCTTCGCGGATCACAACCGGATCGAACGGCATGATGAAGGTGCGCACCGCCATGCGGTCGACCGGCGGGGTCGCGATCACGCTCATCTCACGCACGCCGGTGAGGGCGAGCTGCAGGGTGCGTGGGATCGGCGTCGCGGTGAGCGTGAGGACATGCACGCCCGCTTTAAGTTGTTTCAGCTTCTCCTTGTGGGAAACGCCGAAGTGCTGCTCTTCGTCGACGATCAGCAGACCGAGTTCCGCGAACTTGATCCCCTTGGCGAGCAAGGCGTGGGTGCCGACCACGATGTTGATCGAACCGTTGGCCAGCCCCTCGCGGGTCGCGGTGGCGTCCTTGGCGGTGACCATGCGGGAGAGCTGAGCGACCTTGATCGGCAGACCTTCGAACCGGCTGGTGAAGGTGCGGAAGTGCTGACGCGACAGCAGGGTGGTCGGCACCACCACGGCGACCTGGGTGCCGGACATCGCGGCGACGAAGGCGGCGCGCAGGGCCACTTCGGTTTTGCCGAAGCCGACGTCGCCGCAGATCAGACGATCCATCGGCTGGCCCGAGCCCATGTCCTCGATCACGTCGGCGATGGCGCGATTCTGGTCTTCGGTTTCGGCGTACGGGAAGCGGGCGCAGAATTCGTCCCAGGCGCCCTCGGGCGGTGTCATGCTGTCGGCGACGAGCACCTTGCGCGCGGCGGCGACGCGGATCAGTTCGCCGGCCATGTCGCGGATGCGCTGCTTCATCCGCGCCTTGCGATTCTGCCAGCCGGCGCCGCCTAATTTATCGAGTCCGACGCCGGCGGTTTCGGAACCGAAGCGCGACAGCACTTCGATGTTTTCCACCGGCAGGAACAATTTGTCGTTGCCGTCATAAAGAATCCGCAGGCAATCGTGCGCGGCGCCCGATACATCTAACGTGACCAGCCCGTCGAAGCGGCCAATGCCGTGATCCTGATGCACCACCAGATCGCCCTCGGCGATTTCGGTCGCTTCGGCGATGAACTGGTCGGCGCGCTTGCGGCGGCGCGGCGGGCGGGAAATGCGTTCGCCGAGCAGGTCCTGTTCGGAAACCAGCGCGAGATCGTTGCCGCTGAAGCCGCGTTCCAGGCCGAGGGTGATCAGTTGGACGGGGCCTGGCGTTACCGCATCCCAGCGGTCGCGAATTTCCGCGCGGATGCCGTGTTCGCGCAGCAGCGCGAAAATCCGCTCGCGCGAGCCGCGGGTCCAGGCGGCGATCGCGATGCGCTTCTTCTCCGCTTGCCAGGCGTCGATGCGGGCTTGCAGCTGCTGATAGACGTTGGCGCCTTTGGCGTCGCCAGTCGTGAAGATCACGCCGGAGCGGCCGCCGGCGTCGATGCCGGCGCTATCCGCCGATTTCGCGAACGGAATGAACTGCACCGCGGGGAATTGCGCGGTAATCGCGCTCCAGCCAGCAGGATCCAGATACAGGCTCGTGGGCGGGATCGGCCGGTAAGGCACTTCGCCGTCGCGGGGCGGCTCGCGGCGCGCCTGATAGTGGTCGGCGATCATCTCGGCGCGGCTTGCGAACGCTTCGTCGCACTGGTGATCGAACGACAGCGCCAGATCGGGCAGATAGTCGAAGATCGTCTCCAGGGTTTCGTGGAACAGCGGCAGGAAATGTTCCATCCCCGGCGCCTGCTTGCCGGCGGAGATCGCCTCGTAGAGTGGATCGTGCGCCGCGGCCGGGCCGAATAATTCGCGGTACCCGGTACGAAAACGAGAGATGCTGGCGGGGTCGAGAAATACTTCAGACACCGGCCGCAAGGTAAGACGGGCCAGTTTCTTCGCGCTGCGCTGGGTCCCGGCATCGAAATAGCGCAGGCTTTCGATCTGGTCGCCGAACAGATCGATCCGCACCGGATCGGGCTCGCCGGCCGGGTAGAGATCGATGATGCCGCCGCGCACAGCGTATTCGCCTGGTTCCATTACATTGTCGGCGCGGCCGTAGCCGTTGGCCTCGAGAAAGGTGATCAAGGCGGAAACGTCGAGCACCGCGCCTGGCACGAGCGTCCGCGAACTGCCTTCGAATACCGAACGCGGCGGCACGCGCTGCATCGCGCTTGCCACCGACGCCAATACCAGCCGCGACCTGGTCGGAGGATCGAGCAGCCCGCCCAAGGCAGCGATACGCTCGGCGACCAACCCCTGGTTGGGTGAGACCCGGTCGTACGGCAGGCAGTCCCATGCCGGCAGGCGGACCAGCTCGATCTCGGGGGCGAAAAATGCGAGGGCCTCGGCGAGGCGGGCCAGTCGCACATCGTCGCGCACCATGTGCAGCAGATTGCCCGGATATTCGGCCCGGCGCCTGATCAGCAGCAACGCATCGAAGCCTTCCGGAACGCCGTAGACCTGGACCCACTTCATCGCTCGCGCGCCGCCCTCATCGCCCGCAGCAGCGGATGGTCGTGCTCGGCGGGAATTGGTTTGCGGCCGGAAAGCCAGTCGGCGAGATCGGCGTCGGGCAGTTCGATCAAGGCTTCGACTTGGTCGAGCGTGCCATCGTCCATTGCGGCGAGCTTCGGGGCGAGGTAGCCGCCAAATAGAATATCGGTCTCATGCGTGCCGCGATGGGTGGCACGGTAGAGGATGCGCTTGCGGCGCGGGTCGAGCGGGACAGTGTCGTTCATGCGCGCGGCGGTATAGCTGGGGCCGTGCGTTCTGTCAGCACCTCTAGGCCGGCACCGCGAGCTTAACTCAAAATTGTAAACTCGGCAGCCAGATTGCGGCTTCAAGTCGGATCGCCCGCAAAACAGGACCTATTGGCATGTCGATGTCGGAACAGAACCGCGACGGCAACCTCGCCCGGCTCCGCTTCATGGAAATCGGGCCCGCAACGAGGGCTCTGCTGGGTGACTTCTGGAAAGTCGCTGTGCCGGAGATGCCGGACATTCTCAGCGGGTTTTATCGCCATCTGGCGGCGGTGCCCCACCTTGCGGCCATGATCGGTCATGAAACCGACCGATTGAAGCAGGCCCAGACCTCGCATTGGGAACGGCTGTTCTCCGGCCGGTTCGACGATGCGTACTTTGCCGGGGTCAAGACCATCGGGCTGGTGCACAATAAAATCGGCCTCGAGCCACGCTGGTACATTGGCGGCTACAATTATGTGTTGAGCCGGCTGACCGATCTCGCCTCGCAGGCCTATCGCTGGTCGCCGAAAAAGGCGAGGGCGGTGATCCGAGCCGTCAACTGCGCGGTCATGCTGGATATGGAAATCGCGATCTCGGTTTACCAGGAAGCGATGATGGCGGAACGCGAAGGCGCGCAACGGGGCCAGAAGCTGGACGCAGTGGTGAAGGGCTTCGAAACCAGGTCGGCGGAGCTGGTCGAAGGACTCACGGCTTCCGCCGGCCAACTGCAAAAAACCGCGAAAGCGATGGCGATCATGACCGACAAGACCAGCTCCCAGACCACCGCCGCCGCCGCCGCCGCCGAACAGGCGAGCGCCAACGTACAGACGGTCGCCGCCGCGGCGGAGCAGTTGGCGAGCTCGGTCGCCGAAATCTCCCGTCAGGTGGCGCAATCGTCGCACATCGCCGGGACCGCGGTGACCGAGGCTTTGCGCACCAACGGCATCGTCAACGCCCTGGCGGACGGGGCCAACAAGATCGGCGCGATCGTGCAACTGATCAACGCCATCGCTGGACAAACCAATCTTCTGGCACTGAACGCGACGATCGAAGCGGCGCGCGCCGGAGAGGCGGGCAAGGGTTTCGCGGTGGTGGCGTCGGAGGTGAAGAATCTCGCCAGCCAAACAGCGAAGGCGACGGAAGAAATCGGCCAGCAGGTAGGTGAGATCCAAGCCGCTACCAAGGAGGCGGTGGCGGCGATCCAGGGCATCGGCAGGATCATCGGCGAGATCAACAAAACCTCAGCCGCGATCGCCGTGGGGGTGGAGCAGCAAGGCACCGCCACCAAGGAAATCGCCCGCAGCGTTCACGAGGCCGCCAAGGGAACCCAGGACGTCACTGTGAACATCTCAGGGGTGACTCATGGCGCGAAGGAGACCGGGCGTGCTGCATCGCAGCTGCTCGCCGCCGCGGATGGCCTCGCGACCCAGGCGACATCGATCTCCGCCGAGGTTCAGGCCTTCGTGCGGACCGCTAATGCGATTTGAGCTCGGGCGATTCGACCTCGGGCACAGCGCGACAGTCGGCGGCAGGCCGCCAGGAGCGCACCGGAGCGAGAACTGGGACGCTGTTCTCGCAACGGTCTCGAACCGGATTTTCCGGTCCCGGCTTTATCCGACAGCGCGGCGACGCGGTGCGGCGGCGGGTTCGGCGTGCTCACGGGCATGGTCTTCGGCTTCAGCCATCACCGTCCGCAGGTCGCGCAAGAACGCGGCTCCCTTGGGGGTGCGCTGCACCAGCACCGAGCGACGATCGGACTGATCAACCTTGCGGCGTACCAGTTCGAATTCGCTCAGCCGATCCAAAGCGCGGGTGATCGCCGGCTTCGAAACATTGAGCCCGGCGGCCAGGCCACGCACGGTGTGAGGCGCATCCTGGGTGTAGCAAGTGAGGAACACGCCCAACTGGCGGGCTGAGAAGTCTGGGCCATCGCGGCGCACCAAGGCCACCATGGTATCGCGGAACACGCCGACGAGATGGTCGGTTCGTGGAGAATTCGGCATTTTCGATCCCTTCCCGGCGTATCAACCGGTCAAAACGCGCAGTCACAATATGGCTGCGTGCTCATTCAACGCGCGGGCCCGCAACGAGTTGCGATCGTAACGTAAGGATAAACATTATTTTATTAACCACTCGTTAGGACATTATTCGTGACAGAAAGGCGCACCGCTTGCCAAATCCCTTGCAGACCAGTGGCTTCGCCGCCTTCCGGACGGCCCGGGCGGGATTGATCGTTCCAGCAGTAGCAATCGAAATGCGCCCAAGGCGTGGCTGGATTTACAAAACTTTGCAGATACAGCGCGGCAATTATTGCACCCGCGGTGGGCTTCGACGAAACATTGGCCAGATCAGCGACCGGTGATTTCAACCAATCGCGGTAACCTTCCCACAACGGGAGCCGCCAAATCGGGTCGGCGACTTCGTTGCCGGCGCGTAAGAAACGATCGGCCCACGCGTCGTCGTTGCAGAACAGCGCGGGCAAATCCGGTCCGAGGGCCACTCGCGCGGCACCGGTGAGGGTCGCGAAATCGAGCAACAGGTCGGGCTGGTGTTCGCACGCCGCGGTCAGCAGATCGCATAGCACAAGCCTGCCTTCAGCGTCGGTGTTGTTCACCTCGACGGTGGTGCCGGCACGGGTAGTGATGATGTCGGAAGGCCGCATGGCGTGGCCGGAGACACTGTTTTCGACGCATCCGATCCACACCGCGAGCCGCACCGGCAGGTCGGATTCCATAATCAGGCGGGCGAGACCGAGCGCCACCGCGCCGCCACCCATGTCCTTCTTCATGCGTAACATTGCACTCGACGGTTTGAGATCGTATCCGCCGGTATCGAAGCAGACGCCCTTGCCGCAGAGCGCGATCAAGGGCGCGTTGGCGTCGGCGGTGCTGCCGTGCCAGTGAAATTCCACCACTTGCGCAGGGCGCACCGATCCGGCGCCGACCGCGGCGACCGCCGGATAGGATCGTTCCAGTTCGGCACCGGCGTGGGTGGTGACGTCGGCGCCCGAGCGCTCGGCCAGTTGTGCCGCGAAGGCCGCGAGCTCCACCGGCCCGAGCCGGTTCGCCGGCAGATTGATCAGATCGCGCACCATGAAGATCGCGCGGGCGATCTTTGGGGCCTGTTCGCCGCCGGAGAGAATCGCGAGTTGTGCGGTCGGTTGGGTGGTCGGCCGCGGGCGGTAGGCGCCGAGGCAGAATCCTAATATTGCCACATCGTCGGCAGCATCCGCAAAGCGCCACACCCCGGGCGGCAGTGAGCCTGCCAGGCCGCCGTAGGTGTAGGCGTCGGGCGCGGCGCCCAGGCCGAGCACTGCACCCGCCACGCCGTCTGGTCCCGGAAGCAGCAGCAGCTTGCCGGCTTCGCCGGAAAATTGCTGATCGCGCAGGAATCCCGCCGCCGCCGGCGGTTGCCGCGCGAAAAAATCCTCGAGTGTGTCAGGCTTCGCCAAGTAAATTGGACGCGCCGCCGCGCTTTCCCCCATGACAATGAAATCAAACGGCTTTTCCAAATCGATCATTACCACCCCGCACCACTCCCAAATCGCCCGCCGGCCAAAAATGTTAGAAGTTTTTTGGTTCTTTTTTTCAAAGAAGAACACTTTAGGAATTGTTCTTTTTTGAAAAAAAGAACCAAAAAACTTTTGCTAATTTTGGCGGCAGCGCTCGTGCCAGACTTGCACCTCCGTGGCCAAATTGCCACCCTATTGCCATGCGCTCCGATTTTCCCGCCCGAGTCCGGGCCGTGCTCGGTCCGACCAACACGGGCAAGACCCACCTCGCGATGGAACGGCTGCTCGCGCACTCGTCGGGCATGATCGGGTTTCCGCTGCGGCTGTTGGCGCGGGAGAATTACGACAAAATGGTCGCGCGCAAGGGAGCGCGCGATGTTGCGCTGATCACTGGCGAGGAAAAAATCGTGCCACCAGGCGCGCGCTGGTTTTCCTGCACGGTCGAGGCAATGCCGCTCGACCGGCCAACCGAGTTTCTGGCGGTGGACGAAATCCAGCTCTGCGCCGATCCCGATCGCGGCCATGTTTTCACCGAACGGCTGCTCGCCGCGCGCGGCATGGTCGAAACCATGTTCCTCGGCGCGGAGACCATCCGGCCGCTGCTGTCGCGGCTGGTGCCCGGAGTGGAGATCGAAACCCGGCCGCGGCTGTCGCAGCTTTCCTGCGTCGGCGTGACCAAACTGATCCGTCTGCCGCCGCGGAGCGCCGTCGTGGCGTTTTCGGCGGCCGAACTCTACGCCATCGCGGAGATGATCCGCCGCCGGCGCGGCGGCTGCGCGGTGGTAATGGGGCGCCTCAGCCCGCGCACCCGCAACGCGCAGGTCGCGCTGTATCAGGAAAAGGAGGTCGATTTCCTGGTTGCGACCGACGCGATCGGGATGGGGCTCAACATGGACGTCGACCACGTCGGGTTCGCCGGGCTCAGCAAATTCGACGGCCATCGGCCGCGCCCCCTGGTCGCGCCCGAACTCGCGCAAATCGCCGGCCGTGCCGGTCGGGGCGCGCGCGACGGCACGTTCGGAACCACGGCGCTGTGTCCGCCGCTCGATCCGGACCAGATCGAGGCGATCGAAAACCATCGCTTCGAGCCGATCCAGGCGCTGGTCTGGCGCAACGACGAGCTGGATTTTTCCCACCTCGACCTGCTGATTGAAAGTCTTGAGGCGCCGCCTTCGCGGCCCGGACTTACCCGCGGTCCCAACGCCACCGACGTGGAAACACTGGCGGCGTTGGCGCGCCAGGCCGAGGTGCGGGATCTCGCGCGCGGCACGTCGCGCACCAAGCTGCTGTGGCAGGTGTGCCAGATTCCGGATTTCCGCAAGCTCGCGGACGATTCGCACACCCGGCTGGCGGCCGAGATCTACGGCCATCTGGCGCGGCAGACCAAGCTTCCGACCGATCTGATCGCCCGCAACATCGAACATCTCAACCGCACCGACGGCGATATCGACACTCTGATGCAGCGGCTGGCCGGGATGCGGGTGTGGTCGTATATCGCGGCGCGCGGCGACTGGATCGCCGACAGCGCGCATTGGCAGGGGCGCGCCCGCGCGGTGGAAGATCTGCTCTCGGACGCGCTGCACGAACGCCTCACCGCGCGCTTCGTCGACCGCCGCAGCGCGCTCTTGATCCGCCGGCTTGACAATCAAGACGGCGAGCAACTGCTGTCGGCGGTAACCTCGCGGGGCGAAGTGGTAGTGGAGGGGCATAGCGTCGGGCAGATCGCGGGCTTTGCCTTCAGCCCCGACCCGCAAACCGCGGGCGACGAACGCCGGCTGGTGATGCGGGCGGCGCGGCGGGCGCTATTGTCTGAGATGCCCCGCCGGCTCGCGCGATTTGCCGCCTGCGAAGATAGCGAGCTGGTGTGGCGCGCCGACCATATGATCTGCTGGCAGGGGGCGCCGGTGGCGCGGCTGCGGGCGGGGGTTTCGCTGCTCGCGCCCAGGGTCGAGGTGCTGGCCAACGATCAGCTCACCCCGCACGATCTCGCCCGGATCCGCGATCGCTGCCAGGATTTCGTCCAGCGCCGGATCGAGACCGACCTCGGGCCGCTGTTCGTGGCGCTGCGCCACGAGGCGGCGCGGCCGTTGCGCGGGCCTCTGCATCTGCTGATGGAAGCAGGCGGAGTGCGGCCGCACGCGCCGGACGACGCGCCGATCGCGGCCGCCACCCACCTGGCGCTGGGCGCGATCCAAGTCACCGCCGGCAGGTTCGCGCTGTTCCATCCTGCCATGCTGAAGCCCACGGGGTTGCTCCGCCGCGCCGCACTGCTGGCGATCGCGCTTGGGTTGCCGGCAACACCCGGGCTGCCGGGGCCGGGGCTGGCCCATCTCGCGCCGCCGCCGGATTGGACCGCGGGCTTTGCCGAAAACCTGGGCTATCTGCCGATCGGACCGAAGCTGGTGCGGCTCGACATCGCCGAGCGCATCGCGAGCGAGCTTTTCGCCCAGAACCGGGATCATCCTTGGCCGGTGCCGCGCGATCTGTCGGCGCGGCTGGGGGTTAAACAGACCGAATTGGCGTCCGCTTTGCGCGCGCTAGGGCTGCGGCTGATCGAGCCGGTCGCCGTACCGTACGGGCCGCCCGCGCCGATGATGCACGCGCGGTTGCGCCAGCCGGCTTTGAAACCTGGCTTCACGCCGAAGCCGGATCATCCGTTTGCGGCCCTGAAACTGCTGGCGGTGTGAGCGCGATGGAAGATCGGGATTGGCAGCGTCTGGACAAATTCCTGTGGTGCGCGCGGGTGGTGAAATCGCGCGCCGATTGCGCTGCGCTGGCGGCCCAGGGCGCGGTTCGGATCAATCGCCAAGCTACCGAAAAACCGCACGCGAAGCTGCGCGTGGGCGACGTGCTGACGCTGGCGATCAGGAACGAGATCAAGGTGTGGAAAGTGGTGGCGCTGGCGCCGCGCCGCGGGCAGCCGGCCTTCGCCCGCACGCTATATGACGAAATCCTCGAACCTCCATCTTGCGCTTTGGCGGGATCGTCGGCATATCCCACCTAGGTTGGGCCTAACCAGACGGGCTCCGAACAGCCTGGCGCCGAGAAGATCGTATCAACCCCGGGAGATCAGCGATGACCTACGTGGTCACCGAAAACTGCATCCGCTGTAAATTCATGGACTGCGTCGAAGTCTGTCCGGTGGACTGCTTCTACGTCGGCGAGAACATGCTGGTGATCAATCCCGACGAATGCATCGACTGCGGCGTGTGCGAGCCGGAATGCCCGGCCGAGGCGATCCTGCCCGACAGCGACGGCCGCTCGACCGCGTGGATCGAAACCAACCGCAAATTCGCCGTGCAGTGGCCGAACATCACCCGCAAGGGCGAAGCCCCGCCGGACGCGGAGGAATGGAACGGCAAACCGGGCAAAGCCGGCCTGCTGTCGCCCGAACCCGGCGTGCCGTGACCACGGCGGGATTGTCACGACAAATATACCCAAAGCAGGCCTAGCCGCCCCTGCCGCGCCGCAGAAAATTGTGATATTGTGGCCCTGCCCCTCGATGCCCCCTTGGTTTCGGGGGTATTCCGTTAGGTAAGGACTTCCGCGAACGTGACCGAAGATCTGGCGCCAACCGCGCTGCAAGAACAAGACGACGCTTCTCAGTCGATCACCCCGAAACCAGCGCCGGCCCCACCGGTTAAGGCCGAGCGGTTCGAGGAAGGTGATCACGTGGTCTACCCGACCCACGGCGTGGGAAAGGTGGAACGCATCGCCACCGAAGAGATCGCAGGGCATAAGCTCGAGCTGATCCATATCACCTTTGAAGAGAACCGCATGACCCTGCGGGTCCCGGTGGCGAAGGCCCGCAGCGCCGGCTTGCGCAAGCTCGCGACGCGGAAGCTGTTCGATGAGGCACTGGCGGTCCTGAAGGGCAGGGCACGCATCAAACGCACCATGTGGTCGCGCCGGGCGCAGGAATACGAGGCCAAGATCAACTCGGGCGACCCGCTGTCGATCGCCGAAGTGGTGCGCGATCTGCATCGCAACTCGGGGCAGCCAGATCAGAGCTTTTCCGAGCGGCAGATCTACGAGGCGGCGATGGACCGGCTGGCGGCGGAGCTGGCGGCGCTTGATAAGTCGGATAAGCCGACCGCGCTAGCGAAATTGGTGGATTTTTTGAAAGCAGCGTGAAGCGAAGGGAAGGCAGTCTTCTTTTTGTGAACAAAAAGAAGCAAAAAAACTTTGTCGATTAGGTTTGGATAGCAGCGAGACCTGGAGCTTCCTCATTGCAACCCCTTGCGAAGGGCTCGCAATAGGTAAATATGGAAAACATTGAATAAAGTTTTTTTGCTTCTTTTTGTTCACAAAAAGAAGACTTTCTCTTTAATTCTCCTTTACCTTGACATAACTTCCCGGCGCATCCTCGATCGCTTTCATCTTGCCCTTGCCCGGCGTTCTCGCTGCCACCTTGGTTGCGTCGAGATTGAGAATCCAACGCTGCCAATCCGGCCACCACGAGCCGCCGATTTCGGTCGCGCCTTCGAACCATTCCTCCGGCTCGGCCGGCAACTCGGTGTTGACCCAATGGCTGTATTTGCCGGAGTCGGGCGGGTTCACCACTCCCGCGATGTGTCCCGACGCCGCCAGAACAAAACGATTCTTGCCACTGAGCAGCTTGGTGCCGCGATAGGTCGATTTCCACGGCGCAATGTGATCCTCGCGCGTCGATAGGAAATAGGCCGGAACTTTTATCCGGGAGAGATCGATCCTCTCCCCCGCGAGCTCAATTCCGTTCGGGTCCTTGAGGCGATTTTCCTGATACATGTTGCGCAGATAGAAACTATGCATCGCCGCCGGCATTCGCGTGCTGTCGGAATTCCAATAGAGCAAATCAAACGGAAACGGATCGTTGCCGAGCAGATAATTATTCACGACAAACGACCAGATCAGATCGTTGGCGCGCAGCATGTTGAAGGTGTTTGCCATCTCCGAGCCTTCGAGATAACCGCGCTGTTCCATCTTAGCCTCGAGCGCGCTGATCTGTTCCTCGTCAATAAACACGCCTAGCTCGCCGCTTTCGGAAAAATCCAGCATGGTCACGAAGAAGGTGGCAGCGGCGATGCGTTCCCGATGTTTGGCGGCAAGCCACGCCAAGGTGCATGCCAGCAGTGTGCCGCCCAGGCAATAACCGATCACGTTCACCAGTTTCTCACCGGTGGCTCTTTCGATCGCGTCAAGCGCTGCGAGCAGACCGTTCGTAAGATAGGCATCGAAACCGCGGTCCGACAGATGCTCGTCGGGATTAACCCAGCTCACCATGAACACGGTGTGGCCCTGGGCCACCGCCCAGCGCACTAGGCTGTTCTTGGGGCGGAGATCGAGAATGTAGAATTTGTTGATCCAGGGCGGCACGATCAGCAGCGGACGCTTCAGCACCTGCTCGGTGGTGGGGCTGTATTGGATCAGCTGCATCAGCTCGTTCTGGAACACCACCTTGCCCGGCGAAACCCCGATATTCTCGCCCAGCTTGAACGCCTCGGTGTCGGTCATCCTGATGTGCAGCTTGCCGCGCCCGCGCTCGAGATCCGAGAGCAGGTTGGAAAGTCCTTTGATCAGATTTTCGCCGCCGCTGTCGGCGGTCTTGCGCAGCACTTCCGGATTGGTCAGCACGAAATTGCTCGGGCTCATCGCGTCGACGAATTGACGGGCGTAGAAGTCGATCTTCTGCGCGGTCTTGGCATCCAATCCGTCGGCTTCCTTCACCACGTCGTTCACGTAGCGGGCCGACAGCAGGTAGCTCTGCTTGATGAAGTCGAAGACCTCGCTGTCCTTCCAGGCGTCGTCCTTGAAGCGGCGGTCCTTCGGATCGGATTCGATCACCGGCTCGACGCCGAGCCCCATCACCCGGCGCGCGGTGTTTTGCCACAGCGTGGTATAGTCCTGCCAGAATTGCACCTGCGCTTGCAGCAGGCCAAGCGGATTGGCGACCAGCTTGGTGGTCATCTCGAGAAAGGCGTTGCCGACATTGAGCGGGTCGAAACTGGCGGTTTCGCTGGACTGCCGCTTCAGCCAATCGGCGACGATGCGCTGCGAACGTTCGGCGATGTCGGCCATCGAATGGCTGAGAGTGGCGGGATCGGGCAGCTTGAACTCCGGCCCGCCTGCGTCGGGACCTTTGGGAGCGCCTGTTCCGGCCATGGACGTGTCCTTTCCGTTGCTTGGTAGCTGCGCTACATGGTTCGGGTGGGAAATTGGGACAGGTTGGCACGATGGTCAATGAGCGGCGGCACATGGCGGGGGGGCGTAAGACGCTGATACTATGTGGCGCGCTGGGTTTTTTGCTCGCCGGCTGCGAGCACACGATTAGTTCGCCGGTGACCTGGTGGCACGATTACGAGGGCGGCGAGATCGCCAAAGACCGTCCGCCGCCGCCGGGGGCGAATGAGCCTTACCCTAATTTTGCTCAGCTGCCGGTGGCGCCCGCGGTAATCCCGGCGGCCAACCGGCAAACTGAGGTACAGAATCTGACCGAATCGCGCAATCTGGCACTGGCCGGGGCAGCCGCGGCGCCGTTGCCGATCCTGACCGTGCCGCCGCCGGCCAAAGCCTCGCCACCGTCGCAAAGCCTGAGCATTACCTCCGCCGCCGCCACTGCGAAGCCCCAAGCCGCGGCGTCTCAGCCCACGGCGCCGGCGCCGGTTCCTGCCGCTCCCACGATCGCGGCCGCTGCGCAAAGCGCCACGCCGGTGGTGGCCGAGATCGCTGATCCGCCCGCGCTCGCTACCGCGGCGCCCGCGCCGGCGGCGCTGACCGATATCAACGGGGTGCTGGGAAGCGTGCCGGCGCCCACGGCCGACTTTAACCATCTTACGGTCGGGTTCGACGGCGACTCCGCCGTCGTGCCGCGCGAGGCCACACCGGGGCTGATCGCGTTCGCCCAGGCGCATCAGGCCAAGATCATCGCCATCACCGGCTACGGTGGCGGGGACAGCCGCAGCGATGCCGCGCTAAAACTCGGCTGGCGGCGCGCCAAGTCGGTGGCACTGGCGCTCGAGGCCGCCGGAGTGCCGGCGGCCGATCTGCGTTTGACGGGTGAAGCCCCGGCTCCGGTGGCGGGTCGCGGCGCGGAGCTTGGTCTGCTAAAGTAAGCAAGGAAGTCTTCTTTTTTTGAAAAAAAGAAGCAAAAAAACTTTTGTCCCTTTGGGCCGCAGCGTACACCGTGAGTACCCGCCAGCCCCAAGTGACAAAGGTTTTTTGCTTCTTTTTGTTCACAAAAAGAAGAGCCTTCCTTCCCCTTCACTGTTTCGCCCCCAAGGTTCCCCATGCCCGAAGAATTCCACCGCATCCGCCGCCTGCCCCCCTACGTCTTCGCCGAGGTCAACCAGGCCAAAGCACGCGCGCGGGTCGCCGGCGAGGACATCATCGATCTCGGCATGGGCAACCCCGACACTGCGACTCCGCCGCACATCGTCGCCAAGCTGATCGAGGCGGTGCAGGATCCGCGCACTCATCGCTATTCGGTCAGCAAAGGCATTCCCGGCCTGCGCCGCGCGCTGGCGGGCTATTATCGCCGCCGCTTCGACGTCGATCTCGACCCCGAGACCGAAGTGGTAGCCACGATCGGCTCGAAGGAGGGTCTGGCCAATCTGGCCTCGGCGATCACCAGCCCCGGCGACACCATACTGGTGCCGAATCCCTCCTACCCGATCCATCAATTCGGCTTCATCATCGCGGGTGCGGCAGTGCGCTCCGTGCCGGCGACGCCTGACGAGCGGATGCTGCGCGCGCTCGACCAGGCGGTGCGCTATTCGGTGCCAAAACCGACCGCGCTGATCGTGAATTTCCCCAGCAATCCCACCGCCTATCTTGCTGACCTCGATTTCTACCGCGAGATCGTGGCGTTTGCGAAAAAGCACGAAATCTGGGTGCTGTCGGACCTCGCCTATGCCGAGATCTATTTCGGCAACAACGTGCCGCCCTCGATTCTGCAAGTGCCAGGGGCGAAGGACATCGCGGTGGAATTCACCTCGATGTCGAAGACCTATTCGATGCCAGGCTGGCGGATGGGCTTCGCCGCTGGCAATCCGCGGCTGATCTCGGCGCTGGCACGGATGAAATCATATCTCGACTATGGGGCATTCACGCCGATCCAGGTCGCCTCGGTCGCGGCGCTGAACGGGCCGCAGGACTGCGTGCAGCAGATCCGCGAGCTCTACCGCGAACGCCGTGACGTGCTGATCCGCGGACTGCATGCCGCCGGCTGGGAAGTCCCGAGCCCGGACGGATCGATGTTCGCCTGGGCGCCGATTCCGCCGAAATATGCCCATCTGGGCTCGGTCGGCTTCTCCAAGCTGCTGCTCGACCGCGCCAAGGTCGCGGTGGCGCCGGGCCTCGGCTTCGGCGAATACGGCGACGATCATGTGCGCATCGCGCTGGTCGAAAACACCCACCGGCTGCGCCAGGCGACGCGCTCGATCCGGGCGTTTTTCCAGGCCGACGGCATTCACCCGGCCGGCGCAGTCGAGGAACATGTCGCGTGACGCCGATGAAAGTGGGCGTTGCCGGGCTCGGTACCGTGGGCGCCGGGGTAGTGGAGCTGCTCGCACGCAACCAATCCGTGGTCTCGGCGCGGGCGGGGCGTGAGATCAAACTGGTCGCGGTCTCGGCCCGGGACCGGACCAAGGATCGCGGGATCGATCTTGCCGGCGTGCGTTGGTATAGCGATCCGCTCGAACTCGCGCGCGACCCGGAAGTCGAGGTTGTGGTCGAGTTGATCGGCGGTGCCGAAGGGCCGGCCCGTGCGCTGGTCCAAGCGTCGATTGCGGCGGGCAAGCAGGTGGTGACCGCGAACAAGGCGCTGCTCGCCATCCACGGCACCGAGATCGCGGCGCAGGCCGAGGCCGCGGGTGTGCAACTGGCGTTCGAAGCGGCGGTCGCCGGCGGCATCCCGGTGATCAAGGCGCTGCGCGAGGGGCTGGCCGGGAACCGGATCTCAAAAGTGGTCGGCATCCTGAACGGCACCTGCAACTACATCCTGACCAAGATGCGCGAGCGCGGCGCGGATTTCGTGGATGTGCTGGCGGAGGCGCAGAAGCTCGGCTATGCCGAGGCCGATCCCAGCTTCGACGTCGACGGCGTGGACGCCGCGCATAAGCTCGCGATTCTGGCGGCGCTTGCGTTCGGGCGACCGGTGGCGTTCCACGATGTGCATGTCGAGGGCATCCGCCGGATCACTGCGCTCGACATCGCCTTTGCCACTGAGCTCGGCTACCGCATCAAGCTGCTGGGGATCGCGCGTGAGACGCCGGCCGGGGTCTCGGCGCGGGTCCATCCCTGCCTGGTGCCGGTGGCCCATCCGATCGCTCGAGTCGAAGGCGTGTTCAACGCCGTGGTCGCGGTTGGCGACGCGGTCGGGCAGATCATGCTTGAAGGTCGCGGCGCCGGCGCCGGGCCCACCGCCTCGGCGGTGGTGGCTGATCTGATCGACATCGCCCGCGGCCGCGCAACGCCGGTTTGGGGTGCCGCGGCGGAAGCTTTATCGGCGCAGCCGTCGGTTGCGATCGGGGCGCTCAAGGGCGCCTATTATTTGCGCTTGATGGTGCTCGATCGCCCTGGTGTCATCGCCGACGTGACCGCTGCGCTACGCGATTCGGCGGTCTCGCTGGGGGCGATGCTGCAGCACGAGCGCGCGCCCGGCGAAGCGGTGCCGGTGGTGCTGGTGACGCATGAAACTTCGGAGGAGCAGATGCGAGCAGCGCTTGATCGCATCGCACTTCTCGATACGGTGCTCGAGGAACCCGCGCTGATCCGAATCGAGGCGGGTTGAGCCAACCGGTCGTAGGTCGGAGAAGCGGAGCGGGGGATTCCCACCGCGTTGATGTGAGGACGATGCAACCATGTTGCACCCGATCAAAACGCCAGCAGAGCATCGCGCCGCGCTGCCGCGGAGTGACGAGCTGATGAACGCCGCCGAGCGCACCGATGAGGCGGTGGAGCTGGAACTTCTGGGAATTCTGGTCGAACGTTATGAGCGCGCAGAATTTGCGATCGAGGCGCCTTCGCCGATCGACGCCATTCGTTTCCGGATGGAGCAGATGGATTACACCCAAGCCGATCTGGCGCGGCTGTTGAACAGCCGCAGCCGGGCTTCCGACCTCATGACCGGCTCGATCCAACGGCTGTCGCTGACGATGATCCGGCGGTTGCATGATCAGCGGCATATTCCGGCGGAGGTTTTGATCCGGGATGCGGCGTGAGGGGTGATAGGCTGGATCATTGGGTACGCAGTGTGGAGGCTCGAAGATAAGTGTACCGGCACCGTAACCGCGCCCTACGCCGTGCCCGGGCTACGCTGGGTGGCGCGTGATGCCTATTCACTCGTTTTTGGACAAAGGAAATCACATCTTGAATGCCCTGCGCTGCGCGTTGCTCGTCGTTGCAATATGGTCGTGCTCTGCGTTGGAAGCGCACGCACAGTCGATAGAACCAAGTTTTAACTGCGCTCATGCTGCGACGCCGGGCGAGCATCTTATTTGCTCGGATAATTATCTGGCAGTGCTGGATCAAACACTGAACACCAATTTTCAGGCTCTCCGGGAAAGCCTGACGCCAAATCTTCAGTCGAGACTCGTGGCCGGAGAGCGCCTGTGGCTCAAGAATATTTCGATCGTTTGCGGGCTGACGGGGAACAATCCG